>OCTX012267524.1_pt1 | contig 92314 bp, 72 predicted proteins | sample 1539691 | NCBI WGS metagenome assembly OCTX01 (sample SAMN02144231, study PRJEB22623) | gut metagenome | biome: sheep rumen | host: Ovis aries | place: New Zealand
GATTGATCATGTGCAGCTTTCTGACACAAAATGGAGTGTCAGTGCTGGTCTGACAAAGCATAAAAAGCATTTGCAGCAGCATTGGAAAAAAGGCGGAAGCGACAGCAAAGAAGGCTACTGATAGTTTTGTGTTTTATATAGTGAAAATGCTTCTAATTATGGGGCTCATGGCGCTGGTTGGTGGTATGAACTATGCGGCAGCAGAAAACTATTTACCGTCATTTCATTTGGACGGCTTTGTTGGTTTAGAATAAAAAAAGATATCAGAGGCCAGGTTTGCCGATGCATTCGCAGGAAGTCGGCAGACCTGACTTTTTTATTTTGTTCTTTTCTGTCTTTTCCTTTTGCGCGTCTGCCGCTCGTGATAAAATATTATAAAGAACGCTTATGCTGCATGCCATCTTTGCTTCTGCAAGGGAATTATATGCAGCAAAGCAGATGGGCGAATAGGAAATAGGCGGCTATAGGTGCAGGTATCAGCAGATGAGCAATTTTACTTTTAAGATAAAACATATTTCTGTGCTGCTTTTCCTTTGTGCGGCTGTTTTAGCGGCCTGTGCAGGGAAGGAAGCGGGAGCGGATCCTGCGGAGAGCCAGGTGGATTGGTCCGGCTGGGATCATGTGGTGATCGAAGCTTCCTCGGACACCTCTGCCGAGATGCTGCAGGAAGATTACGCGATCATCGATGAGCGTCTTATGGCTTGTGCAGGTGAGGATAGATACCATCTGGAACTTACTGTGTGGGAAGATGGCGAAGATAACGACCGGTTCGATATTTATCTGGATCCGGAGCTGAAAGGCAGCGATGCGCTGTCAGTCTTTGCGGATCGATATATTTATGTCCCCCGGCGGTTTTGCCTGTATTCTTCTGATACCGGGTTCCTCGACCTGCAGGAGGGACAGTTCCTGGACCTGATGCCGGAGGATCTTGTCCGTGCAGAACGGACGGAAGCAGACACATCCCAAGGTATTACAATTGAATTCTCTGATTCGTTTCTCAAAAATCATGATGAGCAGCTGGAGCTGTGGCAGGATAAGCTGCTCCTGACTTCGGATATTCGGAGCTGTACGACCAGCGCCTGGCTGGAGGGAAAGAAGGTCTGGTTCTGGCATCTTCAGAAAACAGAGGATCCGGCTGTATGGATCATCGATCCGAAGACTCTGTCCGGAGATTGGGCTGATTATCTGGCAGACAGCCTGACAGAGGCTCCGCTGTCCGGTCACTATGGGGCGGCCTGTCTGTCAGCTGTGGAATGGGAGAAGGAAATGCCGGAGATGGATGGACAGGATACGGCTGTTATCACCCTTCGCCAGACGGACCGGAGTATGGATGATGAATCACGCATGAAGCTCATCGAAGGGCTTCAGAAACGCCTGGATGCGCTGGGGATGCCTTACTGTCTGGGAAAGATCAGAGGGCAGGAGGGAACGGTTGCCATCCGGACGCTTTCGGACCGCATGAATGGGGATATTCTTTCCCTGCTGCAGACTGCAGATCCTCTATATGTTACTGCAAACGTCTACGCGCTGAATCTGAAGGGCGGCAGAGCCGCAGCTTCCATTGTTTCAAACGAGGATGGAAGTCTGGCTCTGGATCTGTCTCTGACTCAGGAAGGAATGGATTCTCTGCTGCGAATGAGCCAGGCCCAGGAGGAGCTGGGCGGAGGAGAGATCTGTATCCGTCTGGCGAAGAATAAACCGATCTGTGCTGCCTTTACAGACAAGGGCATAACGGACGGACATATCGTATTTGACCGCAACTGTATCGGAATCGGCGGAAATACCTGGAATGAGGAAAACCAGTGGGTGCTGGAGCTGCTCTGTACAATGATCAATGGCGGAAATTATCCGGAAATGAAGGAAGCAGACATGATCACCGGCGGTAAGGTGCAGAATCTGCTCACCGGCAGGGAATATGTGATCCAGGAGACGAACGGTCTGCTGCATGTTCCGGAGGATACCGGATTTACCGATGCGGAGATCCGTCCGGATATCCTTTCAAAGCTTCGTTCCTTTGCTCCGGAGGCGGAGATCACGGATCGGTCCGACTTTGGACTTTATACGATACAGCTGAATCTGGATGCTGAGGAGATAACAGGAGAAAAGAGGGAGGAGGCCCTTGCTAAGGTACGTCAGTTGATCCTGACCGGCGTCATGAATAATGGGAATGTTTTTCTTACGGCAGAGGATGAGAGCTATATGAGTTTTCAGACATGGTATTCCATGGCATCTCTAAAGACAGAAATGGACGGCGTTTTGTGTGAAGAGATGTATGACAAATATATGTCCAGGATCTATGAGGGCAATCCAGCAATGGTACTTTTGGAGCGCAGAATGAATGAACTTGCTCTGTCAATGATGAAAGGGCTGATGCAATGACGTATCACTATAAAGCGTTTATCTCCTATAAGCATGATCCGGTGGATAGCCAGATCGCGGCAGAGATCCAGACCAGACTGGAGAGGTTTCCTATCCCGGCCGCGCTGAAGAAGGAAAAGAATATCAAAAGTCTGCGCCCGGTCTTCCGGGATAAGGATGAGCTGTCTGCTACGGACGATCTGAACGATACCATCAAAGAGGCGCTGCTTTCCACGGAATTTCTGATTGTGATCTGCTCGACCCGGTCCATCAGGTCCGTGTGGGTAGCCAAAGAGATCGAATTTTTCCTGGCCCATCATGAGAAGCACAAGGTGCTTACTGTTCTGGTGGACGGTGAGCCGTCGGAGGTGATCCCCAAGGTCCTGCAGGAGCGGGAGGTCACGACGGTCGATACCGATGGCAATCCGGTCACGGTGATCGAACCCTTAGAGCCGCTTTCCTGTGATTACCGGATGGAGCGCAGACGGGCCAGGAGAGAGGAATTTCCACGGCTTGCCGCTGCGCTGATCGGCTGCCGGTACAATGATCTGCGGCAGCGCCAGCGACAGTACCAGATGCGCCTGATGGGAGCCGTCCTGGCCGCGCTGTCCCTGCTGACTGCCTATTTTATCTGGAGCAATATCCAGATCTCAGCGAATCTGAAACAGGCAAAGATCAGTCAGTCCCGGCAGCTGGCGGACCTGAGCAGAAGCCAGCTGGAGGAGAACGACCGGCTGATGGCCGTCCGCCTTGCCCTGGAGGGGCTTCCGGATGAGGACAAAGACCGTCCGGTCATCTATGAAGCCGCCTATGCTCTGAGCCAGGCAGAGGGAGCCTACAATTATCCCGATGACGCAGATACAGAGCTGACAGCATTTTATCCATCCCGGTATCAGACATATGCCTATAAGGTGTCTCCTGATATGCACTATATGGCTATGCTGGACAGCAAATATCTGCTGCGTTTTTTTGATCTTAAGACAGGAGAGGAGATCGGGGAGGCTGAGACCGGGTATGGGAACTTTGTGGCGGATGTCAGCCAGTATATATTTGCTTCTTATATTCAGCTGTCGGTCATAAACGATAATGAGCTGCTTGCTGCGAACGGCAGCAGGCTCTCTGCCTATTCGATGAAAACAGGGGAATTATTGTGGCAGCAGTTCTATGAGCAGGATATCTTTGGCATCTGTGTACTGGGAGAGGCGGATGAAAGGGATCCGGATCTTGCGCTGGTCTTTCAGGATCATGTGCTGGTGATCGAATCAGACACCCGGAATATCCGGGGATGGTTCGATTCCGGCCGGGAGGATACCCCATTTATCTGTCATCCGGAATATCCAACGGTCTATCGTTCCTATTCCTATGGGGAGGACGAGCGCGGCCGGACCCTGTATTTTGACAGAACAGCCGGAAAGCTGTATCTTGTGAGTCGAAGTGCAGCCGACGTTCAGGCAGGCCCGGTCAATGGGATCCTGGTCATTGACGTTGAAAAGCTGACTTCCTCCTTTTGTCCGCTATCTATTGACTGCCAGTCTCAGTTTGCTTTCCTGGCGGATGAGGATGGTTTCTGGATGCTGCTGTCAAAGCATACAGAGGATTATGCCTTAAACAGCGATGCATCCGATCATGCCTGGCGGGCAGGATATTCCTTCAAGTCAGAAGGCAGGATGACCGTGCTGCATGCGGATCCCAACGGAAAGGTGCAGTGGGAGAAGGAGATCACCTACAACGGAACCACGATGCGAGGATTTACCCGGCTGGTCCGTTATTCCGCGGAGGATTTCGATGGATACGATGGGGCCTGGACCCTTGGAGCAGTCTTTTCGGATCAGGCCGTCTTCCTGGATCCTGGGGATGGGACGACTCTGGCTGCCTGCCGTGCGAAAAGCGAGATCGTAGACCTGTCGGTTGGCGTCGATAATACGTCTTTTCTGGCTTATACGATAGATGGAAGCATGGCGGCCCTGATGCCGGAAAAAGAACAAAGCGGAGAGTATGCCATATTTCCCCAGTATGTGCTTCGGGGGATGGTCCGTACGCCGGCATGGGATGAGGACCGGAACTGTTTCCTGGTCATGCTTGGGGATGGAGTCCGGCTCTATCGCATGCAGGAAGGAGACCGGGAATACACGGCATTTTCAGGGGGTACTGCGTCCAATAATCTGATCTATGATTCGTTTGCCGGTGAGAAGTACTGCATCTGCAATATGGGCGGCACAGAGCTCTCTGTGCTGGATCTTTCGGATATGAGCACGCGGGTCATTACGTCCGCCCAAATAGGAAATTGCAGGCAGATCACTCTTTTACATGTCGATCCGGAGGAGAATTATATGGTCATCAGCGGAGAGACAGAGGAGGGGACGATCCTTGCGAGGGTCTCTCTGAATGATCCTGGCTATGAACTGATCCCGGTCCCTGGTCTTGCAGGAGATGAGAAGAAATATAATTTTCATACGAAACCAGTATGTGCAGGGGGGACGATCTGTTATTTTGGCGTTGGAACCGTAAATGCTGTGGATGGTGCGTTCTACATGAATGCCTATAATATCTCTACCGGTGAATGGATGGTACAGGATCTTGATTTCGATATGCTGGAGCTTCTCCTGGATCCGCCGCTGGATCCGGACGGATCCCATGCCCTGGTAACCGATCAGTGGGAGAATGGGTATCTGCTCTCCACTGCCGATGGCACTGCAGCACTCCTGGAGGATAAGATCCCGGCCTGGAGCAGCCTGATCTGGAAGGAAGATGGCTCTGCCTTTGCCCTGATCCGGAAGGACGCAGACAAAGAGCATATCCTTGTCTATGACAAGAAAGGGAGGGAGCTGCTGCGGCTAGGAAGAGATTTTGTCCCGCCCCTGTCCATCTGCTTCCACGAGAAGAGCCTGTGGGTACTCTACAGCGACCATCTGGTCTGTGAATACGAGCTTCGGACAGGCAGACAGCTGCGCAGCATACAGGCAGATCCTTCCGCCGGAGCATTGGATGAGCATATCACATGGGATTTCACCGAGGATGGAGAGCTGTTTCTGAATATGGGTTCGGTTGGCGCCCAGATCGACCTGGCCCTTGACGGAATGACAGCCGAGGTCCGTAACTTTGTCTGCCGTATACCTGTGCAGGACCGTATACTGGTCTGCTATAAGGCCGGGAGCGAAAAATACTCTTTTGTTTCCTATCCCCGCTATACGATAGAAGATTTCATCCGCAAGGGGAAGGAGCTGGTAGGCGACATGGAGCTGAGCGAAGAGCAGAAAGCTGCGTATGCGCTGGAGTGAGGGATCATGCAGTTCGAAAGGATCTTTGTATTTCGGAGTATATAAGTTTTACGGACGATGGATGAACGAAGTTAATTGCTGTATGGCTCAGGAGATCGACTGAAGATGTTTGCCCATAATAATACGACTGCACAGAAGAAAAAGCATAATCTGTTTGTGCCCGGCCAGCGCATCCTGCGGACGGTGGCTGCCGTCATGCTTTGCATGATCGTCTATGAGCTGCGCGGCCGGCGGGGCATGCCCATCTTTGCGCTGATCGCGGCGGTCATGTGTATCCAGCCGTATACCCGAAGCATGAAGGCCATCGCCCAGCGCCGGGTGATCGGCACGCTGATCGGTGCCGGATGGGGCGTGATCACTTTGCTTCTTGAGCAGGCGCTCCGCGGGATCCCTGATCCGGATGATATTCTCCATTATCTGATCGCAGCCATAGGCTGCGGCATCGTCATCTACTTTACGGTATGGCTGAACCTGGCGGAGATGGCACAGTTTGCCGGTATCGTATTTTTGATTGTTGTCATCACCCAGACGGGGAGCGGCAATGTCTTTATCTATGCCTATCACAGGATCGTCGATACCCTGATCGGTCTGGTCGTTTGCGAGGTGGTCAACCGGCTGCATCTGCCCAGAGTGCGTAATACGGACATCCTGTTTGCATCTGGTGTGACCAACACGATCTTTGAAGAGGGACATAAGATCTCCGGGTATTCCCTGATCGAGCTGAATCGGCTGATCGAGGACGGATGTAAGTTTACCGTAGATACCATCGAATCGCCGGCCTCGGTGCATGAGCTGCTGAGGGATGTGGATTTCCGTCTGCCTATCATTGGTATGGATGGATCGATCCTTTTTGACATGAAATCAAGGACCTATCTGGAAGCTGTCATGATGGAGGCAAAGATCGCACAGGAGATACGCCGCCTGCTGGAAGAGGATGAAGTGGAATTTTTCATGACCACATTGGAGCATAATGTGCTGATCTACCGTTATGGCGAGATGAAAAATGAGGCCATCCGTGATGTGTTTGAGAGAAAGAGAGTTTCTCCCGACCGCAATTTTGCGCCGCGCCTGTCGGATGTTTCCTACATGGACAAAACGATCTACTTTTTTATCCTGGATAAGACAGAGAAAGCAGACCGGGCGGCAGATACGATCCGACAGATGCCATGGGCGGATAAAATCCGGATCCATGTGGATGAGCGCCATGTGCCCGATGGATACCGCTGCATCCGTATCTTCCCGGCGGAAGCCACAAAGGAACGCATGCTGGCAAAGCTGCAGGAGATGGTCGGTGCCAAAGAAACGGTCACCTTTGGCAGCTATCAGGGCCGATATGACGTCTATATCGAGAACGCGAACAAGGATCTGATGGTCAAGGAACTGAAGCACCGGTTTGAGCCGGTAAGTCTTGCCGGCTGGCGGAATATCTTCAGCGCGGATAATTTTTAGAAGAAACGTGCAGCAGGGACTTTGCGTTTGACGCAGCAGGGACTTAGCGCCTGGCAGTCTTGCAAATCCCTGCTTGCTGTAGTATACTTCAAGTCTGGTGACAGCAATTATCAATATAGCTGTCCGCATTTTTTAATTCTGCATAGGGCAGAACGTAATTGCAGAACCGCAGTGCAGTTTAACGGTTCAGACTTCATAACGGACTTATTATTTACTGGAGACTGAAATGTATACTTCTGTTTTAGACTGGCTTGATCATGCATCAGCAGACCATACGGATCGGATCGCATATGCTGATGCTGAACAGCGTCTGACCTTTGGACAGGTCGATCAGATCTCCCGCGCTGTGGGAGATTTTTTGTTGAATAAAGGTGCCTTGCCGGCAGAACCTGTCGTGGTGATGGGGGCAAGGAATGTGTTTACACCGGCATGCTATCTGGGTGTTGTGCGTGCCGGCTGTTTTTATGCCCCTGCGGATGCGGAGCTGCCAGCAGGCAGGCTGCAGCAGATCCTCGAGGTGATCGATGCGGCATATATGATCGTCAGCCGGACATACCTGGACAAGGCACAGGCGCTTGGCTTTTCCGGAAAGATCTTTGTGCTGGAAGATATCCTGGAGGAAGGCGATCCGGCGGCATACAGGGAAGATGCGGTCTGCGGGATAACGGAGACTTCACCGCTGTATGTTATCTTTACCTCCGGATCAACAGGAAAACCCAAAGGGGTGATTACTTCCCATTATTCGCTGATGTGCTATATCGACGCCGTGCAGAGTGTCCTGCAGCTGGATGAGAGTGACGTGCTGGGCAATCAGGCGCCCCTTGATTACATTGCTGCCGTGCGGGATATCTATCTGCCCCTGTATACCGGGGCTTCTTCGTTCATTATCCCCAAAAATGAATTTGCCATGCCGGACCGGCTGTTTGGTACATTAAACAGCCAGAAGGTGACCACTCTTTGCTGGAGCACGGCGGGACTGGAGATCGCAGCCAGGCTTGGCGCGTTCAAGATCCAGGTTCCGGAGCATCTGCGCCGTGTCATCTTTTCCGGGGCCGTCATCTCCAATAAGTATCTGCGGATCTGGCAGGACTATCTGCCGGAGGTACGGTTCTTTAACCAGTATGGACCGACAGAGGCGACTGCCTCCTGTACCGTCTATGAAGTAAAGGAAAAGGTCGAGGAGGATACACGTCTGCCCATCGGGCGTCCATATCCGCATTACAGGATCCTGCTTCTGGATGAGCAGGGAAAAGAGCCTGCAGTAGGCAATCCTGGCGAGATCTGTGTCGGCGGGCCGGTGCTTGCCCTTGGATATTATAGGGATCCCGAGCGCACCAGAGCAGCCTTTATCCAGAATCCGCTCAATGACCGCTACCGGGATATCATTTACCGGACGGGTGATCTGGGCCGGATCCGGGAGGATGGGCTGCTGGAATTCCTGGGACGGAAGGACAGACAGATCAAACATCTGGGCCACCGGATCGAGCTGGATGAGATCGAGATCGAAGCCGGAAAGGCAGAAGGTGTCGATACCTGCTGTGCGATGTATGACCCAAAGAAATCTCTGCTTTATCTGTTCTACTGCGGACAGGCGACAAGCAAGGAGATCGCGCTGATGTTCCGGGCAGACATGCCGGCATTCATGGTGCCGCGAAAGATCATCCGCCTGGAGGGGATGCCCACACTGGCAAATGGAAAGATCGATATGAAAGCCCTTCGGGAAATGTTTTCATAAACGGACTTTACGTTTGTCTGACCAAAGCTAAGACAGCATGATTCGTATTATTTAAAATCAAATTTCTGAACATTGTATTTTTGAACTTGTTTTTAAACATTCATTCAATACACTTTTGAAGGAGAAATGCATCATGGAAAGATTAATTGAGATTCTTGAATCCGTAAGACCGGACGTAGACTTTGCAACCGAGGAGGCGCTGATCGATGACAGCGTTCTGGATTCGTTTGATATCATTGCCATCGTAGGCGCACTTAGTGATGAGTATGACATCGAGATCCAGCCGGGCGACCTGATCCCCGACAATTTCAACAGTGCAAAGGCGATCCTGGCACTGGTCGAGCGTCTGCAGGACGAATAAAGCAGGATTTAAATCATATATGGCATTGCGCATCCGGGGATAACTTTTCAGAAAGAGAAGAGACAATATATGCAGCCTTTACCGATCGATTTTTCCAGTCTGACAGAAAACATACATACACCGGCATACCTTTTTTCGGAGAGCATGTTTCAGAAACGGGCAGATGCGGTAGCAGAAGCCTTCGGGCCGCAGGTTGGCCTTTGCTTTTCCATAAAGGCCAATCCTTTTTTGCTGTCATTTCTGCCCGACATCTTTTCCAATGTAGAGGTCTGCAGTCCGGGAGAACTGGAGATCTGCAAAGCCCTGTGCGTTGCACCGGAAAAGATCATCTTTTCCGGTGTGAATAAGAGAAGAGCGGATGTCGAGGCTGCACTGGATTATCGCTGCGGTGTGTTGACGGCTGAGAGCCTGCGTCATCTGGAACTGATCGAATCCTGCGCTGAAGAGCGAGGCGAGAAGGTGGATGTTCTTTTACGTCTTGCCAGCGCCAGTCAGTTTGGCATGGATGAAAGCATCCTGCGGGAGATCCTCGGAAACCAGGAAAAATGGCCGCATGTGCACCTTGCCGGGATCCATTATTTTACCGGTACGCAAAAGCGCAAGCCCGTCAAGATCATTGAGGAGCTGGACGCTTTTGAGGCGATCCTCGGATCGATCGCTGAGGAGACGGGTTACCTTCCGGAGCGGGTCGAATATGGGACAGGCCTTGCCGTTGATTATTTCGCAGAGGATCCGGAGCAGGAGGAGATGAAGCGCCTTACGGCGATCGCAGACAGGATCCGCGTGTTCGGCGCGGTGAAGGGCCGTCGCCTTACGGTGGAGATGGGCCGCTTTTTTGCGGCGCCCTGCGGCTTTTATCTGACACGCGTCGAGGATCTCAAGGTCAACGGACAGGTGAAGTATGCGATCCTGGACGGCGGCCTTCATCAGCTGAAATATGACGGGCAGCTCTCCGGCATGCAGGTTCCAAAGCTCACACATCTGAAGAAGGATGCTGAAGGAGTGTACAGAGAATACCCATGTACAGCTTCTGCTGATGAGAATAATTCAAATGCCTGTACGGCTTCGGTTGGCGAGAAAAAGGCTGAGGATATGGTCACCCTTTGCGGAAGCCTTTGCACAACGATGGATGTGCTGGCCAGAGGGGCGTATCTGCCAGATCTGGCGGAGGGCGATATCCTGGTCTTCCATGAGACAGGTGCCTATTCGGTCAGCGAAGGCATGGCGGCATTTCTGAGCCGAGATCTGCCGGAGGTCTGGCTGCTTGGGGCAGATGGCAAACTGCTGCTTGTGCGGGAACGCAGGCAGACCTGGGGCTGGAACTGCGCAGCACGGGGAGATGACTGATGGCATATACGACATTTTCATTTTTGCTCTTTACGGTCATTGTGACCGCGGTCTATTATCTGTTCCCGGTAAAAAAATATCAGTGGACCGTACTTCTGGCGGCAAACTATTATTTTTACCTCTGTACAGGAATAAAGTTTGCTGCTTTTATTCTGTTCACGACGTTCACGATCTATGCGGCTGCCCGGGCGATCGAGCAGGTGCAGGTAACGGTTAAGCAGAGGCTGAAGAACGCAGGCGCTTCCCTTGACCGCGAGGGAAAAAAGGCGCTGAAGGCACAGGCAAAGAGCCGCCAGAAGGCGTATATGATCCTTGCCCTTATTGCCAATTTCGGGATCCTGGTCTTCCTGAAATACACCAATTATATTTTTGGAAATATCAATCTGCTGTTTGGCTCCGCCGATGGAACCGGACCGCTGCCGTTTTTGCATCTGATCCTTCCGCTTGGCATCTCGTTTTATACCTTCCAGGCGGCCGGCTACCTGATCGATGTCTACCGAGGCACGATCCAGGCAGAAAAGAATCTGTTAAAATTTGCTCTGTTTATCTCGTTTTTCCCGCAGATCGTGCAGGGACCGATCAGCAGTTTTGCCCAACTTGCGCCGCAGCTGACAGCAGAGCACAGACCGGAGTTTGTCCGGTTCAAGCATGGGCTGGAGCTGATCCTGTGGGGACTTTTCAAAAAGCTGGTGATCGCCGACCGGGCGGTCATCGCGATCAGCACCCTTACCGCCGATTATACCCAGTACTGCGGACCGGCGATTTTGTGGACCGCTCTGCTGTATGCCTTGCAGCTGTACGCGGATTTTTCGGCAGGCATCGATATCAGCCGCGGCATTGCCCAGATCCTTGGCATCGATATGATCCAGAACTTCCGCAGACCGTATTTTGCTGAGTCGATCAACGACTACTGGCGCAGATGGCATATCTCGCTGGGTGAGTGGATGAAAAACTACATCTTTTACCCGGTTGCCATGTCAAAGCTATTCCTTGGCTGGAGCAAAAAGATGAAGCAGTCCGCCTTTGGAAAGACGGCAGCCGGAGCGCATATCGCCAAGGTGCTGCCCACCAGCATTTCCTCCCTGATCGTATTTCTGGTCGTCGGCATCTGGCACGGCGCAAACAGCCGCTATATCGCATTTGGTCTGTGGAATGGCGGCATTATCATGCTGTCCATCCTGCTGAAGCCGGTGTTCGACTACCTCTGCCAGATCCTGCGGATCCGGACGGAGTCCTTTGCCTGGAGAGCCTTCCGCATGGCAAGGACGTTTATTCTCGTCCTGATCGGATATTACTTTGACATCGCACCCGGATATCACGGTGCCATGGACATGCTGGCAAGAAGCATCTTTGACCACAACATTGCCCTGGGAAGGGAGCAGTTTTTCAGCCTTGGACTTGGCCGGAATGATTTCATCGTCCTGCTGATCTGCACCGTGGTGCTGTTTATCGTCAGTGTACTGCAGGAAAGAAACCACATCGATGAGCCGGGAGAGCTGCTGGACCGCTGCGGATACGGCCTGCAGGTGGTCGTTATTGTGATCATCGCTGTAATGACCGTATGCTGGGGCATCTACGGCCCTGGATATGATCCTGCAGAGTTTGTGTACATGCAGTTCTGATGGCACTGCACAGATGAGAGCAGGTAAGTGGAAGAGGCCTGGCTATAAGGCGCTTTTCGCAATAAACGGAAATCAGACGGAGAACAGACTGGATGACAAGCAGACATAGTTTATACCTGAAACGATTTATAAAGACTCTATTTCTGATCCTTGTGCTGCTCACAGTGATCGGTGGTATGCAGCATTATTATCTGTGCGGCGTCAACAACAACGGTGTTCGCCTGCGCGGCTTCTACAAAGAGGACAAGAACTCCCTGGACGTGGTCCTTCTGGGATCGAGTGAAGTCTACTGCAGCTTCAATGCGCCAGAGTTTTATAAGCAGACCGGCGTGACCAGCTATCCCTATTCCTTTGAATGCAATCCGGTCACCCTGTGGAGCTATCAGCTGGACGAGATCCTTCGCAGGCAGACCCCAAAGGTACTGATCGTCGAGCTCAACGGAGCGGTCTACGACGATGACATGCTGTACAAGGAGGCCTCGGTCCGGTATATGGCCGACTGCATGCAGTCCCAGAAGGCAAAATGGGATATGGTCAGCCGCTATGGAACCGAGGAAAAGCTGTCCTACTTTTTCCCGATCATGAAATACCACAGCCGCTGGGACCAGATGGAGCACCTGAAACGGATCAAGCTGTACATCGGGATGGACCTTCGCGGATATTCCTATCTGAAGGGCTCCTTCACCCACACAACAGAAGAAAAGCTTCCACCTGAATGGACCGATTATGATCCGGAGGCAAGGCGGGATCTGAATCCCGTGGCAGAAGAGTGCCTGATCGAATTCCTGGACAAGTGCAAGGCATCAGGCATAGAGCATGTCCTGTTCGTGCGCTTCCCCCATCAGGAAACCGACAACGGAGCCATTGAAGCTCTGGAGAGGTACAACCGGGCAGCAGATATCGCAGCAGAGTACGGATATGAATATGTAAATCTGGACGAATACTGCGATGACTGTGGGATCGAGATCGAAACAGACTTTTACAACCGCGACCATATGCTGCTCAGCGGACAGAAAAAGTTTACCGATTTCCTGGCCAGATATCTGCAGGACAAATACGACCTGAAGCCGACCAAACTGACAGAAAAGCAGAAAAAAAACTGGGATCGATGTGTCGAAGAAATGGATGCATGTTATACTTATTACGAGGATTACATGGCGAATCCTACAGAAGCAGACACATACGAAATCTGTGAGCGCCAGGATATTCTGGACATACTGGACGGATACCTGGCCAGGTAAAGGAGTCCCCAAATGCTGAAACTGTTTTATCTGGAAAACTGTCCCTACTGCCGGCAGGCCTTCCGGGCAATGGAAGAGCTGTTTGATGAAAAACCGGCCTGGAAGACGATCGAAATCGAAAAGATCGAAGAAAGCCGGGAGAGTGCCATAGCGGACCAATATGACTACTATTACGTGCCAACCATCTTCATGGGAGAAAAGAAGCTGTACGAGGCACATCCAGGCGAGACCTTTGCAGAATGCAAAGAAAACCTGCGCAAGGTATTTGCGCAGGCGTAAAGCGCAGAAGGCTCTGCAGTCATGATGACGGCAGAGCCTTAATTTTTTGTTTCTCTGTATAGAAGGATATGGTTTTTCCTTTGAAAAAATCATGGAGAAGTGAAAGCTTCGCGGCATAGCTATCTGCGATAAAAGCAGCTCGCTCCTCCGGCAAACCACCATTAAGATAAAAGTCACGGACCTCTTCCGGCGAGAACAACAGGTCCTCTTTGACCAAGGCCTTATTCTGTACCCGCGCCAGCATTTTCTCTTCTTTTGTATAAAAACCGGTAATGTTTCTGTCGAGCAACTCACTTCTTGTATAGGGTTTGTTTCGCTGATCACTGTAAAACATGCTGTTGCCCGAATCAAAGATCGGCGCCGGTCCTGTCATTTCCAAAGACTCCGTATCGCGCAGCAAGCCGAAATTTAACAGGTGCTCATCTGTATTGCTGATAACAAAATCGGTCATGGTCTGATAGTCCATAAAATCCCGGATCTGTTTTTCATCTAATCCCAGCTGCACACAGCAGAATATATATGCGTCGTATGGAGACAGCTGGCTGCTTACCTTCTGAGAAGAGACAACTTCATATGCTGATACAAATTCAGTTTGTTCAGAGGTAAAAGCGGTGCAGGTTGACCGGATTCCTTCTCCGAAAGGACTTATCTCAATCGAATATTCGACAAAGGGTATACCAGCATTTAGCCTTTTGTGCAGTTCTGTCGCAAACAACTCATTTAAACTTTGTTGTCCATGCCAGGCAGAAGCTGTTTTTATAAGAACCGGGGGCTGAGTGGAAACATCCCACACCTTATCCATCTGACCGCCAAGTGAGGCGTTGGGATCGTACGAAGACGCATGATGATAAGGAAGATAATCCTTCGTAAATCTCCGGTGCTGATAGAGCTTTACCTCGTCCCAATGAAGATCGATATCTTCCGGACAAACCCAATAGCAATCGGTAAGACTGAGAGCCAGGTTTTTGGCAAGAAAATTTTCGGAAGTCATGCACCCGGCTGATTGAAGGATTTCTTTTATCTGCTTTCGTGAACCTGGGATAGATCGCATTGCCCACCATCTCTTTGCATTATTCATTGTGAAAATCCCAGCAAATGGCGCCGCAGATGGTGCAATCAGCGTGGAAGTCACAAGATTACCGCTCACCTCATCAAGCTCTATAATGGCACAGACTTCATCCTTGTGCTTCAGAAGATACATTTTCCCCATTGCTGTATTTCTCCTTCAGCTTTTTCAACTTTTCCCTGCTTTCTTCCTCCTGCAGATATTGATCTATCTTCATGGCAGCGTACTTCGCATAGATCTTGATCCGTTCTGGATAGCAGAGCTTTTCTCTCATATTGACTTCGTGGGAAATGCCATCTTTGGTAAAACAAAGGACGGCATCTTCATCATCATAACGCCAGGTATAATCGATATTGCCATAGGTCCCGCTCATGGTATCCAGAAACCTTCCGGGATTCAGGATATTCGGCACATCTGTGCCAAGTACAGCTGCCAGTTTCCAAACGGCAAAAGCATCACAATGGTTGATATCTGTTTTCTGTGTGCGAATCCTGCTCAAGGTCGTATAAGGAATATTAGCTTCTTTGGCAATCTGATATAAACTCTTACCGGAATACGCAACTTCCCACATAAATCGTTCGTTCATCGGAAATCATCCTCCATAGGCTTACTATAACACATATGTGTTAACGAATCAATGAATCGAAATAATAACGCCTGCGCAAATATTCTGCGCAGGCGTTATTTGGATTTATCAGCCAGATTAAGCTTAGTCAAGTGAAGGCCGATTTGTAATTGGATTTTTTTACATTAGCGGAAGGATAATGTTTTCCCAAAGTGCACTGACAGGCATGACAAGTATCATGGAAAGCAGCATGTTGGCAATGGGGATCTCCTTTACCTTCATGATGGTAAAGCCTGTGGCCAGAAGAATGATGCCTCCGCAGGCTTTAAAATCTGCGATCATATTGTCGGTGGTCAGGGGCAGGATCAGACGCGCAGAGAAGAAGAGGACCAGCATGATAAGCAGCTGCGGAATACCGATGAATGCGACCGCTTTTTTCAATTGGCAGGCAAAGATCATTGCTGTGAAAAAATCAAGAACAGACTTTGCGATCAGGATGCTGTGATCCCCGGTCATTCCGGATGTGAGGGTACCATATATCCCGGTACCGCTGGCACAGAAGAGCACAATAGCTGTCACCATAAGAGGCATATTTCCGGCAAGATCCATCTTGCTGAGAAGACGTCCGGTACCCCTGCGGATCATACCATCCAGATTCAGGGAAATCCCGATCAGACTTCCCAGGATAACTGCAAAAATGACAGCAGGCATATTCTTCATCAACACGATCGAACTGACGCCCATGGATGCAGCACAGACACCAAAGATCGTGGTCATCTGCGTCTTTAGACGGTCAGACAGACGTTCACCCACAAGGCTGCCCAGCAAACCGCCGGATACAACAGAAAATACATTGATCAAAACACCTATCGGCATGGGGCTCCTCCTGTAAAAAATAATTCACTGGGTGGTTTTGCGCAATATCCAAGGAGATGGTTTTGCACAATTCAATCTAAAAAGAAGTATAGCATAGGGTGCGCAGACTTTAAAATATAGCAGATAAAATTGCCATAGAAAAACTCCGGCCTAAACCGGAGTTTTTTCTATGCTTATCTACAAGATCAGCCGAATCCTATCGCGAATCTAGAAGCTTATCAGTCGACCTAATTGTTGAATTCGATCAGTACAGCGGGAACTGGGTGCAGAGCTCATCTACCTTGGAGAGGATCTCACCGCGGGACATGCGGAAGTCGAAGATGGCCTGCAGGATCAGATGGCCGATGATCTCCATCTGTTCTTCTTTCATGCCGCGGGTGGTCATGGCCGGTGTACCGATGCGCACACCGCTGGTCTCGGATACAGGACGGGGATCGCCGGGTACGGCATTTTTGTTGACGGTGATGTGGACTCTGTCCAGACGATCCTCCAGCTCCTGGCCGCTCATGTCTGCCTTGCGCAGGTCAAGCAGCATCAGATGGTTGTCGGTACCGCCGGTAACCAGATCCAGGCCGCCCTCCAGAAGGGTATTGGCCAGTACCTTGGCGTTTTTGACGATCTGTGCCTGATATTCCTTGAACTCAGGGCGCTGTGCCTCGCCGAGGGCAACAGCTTTGGCAGCGATGATGTGCATCAGCGGTCCGCCCTGGGTGCCGGGGAACATGGCCTTGTTGATCTTCTTGGAGATTTCTTCGTTGTTGGTAAGGATGATACCGCCTCTGGGACCGCGCATGGTCTTGTGGGTCGTGGTGGTGACAACATCTGCGTAGGGCACCGGATTTGGATGTTCTCCGGCAGCGACAAGTCCTGCGATGTGGGCCATGTCTACCATCAGGTAGGCGCCGACCTCATGAGCGATCTCAGCAAACTTCTTGAAATCTATGATACGGGGATAGGCGGAGGCGCCGGCGATGATCATCTTCGGGCGGCATTCCTGGGCGATCTTGCGGACTTCATCGTAATCGATCAGACCGGTCTCTGTGTTGACGCCATAGGATACAGAGTGAAACATCTTTCCGGAGAAGCTGGCACGGCTGCCGTGAGTGAGGTGTCCGCCGTTTTTAACGTCCATGCCAAGTACGGTGTCGCCCGGCTCACACAGGGCCAGATAAACGCAGAAGTTTGCCTGTGATCCGCTGTGGGCCTGAACATTGGCAAATTTCGCACCAAAGATCTCCTTGGCCCGCTCGATGCAGATATTTTCTGCAATATCTACATATTCACATCCGCCATAGTACCGTCTGCCCGGATAACCCTCGGCATATTTGTTGGTCAGAACGCTGCCCATGGTGGCCATGACTTCAGGGCTGACCAGGTTCTCAGAAGCGATCAGCTCCAGGTTGTTCTGCTGGCGCTTCAGCTCCAGAGAGAGCACACGGGCGATCTTTGGATCCTTCTGTTCAACAATGTTAATGTTTTCGGTGATCGTATTGTTCATATGTTTTACCGTTTTCCTTTCTTTGCTGAAGCCTTTGTCATACGTAACTTCATCTGTGGTTTATGGTAAAGGATCATCTATGATGTTTTTTGCAAAACATGTGATTTGCGCTAATCATTTTTATGATTATAGCAGAAGACTATAAAAATTGCATCCTTAGAATGATATTTCGTGAGAAACATACAGAAAGAAAGGATTACAGATGCAGAACAGGGCAATTTTCAGTATAATAAGAGTATAGTAGTAAAAGGCCTTTTCGAGTTGAAGCAATCATCTTTTAGGTATAAGAAGGAAAAAGTATGACCCGATCAGGAAAAAGAAAGGGATGTTGAGATGACACTAAATAAAAAAATCCTGTTATGTATATTGGCTGCGGTGCTTGGCGCAGGTGTGGGGGCGCTTCTTGGCTTCCTGCTGCCGATGGGGAGCCGCGGATCAGCGAAGATGGAGGATTCTGCTTTTGCGGAAGCGCAGGAGAGTGATGCTGCTTCTTTGGCCATGACAGATGGATCAGCTGATTTTGCAGGAGAAAGCGGGCTGGCGGATACTGCGGCTGCGGATAACAGTTCCGACTCTGGCAATACTGGCATTGCTGAAGATGGTTCATCAGATGCTGGTTCTGCAGCTTCTGGTTCTGTTGATGTGGGTTCTGCAGACAATGGCTCGGGCGCAGAGGCAGGGCCGGCGGCAGAGATCGTGGGTAAGGTTCCTTTTTTCTACCGTCATATCTATGAAGGTACCGTGGGAGCAGGAGCCACAACTTACTATGAATATGAGTATGGCGTTCTGGAACCGGATGACTATACAAAGCAGGCGTACCCGGCACTTGCGGAAAGCATCTCCGCATATAGCCAGGATATCCTGGATCAGGCCTATGAGCGCGGCGCAGGGATCGTACAGGATTATGATGCCGATCTGGGGTATATGTCCATGGCGACGATCTCAAGACGTATGTATACGGCTCGTGCGGATGGACGCCTGACCTCGGTGGTCATGGATGGCTATACCTACAATGGCATGGCTGCTCATGGGATGGGAATCGAGCGCTCGGCTGTTTTTGACTCCGCAACGGGCAAGCGTCTGTTTCTGGCGGATGTCTGTGATGCGAATTATATGCTGCATTTACTTGCCAGGACGATTCTGGAGGAAACCGATCCTACGCTTCTGGCTAAGGAGTGGACAGAGGATTCTCTGGCTGCCTACATCCGGGAGAGTGTGGATGCGGACGGCGGAAATATGGCCTGGTTTATGACGGGCCGAGGTCTGTGCCTGTATGTTCTGCCGGCGGTGATCACCTACGATATGGTTAATACCCAGTTTGTGGAAATTACTTATACGGATTACCCCGAGGCTTTCAACGATGCCTATCTCCCTGCGACGGACAGCTGGGCGATTCCTGTGGATGCGGTATTCACGCATTCCATGGATATGGATCAGGACGGACAGGCTGATCAGATATACTGTGCTGATACGACAGGAACGGATGGCGGCCAGAACCTTGCGCTATATTTTAATGATCAGAAGGAAGATCTGCCACTTTCTGCCAATATGCTGCGGGATGTATACTACATGCACACCGGAAGCGGTAACGACTATCTTTATCTGTTTGGCCTTGGCAGCGAGAGCAATGGGAGTACCTCACGGCTTCTGATCTATTCTGTGAAGGGTGGCAGTATTGCTGCAGAGGGAGAGATGGAGAATGTCTATCTGGCGGTACCGGTTCAAAATGATGAGCCGGGAGATGAGTATCTGGATGCGCTGCTTGCCGATCCGGAGAATTTCCTGCTGGCGGACAGCGTTCCGCAGGCCCTATCCAGCTCGATCCAGAAGGTCTACCATGTAGCTGCAGACGGTATGCCGGAGTCAAATTCCGGAGAATAAGCAAAAGAAAAACCGGAAATAACCTATGAGAGCTGACTGAGACGTCCGCTCACATTAATTAGTGAACTGAGAGAAAACATCATAAGAAGAGGAGGAAGCATCCTTTCATCCTCGTATTGCATACAGCACACGATCTCTGAAGACAAAAAAGCAAGCATTTAGCAAGCCCGGAAAAGGGCGAAAGGCTGAAGCACCAAAGCGTTTGCGTAATGTTTCCAGAATCGTGTGCTGTTTTGTCTAAGTGAATCGCTCCTCCTATTTATCTGGCGGTTTTTGTGCCTGCCGTCTTGAGTCACGCAATTAATGCATATGTGTTATCTATAAATGTGCATTGCCATGAATAATTCGAATTATACAAATAATTTGCAAAAATCCCTCGACATAATCATACATTTAGTGCTAATATATGATTCGGATATGCAGGATAAGTCATATTTTGCTGTAAATTCATTCTAATTTCTTACATTGCAATATTTGTATTTTTTGCAGGTAATCGTTATGAATAGGAATATAAATAATCTTACCGCACAGGAAGCAGATGTTCTTTTTGCTCTTTCAGAGCATGGTACTATTATGAAAGCGGCTGATTCTCTCGGAATCAGCTATAACACATTTCGCAGAAGACTGGCATCTGCGCAGGAGAAGCTGGGTATCGAATTGTTTTATCTGGAGTCCGGGAGCTACCGGATGCAGAAAGGAGCAGATAATATTCTCCGCCTGCTTCGCCGGATCCGAAGCATGGTGCAGGGTTCCATCGAGGAGGCGATCTCTCTTTCGGACAAGAGCCTTCCGCCGACCATTCGCTATTGTTACACGCCGCTGACCAGGACATCGGATATGGTCCGGAATCTGGAGTTTCTGACGCAAAAATATCCGGGCCGGCAGTTCGATATGGTGCCCTACGAAGGTACAATGAACGAACGCCTCCGGATGCGGCGGGATTTTGGCCGTGAGTTTACCATCTGGCCGGCCTTTGGAGGCGATACAAAGCTGGGGAAGTATCCTTTTCAGCCGGTATTTGAGGAAGAACTGGTATTGGTCGCAGGACCTGCCGATCCGCTGGCCTCTTTCCTTCGGATCGTCCCTCAGCAGCTGAAGGGCAGGGAGATCATCGTGGCCAGTGATCAGGTCAACCGTTATTTCCCGGAAGCGGCAAGACTGCTTTGCAAAAGTGCCGAGGGTCTTGGTGTGCGGTACTCAAATACCATGGATATGAACCTTTTGAATGACGGAATGAAATACGGCCTGCCGATACTGGTTCCGGAATCCTGGACAGATATGTATCCGCAGATGAGTAAGATCCGGATCAGCCTTAGCAGGAACGAAGTGGACGGGGAGCTGTTTTCGGCAGAGGACGAAATCATTACAGACTCCAATCTGGTGCCGCTAAAGATCCCCTTTGGCTATTATTACTGGAATGAATGAAAAAAGGCTGTTTGCAGCGATACCGTTGTAAACAGCCTTGGTCTTTTACTCGGAGAGCTCCTCCCATTTTTCGTAGAGCTCTTCGAGTTTTTTGTTGATTTCCTCCTGTTCGCGGGAGAGGGCCTGGCACTTGGGCAGGTCGGTCCCGGTGCCCGGGAGGAGAAACTCTTCATCGATCTCCTTGCTGCGGGCTTCGAGAGCAGCGATTTCCTCCTCAACCTTGCGGATGGCATTTTCCTTTTTGCGCTGTCTGGCTGCCTCCTCTTTCTGGGCGAGCCAGCCGGCCTTGGATCCCTCGGCGGCAGATACGCTGCCGGCATCGGCAGCTGCACCGGAATCTGCACCGGCACCTGCCTTGGGTGCAGTGTAGGCGTTTCTCAGCTCATCCATTTTTTCCAGATAGTAATCGTAATTGCCTATGTAGTTGATAAGCATTCCGTCATGCAGATCCAGGATGCGGGTCGCCGTCTGGTTGATAAAGTAACGGTCATGGCTGACGTAGAGGACCGTCCCGCTGTAGCTTCTGAGCGCGTCTTCCAGGATCTCCTTTGACAGGATGTCCAGATGGTTCGTCGGCTCATCGAGGATCAGAAAGTTCGCCTCGGACAGCATGAGAGAGGCCAGGGACACGCGTCCCCGCTCGCCTCCGGACAGGCTGGAGATCTTTTTGAATACGTCATCTCCGGTAAAAAGGAAAGCCGCAAGCACATTGCGGATCCGGGTCTGATTGAGGGAGGGATAGCGGTCGCTGATTTCCTCGAAGATGGTTTTCTCCGGGTGGAGCAGCTGATGCTCCTGATCATAGTAGCCGATGTGCACCTTGGCGCCGGGAATGATCTTTCCAGCATCCGGGGTAAGGAGGCCATTGATCAGCTTCAGGATCGTGGTCTTGCCTGTGCCGTTTTTGCCGATGATGGCGACACGCTCCCCGCGCTTGATCTCAAAGCTCTGGTCGGTAAAGAGCGGGAGACCAGGGTAAGACATAGAGAGGCCTTCAACTGTAAGAACATCCTTTCCGCTTTCGATCCTTGGCTTCAGCTCGATGTGCATCTCCGCCGAGACCTCGGTCGGTTTATCCAGGATCTCTACCTTTTCCAGCAGCTTTTCCCGGCTTTCAGCTCTTTTGATGGACTTCTCCCGGTTGAACTGCTTCAGCTTTGCGATGACCTCCTCCTGATGCCGGATCTCCGCCTGCTGCTTGAGCCAGGCATTGAGCTGCGCCTTGCGGACGTTGGCTTTTTTGGCGCTGTAGTCGTTGTAATTGCCGGTAAACATCATGGACGTGCCGTTTTCGATCTCAATGACACGGTTGACGATCCGGTTCAGGAAATAACGGTCGTGAGAAACGATCAGCACGGTTCCGTTGTAGCTGCGCAGGTAGTTTTCCAGCCACTCGATGGAGGCCATATCCAGATGGTTGGTCGGCTCATCCAGCAGCAGTATATCCGGGCGGGTGAGCAGCAGTCGTCCCAGGACGATGCGGGTCTTCTGGCCGCCGGAGAGGGAGGATAGGGTACGGGAGAAATCCTTTTCCTCAAATCCAAGGCCCTTCAGCACGCCGGTAACTTCACTCTCCACAGCGTAGCCATTGTTCTGCTCGAAGGCATGCATCAGGCGGGTGTAGTCCTCCAGAAGCCGGGTCTCTGCCTCGCCGGACGCATGCTTCATCTCTTTTTCCATCTCGCGGAGGCGGACCTCCATGTCCAGCACATCCTGGCGGGCTTTCCGAACCTCCTCATAGATGCTGTATTCTCCCTCCAGTTCCTGGTACTGGGCCAGATAACCGATGGTCTTTCCGCGGGTAACAGTGACGGTACCGGAGTCTGCGGCATCTTCACCAGTGATAATGCGAAGAAGCGTGGATTTGCCGGCGCCGTTGATGCCGATCAAGGCAGCTTTGTCCCTCTCTTCGAGATGAAAGCTGATGTCCTTGAGCACGGTATCGGTGCCAAAGGATTTATGGATATTCTGACAAGCCAGGATCATGGTGACCTCCAGAGCGGGATCCTTTGCATAGAAAAGGAAAGGATCCGCGAACGATTTTTATAAGGAATTCTCTGCCGAAAGAGCAGAAGAAGAGTGGTTCTGCATATAGCCACTCTATCATAAGCTACCCGGGAAGAATTCGCAAGTGCAGGGTATGGGAAAGAAGAAGACAAAATAGTGCAGGTTATTTCCGCAGAATCGCACCGGAAATCGTTGCAATATCTGGGATTGTTAGAGAATTAACACTAAGATTGACAGTTTTTAGACAAAGTATTATACTAAACATATCCAAAGGAGGGCTTAAAATATGAGCCATAAGGAAATATCGAAAGCTGTCATCAAAAGACTTCCCCGTTATTACCGGTATCTGGGGGAGCTCAAGGAGGCCGGCGTAGAGCGGATCTCCTCGGCAGATCTTTCTTCTCTGATGAAAGTGACCGCATCTCAGATCCGGCAGGATCTGAACAATTTTGGCGGATTTGGCCAGCAGGGCTATGGCTATAATGTGCAGTATCTGCGTGATGAGATCGCCAAGATCCTGGGGCTGGATCATATGCACAATATGGTAATTATCGGTTCAGGACACCTTGGCCAGGCTCTGGCCAATTATACAAATTTCGAGCGCAATGGTTTTCAGGTGGTGGGCCTGTTTGACAACAACAAGGATCTTCTCGGAACGGTTGTGAACGGTATCCCGATCCGTATGATCGATGAGCTTCCGGCATTTCTGGCCGCCAATGAGGTGGAGATCGCCGCTCTGACCCTGCCCAAGGACAATGCAAAAAAGATGGTGCCCGTCCTTCTTGAGGGCGGCATTCACGCCATCTGGAATTTTGCCCACACCGATCTGAATCTGATCGTGCCGAAGGACGTTGCCGTCCAGAATGTGCATCTTTCCGAGAGCCTGATGCGTCTGTCCTACAACCTGAAGACGCTGCAGGAGGATGCATCTCCTGCGGATCAGAAAGAGCCGTAACATGACATAGAAGCTGCCGCGCAGAAGGGATGTAATATCTGACATCCAGCTTGCGGCAGCTCTTTTGAATTTGATTATTTTTGCATCCTATTATTTAAATTTGTTTATTATATATGTATATATGTTAATGAGTTTGCGAATTTGATCTGCTTATTTCATTTACGAATGATTCTACGATCTGGAGGTATTGCGGTATGAGACCGATCTTATCTGCAAATCAGCACAGGTCTGCCGATATGCGGGCTTCGGCCCTTGGCATTCCGTCTATGGTTTTGATGGAGCGTGCAGCCCTGGCTGTGGTGGAGGAGATGGAGAAGGCCGGCCTGGATCTTTCCCGGGCTTTGATTTTTTGTGGAAGCGGCTACAATGCCGGTGACGGGGCGGCTATCGCCAGACTGCTGGCGGAAAGAGGGCTTCACCCGGTAGTTTTTGCTTGCGGTGACCCGGCGCATTATTCCGAGCAGATGGCGCTGCAGATGCATATCCTGGAGAGCTTTGACGTGTCAGTCATCCAGGCCGTCCAGGACGGATGGTCCGATGAAGCACTTTTGGATAAAACGGATTTTTCTTCCTTTTCTGTCATTGTCGATGCCATCTTTGGCATTGGTGTCAGCCGGGAGATCACCGGCTTTTATAAGCATGTGATTGATACCGTCAATGCCCGCCGCGGAAGTGTACCGGTGGTGGCCGTGGATATGCCATCCGGCATCCACACAGACAGCGGGGCCATATGCGGCACCGCGCTGCGCGCTGACCTGACCGTCACCTTTACCACGGGAAAAGCAGGGCTTTACCTGTATCCTGGGGCTGCGTATGCCGGGCGTGTCGCCGTGCGGAAGATCGGCATTCCTGTGCCGGCGGACATGCAGGCGGAATGCGATCTTTTTGAGCTGGAGGATGCGGATATCCGGCAGATCCCTCCGAGGGATGAATCCGGCAACAAGGGGACCTTTAAAAAGCTCCTGGTGATCGCCGGATCGGCCGATATTTTTGGAGCGGCCTTCCTGTCGGCAAAAGCAGCGCTGCTGTCCGGGATCGGCATGGTCAAGGTCCTGACCCATGAAAAAAACCGTACGCCGCTGGCGACGCTTTTACCAGAGGCACTTCTGGCCACATATGACGAGAAAACGGATATCGCGACGATCCTTTCACGGGATCTGGCCTGGGCGGATGCAGTGCTGGCCGGACCTGGCCTCGGAACCGGTCCACTTTCCCTGAAGGTGCTGCAGACCTGCCTGGAGCAGAACAGCCGTCTGTTCTCCGGTCCGCTTCCCATGGTGCTTGATGCGGATGCGTTGAACCTGATCGCTGCCCACCAGGAGCTGATGGGTTATCTCTCTGGCGAGATCTGGATCACGCCGCACATTGGAGAGATGAGCCGTCTCACCGGCTACCAGGCCGAAGAAATCAAAGCTCACGCGGTAAGAGTAGCCAGCCAGGCTGCCGTAGATGCTTCCGTCGTTGTGATGATGAAGGATGCACGGACGGTGACAGCCCTGCCGGATGGGCGGTGCCTGATCAACCGTTCCGGCTCGAGCGCCCTTGCCACAGCAGGAAGCGGAGATGTATTATCCGGCATAGCCGCGGCTTTCCTGGCCCTTTACGATCAGGAGATAAATGGGGTACCGACAGCCGCGCTGGCCGTCTATATCCACGGAAAATGCGGAGAGAGAGCGGGAAGTGTATATTCCAAAAGCTCTGCAACCGCAGGGAATATCCTGGAATTTATCCATGAATATCTTCCCTGAGAGGGCTGTGCCGGAGGGTTTTCTTCCTTATAATTAACGTATCAAAAAAGAACCGGTTTTTACCCGTTTTCTTGGCACTTTTGTTAAGTTGACGCCTTTTACGCAAGATGATATATTTTTAAGGTAATGATAAAATTTGCGCATACTATGAAAATGCGTGTCATAAGGAGTGAGATTTTTTATGTCTGGACATTCTAAATTTGCCAATATCAAGCACAAAAAAGAGAAAAACGACGCCAAGAAGGGCAAAATCTTTACCATCATCGGCCGTGAGATCGTTATCGCTGTAAAAGAGGGCGGTCCCGATCCCAACAACAACAGCAAGCTGCGTGATGTCATTGCCAAGGCGAAAGCAGCCAATATGCCCAACGATACCATCGACCGCGGCATCAAGAAGGCTGCCGGCGACGCGAATGCCGACAACTATGAGCATATCACCTACGAAGGCTACGGCCCGGCCGGTATCGCCATCATCGTAGAGACACTGACCGACAACCGCAACCGTACCGCTGCAGATGTCCGCAGCGCTTTCACCAAGGGCCACGGCAACGTCGGTACCCAGGGCTGCGTGTCCTTTATGTTTGACGAGAAGGGTCAGATCATCGTCGACAAGGAAGAGTGCGAGATGAGCTTTGACGATCTGATGATGGTCGCTCTGGACGCCGGTGCCGACGATATCAACGAGGAGGAGGATTTCTTTGAGATTCTGACTTCCCCGGATGATTTCTCTGCTGTCCGCGAGGAGCTGGAGAAGCAGGGCATCCCGATGGCTGAGGCAGACATCGCCATGATCCCCCAGACAAAGACGGCTCTTACCGATCCGGCAGACCGCAAGAACCTGCAGAGGATCCTGGACCTTCTGGACGACAGCGACGATGTACAGAATGTATTTACCAACCTCGACGGAGATCTGGACGAGGACTGACCTTTGATGCGTCTGCCCTGCGGCATGCAGGGCATGAGGAGTGATGCGGTATGTCGATCATTAAGGCTATTGTGCTGGGCGTGATCCAGGGGATCGCTTCCTTCCTCCCGGTCAGCGGCTCCGGACTAGTCGTGCTGTTTGCCGACCTTCTCGGAGCGGGAGAGATCAGCCTGAAGTTCCTGACGATTCTTCACTTAGGCTCGCTGATCGCTTCCATACTCGTATTTTACCGGGACCTTATCCGGATCTTTCGATCGCTGATATCCGCTCTTGGCGGTGCGCTCGGAAATCTGGTGATCTTTTTTCAGAATATCCAGCACCCGGAGGAGGGGGATTACCTGCCGGTGATGCGCGGCACCTACCGGCGCATGGCCATCCTTCTTCTGACCTCCCTGATCCCTGCGGGGATCATCGGAATGATCGTCCGCAACTTTGCGGCGGTCGGTGCGGGAAACCTGCTGATCACGGCCATGGGCTTTTTTGTCACGGCGCTGCTGCTGATGGTGTCCTCCTTTTCGGAGGGGACCGGCAAGCGGCCGGAGAGCACGAAGCTGCGCGAGGCTCTGCTGATCGGCGTTTTCCTGGGGATCTCCGTGATCCCCGGCATTTCCAGGATCGGCATGGTCCTGGCGGCGGGAAGCCTGTGCGGCTTCAGCCGGAAATATATGGCTAAATATGCCTGTCTGCTCAGCGTTCCGGCCATGGCCGGCTCGATCCTGATCGAGCTGTTTGACCGGGAGACTTCACTGGCATCGGACGGAGGCCTCGTGCCTCTGGCGGCCGGCGTATTGTTCTGTGCGGCAGCAGGGTATCTGTTCGTCCGTATTGCCAGAAAACTGCTTGTACGCGTATCCAACCGCGGCTTTGCCGGCTGCTGCCTGTTTGCCGGCATCGCGAGCATTCTGGTTTATGTATTCTGATACAGGCATAAGGGGAGAATAGCCGCGTGTCCGGCAGTTCATATGCGGAACGGCGGCCAAATTGCAGAGGAGTATAAAACACATTGGCATCTGGTAAGGGGAGCAAAAAAAGTACAAAATCAGCAAAGACAGCGGCAGCAAAGGTGTCTTCCTCTTCCGGAAGAAAGACTTCCGGAGCGAAGAGCAGCCAGAAGGAGCAGAAGAACGCAGATGTCCGGGAAGACCGTCTGATGCGTGATGTCCAGCTGCTTGTGGTGCTGGCGGTGTGTATTCTGCTGTTTCTGAGCAATCTGGGGCTTGGAGGCACGGTGGGACATATGGTAGCATCCGTGTTTTTCGGGCTTTTCGGCCTGCCTGCCTATGTTTTTCCCGTGATGTTTTTCTATTTCGTTCTGCTGGTCATGGCCGAGGGCGATGCGGGCGAGACAGCCAGGCGGATCATCGGTCTGACCGGTCTGTATATTTTCCTGTGTGCGCTGTTTCAGCTGATCCTGTTTGGCTACCGGGAAAAGATCCGGGTCCTGACGCTGTATTCTGACAGCTCGCTGGATCAGACCGGCGGCGGCCTGTTTGGCGGCCTGATCGTACAGCTTGCCGGTGCGGCCTTCGGGACTGCCGGAGCTTACGTGATCATTTTTATCGGCTTGATCATCTTTGCTATCTTTCTGACGCAGAAGCCTCTGCTTTCGCTCCTTCAGGAGAAGGGTGAGGAGGCCTATGACACCCGGGACGAGCGCAGAGCTGCCCGCCAGGAGCGGCGCCTGCAGCGCCAGGAGGCCAGGGCTGAGGCGGCGGCAAGACGCGAGGAGGAGATGCTTCGCCGTGAGGAGGAGCGGGCCAGAAGAGAGGAAGAGCGGGAAGCTGCAAGAGAGCAGGCGGCCATCGCTTCGCAGGGAGAAAGAGCCCTGTTGGAAGATCATGGCAGCGCGGATCTGCAGGAGGTGTCCGAAGGCACGGGACAGCTGCAGGCTGCTGCCGATGGCGGTATTCTTCCTGTTACGGCTTCCGGTGTCGAGGAGACAGATGATTCTGAACTTTCCCGCAGAAGAAGGAACCGCAGAAGCGGACGCGCAGAGGATCCGGATGGCGGACATGCCTTCCAGACCTTCGATCTTTCTTCGGAAATGCCCGGCGGTATGGGGCCTGTGATGAAAAAGTCTTCCGAGGAAGCTGTAGCCGAAAAAGATATGGCTTCGGATAAGCAGAAGCTGTCGATCCTGCCAAAGGATACGGAGCCGGAGATCACCGGCATCGGCATCGACGATGCCCTCATGCCTCCAAAAGCGGAAGCGCATGAAAATTTCGATGATTCTTATGAGCCGGAATATCTGGAAAGCTTTGATGAGGATGACGAGGAGATCGTCTCTGCACAGGAGCTGGCCAGCGGCGCAGCGCCGATACGTCCCGCAAGACGGAGCCGCGGTAAGGCGGAAAGCAGTGCTGCCGAAGCGGTTTCAGAAGAACCGTCTGCAGCAGGTCCGGCAAAGGAGTCCAAAGAGGCCCGTCCGGCCAGACGAGGAAAGCCCTCTGTGGGCGAGGTGGAGGAGATCGTCGTACCCGAAGAGGAAGAGGAACCCTATGTATACCAGTTCCCGCCCATCGATCTTCTGAATCCGCCGGATCCCACAAGGAGCGGCGATTCCAGGGAGCACCTGAAGGATACCGCCGCAAAGCTGCAGATGACGCTGCATAACTTTGGCGTAGAGGTGACGATCAACCACATCAGCTGCGGTCCTACCGTAACACGCTATGAGCTGACGCCCCAGATGGGTGTAAAGGTCAGCAAGATCCTGAGCCTGCAGGATGACATCAAGCTCAACCTTGCAGCGTCGGATATCCGTATCGAGGCCCCGATCCCCGGCAAATCTGCCATCGGCATCGAGGTACCGAATAAGACAAACACCGCCGTACCGCTCCGGGAGCTCCTGGAGTCGCAGGCGTTTATCAACCACAAATCCAAGCTTGCCTTTGCGGTGGGCAAGGACATCGGCGGCCAGGTGGTCGTCACCGACATCGCCAAGATGCCTCACCTGCTGATCGCGGGTGCCACAGGCTCCGGTAAATCGGTGTGCATCAACACGCTGATCATGAGTATCCTGTACAAGGCGGCTCCCGATGAGGTGCGCTTTATCATGATCGACCCGAAGGTGGTCGAGCTGTCCGTCTACAACGGCATCCCGCATCTTTTGATCCCTGTGGTCACCGACCCCAAGAAGGCGGCAGGCGCCCTGAACTGGGCCGTGGCAGAGATGACCGACCGCTACCAGCGTTTTGCTGAGGTCGGCGCAAGGGATATGCTCAGCTACAACGCAAGGATCGCGGATATGCCGGAGCCGGAAAACGGCGAACGGCCAAAGAAGATGTACCGGATCGTGGTCATCGTCGACGAGCTGGCAGACCTGATGATGGTCGCCCAGAACGAGGTGGAGGACGCCATCGTCCGTCTGGCCCAGCTGGCCAGAGCGGCAGGCATTCACCTGATCATCGCCACTCAGCGTCCGTCGGTCAATGTTATTACCGGCCTGATCAAGGCCAATATGCCTTCCCGTATCGCGCTGGCGGTTACCTCCGGCGTGGATTCCCGGACCATCCTGGATATGGTCGGTGCCGAGAAGCTTCTGGGCAAGGGTGATATGCTGTTCTACCCCCAGGGCTATCCAAAGCCTGCCAGGGTGCAGGGTGCTTATCTCTCGGATGATGAGATCGCCGAGGTGGTCAGCTTCCTGAAAGGAACGGTAAAGACCTCGCACTTTAGCGAGGAGAGCAACGAGATACAAAGCAAGATCAACAGCCACTCCCTGGGTTCGGAAAGTCCGTCCGGGGATGCGATGGATACCGATGAGTACTTTACCGATGCGGCGAAGCTGATCATTGAGAAGGACAAGGCATCCATCGGTATGCTGCAGAGAGCCTTCCGCATCGGTTTCAACCGGGCTGCCCGGATCATGGACCAACTCTGTGACGCCGGTGTCGTCGGGGAAGAAGAGGGTACAAAGCCGAGAAAAGTTCTGATGACGATGGAGCAGTTTGAGAATTATCTGGAGGAGAATTAAGCAATGAGGACCTGCACAAAATGCGGCGCACAATTTCCGGATGATGAGCTGTTCTGTCCTGTGTGCAAGCAGGAGGTCCAGCTGGTTCCTGACTTCATCACCATCGAGAGCCGTTACCAGGAGGAGCAGCTAAAGAAGGAGGAGCAGGAGCGGATCCGCCGTGAGGAGCGGGAACGCGAGGAGGAAAAGATGCGCCGCCGCAATGCGCGGAAGCGCAGTATCATCATCTCCTGTGTCCTGACCGCTCTTGTAGTTATCGGCGTGATCGCCGGCATCCTGATCTTCCGTGCGCATCGAAAGGCCCAGTCCTACGAATATCAGTACGCACTGGCAGAAGAGCTCTACGGCGAAGGCCGGTACGATGCTGCCCTGGAGGCGGTCAACGCGGCGCTTGGCTTCCAGCCTAAGGATTTTAACGCACGGCTCATGCTGGCCAGGATCTACATCAATAAAAATGCAAACGGCAAGGCAACAACGGTACTGACAGAGCTTACCAACGAATTCCCGAAGGAAAAAGAACCCTGGGAGCTGCTGTTCTCCGTCTATGAGACGCAGGGAAATACAGCTGCGATCCAGAAGCTTCTGGATACCTGTCCCTTCGAGGATCTGGTGGCCCAGTATGCGGCCTACCGTCCGTCCGCTCCGGTTTTCAAACCGGCGGAAGGGGAATACGATGAGTTTATTGAGGTTAGCATCACTGCCGAGACAGAGGGAACCATCCATTACACCATCGATGGCAGAGAGCCTGGCGCGGATTCACCGACCTACACAGGCCCCATCAAGCTGGATGAGGAGAAGAGCGTGACGGTAAAGGCCATGCTCATCAGCAAGGTGGGTGTACAGTCCGATACGGTGAGCGCAAAATACACTATCAAGCTGAAGGAGCCGCCGGCTCCGGTGATCACACCAAAGTCCGGCAGCTACACCAGAAGAGTCGATGAAGAGGGCAATGCAATTTCCGGTACATTTGCCGGCCCCGATGATTCGGACTACATGATTACCGTAGAGGTGCCGGAGGGGTACACCTGTTTCTACTCCTTTGACAAGCGGCCCACCGAGAACAGCACCCGCTATACCGGTCCCGTGGAAATGCGTACCGGCGAGCATGTGTTCTATGCGGTGCTGAAGGGCGAGAACGGCAAGCTGGGCAAGGTTGCTTCTGCGACCTACCTGTATACGGAGACGACGCCGACACCGACGCCGACACCCGTGCCTTACTATTATTATTACCCAAGTGATACACAGTATTCCGAGGAGGTCCCGCAGGAGACGGATGCGGATCCGGAACCCACAGAGGCACCTTCGGATGCTGGGGAGCCACCGGCAGGAACGGATACCGATCCCTCCGGCGGTGATACCCAGAATACATCTGACGACGGTGGAAGCAGCGCGCAGAGCACGGATAATTCCTCCCAGAGTACAGATGGTTCATCTTCCGGACAGTCTGCGGGCGATGGCGGATCGCAGACAAATAATGCCGGAGCCAGCAGCAGTTCTTCAAATGCTGCACACACAGCCTCAGGCAGTTCTTCCTGATGGAACTTGCCAGGAGACTGCAGAGCACACAATAACAACAGCGCTTTAACAGAGCTGAAAAAGAAAGGATGAGTGGAAGAGAACATGTACAGGATATTGTATGCTGACAAGCTTGCGACCAACATCACACGTATGGTAGTGGAAGCTCCCCGTGTGGCAAAACACTGTGAGCCCGGTCAGTTCATCATCGCAAAGACAGATGAGGTAGGCGAGCGTATCCCGCTGACGATCTGTGACTTTGACCGCGAAGCCGGAACGATCACCATCGTATTCCAGCCGGTAGGCCAGTCCACAGCCATCATGGCTGAGCTGAAGCAGGGAGACGCATTTGAGGATTTTGTCGGACCTCTTGGCCGTCCCTCTGACCTGATCGATACCCCCATCGAAGAGCTGAAGAAAAAGAATATTCTGTTTATCGCCGGCGGCGTAGGCACTGCTCCCGTCTATCCGCAGGTCAAATGGCTGCATCAGCATGGGATCACCGCGGACGTGATCATCGGTGCAAAGTCCAAAGAATTTGTCGTACTTGAGAAGGAGTTCCGCGAGGTCTGCAACCTGTACATCACCACGGATGACGGCTCCTACGAGCGCAAGGGCATGGTCACCGTATGCCTGCAGGATCTGATCGAGAAGGAAGGCAAGCACTATGATCACTGTGTCGCCATCGGACCGATGATCATGATGAAGTTTGTCTGCAAAATGACAAAAGAGTACGGCATTCCGACCATCGTCAGCATGAACCCGATCATGGTCGATGGTACCGGCATGTGCGGCGCCTGCCGTGTACAGGTCGGCGGCGAAGTCAAGTTCGCCTGCGTGGACGGCCCCGAGTTCGACGGCCATCTGGTAGATTTTGATCAGGCCATGCAGCGTATGAAGATGTATAAGACCGAAGAAGGCAGAGCTGTTCTGAAAAAGACCGAGGGTGCCACCTTCCACGGCGGCTGCGGCAATTGTGGAGGTGACGAATAATGGCAGTTGATAAGCTGAAAAAAGTTCCCGTGCGCGAGCAGGATCCCCAGGTCCGTGCCCATAATTTTGAAGAGGTCTGCTACGGCTACAATGCCCAGGAGGCCATGGACGAGGCCAGCCGCTGTATTCACTGCAAGAATGCAAAATGCATTCAGGGCTGCCCGGTAAACATCAATATCCCCGAGTTTATCGCCGGAATCAAGGAAGGCGATTTTGCCAAAGCCTTCTCGATCATCAGCGAATCCTCCGCTCTGCCGGCTGTCTGCGGACGTGTATGTCCCCAGGAGTCCCAGTGCGAGGGCAGATGTATCCGCGGCATCAAGGGCGAGGCTGTCTCCATCGGAAAGCTGGAGCGCTTTACCGCTGACTGGGCAAGAGAGAACGGCATTCATCCTGAACCGGCCAAGGAGCTGAACGGCCATAAGGTAGCCGTCATCGGTGCCGGCCCTGCAGGTCTTACCTGTGCCGGCGATCTGGCAAAGCTTGGCTATGAGGTCACCATCTTTGAGGCCCTTCACAAGGCCGGCGGTGTACTTTCCTACGGCATTCCGGAGTTCCGTCTGCCCAAGAGCGCTGTCGTGGACAAAGAGATTGAGAACGTCCGCAGCCTCGGCGTAAAGATCGAGACCAACGTTGTCATCGGCAAGTCCGTCACCATCGACGAGCTGATGGATGAGGAAGGCTTTGAGGCCGTCTTCATCGGCTCTGGTGCGGGCCTTCCGATGTTCATGAACATCCCCGGCGAGACCGCTCTTGGCGTACTCTCTGCCAATGAGTTCCTGACCAGAAACAACCTGATGAAGGCATACCGCGACGACTATTACACCCCGATCCACAGAGGCAAAAAGGTCGTTGTCGTCGGCGGAGGAAACGTTGCCATGGATGCTGCCAGAACCGCACTGCGTCTTGGTGCCGAGACCCACATCGTCTACCGCAGAAGCGAAGCTGAGCTGCCGGCAAGAGCGGAGGAAGTCCACCACGCCAAGGAAGAGGGCGTCATCTTCAACACCCTCTGCAATCCGGTCGAGCTGATCGTCGACGAAGAGACCGGCTGGGTCAAGGGCTGCAAATGCATCCGCATGGAGCTGGGCGAGCCGGATTCCTCCGGTAGAAGACGTCCCATCGCCATACCGGGCTCCGAGTTCGAGATCGAGGCAGACACCGTCATCATGTCCCTGGGAACCTCCCCGAATCCGCTGATCTCCTCCACGACCATCGGACTGGACATCAACCACAGAAAATGTATCATTGCTGATGAAGACACCGGCGCCACCTCCAAGAAGGGCGTATACGCCGGCGGCGACGCCGTAACCGGCGCAGCAACCGTCATCCTGGCCATGGGCGCAGGCAAAGCCGGCGCAAAGGGCATCGACGAATTCATCAAGGCAAAATACGCAAAATAAGACAAAAAGAAGATAACATCACAAAAGCGACGGAAGATGCGGCTCTGTCTGTAAATTGACGGAGTCGCTATTCCTGTCATTAGGAGAATGTTAAAAACTGTGGACAATACACACCTTGCATAATTGTCCCTGCATAAAAAGCCTTGCATAATAGCCTTTAAAACATGCTTTCATAAAGAACAAAAGAAATACCTGAAAAGGACATTTCATCGAGAGAACAAATGAAAATAACAATATGCTGCGCAGGCCGGATCAAGGAGAAATACCTGACGGCCGGGATCGCTGAATATGCCAAGCGGCTTGGCAGGTACTGTACGCTGGAATGGTATGAGATCGCCGATGAGAAAACACCCGACGGCGCCTCCGAAGCAGAAGAGCAGGCGATTCTGAAAAAGGAAGGCGACAGGCTCTTAAAAGGCATTCCGGATTCTGCCTACTGCATCGCCCTCGCCATAGAAGGCAAGATGCTGACCTCCGTAGAACTGTCACAGAAGCTGGACAGCCTGCAGGTCTCCGGCGTCAGCCACATCGTCTTTGTCATCGGCGGATCCCTGGGACTGTCCCGGGACGTACTAAAACGCGCAGACTACCTGCTCAGCTTCTCAAAAATGACATTCCCGCACCAGCTGATGCGGATGATCTTGCTGGAGCAGATCTACCGCAGCTTCCGGATCAGCCGGAACGAACCATATCATAAATAAGAAAACGAGATGCCTGCCCTTATGGACCGGTCTTTGTGGACTAGCCTTTGCGGACTGGCCTTTGTGGACTGGCATTCATATATACCCATTTGGGGGAAACATCTGCATCTGATGATAAGAGAAAAAGCAGATGTGTCTGGCAGGAATAATCCAGCTCATATGAGGCCTGTCAGGAAAAAATCACATCTGCATTTCAACACAACCAGAATTGCGGATGTGTTCGTAATAATTATACTGTTTTAGATTTATTTGCAGCTTACCTGACGGAGGCATGATGACGGACAGACAAGAGATTGAAAATCTGATCCTGGAGTATCCCATCTACCAGTATGTTTTCCTGCGCCCTGAGGATGTGATGTTTACGGAGAGAGTCCGGACCATCTGCAAGCAGGAGTGCAAGCGGTATGGGACCAGCTGGTCCTGCCCGCCGGCCGTGGGAACGGTGGAGGAATGCCGGGAGCGGACGCTTGGCTATACAGATGTCCTGTTCTTTTCCACGGTGACGGAGGTGGCGGAGATCCTGGATATGGATCAGACGCTGGCGACCAGGGGACCCCATGAGGAGGTCACGACCGAGATCGAGCAGCTGCTTGCCTCCCGCGGGTACCGTGTGCTGACGCTGTCCAGTGAGTCCTGTGCCATCTGCAGCAAGTGTGCCTGGCTGGAGGGGAAGCCCTGCCGGCATCCGGATGTCATGCATCCCTGCATCGAAAGCTTTGGCATCGTGGTCTCGGACCTGGCGGAAAAAGGAGAAATGGATTATTACCTCGGGGAACACGAGCTGTTGTGGTTTACCCTGATGTTCCTCGGGAAGGATTGATAGAGCTATGGCAAATGGAATTATCGAAGCGGAGATGATGATCCCCGCCCAGCATGAAAAAAACATCTTCGGCCAGTTTGATCAGTTTGTAAAAAAGATCGAGCGGGCCCTTGCGGTGACTCTGATCTCACGGGATGGCCGTGTGCGGATCCTCGGACCGGAAAAGCATGTCAGCCGGGCCAAAAGTGTCCTGGAGCAGCTGCTTGCCCTTTCTGTACGCGGAAATGAGATCACCGAACAGAATGTTAATTATATCCTTGGCATGACCATGGACAACATGGATGTCGATGTGGTCACGCTTGACGGAGATACCATCTGTCATACCATCCAGGGACGGCCGGTAAAGCCCAAGACAGTGGGACAGAAGAAATATGTGGACGCGATCCGGGAGCATATGATCACCTTTGGCGTCGGCCCTGCCGGTACGGGTAAGACCTACCTGGCCATGGCGATGGCCATTACAGCCTTCCGGAATGATGAGGTCAGCCGGATCATTCTGACCCGGCCTGCCATCGAAGCTGGAGAGAAGCTTGGTTTCCTTCCCGGCGATCTGCAGAGCAAGATCGATCCCTACCTCCGCCCGCTGTATGACGCGCTGTATCAGATCATGGGCGCTGAGAGCTTCCAGAAAAATATGGAAAAGGGCTTGATCGAGGTTGCACCTCTTGCCTATATGCGCGGACGGACGCTGGATAATGCCTACATCATCCTGGATGAGGCCCAGAACACCACGCCCGCCCAGATGAAGATGTTCCTGACGCGAATCGGTTTTGGATCCAAAGTCATCGTTACCGGTGATATGACCCAGAAGGACCTTGCAGCCGGCCAGACTTCGGGCTTGGAGGTTGCATGGCAGATCCTGTCCGGTGTCGAGGGGATCGCGTTCTGCGAGCTGACCAGCCGTGACGTCGTGCGCCATCCGCTGGTTCAGAAGATCGTAGAAGCCTACGAAAAATATGAGAAAAAGGAGACCCGCAGGTCTACGACCGCAGCTGCCAGACGGACAGAGCGGAAGAGCACCGGCGGCAGAACGAAAGCATGACGCTGAGCATAGAAAATGAACAGACGCTGGATCTTTTTCCTGATTTCGAAAAAACGGCAGAAGCCGTAGCCGAGAAGGCACTGGATCTGGAAAAGTGCCCATATGAAGCAGAGATCTCTCTGACCCTGGTGGACAATGCGCGGATCCAGGAGTTGAACCGGGACTTTCGCGGTATTGACCGTGCCACCGATGTGCTGTCCTTTCCCATGATCGACTATCCGGCGCCGGCAGACTTTTCCGCCGCTGACGAGGATGAAGCTGAATGCTTTGATCCGGAGACCGGCGAGCTGCTTCTTGGCGATATCGTGATCTCTGTAGAGCGGGCAGCCGAACAGGCGGAAAGCTACGGCCATTCCCTGAAGCGGGAGATCTGCTTCCTCATCGCCCACAGCATGCTGCACCTGATGGGGTATGACCATATGACGCCGGAAGAGGCCGAGATCATGGAGGCAAAGCAGGAGACCGTGCTTGCCGAGCTCGGGTTGACCAGGGATTGCTGAGGGGAATCTGCCGGAAAATGGCTGAAATAGCTAAGCTTAGAATTAACACCCCATAAACAGTGAGGTTTGAGAAAGCAAGGCTGAATGATCAAAGCTGCTCTATCAAATAAGGTCATAAATATAACAAAATCAGAAAAGCAAAAGTAAGAAAGCAAAAGTCAACAAGGATACAAACCGTCATGAAGAATTTGTCCATCCGGGAGAAACTGAAGGATAAGCAGAAGATCGTCATCAAGATCGGTTCTTCTTCGCTGGCGCATGCTAACACAGGGGAGCTGGATCTGATCAAGCTGGAGATCCTGGTCCGGGAGATCTGCGATCTGGTGAATCAGGGCAAGAGTGTGGTCCTGGTCTCCTCCGGTGCCTGCATGGTCGGGCGCAAGGCGCTCGGCATCGATCGGGCAACAGAGACCATCGCCCAGAAGCAGGCCTGCGCATCGGTCGGCCAGGCACGGCTGATGATGGTGTACCAGAAGCTGTTTTCCGAGTACAACCACATCTGCAGCCAGATCCTGATCACAAAAAATACGATGCTGGACAACCTGAACCGCTTCAATGCCAAAAACTGCTTCAACGAGCTGCTGACTCAGGGCGTCATCCCCATCGTCAATGAAAATGACACCATCGCCACCTACGAGATCGATAATATGTCGGTATTTGGTGATAACGATCATCTGAGTGCCGTGGTGGCTGCCATGATCGGCGCGGATCTGCTGATCCTGCTGTCGGATATCGATGGTTTGTACACCGATGACCCGCACACAAATCCGGATGCAAAGTTCATCGATCTGGTGGAAAAGCTGGACGACCGGCTGATGCATATGGGCAAGTCTTCCACGGGCAGCAAGGCAGGGACCGGCGGCATGTCCACCAAGCTTTCGGCTGCACGCATCGCCACGATGGCCGGCTGTGACATGATCATCGCCAGCGGAGAGGATTTCCACAACATCCACAAGATCGTCGGCGGAGCGGGGCTTGGCACGCTGTTCCTGGCAGATAAGAAGGATGATTTCTATCTGCTGGATTACATGGAGAATCTGGAGAACGCCTAATAAATCTTTGGCTTTCTGAAAAAGCGAAAGATGCCATATAATACATTGAAGGATGCCAGATAATACCTTTTTTCAAAAAGAAAGGATACCTGAAAAATGGATAAGAAAGAGATCAGAAAGCTGGTTTTTGCCAGAAGAAAAGCTGCCTCAGACGAGCAGATCCTTATAGGCAGCCGGGCGATCTTTGACCGGATCCGGGCAACAGAGGATTATAAAAAAGCAAGTACCGTTTTTGCCTACATGGATTACAAAAAGGAAGTCATGACCCGGGAATTTATCGAGCAGTGCTGGGCTGATGGCAAGAAGGTTGCGGTCCCGAAGGTTCACGGCGAGATCATGAAGTTCTATTATATCGAGTATTTCGGTCAGCTGGAGTCCGGCTATACCGGCATTCTCGAGCCCATTACCCATTGCCCGGGCATCGTAACCTGTGCGGATGATGACGAGGAGGCCCTTTTTATCCTTCCTGGCGTGGCCTTTGATCCGCAGCGCCACCGCATCGGCTATGGCGGCGGTTTTTATGACAGATACCAGGCGGCCCATCCCCATCACACGACCATGGCGGTAGCCTTTGAGTTCCAGATCATGGATGAGGTCCCCTATGAGGAAACGGACATCTGTCCGATGTACATTATTACAGAAAGCAGGGTCATCGACTGATCTATGGATTTTACGACGGATACAGCAGCATTGCTGCGTGACATCGATATAACTGCGCCGGCGCCCGAACAGGAGCCCTTCCGGCAGTATTACTTTATGGAGCGGGCAAAGGCCCAGCTGGCAGAAATCTCTGCCGAGGCAGGGCGTCCCCTGACCTTCCAGGTGGTTACCTTTGGCTGCCAGATGAACGCCAGGGATTCCGAAAAGCTCCGGGGTATTCTGGAATACATCGGCTATGTGCCGGCAGAGACTGAGGACTGCGACCTGGTGATCTACAACACCTGCACGGTGCGTGAGAACGCCAACAACCGGGTCTATGGCCGACTTGGCAAGCTGCATTCCTATAAAAAGAAAAACCCGCACATGCTGATCGGCCTGTGCGGCTGCATGATGCAGGAGCCACACGTGGTGGAGAAGCTGAAGGAAAGCTACCGGTTTGTCAACCTGGTCTTTGGCACCTTCAACATCTACAAGCTGGCGGAGCTTCTCTGCACCTCCATGGACCATCCCGATGAGATGGTCATCGACATCCAGGAAAAGCTGGAGCGGGTGGTGGAGCAGCTGCCGGTGGACCGGAAGTATGCCTTCAAGTCCGGCGTCAACATCATGTACGGCTGCAACAATTTCTGCACCTACTGCATCGTTCCTTATGTCCGTGGACGGGAGCGAAGCCGTGAGCCCGAGGAGATCCTCTGCGAGATCCGCCAGCTGGTGGCGGACGGCGTCGTGGAGGTCATGCTGCTGGGGCAGAACGTCAATTCCTATGGAAAAGGACTGGAAAACCCCATTACCTTTGCCGAGCTGCTGGAGCAGTGTGCCCAGATCGACGGGCTGGAGCGGATACGGTTTATGACATCCCATCCGAAGGACCTTTCCGACGAGCTGATCGCCGTCATGGCGCGGAATCCGAAGATCTGCCGTCATCTGCACCTGCCGCTTCAATCAGGCAGCGACCGCCTGCTGAAGGCCATGAACCGCCGTTATACCAAGGCGGCTTACCTGGAGCTGACTGAAAAGCTTCGGGCAGCGATGCCGGATATCTCTTTGACCACGGATATTATTGTCGGGTTCCCGGGCGAGACCGAGGAGGACTTCCTGGAAACCATGGACGTGGTGCGCCGTGTGAAATATGACAGCGCCTTTACCTTTGTCTATTCCAGACGGACCGGCACACCGGCAGCAAAAATGCCCGATCAGGTGCCGGAGGATGTGGTAAAAGACCGGTTTGACCGGCTGCTGGCTCTGGTCCAGGAGACCGGAAGAGAGCAGACCGCCCGCTTTGAAGGACAGGTCATGGATGTGCTGGTGGAGCAGGTCAACGAGCAGGATCCGTCTCTGGTAACCGGACGTCTTGCCTGCAACAGCGTTGTCCATTTCCCGGGAAGCGCAGAGCTGATCGGACAGATCGTCCCGGTACATCTGACAAAATGCCACGGCTTTTATTATATCGGAACCCGGGCATAACACAGAAAAGGAAGACTTATGGCTTTATCTCCTATGATGCAGCATTATGTTGCAACAAAAGAAGAATATCCTGACTGCATCCTCTTTTACCGTCTCGGGGATTTCTACGAGATGTTTTTTGAGGATGCAAAGACCGTCTCGGCGGAGCTTGAGCTGACGCTGACGGGCAGAGACTGCGGCATGGAGGAGCGCGCGCCCATGTGCGGCGTTCCCTTCCACGCGGCGGAGACCTATATCACAAAGCTGATCGAAAAGGGCTACAAGGTCGCCATCTGTGAGCAGGTGGAGGACCCGAAGACCGCCAAGGGCATGGTAAAACGAGAGGTCATCCGCGTGGTGACCCCCGGCACGATCCTCAGCCCCGAGGAGCTTGACGAGACAAAAAATAACTACCTGATGAGCATCGTCTGCCTGGCAGACCGCTACGGCATCTCCGTCGCGGACATTACCACAGGACAGTGTCTGGTTTCGGAGACGGACGGCTCCGGCAGACTGACGGATGAGATCCAGAAGTTTATGCCGGCAGAGATCATCTGCAACCAGGCTTTTTTGCTGTCCGGGGTGGATGCCAAGGACCTGCGCGAGCGGCTGCACATTTCCGTCTCCGCGCTGGATGATTACTATTTTGACGATGCTGCCTGCGAAAAGATCCTGAAAAAGCATTTCAAGACGCAGACGATGAAAGGCCTCGGCCTGGATGATTTCCCCTGTGGAACCATCGCTGCCGGCGCGCTTTTCCAGTATCTGTATGAGACACAGAAAAACAGCATGGGCCAGATGACGGCCATCACGCCGTATTTCTCCGACCGTTTCATGCTGCTGGATTCCTCCACCCGCCGCAATCTGGAGCTGGTGGAGACTCTGCGGGAAAAGCAGAAGAGAGGCTCGCTCCTCGGTGTTCTGGACCGGACGAAGACGGCCATGGGCGCCCGTATGCTGCGAAGCTTTATCGAGCAGCCGCTGATCAATCTCGATGAGATCGAAAAGCGCCTGACGGCCGTGGATGAGCTGACGAAAATGCCGATGATCCGTGATGAGATCCGGGAATATCTGCAGCCGGTCTATGACCTGGAGCGTCTGGCCAGCCGCATCACCTACCAAAGCGCCAATCCAAGGGATCTGATCGCCTTTAAGACTTCCCTTGCCATGCTGCCCTTTATCCGTGAGCTTCTTGCAGGCTTCCAGGGGGATCTCCTGTTGTCCATCAAGGCGGATCTGGATCCGCTGGAGGATCTTCATGACAAGATCGAGGCCGCGATCCAGGAAGATCCGCCTCTTGCCATGAAGGAGGGCGGCATCATCAAGGACGGCTACAACGAGATGGTGGACACCTACCGCAGCGCCAAACGGGACGGCCGCAAGTGGCTGGCCGACCTGGAGACAGAAGAGCGGGAGCGCACCGGCATCCGGAACCTGCGGATCAAATACAACAAGATCTTTGGCTACTGCATCGAGGTGACCAATTCCTTCAAGGATCTGGTACCCGAGGATTATACGAGACGGCAGACCCTGGCCGGCTGTGAGCGTTTTACCACCCAGCGGCTCAAGGAGATCGAGGAGACCATCATCGGTGCGGAGGACCGGCTTTCCTCCCTGGAGTATGAGCTGTTTGCCGCACTCCGCGATGAGATCGCCGACAACGTGGCCCGGATCCAGAAGACGGCATCGGCCGTGGCGGCTCTTGACGTGTTCTGTTCGTTTTCCTATGTGTCCTCCCGGAACCGCTATGTGCGGCCGAAGCTGAACAAAAAGGGAAAGATCAACATTAAGGATGGCCGGCATCCGGTCGTGGAGCAGATGATCCCCGACGATCTGTTTATCGCTAACGATACCTATCTGGACAATTCCGGCCACCGTGTCGCCATCATCACCGGCCCGAACATGGCAGGAAAATCCACCTACATGCGCCAGAGCGCCCTGATCGTGCTGATGGCCCAGATCGGCTGCTTTGTACCGGCCGCTTCGGCGGATATCGGCATCGTGGACCGGATCTTTACCCGGGTAGGCGCCTCCGACGACCTGGCCAGCGGCCAGTCTACCTTTATGGTGGAGATGACCGAGGTGGCCAACATTCTGCGAAACGCCACGGCCAACAGCCTGCTGATCCTGGATGAGATCGGCCGGGGCACCAGCACCTTTGACGGCATGGGCATCGCCTGGGCCATCATCGAGCATGTGGCGGATACGAAGAAGCTGGGCGCAAAGACACTGTTTGCCACCCATTACCATGAGCTGACCGAGCTGGAGGGCAAGCTGCCCGGCGTCCACAACTACTGCATCGCCGTCAAGGAAAAGGGCGACGGTATCGTTTTCCTGCGAAAGATCGTCCAGGGCGGCGCCGACAAGAGCTACGGTATTCAGGTCGCCCGCCTGGCCGGTGTACCAGAGCCGGTGCTGAAGCGAGCCGCTGAGCTGGTGGATCAGCTTTCCGATGCGGATATTACGGCTGCGGTTAAGGATCTGACCGCGTCCGGACAGAAAAAGAAAAAGCGGGCTTACTATGATACGGTGGACATCCAGCAGATGTCTTTGTTTGATACCACAGACAACGACAAGATCATCAATGAGCTGAAGGATATCGACATCAGCAACATGACGCCTCTGGAGGCCCTGAACATGCTCAATCATCTGCAGAGCATGGTGAAAAACCGCTGGTAAGCACAAAGGAAAGGAAATGCCATGCGTTCGATCGAACTTTTGGATAAGACGACCATCGACAAGATCGCTGCGGGCGAGGTGGTGGAACGGCCGGCTTCGGTCGTCAAGGAACTGACGGAGAATGCCATCGACGCCAGCGCCACAGCCATCACCATCGAGATCCGGGACGGCGGCACGACGATGATGCGGATCACCGACAACGGCGCCGGGATCCCGGCCGATCAGGTGCGCAAGGCCTTCCTGCGCCATGCCACCAGCAAGATCCGCAAGGTGGAGGATCTGGTACAGATCGCATCCCTTGGTTTCCGCGGCGAGGCGCTTTCCAGTATTTCCGCCGTATCCCGGATGGAGTGCATCACCAAAACGCCCGAAGCCCTGACCGGTATCCGCTATGTGATCGAGGGCGGAGAGGAGAAGGAATATGAGGAGATCGGCGCCCCGACCGGCACGACCTTCATCGTCCGCAACCTGTTTTACAATACGCCGGCAAGGGCGAAATTCCTGAAATCTGCCCAGAGCGAGGCAAGCCAGGTCACATCCTTTGTGGAGGAGCTGGCCCTGTCCCATCCGGATATCTCATTTAAATTTATCGTGAATGGGCAGAACCGGCTGTACACCAGCGGAAACGGGAATCTAAAGGAGATCGTCTACCAGATCTTTGGCAGAGACATCACAAAGGAGCTGATCCCCATCGAGACAGATGCTGGAGCGCTCCAGATCAACGGTTTTATCGGCAATCCCACCATCGCCAGAGGCAGCCGCGGCTTTGAGAATTATTTTGTCAACGGCCGCTATGTGAAAAACAAGATCATTGCCAAGGCCATCGAGGATGGCTATCATGGCTTCCTAATGCAGCACAAGTTTCCGTTTACCCTGCTGTATCTGACCATCGACGGGGATAAGGTGGATGTCAACGTCCATCCTTCAAAGCTGGAGGTGCGTTTTTCTGATCAGGAGATGATCTACCGTCAGCTGTGCCTGGCGATACAGAATGCGCTGATCCGCAAGGAGCGGATCCCTGCCGTTTCCATGGACAGGGATAAACGGACAGGCGGAGATGCTGCAAAGCTTCCGGTCATCAATGAAAGCCGGCCGGAGCCATTTGAGGCGGTCCGCCGGACGGAGGAAGCCCGGATCGAACAGACGGACCAGCCGGGCGCCTTTGCACCTGGAAATGGCGGAGCGATCCATGGCAGCAATGGAAATGCCGGCAAACCTTACGGTTCTTATACTGGCAATGCCAATGCTGCAGGCGGCAGTTCCTATGCCGGCCGCCCGGGCGGATATGGTGGAAATGCCTACGGAAATGCAGGACGCGGCACGTACCGCGTAGAGGAGGGTCCCGCCAGTTACGGAGAGAATTCCGGCAGGCAGGAGGAGACGAATTTTCTCGATGCCTGGAACCGGGAAATGATCGCCTCCGGCAAGGCTGCCGGAAATGTGGGCAGCCCGGATGCCGCAAAATATGTGGCAAACGATGCGGCAAAGAATATGGCAAACGATGCCACTGCTTTGAATCCGGCTGATCCGGCGAAAGATAGAACATCTTCAAACGCAGAATTGACAGCAGAAGTTCCGGTGTCGGAAGGGACAGCTTCCACAGAAGTAAGTTCTTCCACCGAATTAAGGTCTTCAACAGAAGCATATTTTGCAGCTGAAGTTTCGACTATACAGGAAAACATTTCTGTATCTGACGGATCTGCAAAAGCAGAACAAGCCGAACAGCTCAAACAGCCAGAACAGCCCGAACAGCTAGAAAAGCTCGAAAAACCCGAACAGCTGAACCTGTTTGACGAGGATAAGGTCCTGTCGGAACAGGCCCGGAAGATGTACCGCCTGATCGGCCAGCTGTTTGATACCTACTGGCTGATTGAGTACCGGGACAGCCTGTATATCATTGACCAGCATGCAGCCCATGAAAAGGTCAATTATGAGAAAATGATGAAGGCCTACCGGGAAAAGGCGGTGACTTCCCAGATGATCTATCCGCCGATCCTGGTCAGTCTCAGTGCAAGAGAAGCCGCCCTGCTGGACCGTCATATGGATGCCTTCGAGCAGCTCGGCTTTGAAATCGAAGATTTCGGCGGCAATGCCTACCGCATCTGTGCGGTGCCGGCAAACCTGTATTCCATCGCCAGCGACCGGCTTTTTACCGAGATCCTGGATCAGCTGGACGAGCTGGGTGAGATCCGTCCCGACGCGGTGCCGGAGCGCCTGGCTTCCATGTCCTGCAAGGCTGCCGTAAAGGGCAACAGCAAGATCTCTGCAGCTGAGATGGAAGCATTGATCGATGAGCTTCTTACCCTGGAGAATCCCTACAATTGTCCCCATGGAAGGCCCACGATCATATCCATGTCCAGATACGAGCTGGATCGGAAATTCAAGAGGATCGTTTAAGAGAATCTTTTAAAGAATCTTTCAAGAGGATAATTCAATAGATCATTTATAAGAATCATTTATTAAAATCATTTATTAGAATCATTTATTAGAATCATTTATTAGAATCATTTATTAGAATCGTTTATTAGGATCGTAAGAGGATCATTTCACACGGGAGGATCGTTTTATCTATGCAACAGAGTGCAGCAGAAATTGAAAATAAAAAACGCCCCGTGCTGGTGCTGACCGGCCCAACCGCCGTGGGAAAGACAAAGCTTTCCCTGGAACTGGCGAGGGCCGTGCAGGGTTCCATCATCTCGGCGGATTCCATGCAGGTCTACCGCCACATGGATATTGGCTCAGCCAAGATCCGTCCGGAGGAGATGCAGGGCATCCCGCATTACCTGATCGATGTGCTCGAGCCTTCCGAGGAATTCAATGTCGCCACCTTTCAGGCGATGGCCAGGGAGGCGATGGAAGAGATCTGGGCGGCAGGGCGCATTCCGATCCTGACCGGCGGCACTGGTTTCTATATCCAGGCCGTACTGCGGGATGTGGATTTTTCTGAGAGTGACGGCAAATCCGCGATCCGGCTGCGTCTGGAGCAGGAGGCGGAAGCCCTTGGGGAGGCCGCCGATGAGATCCTGCACAGCCGTCTGGCCGAGGTGGATCCGGAGGCAGCTGCCGAGATCCACGCCAACAACCGCAAGCGGGTGATCCGGGCGCTGGAATTTTTCGAGCAGACCGGCACGCCCATCTCTCTGCATAACGCGCAGCAGAGGGAAAAGTCCTCCCCCTACAATTCCTGCTATTTTGTCCTTACCGAAGACCGGGCACGTCTGTACGAGAAGATCGGCATCCGGGTGGACCAGATGATCGAGGACGGCCTTGTGGAGGAGGTCCGGCAGCTGATGGCCATGGGTCTTACAGAGGACAACACCTCGATGAAGGGGCTTGGGTACAAGGAGCTGTTTCCGTATCTTCGGGGCGAATGCAGCCTTGAGGAGGCGGTTATGATCATTAAGCGGGACACCAGACATTTTGCCAAGCGGCAGCTGACCTGGTTTAGGCGGGAGAGTGATGTCATCTGGCTGATGCGGGAAGGCCGGCCGGATGATGATGCGCGTATTCTTGAACAAATGCTTGCCTGCTGCAGGCAGAAGGGAATCATAAAATGACAGAAGATATGTACAGCATGTATGAGAGTATGGGGATCCGGCGCGAGGTCGCTGCCTTTGGCGACGCCGTTGCCGAGAGTCTGACCGAGCGTTTTTCCGCCATCGATGCGACCGCAGAATACAACCAGCTGAAGGTGGTGCACGCAATGCAGGAAAACCGTGTCAGCGAGGCCTGCCTGTTCCCGTCCTCCGGATACGGCTACAACGATATCGGGCGGGATACCCTTGAGAAGGTCTACGCCTCCGTGTTTCACACCGAAGACGCCCTGGTGCGTCCGCTGATCGCCTGCGGTACCCATGCCCTGGGCATCGCCCTTGCGGGCAACCTGCGTCCGGGAGATGAGCTTCTCTCGGCTGCTGGAAAGCCCTATGACACCCTGGAGGAGGTCATCGGTATCCGTCCATCCAGAGGATCCCTGGCCGAGTATGGCATCACCTACCGGCAGGTCGACCTGCTGGCGGACAGCTCCTTTGACTTTGCGGGCATTCGCGCCGCGTTAAACAGCAAAACAAAGATGGTGACCATCCAGCGTTCCAAGGGCTATCAGACCAGAAAGACCTTTTCCGTCAGCCAGATCGGCGAGGTGATCCGCTTTATCAAGAGCATCCGCCCCGACGTGATCTGCATGGTGGATAACTGCTACGGCGAGTTTGTCGAGCGGATCGAGCCCAGCGATGTGGGCGCAGACCTTATAGTTGGATCGCTGATCAAAAACCCCGGCGGCGGCCTTGCTCCCATCGGCGGCTATATTGCCGGAAGACGGGATCTGGTGGAAAATGCTGCTTACCGTCTGACCACTCCCGGCCTTGGCAAGGAGGTTGGTGCTTCCATCGGAACAAATCCGGCATTTTATCAGGGCTTTTTCCTGGCACCGACGGTGACCGCTTCCGCGCTGAAGAGCGCCATATTTGCCGCAAACATCTACGAAAAGCTGGGCTTTTCCGTCGTGCCGAACGCCACGGAATCCCGGCATGATATCATCCAGGCCGTGACCTTTGGCAGCCCGGAGGGTGTCATCGCCTTCTGTCAGGGCATCCAGGCCGCCGCACCGGTGGACAGCTATGTCACCCCGGAGCCATGGCCGATGCCAGGCTACGATTCCGATGTTATCATGGCGGCCGGTGCCTTCGTGCAGGGCTCGTCCATCGAGCTTTCGGCCGACGGTCCCATCAAGCCTCCCTACGCAGTCTATTTCCAGGGCGGCCTGACCTGGCCCCACGGCAAGCTTGGCATCCTGATGAGCCTGGAAAAACTGGTGGAAAAAGGGATTGTAAAGCTTTGATCCCTTTATTGGTGGGTCATGGTCCATTAGGGATTAAGAGTTTAATAACTTGAGATTTTGTTATAAAGTAAGATTTTCAATCAAGTAAAAATTTCAATAAAGTAAGAATTTCAATAAAGTAATATTGCTCATATAAGCAAATAATTCCTGGCTGACAAGGGATTTGCGCAGTTCAAACGGAAAGGAGAGTCGGCATGTCTTCTGTACTGATCGTCGGAGGCGGTGCCTCCGGCCTGATGGCGGCCATCACAGCGGCACGGTGCGGTGCAACGGTTACTGTGCTTGAGCAAAACGAAAAGCCGGGCCGGAAGCTTCTGGCTACTGGTAACGGCAAATGCAACCTGACAAATCTGGATCTTTCCGGACTGTGCGTGCGCAGCGAAGATCCCGCATTTATCCACAGCGTGATCGCCCAGTTTCCGCCGGAGGAGATCGTCGCCTTTTTCAATGCGCTAGGACTCAGGACGATCGACCGGGACGGCTGGGTCTACCCGGCCACCGAACAGGCCACGCAGGTGCTGGAGCTTCTTCTGATGGAAGCGGAGCGCCTTGGTGTAAAGATCAAGACCAGAGAGACCGTGTCCGGCATCCGGAAGGAGCTGACCGAGACTGGAAAGCGCCGTTTTCTGACGCAGACAGCCACCTGGGAATATGCTTCTGATACCGTTATCCTGGCCTGCGGAAGTCCTGCTTCTGCCGTAAAGGGATCTTCTGATACCGCAGCCGTACTGGCGGAAGCGCTTCGGCTCGACTTTATTCCTTTCCTCCCGGCACTTGTACCGTTGAAGATCCGCGGCAATTTTGCCAGCCGCTGGGCAGGCACCAGGATCCATGCCAAAGCAATGCTGGTTGTCGACGGCGAGGAGCTCCTGGAGGATGAGGGCGAAGTCCAGCTGACGGAATACGGCATCTCCGGCATTCCGGTCTTTCAGCTGAGCCGTTTTGCAGTGCGTGCCATCGAGACCGGTCATGACACCCGCATCCTTCTGAATTTTCTGCCGGATCTGACCGAGGAGGAGCTGACCGACGAGCTGATGAACCGCCTGCAGGCCCATCCGGACCGAAGCATGGCAAAGATGCTGGTAGGGCTCCTGCCGGACCGCCTGATCCCTGTGATCACCGGCGAGGATTCCGGAAGGGATCTGAAAAACCTTTCTCTCATGGAGCTTGGTCAGCGGATGGAAGAGCTGGCATGGCACATCACACATTTCGAGGTCGAGATCCGAGGGGCCGCGGCGCTATCCCAGGCGCAGGTCTGCTCTGGCGGAATCCGCACCGAGGAACTGAACGAGCATATGGAATGCCAGCGGATCCCCGGGCTCTATGTGACCGGTGAAGCTGTCGATATGGACGGTGCCTGCGGCGGTTATAACCTGACCTGGGCATGGGCCAGCGGATTTGCAGCTGGCAGAGATGCCGCAAGGCGATAAACCAGGCATGATCTTTGAATAGCGTTTCCTGGTTTCATTACGCTTTACTTTCAACATTACGCTTTACTTTCAACATTACGTTTTCAATAGGAAGAGGACCGATGATCCAGATCACTCAGCTGAAGCTGCCCGTAGCCCACACGCCGGAGCAGCTGGTCAAAAAGGCAGCCTCCATGCTACATGTACAGGAAAAGGATATTCTGTCATGGCGGATCCTGAAGCGTTCCATCGACGCGAGGGACCGGCAGGAGCTTCTGTATGTCTATTCCCTGGCGGTCACTCTGTCCTCTGGCAAAAAGGAAACACAGGTCCTTGCCCGTGCCGGAAAACGGGAGAGCAGGATCTCCGAATATCAGGAACCGGCATATCATTTTGTCCCTTCCGGGCAGGAAAGCCTTGCGGAGCCGCCGATCATCATCGGAAGCGGTCCGGCCGGACTTTTTTGTGCCTTGACGCTGGCGAAGGCCGGTTACCGGCCTGTTCTTTTGGAGCGTGGCGAAGAAGCCTCTAAAAGGAAGGCCCGGGTGGATCATTTCTGGCAGACCGGCATTCTGGATAAAAACTCCAATGTACAGTTTGGAGAAGGCGGAGCCGGCACTTTTTCTGACGGCAAGCTGAACACCGGTGTCAAGGACAAATACGGGCGCAACCACGAGGTTCTGCGGATCTTTGTGCAGGCCGGCGCACCCGAAGATATTTTATATGAAGCAAAGCCCCATCTGGGTACGGATCTTCTGGTGGGCATCGTCGAGGAGCTCCGCAGGCAGATCATCGCCTGGGGCGGCACCGTGCATTTCCGGGCGGAGGTGACGGACCTGCTCCTTAAGGGACAGGAGATCTGCGGCGTACGGCTCGAAGACGGAAGAGAATTTTACAGTCAGGCCGTCATCCTGGCCATCGGCCACAGCGCCAGGGATACCTTCTCGATGCTGAGTAAAAAGCCCCTGCACATGGAAGCAAAATCCTTTGCCGTGGGACTTCGCATCCAGCATCCCCAGGAAATGATCAATGCCAGCCAGTACGGACCGGATGCACCTGCCTTCCTGGGTGCTGCCAGCTACAAGCTGACGCGGACATTGGCAGACAAACGCGGCGTTTATTCCTTTTGTATGTGTCCCGGCGGCTATGTCGTCAATGCCTCCTCGGAGGAGGGCATGCTGGCGGTCAACGGTATGAGCTATCACGGACGGGCATCCCACATGGCCAACAGCGCTATTATCGTTTCGGTCGGTCCAGAAGATTTCCGCCCCTGGCATGCCGAGGGCACAGATCCTGTGCTGGATGGCATGGCCTTTCAGCGGGCGCTGGAGGCAGCAGCCTTTCGTGCAGGTGAAGGGAAGATTCCCGTGCAGCGTTTTGAAGATTTCCGGCTGGGCAGGAAAGGCGGAGAGGGAAGATGGACGCCCTGCATGAAGGGAGAATGGCAGTATGCCGATCTGCGGCAGATTCTGCCGGATTACCTGGCCGCATCGCTTGATGAAGGAATCACCGGATTCGACCACAGGATTCCCGGTTTTGCCGATCCGGATGCGCTGCTTGCCGGCATCGAAAGCCGGACTTCCTCACCGATCCGCATCCTGCGGGATCCGGATAGCCTGGAGAGCAGCATCGCGGGTCTGTATCCCTGCGGCGAGGGTGCCGGCTATGCCGGCGGCATCACCTCGGCCGCCATGGACGGACTGAAAGTGGCAGAAGCCGTGGCCGCAAGATTCCGGCCGTTTTCCTGATTTTTGAAAAGGAAGATTTTGCACTTCGCCAGGCCTCTTTTGGAAAGTATTTGTATCTTACCAGGGTTCTGTGCTAAAATAGATGTTCACAGGATATTCCGCCTGCCTTTTTGTCATGGGAGAAAGACAGGAGGACACATGAATCTTACTATGAAACAGCTGCCGCAGGATGCCCAGCCCTATGAGAAATGCATGCGGTACGGTCCGGAATTTCTGACCGATACCGAGCTTCTGGCCGTGGTCCTGCGCATTGGGAGACAGGGCAGCAATTCCCTGGAGCTGGCAGATGAGCTGATGCGCAGCACAGCTCTGGCAAAGCAGGGAAGCAAAGAAATGGATGACAGTGCAGAACGGCTGGTCCGTGTGCTGCACATGAGCATGGCAGAGCTGGTTACACATGACGGGATCGGCAAGGTTAAAGCCGTGCAGATCCAGTGCATCGGTGAGCTGGCAAGGCGGGTATCCCGTCAGGAGGCCAGGCGCGCGCTGGATGTGAACGATCCCTCTTCGGTATATGACTATTACCGGGAGACGCTTCGCTATGAGGAGCAGGAGGTCGTCATCTGCATGATGCTGGATTCCAGGAACCGGCTGATCGGCGAGACCGAGCTGACAAGGGGCACGGTCAATATGTCGCTGATCTCGGCCAGAGAGGTCTTTATGACCGCACTTTCGGCCCATGCGTCAAAAATCATCCTGATCCACAACCATCCGAGCGGAGATGCATCGCCAAGCTCCGCCGATATTGAGACAACAAGACGTATTTTCCTGGCAGGGGAGATGCTGGGAATTACTCTGCTTGACCATATCATCGCAGGGGACAATACGTATACAAGCCTATATGCCTGCGGAGTCCTGCAGACGCCGGATCCGGACGATCCGGTCTTCCGGCAGATGTGGGAGGAGGCTTCCGTTTAAGGGGAACACGTTATATGACACTTCAGCACGTATTCGGTGTGGATCTTGGCACGGGAACGGTCAAGATCTACGACCAGAAGAACGATAGCATAAGTAAAGAAGTGAATATGGTCGCCGTCAGGAACACAGACACGGTCTTTGCGGTGGGAAATGAAGCGTACGAGATGTACGAAAAGATTCCGGAAAATATGGAAATCATATCCCCCATGAGCAATGGCCGTATTAGTGATGTCCTGATGGCGGAAGCTGTTCTCCACACCCTTCTTTTCCGCACATCGACCAGAGTCGGCTACCGGCCGGTCATCTATTTCTCTGTTCCGATGGATATGACAGAGATCGAACGCCGCGCCTACTCCACCATTGCAAGAAAAGGGAGGTTCCGCCGGTGCCGTGTGTACCTGGTGGAAAAACCCATCGCCGACGCCCTGGCTCTGAACATCCCGATCCACCACACCAAGGGAGACATGATCATCAACATCGGGGACCAGAGCACAGAGGTGGCCATCATCGCCGACAAGCGTGTCATCATCAGCCGCATGATCCCCATCGGCGGCCGTTCTTTCAACGAAGCGATCACCCAGGGCATCCGGAAGAAAAACAATTTTGCGATCAGTGACCGCACGGCCAACCGGCTCAAGGTTACCCTGGCCAACCTGACCGAGGATCCGGCCGAGGGCTGCAAGGTCAGCGGCATCGATCTTTCCAGCGGACTTCCGCGAAACGGCATCATTTCCTCACGGAACGTATCCGAATGTGTCCAGAGCGAGATGCTGAAGGTAGCCATCGAGCTTCGGAAGATCCTGGAGCGGATCCCTCCCCAGGTACGTGCCGGCGTTCTGGAAAACGGGATCTATCTGACCGGCGGAAGCACGAGGATCCCCGGCATCGCCGAGTATCTGACCCGGCAGCTTGGCTGCACGGTGCGGCTCTCAAAATACTATGAGCTGAGCACCATCTGCGGCCTTCGCGAACTGATCACACACACAGAGCTGCAGCACTGGGCATATGCGCCCGGCAGAAGATAGGAGAGCAGTTTTTTCATGAAAAGAAAAGGCGCACATACAAAAAGCAGATATCTTCTGATCGTTCTGACGATCGTCTGCCTGTCCCTGATCACCCTGACGGTGAATCAGTTTGTCAGCATCGACGGCATCCGGAACGCGGCAGGTACGCTGATCGTCCCCCTGCAGACGGGGATCAACCGGGTCGGCGACTGGCTGAACAGCCGGACCGACGGCTATATCAGTGCCGTACGGCTGGCCAGGGAGAATGAGGAGCTGCGGCAGAAGGTGGATTATCTGGAGGAGCAGAACACGATCCTTTCAGAAAATGCCGACGAACTGGCCAGGCTCCGCGATCTCTACAAGCTGGATCAGGATTATTCTGCCTACGACAAGGTAGCCGCATCCGTCATCGCCAAGGATCCCGGAAACTGGTATAACACCTTCACCATTAACAAAGGAACCAACGACGGCATTGCCGTGGATATGAATGTCATCACCACCGGCGGACTGGTGGGCCTTGTGACCAAGGTCGGCACGAACTGGGCCCAGGTCCGGACCATCATCGATGACAACAGCAACGTCAGCGCCATGCTGATGACGACCAATGCCAACTGTATCATTTCGGGAGATCTTTCCCTGATCAATGAGGGCAAGCTGTCACTTTCCGAGCTTCGTTCGGAGATCGTTGCCTCGCCGGGAGAGAAGGTCGTCACCTCGAACATCAGCAGCAAATATCTGCCGGGCATCCTGATCGGCTATATCGACACCATCAGCGATGACACCAACCATCTGACCAAGACCGGTTATCTGATCCCGGCGGTTGATTTTGAGGATATCCGCAACGTATTTGTCATCCTGAAGGTCAAGGAGACCGGTAACTGATCATCATACAGAAACGCTTCATAAGGAAATAAGGAAATTAGGAAAGGAGGAGAATCATGCGAAAGAATCTGGCCATATTTCTGATCATTATTGTGACCTTTCTTCTGCAGACCTCCTTCCAGATGATCCTTCCTGATGCGGTCGCCGTGCCGAACCTGCTGCTGATCCTGACCGTTTCCATGGGCTTTATGCGGGGCAAAAAGTCCGGCATGTGGACCGGCTTTGTGACAGGTCTGATCATCGACCTCTTTTTCGGTTCCTATTTTGGTCTGACCGCCCTGTTGTTTATGTACATCGGGTATGTCAACGGCTTTCTGTACAAGATCGTTTTTGACGATGATGCCCGTGTTCCCATGATCACCGTTTTTATCAGTGATTTTATTTACAATTCCGTACTGTTTGCCGTCAACAGGCTCACAGGCGGCCATATCAGCATCGGCAGTGCCCTGACAGGCATCATTCTGCCCGAAGCCGTGATCACCATGGTCGTCACGATCGTGTTCTACAATGTGTATTTCTGGCTGAATAAAAAGATCACAGCCATGGAGCTGGAGGAAGAGCAGTCACCTTGGTTAAGAAGATAATCCGACAGATCAAATATGTCTTCGCCCAGCGAGGCATCATACTGCTTGTTGTTTTCGCGCTGATGAGCTCCGCCCTTCTGTACCGTCTGTTCGACCTGCAGATCGTCAACGGCAGCACCTATGCCGAAAATTTCCGTATCCTGACGACCGCGACCCGCAGCATCCGCAGCAGCCGCGGAAACATCTACGACAGGGACGGCGTTCTGCTGGCCTACAACGAGCTATCCAATTCCGTCACGCTGGAGGACAACGGCTCCTACGAGACCACCAGGCAAAAAGCGCTTTATCTGAACGGTGAAATCTATTACATCATCCATACCCTGCGGGAAAATGGCGACACCCCGTCCCATGATTTCCACATCTACATGGATGAAAGAGGAAATTACGTTTTTGATACCGACAACGAGACGACCCTCGCCCGTTTCCGGGCCGATGTCTTTGGCTATCGGACCATCGATGAGCTGAAGGAAGAAGAAGAAAACGCAACGGCTGAGGAGATCATCGATGTCCTGGCCAGCGAGGAGCGTTTTGCCATCTACAATTCAGAGGAGCCCTACACCGAGGACGAGCTCTACGCCAACGGGCTGCCAGCCCAGCTGACGCGTCAGGACGTCCTGGATATCGTGGTGGTTCGCTATCAGCTGTCCCTGGTCAGTTTCCAGAGGTACATGCCGGTCACCGTTGCAACGGATGTTTCCGAGCAGTCCATCGCCATCCTGATGGAGAACAAGGACAACCTGACCGGTCTGAACATTGCCGAGGATTATGTCCGGCGTTACAACGAAGAATATTCAGAGGTCATGTCTCCGCTGATCGGCTATACCGGCCGGCCCTCGGCTGAGGAGCTGGAAAGCCTGCAGGCGGTCAACGAAAAATACAACAGCACGTCCATCATCGGAAAATCCGGTCTTGAGCAGTCCATGGAACTGTATCTGCAGGGCACGGACGGCTCTGAGGATGTGACGATCGACAACCTGGGCAAAGTCGTGGCTGAGCTTCCCAGCACCTATGAGGCCCCCCGGCAGGGCAACGATATCTACCTTACGGTAAGCGCCGAGCTGCAGCAGGCATGTTATACGATCCTGGAGGAACGTATTGCCGGTATCCTGCTGGTAAATCTGGAGGATGTAAAATACATCGATGTCGAAAAGCTGAAGGATATCGATACGATCCCCGTTCTGTCCTATGACATCTATTCCCAGATGTTCAACAACAACGTCATCGACTACGCGCATTTTACGGAGGATGACGCGACAGAAGAGGAGAAGTACATCCAGAGCAAGCTGGAGGAATCCATCGCCAATGTGCTGGCCTATCTGGAAGAGCAGCTGACCAGCGATTCTCCGGTTCCCTATAACCGGCTGACCAGAGAGCAGCAGGCATATTTTGACTATGCCATCGAGACCTTCCTGACACTGAACGAGGAGGTCCTGGATTCTACCAATATCGATTCCTTTAATGAGGTCTACCAGGCCTATGAGAAGGACGGCAGCATCAGCCCCAAAGAATACCTGACCTATGCGGCCAACAACAACTGGGTGGATGTGACCCGCCTTCCGGAAAATGCCGAAGCATATCTGACCTCCGAGGAGATCTACCGCGCGGTGATCGACTACATGAAGGAAAACATGGCCAAGGAGGACACCTTCCTGAAGCTTGTATTCAAATACATGCTGCAGGGCGATGTGATCCTGCCAAAGGACGTGCTGATCGTTATGTATGATCAGGGCATCCTGAACAAGGAAGACGGCTATTATACCCAGCTGACAGCACCAAATTCCAAGATCGATGCCTTTGAGGTCCTGCAGGCAAAAATGGATTCCCTGGAGATCTCGCCGGCCATGATCGCGCTGGATCCCTGTTCCGGCTCGGTGGTGCTTACGGATCCCGACGACGGCAGCATCCTTGCCTGCGTCACATATCCCGGCTTTGACAGCAACCGTCTGGCCAACGACATGGATGTCGATTATTATTACGAGATCAATGTGGATCAGTCCACACCGTTCTATAACAAGGCAACACAGCAGCTGTCGGCACCCGGTTCTACCTACAAGATGGTCATGGCGATCGCCGGCATGAACGAAGGCCTGATCGAGCCGGATACCATCATCAACTGCTCCGGCCGTTTCGGTACGGATCTGGGCTTCCTGTCCGACTCCGACCGCGTACACTGCTGGTACACCGCCGGTCACGGCATGCTGAATGTCGCCCAGGCGATCAAGGAGTCCTGCAACGTCTTTTTCTGTTCCATCGGCTTTGGTCTTGGACTGGACAGCGATGGAAACTATTCCCAGACAAAGGCTCTGGAAAAAGAACAGGCTTACTCTCAGGACTTTGGTCTGGATCAGCATTCGGGCATCCAGCTGCCGGAAAGTGAACCCCACGTAACAGACGACCTGCCGATCCCGTCCGCCATCGGACAGGGAACGCATCAGTATACGACGACCCAGCTGGCCCGCTATGTCAGCACTGTGGCAAACCGCGGACAGGTTCCGATCCTGACCCTGGTCGAGCGGGTAGAGGACAGCGAGGGCAACCCGGTGGAGAACTTTACCGGCCAGGTCCTCAAGACGGTGAAATACGACGATTATATCTGGGAAAATGTCTACCGCGGCATGTATGACGTGATGGACACAGATACCGTATTTGGTACCTTCTCTCACGATGTTCTGGTCTATGGTAAAACCGGTACGGCCCAGGAATCCACGGTCCGCTCGGACCACGCCCTGACCGTTGGTTTTACCAAGATGCCGGTGGAGGGCGAACCCCTGGATGTTATCGGGCCCAGACGCTCCACTGCCGCAAGGGAGGCAGCCCTTTCTTCTGAAGATGATGATACGTCATCTGAAAGCACAACAACCGCTTCCTCCACAACAGAAGATGGCAGCAGCATTCGGAACAAACGGGTCAAACGGCCGGAGGAGATCGCCTTTGCCTGTCGTGTCGGTAACGGCTACACCTCTCGAAATACCAACGTCATCATGAGTGACGTGCTGGATTATTACTACAAGCTGACCGATGTGAAGAAGATCATCCTCGGCCATGCAAACCAGACGCAGATCGTCAAGCTGACCCACGGCGACTAAGCTTTAGATTTTAGATTACAGAAAGGAGGCAGGGTATGATCCGCCTGTACAAAATCAGAGATTACAACTTCATCCTTGTTCTCCTTCTGGCTGTAATCAGCACGATGGGGATCCTCCTTGTAGGATCTGCAGATGCCGAGCTGCAGCTGCGGCAGATCATGGGCGTCATGCTTGGCTTTGGCGTCATGGTCTTTCTGTCCCTGATCGATTACAGCTGGATCCTGAACATGTATTACTACATCTACGCGGTAATGCTGTTTTTGCTGGCTCTGGTCCTTCTGGTCGGCGTTATGACCAACGGCGCTGCAAGATGGGTCAACATCGGCGGCTTCCAGTTCCAGCCAACCGAGCTGTGCAAGATCCTGATGATCATGTTCCTCGCTGCATGGTTTATGAAGCACGAGCGAAACATCAGCAGTTTCTCCACCATCGCGCAGGCCGTCATTCTTGCCGGCATCCCGCTGGTCATGATCCTGCGTCAGCCCGATCTGAAAAACACCATCACCATGACGGTCATCTTCAGCCTGATGTATTTTGCCGCCGGTCTGGAGTACAAAAAGATCGGCATCATCCTGCTGATCATCATCCCGGTGGTGCTCATCCTGTTCCTTCTGATCACCCAGACAAATCTTCCCATCGTGGACGATTACCAGAAGGAGAGGATCATGACCTTTATGGAGCCGAACAATGAGGAATACTCAGAGTCGGCCATGCAGCAGGAAAACTCCATCATGGCCATCGGTTCCGGTCAGCTGACCGGAAAAGGCCTGAACAATAATTCCGTCTCCTCAGCCAATAAGGGCAACTTCATCGCAGAGATCCAGAACGACTTCATCTTTGCGGTAGCAGGAGAGGAGCTGGGCTTTGCCGGATGCTTTTTCATCATTCTGCTGCTGTTTATGATCGTCCTGCAGTGCTTTATCACCGGCAAAAATGCCAAGGACCTGTCGGGAACACTGGTCTGCTACGGCGTCGGCTCCCTGATCGCTGTACAGAGTTTTATCAACATCAGCGTTGCCACCGGCATGCTGCCGAACACCGGCACGACACTGCCTTTTGTCAGCTATGGTCTGACCTCCATCGTCAGCCTGTACATCGGCATGGGTATGGTGCTGAACATTGGCCTGCAGAAGAAACAGTACTATGAGATGGACCGGCTGTACATTGGTACGCCGGCAGAGGGATATAAGGAAACCTATTGATGAAGGCAAAACATTCCCGGAAAACAAGAAGCAGACAGCTGTCCCTTATGTGGGGAACGGTGATCGCAGTCGTTGTGATCGTGGCGGTGGGCTTCATCGGCCTTCGGCTCTATCTGATGATGAGCCGCAAGCTGGATGTCACCCATGCCTATGCCATCGAGGAGATGCACCAGGTCGCTCATGTCTCGAATTTTACGCTTCAGCGGACGGACGGCATCGCGGAGACCCTTGTCTCCACGGCAGATAATGTCGGCCAGGACATCATTCATCTGGAGCAGGAGGAAGATGAGAGAGGGCTGCTTTTCAATATGAACACCCGAGAAGCCATCTATGCCCGCGGGATCTATGACCGGATCTATCCGGCATCCGTCACCAAGCTGATGACCGCCCTCCTTTGTGTTAAATACGGAAACCTGGGCCAGGAGGTCACGATGACCGAGGCGGATTTTGATCTGGGCGACGATGCGCAGGAGAGCGATCTGGAGCCCGGAGACCGGCTGACGATGCAGCAGCTGCTGGAATTCCTGATGGCCTACTCGGCCAACGACGCAGCTCTGGCTATCGCCAGGACGGTCAGCGGAAATGTCGAAGATTTCGTGGCGCTGATGAATGAAGAGGCAGCGAAGCTTGGAATGACGGGCACGCATTTCATGAATCCCCACGGACTGCATGACGATAATCATTACACCACTGTATATGACATCTATCTGATGCTGAATGAGGCCAGCAAATATCCGTCCTTCGTGCAGAGTGCAGCCCTGGACAACATCACCGAGATCGTTACCGACAAAAACGGCGAGTCCAAAACACTGTACGAATACAGCACAGACAAATACATGACCAACAACTATTCGCTGCCGGCCGGCGTGACCATCATGGTCAGTAAAACCGGTACCACCGATGAGGCAGGCTCGTGTCTGGCCCTTGTGGTGCAGAACGGCTACGGCGAATCCTTTGCAGCCATCGTCATGGGCGCATGGGACAAGGACACTCTATACGGAGATATGACGAAATTTCTGCAGATGGTCAATGATTAATGTACAGGTTGACGAAAGATTTCCAATTCCGGATTGGCACTTGCCAATTTGTTGGTAATCCACTATAATTTAGGAAAGAACCTTACGGTTTTTAGTAAAAAACACAAGTTGCACTTAGGAGGATTTGGCTATGGTTCAATTGATCGTAGGAAATAAAGGCAAGGGAAAAACAAAATGCATTCTGGACAAGGCAAATACAGCAATTAAGGAAGCGAATGGCTGCATCGTATATCTTGACAAGAGCTCCAAGCATATGTATGAGCTGAACAACAAGATTCGTCTGATCGATGTATCTGTATTTCCGCTGACTGACAGCGACGAGTTCGTCGGCTTCATCTGCGGCATCATTTCCCAGAACCGTGATATCGAGGAGATCTACCTCGACAGTTTCCTGAAATTGGCCAAACTCGAGGACAACCATGAAGGATTTGACGACACGATCAATCAGCTCGTCAACATCGGCAAGCAGTTCAATGTGAAGTTCATCATCAGTGTATCTCTGGATGAGGCTGAGCTGTCCGATGCCATGAAGGCTCTGGTTGCTGTTTCCCTGTAAGCACTTTCATTTCCCTTATTATACATAGTGAATCGGAGCATCCCGGATTCGGGATGCTCTTTCTTGCACGATAAAAAACCAGCGACTGCGTGCCGGTAACTATTTCTGTATCTATTCTGGCACCTGCAGCTGTCGGCTGACGGATCAATTATATCCGCCGCATACCGGAGAATGTTTTGAGAAGAAGATTATTCGGAAGAGCAAATATCGGCACGGTCATCTTTGGCATGCTGTTTCTCTACTTGCTCATCACCATCCTCATATATCTTACAAATGACAAGGTCTCGACCTACATGGTCACCAGCGGTACGCTCTCGACCAATGAGAACTACAATGCCCTGGTGCTGCGTACAGAGGAGGTCGTCACCGCCAACGTCGATGGTTACGCCACCTACTATGTACAGGACGGGACGAAATCGTCTAAAAATGATGTCATCATGAGCATCGGCAGCACAAAGAATTCGCCCTCCACGGCAAACATGACGGAGGCGGATATCGAGTCTGTGCGAAAAAGGGCGGTCGAATTCTCCCGCACCTATGATCCCAACGAGTTCCATTCGATCTATGATTTCAAATACTCCATGCATTCCTCGATCATGAACGGGACGGGAAAAACTGCGGTAAATGGCACTTCGGTAAAAGCCGTGCGGGATGGTGTGATCTCCTTTACCACGGACGGCTACGAGACGCTGACTCTCGCTGATGTTACAGCGGATACCTTCCGTTCGCAGACCACCCAGACCGAGCAGCTTTATACTGACGACATGGTCACGATGGGAGATAAGATCTACCGCGTCATCAGTGATGATGTCTGGTCCATCGTCATGCCCATCGCGGACCGTCAGTATGCAGCCCTCTCGGCCAGAAGCGCCGTCCGTGTACGGTTTGACAAAGACGGCCACTCGGAGACCGGAGATATCAATCTCTTTGACCGGGATGGCGTCCATTATGTGCAGATCATCTTTTACAGCGGCATGGTCCGGTATTCCAACGAACGTTTCCTGAATGTGGAGCTGGTCACAAACAACCAGACGGGACTGAAGATCCCCATCACCTCCATCGTCACCAAAGAGTTCTACACGATCCCGACATCCTACCTGTCCTATGGAGGAGAAAACGGCGAAGCCGGCTTCCTGCTGAAGACAGAGGATGCCAACGGCAATGCAACCACCAGCTTTGTCTCGACAGAGCTGTATGAACGCACCGTCGGAAGCGACGGGATAGAGATCTACTATGTAGACAAAAGCGATTTTTCCAGAGGCGATGTCCTCGTACAACCGGATTCCAATTCCACCTACACCATCGGTGCGGTGGGTACCCTGGAAGGCGTATTCTGTACAAACAGAGGCTACGCCATGTTCCGCCGGATCAACATCATAGACCAGAACGAAGAATACTGCATCGTGCAGACCGGCACGACCTACGGCATATCCCTCTACGACTACATCGTCCGGGACGGCAGCAAGGTCAAAGAATCCGACGTACTGGCAAGGAAGAATGCTTAAAAAAGTGCTAATAAGGAACGCGCGCGTTTCTCGCGCACAAGATTGCACCGCGCACGGTAATAGGAGTCGCGCGCGCACCGCGAGGCACAAGTGCCAATAAGGAACGCGCGCGTTTCTCGCGCACGAGATTGCACCGCGCGCGATATGGAGGATTTATGAGCAACGAGTTTACGGATGGTCTGAAAGTAAATCTTGAAAATACGATGGAACGGATCCAGGCAGCCTGTGAAAGAGTGGGCAGAGATCCGAAGGAGGTCACGCTGATCGCTGTCAGCAAGACGAAACCGGCTGAAATGATCGAGGCATGCCTGGAACTTGGCCAGATCGATTTTGGCGAGAATTATCCACAGGAGCTGAAGGAAAAGATTGCGATTCTGCCGGATACGGTGCGCTGGCATATGATCGGCCATCTGCAGAGAAACAAGGTAAAATATATTGCCGAGAAAGCGGCAATGATCCATTCCGTTGATTCCCTGGACCTGGCTAAAACGATCCAGAAGGAAGCAATCAAGCATGACCGCGTCATCGATGTTCTGATCGAAGTCAATGTGGCGGAAGAGGAGAGCAAATCCGGTGTCCGCACGGACGAAGTCCTGCCACTTGTACGCGAAATCGCAGCGCTGGATCATGTCCATATCTGCGGCCTGATGACCATCGCGCCCTTTGTGGATGACCCTGAGGAGAACCGCCCGGTTTTTCGGACGCTGCGGCAATTAAGTGTTGACATTGCAAAGGAAAACATTGATAATATCTCTATGAGTGCCCTGAGCATGGGCATGACAAATGACTATGAAGTTGCCATCGAAGAGGGAGCTACGATGGTCCGCATCGGTACGGGGATATTCGGTGCGAGAGATTACAGCAATAAATAACACTAGGGAGAAAAGGGATTATGGGACTGTTTGACAAGTTTCTGGACGCAGTTCGTCTGAACGATGACTACGATGAGGATGATGACGATTTCTTCGATGAAGACGACGATTTAGACGAAGAAGAGGCTCCGAAAAAGCCTGCCGCGGGCAGATTCTTTAGCAAATTTGGCTCCAAAGCCAAAGCAGAGCCAGAAATGGATGATGACTTCGACGATGAGCCGGCACCGGCTCCGCGGAAGGCAGATCCGAAGCCTGCAGCCGCCGCACCTGCTTCCAGCAGCAAATACAATGCAAAGCCCGCAACCGGCATGAAGACCACACCGACGAGAACCACATCTTCCCGTCCGTCTTCATCTTCACAGAAAGTTACTCCGATGCGTCATGGAAAGGGCACAATGGTGTCCAGCAGCTCCGGCATGGAGGTCTGTGTGATCAAACCGACACGGGTAGAAGATTATCGCGAGATCGCTGACACGCTGCTTTCCGGCTGCACTGTCGTGCTGAATCTTGAGGGTATCGATGTAGAACTGGCACAGAGGATCATTGACTTTGCCTCTGGTTCTTGCTATGCCATCAATGGTGGTCTGCAGAAGGTTTCCAGTTATATCTTCATCATGACACCTGCTGATGTGGAGATCTCCGGCGATATTCAGGATCTGCTGAGCGGCGCAATGCCCAGCATGCGTACCGCATTCTGACGGAAAGATTAATAGGATAAGACGAGAGCATCAGACGGGAACCCCTCTGGTGCTTTCTTTTTCAGTTAGATGATCGTTTTTCAGCAGGTAAATGCTGTAGACAAGCATAGAAGCTTTTCTTGCTTTTTCATATTGAAAAACATCCTATATATAGTACCGCGAACATCCGCTAATAAAGGGATAAAAACATGAATGAATTAACAGTTACACGAACCGAAGAGAACGGCGGCTTTTCTTACCGTATCGTATGGGAAGAAAACTTTGATGCTCTGGCAGGTGAACTTGCGGCCATCCCGGATCTGCGAGCCGGAAAGGTCTGCATCGTCTCAGACAGCAATGTGGCTCCGTTGTACCTGGAACAGGTTCGTTCCGCACTTTCCGGTTCCTATGGCACTGTGGATGCCTATGTATTTCCTACAGGCGAGGAGAGCAAAAACCTCGATACAGCAGCCGAGTTGTACCGGTTCCTGATCGAGCACAAATATGAGCGCCGCGATATCCTGGCCGCGCTTGGCGGCGGTGTTACCGGTGATCTGACCGGCTTTGTATCTGCCACCTATCTTCGGGGTGTTGATTTTATCCAGATCCCCACAACGCTGCTTTCCCAGGTTGACAGCAGTGTCGGCGGAAAGACGGGTGTGGATTTTGCACAGTACAAGAATATGGTCGGTGCTTTCCATCAGCCCCGCCTGGTCTATATGAATCTGGCGGTGCTTGAAACCCTTCCGGAAGATCAATTTGCCTCCGGTATGGGAGAAGTTCTAAAGACAGGCCTGATCCGCAGCCGGGAGCTGTTTGACTGGATTGATGAAAACCGTGACCGCGTCCTTGCCCGGGACCGCTCTGCCATGGCTCATGTGATCCGTGAATGCTGCCGCATCAAGGCAGATGTTGTAGCTGAAGATCCGCTGGATAAAGGCATACGCGGAATTCTGAATTTCGGACATACTCTGGGGCACGCGGTGGAAAAATGCAAGAATTTCGAGCTGCTCCACGGCCAGTGTGTCGGCATCGGCTCCGCAGCCGCATCCTGGCTTTCTATGAAGCGTGGACTTATCACAGCCAAGGACTATGCGAAGATCCTGGAACTGCACCGTTACTTTGGCATTCCGGTAAGTACTTCAGGCCTTCGGACCGAAGAAGTGATCGCCGCCGCGCGTTCCGACAAAAAGATGGAAGCCGGCAGAGTCAAATTCATCCTGCTGGATGGTATCGGCAATGCTTTTATCGATCACAGCGTCACAGAAGAAGAGATGGCTGACGCCTGCGGAACGATATTGGAGCCATAATTTTTTGAATCATTAAGGTTATTTGCCAGCCGGCCCTTCTATCAGGTAACTCAGTTGTCACTTCTATATTAACAATAAACAATAAGTGAGGTGCGGCTATGTCCGACTCGACGGAAAACACAGTAAATAGCGAAAATACAGAAATCACAGAAAATGCAGTAAATGCGGCTGATACAGCTGCTTCCATTAATATCGCTGATTCTACAAATACAGTTGATTCTGCTAATACAGAAAGCAAGAATGGGCAGACCAAATCAAAAGACGTTATGCGTGATACCCGTCCATCTCTGGTTCGTCTGCCGATTATGATCCTGATCACGATCCTTCTGGTCGTTTTGGATCAGGTGACCAAAACGCTTGCTGTTTCCGGACTCAAAGGAAAGCCTTCCGTTGTGCTGATCCCAGGGGTTCTGGAGCTGATGTATCTGGAAAATGACGGTGCGGCCTTCAGTATGCTGAAAGGGCAGCAGTGGTTTTTCTATTTAATCACGGCTGCGTTCCTCATCATGGCCATCTGGTTTACCGCCAGAACGCCAAAGAGGCGCAGATATGATCCGCTTCTTATCTGCATCACTGTGCTGGTTTCCGGCGCCATCGGTAATCTGATCGACCGGATCCTGCATAAATATGTTGTGGATTTTATCTATTTTTCGCTGATCGACTTCCCGGTATTCAACGTGGCAGACATCTATGTCACCGTGTCAGTAACGGTTCTGGTCATTCTTGTGCTTTTCTTTTACAAGGAAAGCGAGATCAATGAGATCTTCGATAATGAGAAGAAATCATAAATTTGATTATTTCTAATGCTTTCTGTGCATCAGGACAGATACAGAAAAGGAGCCATTAATTTTGAAGGAACTGGATTTTATCATCGAAACAGAAGATGAAGACAGCCGGATCGACAGCTATCTGGCTTCGGTCTGTCCTTCCATGTCCCGCTCCTATCTGCAGAAGATATTAAAGGCTGGAGGTGTACTGGCAGACGGAAAGGCGGTCAAACCCAACTACCGCATCAAAGAAGGAGACCGCATCCACCTGTCTGTGCCGGATGAGCAGGAACCGGACATCGAGCCGGAGGATATCCCACTGGATATTCTCTATGAAGATAACGATATCCTGATAGTGAACAAACCAAAGGATATGGTGGTCCACCCGGCTGCCGGTCATTACAGCCACACGCTGGTCAACGCACTGATGTACCACTGCAAAGACAGTTTGTCGGGCATCAACGGGGTTCTTCGGCCAGGTATCGTGCACAGGATCGACAAGGACACCACGGGTTCTCTAATCGTCTGCAAAAATGATGAGGCTCACCGGGCTCTGGCCGCACAGCTGGCGGTACACAGCATTACCAGGAAATACCGTGCCATCGTGCATGGCGTGATCCATGAAGATACACTGACCGTGCAGGGCAATATCGGCCGAAGTCCAAGCGACCGCAAAAAAATGGCCATCGTACCGGATGGAAAGGGCAAGCCTGCTGTCACCCACGTCACTGTACTGGAACGGCTGAAGGGCTATACCTACGTCGAGTGCCAGCTGGAGACAGGCAGGACTCATCAGATCCGTGTACATATGGCCTCCATCGGCCACCCGGTCCTTGGGGACGAGATCTACGGACCGAAAAAATCTCCGGTAAAAGGGACACAGGGGCAGACTCTGCACGCCATGGTCATCGGATTTGTTCATCCCGGAACAGGAGAGTACGTGGAATTCTCAAGTCCACTGCCAGCGTATTTTGAAGATCTGCTGAGGAAGCTGCGATAAGAAATACGCACGTACATCCGTCAATCATGAGTGTTATGTTTCTTGTCTTTAAATTCTTGTCCATATTTCTTGTCTTTGAATTCTTGCCTTTGCTTTTTTCGTTCGATTTATTAAGCCTTACCGGCAGGCCTTTGGTCTTTACCGGTAAGGCTTTTTCTTTTGTCCGAGAGGAAAAGATCATTCTGCCAAGTTAAATATGTTGTACTATTTTGTGATTTTTCCTAATTTGATAAATAATAAACATTGTTTTTTATGCAAATCTGGTAAAACTATGGTATAATATTAAAAAATATTGAATTCATTTCCGGATGAATATAAAGGGAGGTTCGCAGCATGAAAACGATCATCAGTATTGGACGTGAGTTTGGAAGTGGCGGTCATCTGGTGGGAAAGCTTCTGGCTGAACAGCTGGGTATTCCGCTTTATGACAAAGAGCTTCTTGACCGCGCCGCAAAAGACAGTGGATTTGCAAAAGAAATATTTGAAAATCAGGATGAGAAGCCGACCAACAGCTTCCTGTATTCCCTTGTCATGGATACCTATTCCTTCGGGTATTCTTCAAATGTGATGAACGACATGCCGTTAAATCAGAAGGTATTCCTGGCTCAGTTCGACAGCATCAAGATGCTGGCCAAAGAGGGTCCCTGCGTCATCATCGGTCGCTGCGCCGATTATGCCCTGGAGGATGATCCGAACCTTCTTTCCGTATTCATTCATGCTGATATCGAGGACAGAGTACACCGGATCTCTGCGATCTATGGCCTTACTCCCAACAAGGCAAGAGACCGTATCCGCAAGAATGACAAGAGCCGCTCCAGCTATTATAACTATTACACCAGCAAGGAGTGGGGCGCTGTTGACAGCTACGATATTTCTCTGTCCAGCTCCAAATACGGTATCGACGGCTGCGTAGATCTTCTGAAATACGCCATCGAGCGCAAGGAAGCCGGCATCGATCACAACATTTACGAGAAAGATTGATCCAAAAAAGTATTGCATAACTTCACTGCACGGTCCACAGCGGCCGTGCAGTTTTTGTTTTGGCTTATTTTATCATCTAAAAGGCGATTTATAAGTTAATTTAGAAAAACGAGAATTATATACTAAGCCGCATGTAATTATCCTCAGCAGAAAACATGTCATTACCGAATTGCCTCTAGTATACATAAGAATTTTATGTAGAGTAATCATGCTGAATTTCATTAAATTATTACGAATCAATTGTAAAATATTAATAAATTATTACAAATTCACTTGATTTTTATATTTTCTGCGTTATGATAGCTCCTGTACCATTTTAATTGAGAAAGGAGCTGTTTATTTGTTTAACAAGAAAAGCAGCATTAAGTTACTAATGACTGGCACTTTAGCCGCAACCATGTTTGTAATTCCGGTTTTTGGCGCAGTCAATCTGCAGGCTGACAGCAGCGCGGTATCTTCCATCAGCACAATTTCTGCAGATGCGAAAGCGGCCAAAGCTTCCAATTCTCTTTCCGCATCCAGTTCGGTTTCTTCATCCAGCGTATCTACCGTATCCCAGGTTTTTGAAGATCTTAGCACAAATAATGTCAGTGCTTCTTCCGTATCGGAAAAAGCACAGGAGAGCAGCGTCGATCCCTATACCGTCATTGCTTCCTCTTCCGCAGAAGAAATCGCTGTTGTTAAAGATGAAAAAAATACAGCCGCTGATTCCGATCTCTGGCTGGCAACTTCCAGCTCAGAAGGTGTGGAGGACACCGAGAGCAAGGAAGGCGCCGAAAACACAGATAGCGCAAAGAACAGTGAGAGTGCTGCGAACACTGCAGCCGAAAACGCTGCAGAAAATGAGGTGCGCTCCACGGTAAAGAGCGATACCGTCCGCAAGGCGAATGAATCCTATGCAGAAAACGCTGCGGCAAGCATCGAAAAGATCGCTTCCCAGACAAAGCTGCTGAACGGGACAAAAACCTATACGTTCATTCCCTGTGAGGATACCGATGATATCGAGCACAGTGAGACCTACAAAATCGTCCAGAGCGTTTGCGAATGGGACGGCACAAAGCTGACCAGAAGCGCAGGCCGCATCAACGGTCCGAACGGCCAGGAGACCTACTATAACCTGGATATGTCCGGCGTACTGAATATTATGGCAGGTCTGGGATATACGGATCCTTACTGGGTACGCAGCGACGGCGTAAAGATGATCGGCAATTATATTATGATCGCCGCAGATCTTTCGAACCGTCCAAAGGGAACCATTGTTGAGACAAGCCTTGGCCTTGGACTGGTATGCGATACCGGAAGCCTGGCATATACTCAGTCGGATATTGCCGTAAACTGGTAACCAACGAAACGCAGCGAAAACAAACGACACCAAAAGCAAAACACACATAACCACGCTGTATGGCGCATATTCAAAAAAAAGCATCTGACATTCGAATTGGAATGCCGGATGCTTTTTCTTATTTATCATTTTTCTTTAGGAAGATGCCCGATTTTATACAATCCGTTTTGGCATATATTTTCGTGCTGAGGTGATCTTAATTTGCTTTCTCGCTTCTTTTTTATTGAATATTGAGCATCACTTTTCTATAATATGCATAAATCCTTTGATCTATTTTGCATACAGCACTCGATAAGGAGAGTTTTATGAATATCCGAGAAGAAGCCCACAAGATGAAACTGGCATCGCCAAAGCTGGCTGCCTGCAGTGCAGAGCAGAAGAACCAGGCGCTTTCCGCCATCGCAGATGCACTGCTGGCCGGAAGAGAGGAGATCTTTGCCGCAAACCAGGCAGACCTTTCCGCCGCAAAGGAAGCTGGGATTTCTGATGCCGTATACAAGAGACTAAAATTTGATGAGGGCAAGCTGGATTCTGTCATTGAGGGAATCCACCAGCTGATCTCTCTCGAGGATCCGGTGGGAAAGGTTCTTTTGGCCAGAGAGCTGGATGAGGGCCTGGTCCTGAAGCGCATTTCCTGCCCCATAGGCGTCATAGGCGTCATTTTTGAGGCCAGACCGGATGCACTGGTACAGATTTCCACCCTGTGCCTGAAAAGCGGAAACTGCGCCATTCTGAAGGGCGGAAAGGAGACTGCTGCAACAAACCGCGTGCTGTTTCGCATCATCCATCAGACTGCCATATCCTGCGGTCTTCCGGAGAGCTGCCTGCTGCAGGCGGAGCTGCACAACGAGATTGACGAGCTTCTTTCCTGCGACAAGGATGTAGATCTGCTGATCCCCAGAGGCTCTAATGCCTTTGTTCAGTATATCATGAACCATACCAAGATCCCGGTTATGGGCCATGCCGATGGCATCTGCCACGTCTACGTGGATAAAGATGCAGATTTTGAAAAGGCCATTCCGATCCTTGTGGATGCAAAGACCCAGTACACAGCTGCATGCAACGCGGCAGAGACGCTGCTGGTGAATCGCAGCATTGCCGCAGAGTTCCTGCCAAAGGCTGCCAGGGCGCTGAAGGATGCCGGTGTAACGATCCGCGGTACAAAAGAGGTCACTGACCTCATCCAGGCCGAGGAAATCGCTGACAATGATTTCCATAACGAATATCTGGACCTTGTGTTGGCTGTAAAGCTGGTCGATGGGGTAGAAGAGGCAGTAGATCACATCAATGCCTACGGCTCCCATCATACGGATGCCATCATCACGGAGAATGCAGCCACTGCTGAATATTTCATGCAGATGGTCGACTCGGCCGGTGTGTACCAGAATTGCTCCACACGCTTCGCTGACGGCTTCCGCTATGGCTTTGGCGCTGAGGTCGGTATCAGTACCGGCAAGATCCATGCTCGCGGTCCTGTGGGCCTTGAGGGGCTGATCACCTACAAATACCGTCTGTTTGGAAACGGCCAGACCGTCGGCGATTATGCCTCCGGCAGACGAAGCTTCCATTTCCGCGATCTGGAGAATTGAGACCGACTTTACATCCGGAAACCTTCACATCTGGAAAAGAAAACTGGAATGCAGATCGAGCAAAATTTCAAAGCAGACTTATTTCGTAGACTATGAAAAATAAAGCTCCCGGTCACCGGCTTTAAACCGATGCTCGGGAGCGTTTAATTTGCAATAGTTCTTTTATCCCTTGATATCCGAGATCTGCGGTGTGCTGCCGAAGATGTTGGTGTACGTGTAGGTGTAGGACCAGCACTCTGGCAGAGCGGAAGAGAGGGCGGAACGGGTATGATCCTGACTGATCACCTCGTCAGGCAGATTGAAATATGTGTAGACGTTCGTGCCGTATGCTTCGCTGACCGTATCATCCCAGGACACGTCGACGTTGTAATATTCGCCGGCCATGTTGACAAGATTCCACGCATGGTTGCTGCCGTCGGCCGTTCCTGTGACATAGTAGACGGTGATACCCATCCGCTGGCACAGATACTGGAAAGCCCGCGAATAGCCGGCACACACGGATCGTCCGTTTACCAGGGCGCTGTAGGCACTCTGGTTCATCGGTGCGGATTCATCATAGACCGTCCGTGCGCCGATCGCATCGTGGATAAACCATTCCTTTTCGATATCCGTTCCATAATTATAGGCGCCGTTGATGATCTCCTGGGCAGCCGTCTCAAACGCATACTGTGCCTCACCGAGGTTATTCACCAGATCATAGTAGGATAGGGTAACACTGCTGACCGCGCCGCCATCCATATAATAATTGAAGGAATAGGCAGTATCCAGCCAGAACAGTTCAGCATGGTCATTGAGCAGAGCTGCCATGGTCTCCGCCAGCTGATCCGGCGTGATCTCCGCCACAAGGGCAAAGGTATCATTTACCACCACGGCATTGGCATAGATCTGGTTGTATACAGCCTGCTGCGGCTCGGAAAGGAGAGCGCGGTAGGGGTAAACGTAAGGATCAAAGTAATACTCCGTGCCGGGATTGAGGACTTCCGCAGTTTCAACACCGCTGATGACCGAGCCGGAACCGAAAACATCCAGATCAGAAACGTCGAGATCCTTTGTATAATCGATGACCGTGGAGAGATTTTGCCCCATCTCACCAAGGCCTTCTACGGCATGGGTAAGGGCAGAAGTGCTCTCTACTCTGGCGGCTGTTTCCGTCCAGAGTTCATCATTAACCGCAAACGCGGACAAGCCGGCCAACAATGCTGCCAGCAGCACAAATACTATCTTTTTCACGCAATGTCCTCCTTAAGGGAACACATACTGCATCAGATTTAATCTAACGCATTTCCAGCTATAATGCCATACTTTAATTCACAAAAGTTTCACAAGGCATTTTTGTAAAATAAATGTAATTTTTAATATACTCAGAATAGATTTTGATGCATTTGTGCATATGAAAGCAATTGTAAATAAAATCTATGTATGTTATATTTACCTTTGCTGGCTAACATAGAGAGGAGACACAATATGGACGTGTTTTACAATGTCGTAGCCTTGTTCGGCGGTCTGTCGCTGTTCCTTTACGGCATGCGCATAATGGGAGACAGCCTGAAAAGTTCTTCCGGCGGCGCAATGAAGGCATCTCTTGAAAAGGTAACGAATAATCCGGTCATCGGGTTTATTTTCGGTATGCTGGTCACCTGCATGATCCAGAGTTCGACCGCTACGATCGTTCTGACCGTTGGTCTGGTCGGCGCAGGTTTTCTGTCGTTCCGGCAGTCGGTCGGCATCGTCATGGGTGCCAATGTAGGTACAGCAATCACCGCGCAGATCATCCGGCTGATGGATGTCCAGGCCGGCGCCGGCAGCCTGCTGTATTTCTTCAAAGCAGACAACCTGGCTCCGATGGCCCTGATCGTCGGTATCATCCTAATCATGTTCGTCAAAGGCGATCATTCCAGCAATACCGGCACGATCTTTATGGGCTTTGGTATCCTGTTCGTTGGTCTGATCAATATGAGCAGTGCCGTTGGTACCATGGGTGACGCACTGAGCGGTATGCTGACAGCCTTTGAGGATAATTACTTCCTTGGCTTCCTGTCTGGTGTACTGGTCACCGGCGTTATCCAGAGCTCGTCCGCGGTCATCGGTATTCTGCAGTCTGTGGCAAGCTCGGTGGGCGTAACCTTTGCCAGTGTCTTTGCTGTTATCATCGGTGTCAACATCGGCGACTGCCTGACGACCTTTATCGTCAGCCGGATCGGCGCAAAGCCTTCACAGATCCGTACAGCGCTGGTGCACGTAATCTACAATATTTTCGCAGCGATCCTGATCATCGTGGTCGTTTCCGTTGCCCGGATGACCGGCCTGCTTTCGGATGAATTCTGGACCATGCCCCTGAATTCCGGCGGTGTCGCCAACATCCACGGTGTTTTCCGTCTGGTTCCCGCCGTATGCCTCCTTCCGTTCTCCAATGTCTTTGCAAATCTCGCTGAGAAGATCGTAAAGGATGAGCCGGTGGAAGAGGAGGATGCCGAGATCGAGGCAAATCTTCGCGAGCTGGATTACCATCTGGTTACCAACCCTGGCCTTGCACAACCTCAGGTCGCTCACCTGATCAACCATATGGCCGACACGGCGCTGCACAATTACCAGGCTGCCGTGGATCAGATCTACCGCTACGAGGAAAAGCGGGACGCACGCATCTCCCAGAGAGAGGATCTTCTGGACCGTATGGCCGACGCCTGCAACCGGTATATCGTGGAGCTGTCCCATTACACCGTACGTGAATCGGATTCGGTCTACCAGCAGTTCCTGATCCAGGCGCTGACCAAATTTGAGCGGATCGGCGATCTTGCTGTCAACATCAACAAAAGCGTAAAGAGTCTGCGCAGCGAGGGCGGTGTCCTGTCCGAGGCTGCCATGGCTGAGCTGAACGTCTGCATGCAGGCCGTCAGCGATATCCTGAACCTGACTGCATCGGCATACAAATCCCTCAACATGGAGGATGCCCGCCGGGTAGAGCCCATGGAGGAAGTGATTGATGAGCTCACCGAAGCTCTGCGGCACAACCATATCGAGCGGATGACAGCGCATATCTGTGAGATCACCACCGGTATCCATTACGAAAACATCGTATCCAACCTGGAAAGGATCTCCGACCAGTGCTCCGATCTGGCCGTATACGTCATCAGCCGCACAGATATTAGCGTGAGAGGAAACGAGCACCAGTATATCCACAACCTGCATCATTCCAACAATGCGGTCTATCTGGAGCAGTTCAAGGACTACTACGACAAGTACTTCGGCATGATGTACTCCGCACTTCTGACCGTCGGAAACGAGGAAGAGGAGAAGGACGCTGCCGCAGCTGAGGCAGAAGAAACAGCTGACCAGCAGACCAGCACAGAAGATCTCCGCAAGCGCGCAGAAAAGAAAAAGCAGAAGGATAAGGAAAAAGCCAGAGAAAAGGCCAAAGAAAAAGAGAAGGAAAAGGAGAAGGAGAAAGAAAAAGAGCGGAAAAAGAAATCCGCAAAGAAATAGAACTCCTGCCTGATCCACTGATAACTGCAGCAACAATTCAAAATAAAAATAGCATCCTGATCCATGGGAAATTCCCGAAGATCAAGGATGCTATTTTTTATCTGTATCTGATCAATTTATTTTTTGTCTGGATCTGGTCAATTCATCTACACCAGACTGCGGTCCACATGCCTTGTGTTTTCATCTGGCGAATTCATTTCATGCTATGTGTTCGCATCTGACGAATTCATTTATAAAAGGTTATGGCTTCCAGGCATAATCATTTTCTTTCTCAAATTCCAGGATCAGCTTGTAGTTATATTTTTCGTACTTATTGAATTTTGCCTTGGCATCGGCAGCTTCATCATATTTTGGCTTGTACCATTTATACCCGGAATAAAAGTTTTTGTACCATTTATTGGAATAGTTGAAGCCGCGGCGGGCATACATCTCCGCCCTTGCCAGCCTGCAAAGCTTATCGGCGTTGTAATAACGGTTTTTCTTCAGCTTTTTCAGATCGGCATTTGTCAGGTAGCGGGTATTGCTGTCATCAAACACCTGTCCGTCCTCGACCAGGTCATCCACAACAAAGTTTTTCTGACAGTTTGTTCCCTGCATATAATACTTTCCATAGCTCTTCGGTGCTTTTGACGCGATAACAGGGATCTCATCCGCCGAATCACGGATATGAACCGAATTTCCCATGGGAACAAACCATGAACCGTTATACAAGGTATATTTGAAATTATTCGCATACTTGAAATTATTAAGATAGGAAGTCGGCACCATGAACAGATAGTGAGTAGTTTTTGCCATTGCAGCCGCATCGTTTGCAAGGCTTGCTCCTGCCTGATAAGAATACCAGCCATCCTTTTCCGGTTCAAAATCATCCCAGGTGACATCGATCTCATACCACATGCCGCCGATCTTGACCATATTCCACATATGTCCAGAGGCATCATTTTTATCGCTTCCAGCATCTCCGGAGACAACAATCGCCTTCAGGCCAGCCTGCTGCATGAGATAAGTAAATGCAAAGGAATACCCGGAGCATACCGGATCATGCGTGACAAGTGCACTGTACGCAGTCCGCGCATAAGTTGGCCCCTTGTTTAATGCATCATAATTATAACTGCATGTTTGAAGCAGCTTATCATGGATCTGCAGTGCGATATTTGCATCACTCTGTGACAGATCCAGTGAATTCATGAATTTGTTCACTGCCTTATTAAAGGCTGAAAATTCTTTCTGTGCATGCTTATAAGGCTCTTTAATCTGGAATTGTACACGGTACATGTCATCCTTTTCTCTGACGTTGGAATAGTAATACCACACACCATCAAAAGACACATGCTGATAGGCAAAATAAAATTCCGGATGATCATAAAGCAAAGCAAATCTTGCATTTGTAAACTGGTCTTGAAATTCCTGGCTGGCCGGATGGGCAGATACATAAATAGGAGCTCCTTTTTCCGTGGAATCCGGATAAAGGTAGATCTGATAAAGCCCGTTATAGATCTTCTTTTCTTCCTTTGACAGCTTTGTGTAATAATAAAAATATTCTGCGTCATTTTTCAGAAGAGTAGGTCTGGACGCTCTGGCACGCATCTGTGCCGCGGTAGGCACCTCGATCTCACCTTCGATCGCCTCAGGAACCTCCTCTTCAGGCTTCATGAACTCATCGACGGGAAGACTATGCTCGATATAGCCGTCATCTCCAGAAGCCTCTGAGCTGACATCTTCAGCCGTATCCGTAACTGCAGTCTCACCGGTAAAAACATTGATCTCAGGAAAATCCTCTTCCTCAACCTCTTCATACAGCCATTCAGAGGTAGAACTTACAGCAGAGGCATCTTCCGACTCTTCAAACTCCGCGCCATATGCAGGAAAACTCATAGTGTTCGCAGAAAGCAGAAGAGTAAGGCAAAGCCCTATAGAAACTGCACTTGTCTTAAAATCAAATTTTCTATTCAAGAGCCACCTCCATGATCCAATCGGATTTTCATATATTCATGATTCAATTTTACCAAAAACATACATATCTGTATACCGCTTACTTAAAGGTGAATTATGATGTGTGATGCTTGATATGTTATGTTTTATATGTGATATCTAAGTTATCTACAGCATACGTATAGATAGTAATTTAAGCCAGGGAAATGAAATCGATTGACTCGCTATGAGAGAATCGTGATTCAAGTCATTCTCTGCAAATAGATCGTTGAAATATGAATGACTAAATTTGATAAAATCTACATTCAAGTCACCCTCTACAGACCGACCGTCTAAATTCGAGTGACTAATTTTGATGATGTCCGCATTCAAGTCACTCTCTACAGACCGACCGTCGAAATTCGAGTGACTAATTTTGATGATGTCCGCATTCAAGTCACCCTATACAGACCAACCGTCGAAATTTGAGTGACTAATTTTTGATGAAGTCCGCATTCAAGTCACCCTACACAGACCGACCGTCTAAATTCGAGTGACTAATTTTTGATGAAGTCCGCATTCAAGTCACTCTCTACAGACCGACCGTCTAAATTCGAGTGACTAATTTTGATGAAATCTATATTAAAGTCACCCGCTAAAGACCGAACGTCAAAATTGGAGTGACTAAATTTGATAAAATCCAAAATCAAGTTTATTTTTTCTAAGCTAAAATTTGATTTGAACCAATCCAAAATAGAATAGATAGGCATAATATAATTATGCCTATCTATTCTATAAAAGTGGTTATTTTTATCTTCCTATATGCCGTCCGACACCATATTCATGCCGTACGGTGTTCTCGATTTTATTCCTCCCGCAGCTTTACCGCCTTTGCAGCGCTTCGGCGACGCTGGTCGCTCATGGCTGCGTAATGCTTCCGGGTCGTGTTGACGTCTTTATGGCCGAGTACATCGGCTACCAGGTAGATATCGCCAGTTTCCTGGTACAGCGCCGTGCCATAGGTGCTGCGCAGCTTGTGGGGCGTTATTTTCTTTGTTGTGGTGACCTGGCTGCTGTATTTCTTTACCAGGTTTTCCACTGTTTTTACGTTGATCCGCTTGCGCTGGGAAGAGTAGAAGAGGGCGTGCTCATGGCCGGCCACCGGAGTGATTCCGGATCGGATCTCCAGATAATCATCCAGTGCTTTTTCCACCTCCGGACCATAGTAAACCATCATTTCATTTCCGCCTTTGCGGAAAACCTTGATCCCGCTGTTGTTGAAGTCGATGTCTTCAACGTCCAGACCAACCAATTCTGATACACGGATCCCGGTGCCAAGAAGTAAGGTGATGATGGCGATATCACGGTATTTTGTCTTTTCGTAATAGGCGCGCTGATGAGGATTGATATTATTTTCACAATTCTCAATATAATCCAGGAGCCTGGCCACCTCATCGGCATCCAGACGAATTATTTCTTTTTCATGAAGCTTTGGCATTTCAACCAGCACAGTGGGATTGTTTTTTATCAGCTCATGTTTATAATAATAAGCGTAGAACGTCCGCAGAGCTGATAATTTCTGTTTGATGCCTCGTTCACCGTTGGATACGTATTCCTCATTGTCTGCGGGCTTGTAGAGCTTCAGATACTCAATATATTCCTCGATATCAAGTGCAGTGACGCGGTCCAGATCGTCAAGCGTGAATTCCTTGATCGAGCGGTCGCGGTACAAGGGATTTGCCTGCTGCAGGAATTCAAAGAAGATCCGCATGCAGTAAGCATATTTAATGCGTGTATTTGTAGACGTTGTGGTAGATGTACCTCGGAAAAAATCCTTTGCAAATTCGGGAAGCGTATCGAGAACACCGCGCAGCATGAGTGTGTTGTTCTGATCGCGTAATTCGTGATAAGTTATGCGTTTTTCCATAATTGAAGATGAACCCCCTGAAAACCCCTTTAAAATAGCCCCAACTATTCGAAAAACCTGCGTTTTCCGAATAGTTGTACCGATAAGCTCACTATACTCCATTCCAACATAATTGTCAAATAAAAAGCATCTGTGCCAAGGCAGATGCTTTTTTCATGTGTTACATATGTTGATTTTATTTAATTCAGCAGATCGATTTCATTTCCGAATATCGTGTCCGTTCCTTTTGCTGTATACCGGTTGATCCTGTACCAGGCCGCTGTGGCTGTGTGTGTTTCCATATTGTCGTATAAATGGATACTTACATAATCCCCATCGATACTGTCGATTTCTGCAATGCCTGGCCGATAGTTTTCGTGCTTTTCGTAATAATCCAGGGCCATCTCACAGAGTTCGTCATCGGTGTAACCGCTATCAGCTGATGTCGTTACATTGGTTGTTTCCGCTTTACTGCTGATAGCTGCCGTGGTATCGGTGTTAATTTTGATCATTGATATGAAACGTTTCATATCCTCTTTTGCCGCAGAATTTACATGATCGACTTCATCGTATTCAAAGTAATACAGTGTGCTGCCTATGGCCATATAATAGAAATCTGCTTCCATGGTCTGGCTTTCATAGGGATACTGCAAAACAATGTGATAAGCCGGATAACCGGAAATCGTCAGCTGCTCCTTCTCTTTCAGCGTATACCCTTCTGAATTTGAATATGTGTCTGCAAGATTCATGTAACCATTGTACAGATCGTCATCTGTGTAATCAGCCACAGAATAGCTAAGTGCTTCTGTTGTGACAAGTATATACGCCTGATCAAAGACGCCGTATGCATAATATGCCGTGCTGTTTTCTGTATTTGTGCTGCTGTCTGTCAGCCAGTTTGACGGTGCATAATACGTCACGTCTCCAATGGTTACAGCTTCTGTAAACTCTGCAGAGGTGTAAGGCAGTTCATAGGCCGTATCAATCGTGAGCGAATTCATCATTGTCTGGAAATCATCAATGATCTTTTGATGATTTTCTTCCGTCCCCATACAATAAAACTGATAGAACTTGTTGGCGCTTCCGATCAGATAACCCTCTCCAATTGTCTTTTGTCCGTTTTCATCCGCTGAGAAGGAAATATACATACACCGCTGACCGGAAAGCTCTGTGGTTTCTAAGCGCTCAACAGTGAATGCACTCAAATCTTCATCCTGCAAAAGCGAATCGATTGCAGTTTCGTATCGATCATCAAGTTCTTCTTCTGTGCAGTTGTCGATATTGTAGTTCGCCGTGTTGACAGTGACTACTATAAACGTATTCTCATCCGATGCCATTGGAAAGTAGAAAACCTGCTCATACCCATCACCGCTCTCTTTGCTCGCGCCCCAGTTGCTCGGGTATTTATAAGAAAACGGTCCGTCTGTCGTTGTTTCTGAGAAAACTCCCGATACATACTTTTCCGTAAGGGTAACGGTGGGAATGATGTTTTTAGAGGACGAAGTCTGCGTACCGGCCGAACCGCCATTGTTCGGATTCAGTCCGGAATCTCCCGCAGACTGCCAGATCATATAGCCGCCGATGCCAAGGACTGCGGCAATGATCAGGGCGATGATCGTGCGTTTGCTGCCAGATGACTTTGCTGGTTTTCCAGAACCTGAACCCTTGCCGGAGCCGGTGGTTCCTCCTCTGCCCGTTTCGCTGGTTCCGGTACCTGCTCCTGCTGCCCTTGTGCCGGACGATGCGCCTTCTCCTGCCCATCCTGCAGATCTGCCTGTGCTTCCTGCCGAACGAAAGCCTCCGTGTGCAGAGCTGTCACTGCCTGCTGCCTGGGTTCCGCCAGCTGTTCTCTGCGAAGATGCAGAACCATACCCTGCTTCATGCACACTGGATCTGTCATAGGAGGAAGAACCGCCGTTATAGGATGAATCTGTCCTGCCATAGGAGGACGTATCTCTGCTATAGGAGGAATCCGATCTTCCGTAGGAGGACGTATCTCTGCTATAAGAGGAATCCGATCTTCCGTAGGAGGATGTCTCTCTGCTATAGGACGAATCCGATCTTCCATAGGAGGACGCTCCACCGCTGTGGGACGTGCCTGCCCTGCTTCTGGAATTGTCTGCATAACCTGAGGTTTTTTGACTGTCGGAATAACCATCGTCCAGGCTGTCTTTCAACGCTGTAAGAAACGCTGTGTCAGAACTGTACCGGTCTGCCGGTTTAAAGGAAAGTGCTTTCAGCAGACAGGAAATCAGACGGATCGAACCAGAGGATGGCGGAGGCACTGTCCTTCCGGTCATCCTGAGGCGGACGGCTTCTACCCCTTCTTCCGGTGTCGACATCCTGTTTTTCAAAAAGGGAAGGCTGTCATTGTTCAGCTGTTCATAAAGGATCAGTGCAAGGGAATAGATATCAGCCGATGCACCGATCTCCTTCCCCCGATACATCTCCGGCGCAGAATAGTCATAAACGCCTTGTTCCAGGCGCTCTTCTGTCGTAAAACGGCTGTCAAACTTAGACCGGTCTGGATCTCCAGGGAAAAAGCTGTTATTCTGCACATCATAATAGATATTGTTCGGGCAGATATCCAGATGCAGCATATTTTGCTCATGGAGCCTTCGAATGGCATTTCCAAGATCACTTCCGAGCTTTACAACAGCTGCTTCCGTCATCGGATAGCGCGAAACATATTCCCGCAGTGGCACTGCGGATGAGTAAGTCGTTGGCATAGTTATCGTTCCTTATCGTCGTTATCGGATCATGTCATTCAGAAAATTTCTTGCGTGGTACAGGTCAAATGCCGTCCAGTACTTCTCCGGATCCGGATCATCCGGTACTTCGTCTTTTGCAGAGGAAATGCTGACCCTGATCTTCAGATCTGCGATCTTATTATCGTCATCAACGGCAAACCAAAGACTGGACTGGACATTTGTTTTTGGATCATCATCCTTATCGTCATAGGTGAGAACGATCGTGCCATTGCCGGCATTGCCATCCTCTCCTGCAGGTGTCCAATCCAGTTCGGAATTGTCCGCGATATCCATCATGCGCACCGTCACAGATTTTCCCAGATACTCTTCTCTTAGCGTATTCTCATAACTCATCACTATGTCCTCCTTTTTCCGGCAGAACTGCCTGATGTTGTTACATATCCCATATAATCGATAATTATATGATGCCACGGAAAGAAAATGAATTCTATAGTTATTCTAAAAGCCAACCTGTTTTTTGCCTTATTCTGCAGACATTATTCTTATCTTTTGCCGCCATGTGTTTATTGCCCACTTCTCTCCGCCGCGGTATAATAATTTTATTATATGCGGCATTCTGTCTGTTTTTCCAGAATATAAAGCTGACATTTCCCGCATCTGCGATCTGATGAAAGGACTGGTCATTTGCTCATGCTTCTGAACAACGAATTGAATCTGTCTTATCCCGAAAGCTTTCACATCATGGACGAGGAGGAACGAAGCCGTCTGCAATTTATGACAAAGGGTGCCGGCGAGTGCATTGCCGACCCGGAGAGGCACATGATCCTCTCTGTTGGCTGGCAGACGCTTGGCCTGATGCCCTCTCTCCTGCTGAAAACGGAAGATATCGCTAAAAAAATGTGTGACAGCATCCGTCGTTCGATGGAGCCCTATGGATATAAAAATGAGGCGCTTCTGTCCCGAAATCTGGACGGTTCTCCTGCCCAGGGCATCCGGTATCAGTATGCTGCTTCGGAGATCGAAATGACCGGCGAATCCTATGTGGTCAAACACAAACGTACTCTGTATTATTTCCACTGCTATTCCCGCACAGCGCTCGAGGAAGGGAATGCCGGTATTCTGGACGGGATCCTGGATTCCATCCACTGGTCATGAAAAGGCTCCGTGCGATATATGTCGATCTCTTCTTCATGGATAGTTTCCCTGAAGTACATACAATGAGATTATTTCTAAAAATCTCACTGCTGCAGCCTCGTGAGGCTTAATGGAGTAACAAGATGAATGAGACAGTATACTGGAATGGACCTGCCAGGAGTTGTGATGCTTCGGTCTGCCTGATCCTGCAGGATGGCACGGTAGAATCTCACCCTCTGAATATCCAGACGATAATCGGAAGAGATAAACCGGATTCCACTGCAGATATCCGCATCGCCTCCAGCATCGTCTCCAGCCGGCACGGCCAGTTTTATTACGATCCGGCACGCGGCTATATCTACACCGATCTGGGAAGTCTGAACGGCACCTTTATCAATGGCTCGCTGTTTGGCAAGGATTCTCCTCTGGGAAATTCATCCTGTGTGCTCAGCCATGGAGATGTCCTCCGGATCGACCAGAAAAATCTGCATTATGCGCACAAGGATGCCGTGCTGCTGCTCTTCTTTTACAGCACTCAGGCATTTAACTGGAATACCCAGATGATCACGGATGATATGGGCGATATCGTGGTCGGCAGGGAGGCCAGAGCTGCCGGAGATATGCGGTTTAATGACGCTGCCATGTCCAGAAAGCACGCAACCTTTCACCGCAGTATGAACGGCTGGACAATCGTTGACAACAATTCCACAAATGGCGTCTATGTCAACAACCAGCGGATCACGCAGCCCTGTCCCCTGAAGATCCTGGATACAATCCGGATTGCTGATACCACCTTTGTTTTTATGAAGGACCGGCTGCTGTACAACGCAGATGAAGCGATCGCATCCGGCGGAGATCTGGTCATCGATATTCAGCGGCGTACCGTGCGCTCTCTGTTCAGCCGTAAGGTCCTGCTCCAGGACATCCGTCTGACGGTCCATCCCGGAGAAATGGTCCTTATCCTTGGCGGCTCCGGTGCCGGAAAGACCACCTTCATCAACGCCGTCATGGGCTACGAAAAGGCGGAAGGTTCAATCAATGTCGGGGACGTTGACCTTTATCGGGAATATGCCTCCATGCGCAGTGAGATCGGCTTTGTGCCGCAAAAGGATCTCCTGCGGGACGATGATTCGGTCTTTGATACGCTGAATAATGCGGCGGAGCTGAAAATGCCGAAAGGCACCGACAAGAAACAGCGGCTCCTTCGCATCGACGCCGTAATGGAACAGCTTGGCCTGCAGCGGGAAAAGGATTCACTGGTACGAAAGCTCAGCGGCGGCCAGAAAAAACGGCTTAGCATTGCAACGGAGTTCATCTCGGATCCAAGCCTCTTTTTCCTGGATGAGCCGGACTCCGGCCTTGACGGCGTCATGGCACGTTCACTTATGGAAAACCTTCGCGTGATCGCGGATGACGGCAAGATCGTTATGGTGATCACCCACCAGCCTGACCGCGTTGCCGACCTCTTTGACAAGGTCATCGTTCTCGCCAAAAGTGCGCAGACAAACAGCGGCCGCCTGGCTTTTTACGGGTCGATCCGTGAGGCTATGAACTTTTTTGATACCGAATCACTGGAAGGCATCGTCCGCAAGATCAACCGTCCGGATGAGGGCGGCGAAGGGATGAGCGATTACTTTATTGAAAAATACAAGCAATATGCAGAGGGACAGCACATATGAACGCATCCAGATTAAAACAGGTCCGGATCTATATTGGCAAACACTTCCGGGTATTTATGAATGAAAAAGGCTGGTTTATCTTTGTCTTTGCAGCGATCATCGCGTTTGCCGTATCGTATGTCCAGAATCCGCAGATGTTTGTCTTCAATCTGGCGACACGAAGCGGCTTCCTGACCCTGTGCTTTGCCTGCACCTATATCGGCATCTTCAATTCGATTCAGACGATCTGCAAAGAGCGTGATATCATCAAAAGGGAACACCGGGCCGGACTGCATATGTCTGCCTACGTTATTTCCCATGTGATCTGGCAGGGGATCGTGTGCCTGATCGAGGCCGTGATCTTCCTGGGGATCAGTGCGATATTTCTGCATTATCCTCCCTACTCTCTCCTGCCTGGGCCTTCCCTGCTGTGCTACTTTATTACCTACTTCCTGATCATATTTGCGGCCGATATGCTGGCGCTCATGGTCTCCGCTGTTGTGAAAACACCAAACGCAGCCATGACGGTCATGCCATTTCTGCTCATTCTGGAAATAATCTTCTCAGGGGCTCTCTTCCCGCTAAATCCGCCGACAGACAAGATCGCCGGACTGACAGTATGCAATTACGGCATGAAGGCTGCCTGCATCTCCGCTGATTATAATCATCTGAAGGATACGGAAAAAGAAAAATTCTCTGTCATTCTGGAGGATGAACTAAAGGAAGAAGGCTGGCCCGTAGAAAAGAAGGATATCGATACCATTCTCGATGAGCATTATGAAGCCGCCATCAATCCGGCCTATGAGTACACAACCGCAAACCTGGTGCGTCAGTGGCTGTTTATGGTGCTCCATTCCGCCGTCTGCGCAGGAATAGCTATTGTATCCCTTGAATTTATTGACAGGGACAGACGATAACGAAAAACGAAAAAACGAGTAATGCAATAATAAAGATCCCCTTCATATGAGTCTGCGAAAGCTCATGGAAAGGGATCTTTTTATTCCTCTTAATTGGCCCTGTAAGCCACAAAATACTTTCCAGAACGCCTCAGCGTTCATGCAGCCTATAGATGCGGGGGACACCCGAATGAGTTGTAGCATAATCGACTGTCCAAAACAAAACAAGCCCCCGGAAGACATTTAAGCAAACATTCTGCAGGCTGATATAGCCGAAGCCGTCTGCGTAATATCTTCCGGGGGCAAATCTTATTTGACTTAATTTGTCTTAAGCCCACATGCCGGATCCCATATCAGGGATCATATCGTGTTGATCAATTCATCCCAAGGCGAAAACGAATATCGACTCTGCGTGAAGCCGCCATATCGACATTTCCTTCTGCATCATAGATCGGGTTGGAATAGGAATAGCCGACAGCCCGGGATCTCTCTGTAATGAAGGCTCTCTCGTCGTCTTTCAGGTCATTCGAGGTACTGGTGCAGCAATACTCCATGACTGCTTCCGCTCTGTTCTGAGAAAGTGTCAGATTGTATGCATAGGTATTCTGGGTATCTGTATTTCCTTCATAGACGATCTCTGCGACATAATTTCTGTATTCCGGATCCATAAGAACACCGGAGAAAACCTTGATGAATGTATCAAGGAATTCTTTTCCTTCCTCGGTGACCTCATATTCATCCATCTCAAACAGGACTGCATTGTTGACAGAAACTACACCGGTGGAATGATCAATCTCGAAATCAAGGGTGGTGCGCTCAAGGGCATTTAACAGATCATCCACGATATGATTCCGCAGGTCGATGGCTGTGATGACCTCAGCCGGCTCCATCGCCTCGATCTCTTCCTCTTCAAATACATCCTGCAGGCCGAAATACAGAAGCCAGGGCGCATTCAGTGTTACTTTCTCCGGTAATCCGTTATTGCCAAACTCCAGGATCAGTTCTGCGTATCCATGGGTATCCAGAAGAAGCACTCCATGATTTGACGTTGCCGGACCGACTTCCTTGCGGATCTCGGGCACATAGTACCGATAGACCAGAGAATGGTCGTCTGACTCATAGACAGCCGGGAAGTATTCCAGGAACTCATCTCTGCTCATATTTGCAATGGGCAGATCATTGATCATCAGATCCGCATCTGCACCTTCTTCTTTCGAGAAAGAGATCGATCCGACCAGCGCTTTGCCGATCTCGATCGGCTCATTATATGGATTGATCAGCTTGATTACGATCGTCTTGCCATTGAATTCGATCACCACATCCTCTGTGGAGGAAAGGGCATCCAGCATCTCTGTTGTGTCGATATCGGTGGTAAATCCGCCGTCCAGCAGATCCTTCAGAACCATGCCCAGCTTTAACTCGACATCCGTACCCTCAAATTTAATGGAAGCATCCCGCAGGATCTTTGCCCAGCCATACGCATCCGACAGAAGCTCCAGCTTATCCTTGTCTTCCAGAAAATCCTTCGCCACCTCGACCAGGGCTTCCTTGTCTACCAGGTCAGACAGGGAGGGATCCTTCGTAGAAGAAGTCGAAACTGCCGGATTGCTGACGCTCTCCCCCTCCAGTTCAACGCTTTCTTCGATCGATTCCGTCACTTCTGAAGAAGCAGCTGCAGCATCTTCCGCCGGAGCAGCAGCTTCTGCTGTTTCGGAAATGGATGCCGCCGCCGATGAAGAGGCGGTTTCTGTAACTACGGTATCCGAGCTGCAGGCGCTTGCCAGGAGCATCATTGCTGTAAGTAGGCAGATCAGTTTTCTTTTCATTTTCCTTCTCCTTCATTCTTCCGCGTGGAAAAGATCATTATCCCTTGCCACTACGGCAGAGCAAATACCAAACACTGTCCTGCCACGCATGTGCAGGCCATAGGTATAAGTTATTATAATATAAAACCATCCGTGCCTGCAAGAAAAGCCGTGCAAAGATCCCGAAGTTCATACGAAAATGATAAAATCCTTTGTGTAAAGATAGCATGGTCCTCCTTGTCTACATATAGCTACTTCGTCTATAATAAGAACATCATTATTCTGTTAATCTATATCATGCAGAAAAGTGTTTTTGCTCATTTGATCGTATTGTAATTACGTATTTGAATTACGTATTTTGAATTACTTATTTTTAATTGCATATTGTAAGTTCGTTTTTTGCAGGTTGCGGTCATTGTAATCTACAGACCGGCTTTTGCGATAATTTGAACGAAAACACAAAAATAGCATCACAGCATATAGAAAGGACGATTCGTACAGTGGAGATTCGTACACTTCGCTATTTCCTGGCTGTCGCACGGGAAGAAAACATGACACGTGCAGCAAATGTACTTCACGTAACACAGCCTACTCTGTCAAAGGCATTAAAGTCTCTGGAGGATGAACTGGGCAAAAAACTGTTTGTTCGCCACAGCTTCAGTATCGCGCTTACAGAGGAAGGCGCTCTTCTGCGCGACCGTGCCGAGGATCTGATCACCATGGCTGATAAGATCGAGAAAGAGTTCCTCTCTCTTGATGAGATCACAGGTGGTGACCTGTATTTTGGTCTTGCGGAATCCTATCAGATCCGCTATCTGGCCAGAGAGCTTCGCACCCTCAAAGAACAGTATCCTGGTCTCCGGTATCACATCACCAGCGGCGATACCGAACAGGTCACGGAAAAACTGGATAAAGGCCTGCTTGATTTTGCCGTCATCTGCGATGCGCCAAATACGCGGAAGTATGAATCGCTCGAGTTTCCCGAAGGGGATATCTGGGGTCTGATAATGCCGGCAGATTCCCCTCTGGCGAATAAGGAGGAAATCCGAATCGAGGATCTTGCCGGTCTTCCATTGTTAACTTCTGAACAGGGATGGGATGGAGATATAAAAGAATGGGCAGGGGAGGATTTTCCAAAGCTTCATCTGGAGGGTTCCTTCCGCCTTGCCTACAATGCGTCCATGTTTGTTAAGGAAGGCCTTGGCTATCAGCTTTCCTTCCGCAACCTGGTCGATGTATCGGAAGACAGCGGTCTGGTATTCCGTCCTCTCATACCCAGGCTTGAGGTAAAGCTTTATCTCATCTGGAACCGATACCAGGCATTCACACCTATTGCAGAACGTTTCCTGAAACAGGTAAGAAACAGCTTTGCTCCTAAAGAATAACGAATAATGTGTGCGCGCATATGGCGTTTCAGCCATGGCACACCTCAAACCTCCGATATGAACGCGAAGCATCACGCAAAGCTTTTTTCCAAGACAAGCAGAGATCTGATATGAAAAAAGAATCCCGGCTGCCGGATAAAACCAATGGCCGGGATTCCTTTTTATGAATCAAATAACTGATCTATTCGCTTATCTCATCTCTTCCTGCAGCAATCATAAAAAAAATATTGTTTTCAAATTTTCTGCATGCTTGCTGCTTTAATGCCTGTCTGGATCTTTGTATCCCAATTACTTCAGATACTCATTGAAGAACGTCTCAAGCTTATCGAAGGGGATCACATTCTTTCCGCCGCCATCATACAGATCGGTATGGGAAGCACCGGGAATGATGAGCAGTTCTTTGTTGTCCGCATATTTGCTGTCCTTTACCATGTCAGCGTAAGCATCTTTTCCGAAATAGCAGGAATGAGCGGCATCGCCATGCATGACCAGAACCGCGCTGCGGATCTCGTTGGAGTACTTCAGGATCGGCTGGTTCATAAAGGACTCACAGCCGATCACGTTCCAGCCGCCGTTGGAATTGAGCGAGCGTGCATGATAGCCGCGGTCTGTCTTGTAATAATCATAATAATCTTTGACAAAATAAGGAGCATCCTCCGGCAGCGGATCCACAACACCGCCGCCCAGTGTATATTCGCCTGCCTTCAGATCAGCCAGACGCTGGGCACACATGGCCGCCTTCTTGGCATAACGCTGTTCCTCGCTGTCCTCCGAATCGAAGTATCCTTTTGCATTTATACGGGTCATGTCATACATGGTAGAAACGACCGTTGCTTTGATGCGTGTATCCAGGGCTGCTGTATTAAGCGCCATACCGCCCCATCCGCAGATACCGATGATACCGATACGCTCTGGATCAACTCTGTCGCAGAGAGAAAGGAAATCAACGGCTGCCATGAAATCCTCCGTATTGATATCCGGAGAAGCCATATATCGAACATTTCCACCGCTCTCACCGGTAAAGGAAGGATCAAAAGCGATCGTCAGAAAGCCGCGCTCTGCCATTGTCTGTGCGTAGAGGCCGGAGCACTGCTCTTTCACTGCTCCAAAGGGGCCGCAAACAGCGAGAGCCGGAAGCTTTCCTTCTGCATCCTTCGGCACATACATGTCGGCTGCGAGCGTGATGCCATAGCGGTTCACAAATGTCACCTTGCAGTGATCAACTTTCTCGCTCTTCTTAAAGGTTTTGTCCCATTCCTGTGTCAGCGTAAGCTCTTCTTTTCTGATCATGACTTATATTCCTTTCTATGCTTCTTTAAAACTGTTTTTCTGTCTGCCGGATCAGATAATCCATACGGTCTACCCGCTTCTGCGTCTCATGCAGATCATCCATCAGGTCACACCGGCAAAGCCGCAGATGACGGATCAGATCATCCGTGCGTCCGGCCTGCAGCAGCATTTCCGCCCGATTTATGGCTTCCTGCTTCAACCCGGCATCCGCCAATGTGATTTTCATGTCTTCCATTGTTTGTTTCATCTGGTCACCTGTGTACATTTCTTTGTTGTCTGCAATTACAGTATGCTACGAGAGCGCGTGTCGTGCTAATGGTTATAACGAATATCGTATTATTCTCATATCGAATAACACAGCATTTGTTTCCTGATAAATAAAAAAAGAGAAGCAAAGCATCTGTAAATGCTCTGCTTCCCTGTCTTACGGGAACTGTAAACCTATAAACAACTGTGAATAATCTTTTATTAAAAGGAATCTAAACTCCTGCTTGTATTTGGATATACATAAACCGATTGTCTGCCTGCAATATCGAATGCCGTATAGATATCGTGTCATTGATCAGGATATTATTTCTTGCAGAAACGTCGGGCCGTCAGTGCAGGATCATGTTCTTGAAGGTCTCCAGGACGCTTAACATGTGATATTTGATTAGAAATACCGCGTCATGGTATTCCATGTGCTCGTCCTTCAGGTAATCCAGCAGCGGAATCACGTAGGTCTCGGTTTCGTCGATATATTCGATCTGTTTCTCGCGGCTGAAGGCAGCTGCCATGGTAGAAATGTTGTTGCAGCGGTCGATAACCTTGACGATAGCAGCGATCTTATCCTTCCGGATTTCCTGGAAATAGAGGGCCTTGGCCTCTGCTTTGGTGAGGCCTTCCGGTGTCTGGAAGGTCAGGAGACGTACCGCATCCTGTACCCTTTTGCTCACAGGCAATTCTTCGGGAGTGACGCCGCAATCCTCACAGACATCATGCAGAAGGATCGCTGCCAGTATATTATCGTCGATCAGCCCAAGTGCATGCGCCTGGCAGGCCATCATCAGCGGATGTGTGATATACGGAATCCGTTTGGATGAGAACCAGACCTTTTTCCGGTACATGCCTTCATGGGCGTTTTTCATGAAAACAAGAGCTTTGTGCGTCTGTGGAAGGTTCTCGATCTCGGTATACCCCTTCAGTCTGCTGTACATATGCTCAGCAGAAAAGATGCTTTCCTTCAGCACCCATTTGGGCTGATAGTTTTCTTCTCCTGTGATCAATTCACGGATATCGCAATGCAATGCGTCCGCGATCAGCGGGATCCGGTCGACGTCCGGAATCGTTCTGCCTCTCTCCCACTGGCTGACCGCCTGGGCCGTCACACACACCTCTGCCGCCAGCTCTTCCTGTGTCATTCCCATTTCTGTCCGCTTTGCGATGATCTTCTCCCCGATCTGCACCTGGTGCTCCTCCGTAATATGCTTTCCAGCAGTTTCTGAAGTGGTTTTCCTCTGTATACTTATCATAACAGATGCAGAATAGCATTTCCATCAAGCCGCCCTTTAGTTCTTCCGTATTTTTGTAAAGTGCGGGCTCTGGTACGTATGTACCGCCATCTCCAAAAGCAAAAATCCGCATTACGCTATCACAATTAGTCATTATGACCCCTTATGCATACGGTCCAGTATATCTCCGGCACGTGTACCCTCAGCAGTCTGATTCTTTCCCGTACTTTCAAAAACTGTGCTATACTTTTCTTCAGATCATACTGTGAGGTTGTTATGACAGCATTTGTTCTGAAACTGATCGCATGTCTGACCATGCTGATCGACCATGTCGGCTATATCTTTTTCCCTCGAACGTATCTGCTGCGCTTTATCGGCAGGATCGCCTTTCCGATCTACTGCTTTCAGATCGTTCAGGGTTACCGGCACACGTCAAACTTCCGTGGATACCTGGGACGTGTCGCCCTGTTTTCCCTTATCTCTGAGGTCTGCTACGATCTGGCCTTCCATAATACCTGGTTTGATCCCACCGATCAGAATGTTTACTTTACCCTCTTTCTGGGACTTCTGTGTATCTGGTGCACCGACCATATGCATACATATCTGGCGGACCATGACCGCGCCCTGCACGCAGATCTGCTGGCACTGCTGGTGATCGCCATGTTCTGCATGGCCGCAAGGTTTATGCAGACAGACTACGATGCAGTAGGCATCCTCTACATCATGGCATTTTATTATGCCGACAGAATGCGGCCTGCCCATCCTGCCTGCGCATCAGCGTTCCTCTGTGTGGTATTTGCCCTGATCTTCCTGGCCATGCCGATAAAGCTGCACGGCGCTCTGCCGCTTCCTGACTACATAGGCTCGATGCAGCGCGTATACTGGGTCTACTCCGGCACTTTTCTATCTTTGATCCTGGTCCATTTCGCCAACGGCAAATATGGGTTCCGTTCAAAGCTGCTAAAGCTTGCCTTCTATCTGTTTTATCCAGGACATCTGATGGCCCTGTACCTGATCCATCGGGCCGTCATGCTCCCTTAAGCTAGTTGTCAGCATCTAAATTGTAAAAAGCCTGAGCCATTCCGGAGATCAAGTCTCCATGGCTCAGGCTTTTTCTCGTTCAAAGAAAATGATCAATGTGTTTTGATGCACGCAATTAGAAAACTGCTCTATACGGTCTAAGTTTAGAAAAACGACTCTATCCGGTCTTAGTTCAGGAGGATATCCTCCAGACGGCGTTTGGGTACGTAATGCACATCATTCTCATCCCTGTAATAGGCCGTATCGCCATCCACGCCGACTTCGGTCAGAACGATGGTCTCAGCTGGTTTGCCGAGGGCGACCACAAGCAGGGGCTGGATGCTCTCCGGAAGCTCCAGCGCTTCCCTGATCTTTTCCGGGCTGAAATTTCCGATCATACATCCGCCAAGGCCTTCTTCAACTGCCAGAAGAAGGATCGACTGGGCACAGATCCCCACGTCCTTCTGAAAGCGGTTCAGATTGTCATTGATCTCTTTGTCCTGGCAGATCACCACAAAACCGGTGGGCGCCATGCCCGGATGGGGAAGCTGCAGCTGCGGGAGCTGCCGGGCCCATTTGATCCGCTCATTGATCAGAGCCACCGGACCATCCTCCCAGGCGATAAAGTATTTCAGCGGCTGCATATTGACGCTGGAAGCGGACAATCTGGCGCCATCCACATAGGCGGCCAGCTGCTCTCTGGTAAAACGGTACGTTCCGTCATAGCCTCTGTAGCTGCGGTTTTTTACGATAAGATCTTTTACTGCCATGGTTGTTTCCTTACTCTTTCCTTACTCTTTTATTACATGATTAACTCGCCAAAAGCACCTGTAATGATTTAAACGGATTGCTCCGCACTCCGTGCTCCCACAATCCGTCCCAGCATTCGGACTTTCGTGGTGTTTAAACACCACTTCGTCCT
>OCTX012128340.1_pt1 | contig 92028 bp, 75 predicted proteins | sample 1539691 | NCBI WGS metagenome assembly OCTX01 (sample SAMN02144231, study PRJEB22623) | gut metagenome | biome: sheep rumen | host: Ovis aries | place: New Zealand
CTGCATCCTCCGATATATCACGTCCTGAAATTGATACGTAATGAGAATCGCCATCCTGAATATATGTCTGATCAAATATCGACATTATTTTTTCTACTCTATTTCTGGCAGACCGTCTTAAATAAGGCACCTGAACTATAATACTGTTGTGTGTAAGTCTCTCAATAAATGGATCAGGGACACCTATCTTTATCTCATTCGAATCATAGTCAAGATATTTACGACTCACATAAATAACAGGCTCTGTAATTTTACCAACCTTATGTCCGAGGATGTATACCGATACTATTGGCAATGGCTTACCATTTGCATCAACATTCCTCTTGTTCTCATACTGAGTCCCAAGGTACTGACGAAAACGTGTGATCTCTGTGCTACGCCATGATTTCTGAACCTCTATCAATATCAAATGTTCTTCTCCATTTTCCTCACGCACAATGGCACCAAAATCTATGCGAAAAATCGATACACGACCATCTTCTCTGTTGGAATACTCATTTGGACGCATCTCCACACTGACTATTTCTTTTTTTAACAATGCAGACAATAATGTGCGCGCCACTATCTCATCCTCCATCAAAAACTTAAATACGCTGTCGTATAAAGGATTCGCTATAAATCTTTGTTTTTTCATTTCTTTATATTGTTACTAAACTATTTTCTGCAAAATTCAAAAATTTATCTAATATATGCAACTCAATTAAGAATTATTTTCTCTTCTTTGTCTTCGGAATCACATAATCCGTCGGCACTTCTATCGGCTCGAAATTTATGGCTTTATAAAAATAGTAGACATCGATAGGTTCATTCTCGTCGCATATATTTGAAAGGATCCTAGAATGTTCGTTTTCAAAACGCTTGCTCGTCTTGATTTCATCCCATGTGTAAGAGAACTTCAATGCGTATCCATCAAATTGGTAGAGACGGTAAAGATAAAAATCTGAGTGTTCTTTGGTATAGAACTTCGCTTTTTTACGTATGCCGTCAAACGTGAATTTCTCCCCCATTTTATCAAGCAAAACCTGTATGTCTAAAGGGAATGCTGATGTCACTACCGCCTGATTCGTACACCACACACTGTCTGCGATTATGTCATCGTACGACACATTTAGCATATACCTGTTGCTCAATTGGTCATAATTATTGATTTTGTTACGCTTCACTTCTACTTTGCTCCATGGAGTCCACACTTTCTTCTTTTTCCACGCCTCTTTGAACCCAAGTTTGCGATATATGGTAGTATCCTTATAACTGTCTTCCACCTCCAACCGATTATAAGACTCTTCATAGAATCCTTTTATCCTCACCTTCTCCTGAGAAAATGAAGAGATAGCAAAAAACAAAAACAAAAAAAGTATATTTATCCTCATATTACATCCTTTTTATACTCTAACTAGATAGTCTAACTTAAACAAAGATACTAAACTTAACATAAAGATTGCTAAAACAACAGACAGAATTCTCAACACAAATAACGTGAGTTCGAGGAAAATTGCAATCTGCGAATTCAAAATAACAATTTTCTACTTTCTTATTGAATTCTCACCTCCTTTTCTCAGGAAAAAGGCGTAGCCTTTCTCTATGAACTTTGAGTCTCTGTGGTTTTATTAATGTGCTCGCCTACGGCTCGCACTAAGGAAGGGGTTAGGGCGTTCCGCCCTTAACAATCCTCTTTATGACACTCCAACTATTCATTTTCTCTTTTTTTATTTCATCGGACTCACGTTAAATAGATGAAACTGGAATTAGAAAATAAAAAAATCCCTTTTTATAAAAGGGATGTAAAGAAAAAGAGACGCACATCTGTGCGTCTCTACATATCTCATTATTCTTCTCATTATTCTGCAGCTGCAGTTTTTTTCTTTTCGTTGATTTCTGGATCAACCAAGATTCTACCACAATACTCGCATACAATTACTCTCTTGCGAGTGCGGATATCTGCGATTCTCTGAGGTGGGATACGGTTGAAGCAACCACCACATGCATCTCTCTGAACAGTAACAACAGACAAGCCGTTGCGCGCATTCTTTCTGATTCTCTTGAATGCTGAAAGAAGTCTCTCGTCGATCTTATTCTCAAGCTTCTCTGCCTTCTCCATCAACTTCTCCTCCTCTGCACGAGTGTCAGCGATGATTGACGTAAGCTCTTCTCTCTTCTGATCCAAATCCTGCTTTCTTCCCTGCAAGTACTCCTCTGTAGACTTCAATTCCTGAGTCTTATTCTCAATGTCTCTCTCTCCTTCCTTGATTCTCTTCTCAGAAAGCTGAATTTCAAGACCTTGATATTCAATTTCTTTTGCAAGATTATCGTATTCTCTGTTGTTGCGAACAGTGTTCTGCTGATCCTGGTACTTTTTCATCTGACCTTTGGCCAAATCGATATCGCTCTTGTGACGATTGATCTTGAAGTTTAGATCTTTGATATCGTTATCCAAATTAGCAATACGTGTCTCCAAACCAGCTACTTCATCCTCTAGGTCCTTTACCTCTAGTGGTAGCTCACCACGCACAGCACGTAGATTGTCGATCTGCGACATTACCTTCTGCAAATCATACAATTTCTTTAGTTTCTCTTCTACTGTAATCTCTTTAGCCTCTGCCATAATCTATAAATAATTTATAGGATTCGACTTTATAGTTGAATTCTGAACCGCAAATTTAATATTATTTTTTGATAATACATTAAAAAAAATCTCTTTTGTGTATTGTTCGCTCTCATAATGTCCAATATCTGCAATAATTGGCCCGTCATAGCTGTCAAAAAATTGATGATACTTCACGTCTCCAGTCACCAAAATATCCGCTCCACTTCGTTTTGCCAAACCTACCATATCTGAACCTGAACCTCCACACAATGCCACTCGTCGTATTGCATCTGTCTTGTCTATGTCTGTATATTTCAACATTTCACATCGGAACGTCTCTTTCACCCGCCTCAAAAATTCTATCGGTGCGACGGGAGTTTCCAAATCTCCCACAACTCCCATTCCGGCTGCGACGATGGTGTTCTCAAGTTTAATCACATCTATAGCTGGCTCCTCATACGGATGAGCCTCATCTATCGCGCTCAACACCTTCGACAAATTGCGTCGGCTGACAACATATTCCACCCTGCTCTCCTTTTCCTCATGTATCTCCCCGATATTGCCTACGTATGGATGACATCCGTCGTTGGCTTTGAATGTGCCGGCACCGTCTACCGAAAAACTGCAACAGTCATACGCTCCGATTGTGCCGCCACCATTTGCATAAACAGCATCCGAAACTTTCTGTTTATCGGCCACCGGAACATATACAACAACCTTGTAAACCTGCTCATTTTCAGCCTCTAACGGTGTAACATTCACCAATGATAGCTTTTCCGCCATCTTATAGCTCACTCCACCAATGATTTTATCGGCATTGGTGTGGGCGGCATAAATAGCGATATCACATTTAATCGCCTTGTGCAGGATCCGCTCAATGTAATTTTTTCCTGCTATTCGTTTTACCCCTTTGAATATCAACGGATGATGGCACAATATGAAATTGCACCCCTTATCCACAGCCTCATCCAAAGTGGCTTCCACAACGTCGATCGCCAGAAGCACTCCAGAAACTTCCACATTCCCGTCGCCTACCTGCAAACCACAATTGTCGTAACTCTCTTGAAGCGACAATGGAAACTCATTGTCAAGATATTTGACTAATTCCGATACTCTCATTTTTATTTTTTCAATGTAATGACCACATATTCAGGCGACATTCCTATTCTAAAAGGAATTGCTGTGCATCCGATTCCTCGACTCACAACAATTTGAATGCCATTTCTTTCATACAATCCATGCCAGTATGGATATTTCAATGAAGACGGAGATATTTCCCAATCTCCTATTTCTATTCCAAGCTGCATCGCGTGGGTATGTCCGGACAATGTCAAGAAATAGTCGGTGTTGTCTTCAAGCTTGTACTCCCAAAAATCCGGATCATGCGAAAGAAGGATGCGTGTAGACGAAGCTATTCCCGTCTCCGCCTTTTTCAAATCGCTATTCTGAGGGAAAGGAGGACGTCCCCAATTCTCAATTCCCACTACAGATATTGTATCCCCATTTCTGCAGATCGTCCTGTTTTCATTCAGCAACAGATCAAATCCTGCCTGGCGTATGTTTTCCTCCGTCTTTGCCAAATTTGCATCTCGTGCCTCCATGCTCGACCACTTGTGATAATCTCCATAATCATGGTTGCCTATGATAGCAAACTTTCCATCTTTGGCTTTCAATCTTTTCAACGCATCCATATGTGAGGCCATCTCGTCGGCCAGAATAGAGACCATATCTCCCGTGAAACAGATGACATCCGGATTTTCCGCATTCATCATATCCACCCATTTCGACACGATTTCCTCATCTCCGTAAAGGCTGCCAAGATGGAAATCCGAAATATGGAGAATTTTATAGCCGTCAAAATTCTGTGGCAATGATTTATTCTCCACAGTGAGATATTTGGCTGACATATTGAATCGTCCCAACATTATTCCATATGCGTATGTGAAAAATCCGAACGCTGCCACCCCAATTGCCACACGTCGCAATATTCTCGACTTAAATGCCAATGTCCAGACATCGACAATACTGAAAAACAATTTCGCAACAAACACGGCAATCAACGCATTCATCACCATACTTGTTTCATACAGCGTCGCAACTGATTCAGATGACGAGTAAACTCCAAACATCAGCACCAACAAGACAAAGCACAACAGCGAGAACACAGTGTAAAGCACCTGCGTCCGCCACTGACATTTCTTCCATACATGACGGAAGAAAATATATACATCAGGGAAAAGACCTATCAGAAAAAAGAAGAAAAATCGACTTAACATAAATCTTGTAATTTTAATTCGTTTATATAATTATGTGTTTACTATCTTGAATATCTACGGATAATGGCAAGAAAAAAGACACAGTCAAATTCCAATAATTCGAGAAAATCCATCATTTCTTCAATGTGATGACCACATATTCAGGAGTCATGCCAAACCTTATAGGGATAACGTTACACCCTATTCCTCTGCTGACAAAAATCTGATTGCCGTTTCTTTCATAAAGGCCATGCCAATATGGATATCTCAAAAAAGACAAAGAGAATTCCCAATCTCCTATTTCTATCCCCGCCTGCATAGCATGTGTATGACCAGCCAATGTCAAGAAATAGTCGGTGTTGCCATCAAGATATGTCTCCCAAAAATCAGGTTTATGAGAAAGAAGTATTCTCGTTTTGGCAGTCAACCCTAATTCCGCTTTCTCCAGATTTTTTTTCTGGCAATTCCGCAATCTTCCCATGTCTTCCAAACCAACAACAGCCAGTGTATCACCTCCTTTTGTCAACAATCTGTGTTCATCCAGCAAAAGATCAAAACCCGCAGATCTGATCAATGATTTCAACCTCTCATTGTGAGACTCTTTTTCCTCAGCTGATTTCCAGCTGTGATAATCGCCATAATCATGATTGCCAAGGATGGCGAATTTACCTTCCTTTGCTTTCAACCGTTTCAAGGCATCCATAAACGGAAGCATTTCATCCGCAAATACAGATACCATATCTCCTGTGAAACAAATGATATCTGGTTTTTCTGCATTCATCATATCCACCCACTCCGACACAATCTTCTCATCACCATAAAAACTTGACAAATGAAGATCTGAGATTTGCAGGATTTTATAACCATCGAAATTACGAGGCAAACTCTTATTTTCAACATCTACTCGTTTGGCGGAAATATTAAATCTTCCAAACATCATACCATACATACACGATAAGAAACCCCAAGCGGTCAATCCTACTGCGATCCATTTCAAAACTTTTGTCTTGAATATAAGAGTCCAGACATCGACTATAAAAAACACTGATTTGCTGACAAACAATGACAGGAATACACCCATCACAACACCTATCTCATATAATACGGACACTGAATCTGTCAGGAAATATTTTCTGAATATCAACGCCGCTAACATATAAGAGAGTGACGAGAACGCAGCATATTGTATTCTTGTACGCCATTGACATTTTCTCCAGACATATCTAAAGAAAATATAAAGGTCGGCTACAAAGGCAAACAAAAAAATAACAAACAACATAAAAAACTATTCTAAATAGCAAAGGGCGGATTCAGAACCCGCCCATACATATTTATATTACTTCTTTACCAAAAGTATAACATTCTCCACATGATGAGTGTGAGGGAACATATCCACCGGACGCACCTTCACAACCTTGTACTTTTCATCAAGAAGAGTCAAATCTCGAGCCTGAGTGGCCGGATTGCAGCTGACATAAACGATCTTCTCAGGAGCGGTATTCAGCAACACCTTGATCACATCCTGATGCATGCCGTCACGTGGAGGATCTGTGATCACAACATCCGGACGGCCATGCTGAGCAATGAATTCATCTGTCAGGATATCCTTCATGTCGCCAGCGAAGAATGTCGCATTGTCTATATTATTGTTGGCGGCATTGATTTTTGCATCTTCAATGGCCTCTGGCACATACTCGATACCAACCACTTTCTTCACTCGATTGGCACAGAAACATGCTATCGTTCCTGTTCCGGTATACAAATCATAAAGAGTCTGTTCTGGTTTCAAATCCGCAAACTCACGAGCTACCTTATATAATTCGTATGCCTGGAGTGTATTTGTCTGGTAGAAACTCTTAGGACCGACCTTGAATCGCAGTCCTTCCATCTCCTCCTCGATAAAGTCACGTCCTTTATACAGGATAGTCTGCTGATCTGTGATAGTGTCGTTCGCCTTACCGTTGATCACATAAATCAAGCTTGTGATTTCAGGGAATGTGGCGACCAAATGATCAAGCAAAGCCACTCGTTTCTCCTCATCCTCCTTAAAGAACACCACAATAAGCATCACCTCTCCCGTACCTGCAGTACGGATGATGATGTTACGCAAGAATCCGTCACGGTTGCGAAGGTCGAAGAATGCCAAATCATGAGCCTTGGCATACTGCTTGATTTCCGTACGGATACGGTTAGATATCTCCGGCTGAAGGTAACACTTCTCAATATCCAGCACCTTGTCGAACATACTTGGAATGTGGAAACCAAGAGCATTCATATCATCATACTGGACACCTGCCTTAACCTCTTCGTCAGTAAGCCAACGTTTGTTGCTGAATGTGAATTCAAGTTTGTTTCTATAATATGTGGTCTCCTTCGAACCAAGAATAGGAGTTATCTCAGGAAGCTCAACCTTTCCGATGCGACGAAGCACATTCTCCACCTGATTCTGCTTGTGTTTGATCTGTAGCTCGTATGGCAGCACCTGCCACTTGCATCCACCACAAACGCCATAGTGTGAACACATGGGAGCAATACGGTCTGGCGAAGGAGTGACAATTCTCAACGCACGACCCTCCATATAACTATGCTTCTTCTTTGTCACTTGGATATCAACCACGTCGCCGGGGATGACGTATGGCACAAAAATCACCATGTCATCAATTCTAGCGATCGCCTTGCCCTCTCCGGCAATGTCGGCGATAGTGACATTCTCCAATATGGGAAGTTCTTTTCTCTTTCTTGACATATTCCAATTAATCCAATTTATTAAAGCCGATTCGTTCGGCAAGCGACTGCAAAAGTAGTCTAAGTTTTAGATAAAACAGCAAAAAACACAGACAATCAGGGTCAAAAAGCACATTTTTGTTAAAAAACGTGTATTTTTTTTCACTATTCAAACGAACTATTTGCAAAGTCATATATAAATGCTAATTTTGCATCAACAAGTTGTAAAAAGTAATTTTTTTAGATTCGAAAGAATCATGTGTTTATGTTATTAGAGTTTTAAGTTTAGAATACCGTCAGCGTGAGTTAACGGTATTTTTTTTGTCTCTAATTAAAAGATTCTCCAACCTGCTTTAATGGAAAAGTTTGTGCGTATAGTGTAAAACCTTCTGTAAAGGCCTTCATAGATTTCTTCCGGCAAGCAATCGTTTTTCGGATAAAAACTTACATCGAAGCCGAGCAAGAATTTGTTAATAACCATATTAGCTTCAAAACCAGCACCTACAGCAAATCTATCAGACCCATACTTGCCTCCATAACTGTTGTGCTTAAAAACACCGTGCTCCGGACTAGGATAAAAATCATAATACTCTCGACATTCACCATTCACTCCATAAGCAAATCGTGGACCTATCGATAAGGATCCCCAAAAATCCTCATCATCAGCCTTTCGGTAGCCAAAAAGCAAAGGAATATCCAAAAAACGTTTTGTGTTACGCATATAATTGCCCGGCAAAAACTCATTATATATGGATTGTTTCGCAAAACCAACACCCGAACTAATAAAAAGATGCTTAGTCAATCCTACGTCACAACGGACCTCTATATTGTATCCTAAATTCTCAAAAAGACCATCCTCTTCTTCTTCAAAATCCAATGCACCAGAAAAACCTCTGTATGACACTCCAAACCCAAGATTAACGAAAAGCATAAACCTATCAAGATCACAATCTTTAGATACATATGTACTTGAATAGTCACTTGTACTTGTCGTATAATTAGCATCGTCTTCCACCACAACAACGACATCACCTCCATGATGGTGATGGTGGTGAGGTGGCTGAGAATGATGATGAGCATGACCAGATGATGGTGTATGAGGTTTCGCTTGTGGACGTTCAGGACGAGTGTCACTTGGTCTGGCAGGTCTCGTCTCGACTGGTCTGGCAGACCTTTCATTACGCGACTTCTTTTTATTTTCGTTTTCACTTTTGTTTTCATTGTCACTACTGCTCCTCTGTGCCAAGAGCATATCATCATTGAATTCTTCTGATTCTGACGAGAAAACAGGTGTCGTCAATGCAGACAACAACAAAACAGAGAAAAGCTTATAAATATTTCCGCTAATCATAAATTCATAAATTTATTGTAAAAAAGACGAGGTTTCCCCCGTCTTCATGATATCAATTCCAAATTCAAATCATTTTTTATTTGTTTGAGGCAATGTGAATCGAATAGGCAGCATCAGACGGCTGCGTGTCTTTACACCGTTCATCTCAGCAGCCACCCAGTTTGGCATACCCCCCACCACTCTTTTAGCCTCAGCATCAAGCTTTGGATCAACCGACTGCTCCATACGGATTCCAGTGATCGAACCGTCTCTCTCAACAATGAAGGAGACAATCACCTCTCCATCCACCTTCTTGTCGATACACTCCTGAGGATATTTCACATTCTCCGACAGCCACGTCGCCAAAGCAGACTGACCACCAGGGAAATACGCGTGTTGATTAGCTTTCACAGTCAATACCTCCCCTTCCGCAAAAACAGAAGAAGATAGCATCAGCATAAACAACGATATTATTACTGTAAATATGTTTTTCATAGCCCTAATCTTTAATTGTTTCGACAAAGATAAAAAATCAATGTGAAATGTGAAAATCCAGACCCAAAATCAGCCAAATTTCTAATAATTCATCACTTTTTTAAGGTTGCTAATTACAAATTTATTATTTTTGCAGGATAATTATTTAGAATTCGTTTAATAGATACAGATAATGAAACATCAACTTCGCAGTGCATTCAGCACAGAGGGACGCAGAATGGCAGGAGCAAGAGCTCTTTGGGTGGCAAACGGTATGAAACGCGAACAGATGGGCAAGCCTATCATCGCTATCGCCAACAGCTTCACTCAGTTCGTGCCAGGACATACACATCTTCATGAAATCGGACAGAAAGTTAAGGCTGAGATTGAAAAACTTGGATGCTTCGCAGCTGAGTTCAACACAATCGCTATCGACGATGGTATCGCTATGGGCCACGATGGTATGCTATACTCTCTTCCTAGCCGTGACTTGATTGCAGACTCTGTGGAGTATATGGTGAACGCCCACAAGGCAGACGCATTGGTTTGTATCTCAAACTGTGATAAGATCACTCCAGGTATGTTGATCGCAACTATGCGTCTCAACATCCCTACAATCTTTGTTTCAGGAGGTGCGATGGAGGCTGGCAAACTAGAGGGAAGCCACGACCTTGACCTTATCGACGCCATGATCCAGAGTGCTGACGAGTCGGTTTCTGACGAGCAGGTCGCTAAGATTGAGAACGCAGCGTGCCCAGGATGCGGATGCTGTTCAGGTATCTTCACAGCTAACTCAATGAACTGTCTTAACGAGGTGCTTGGTTTCGCATTGCCAGGAAACGGTACAATCGTTGCGACTCACAAGAACCGTGAGCAGCTATTCATGGATGCAGCAAAGATGATTGTAGAGAATGCATATAAATATTATAAAGACGGTGATGAAAGCGTACTTCCTAGAAGCATCGCCACTCGTCAGGCATTCTTGAACGCCATGACTCTTGATATCGCTATGGGTGGTTCGACAAACACAGTGCTTCACCTTCTTGCTATCGCTCAGGAAGGCGGCGTAGATTTCAAGATGGACGACATCGACTCTCTTTCAAAAGTCACTCCATGCTTGTGCAAAGTCGCTCCTAACACTCAAAAATACCATATCCAGGATTTGAACCGTGCTGGAGGAATCCTTTCTATCATGAATGAGCTTGACAAAGCAGGATTGGTAGACAGAAGCGTTAAGCGTGTAGACGGAATGACTATCGGCGAAGCTATCGACAAATACGCGATCACAAAACCTACTCACTGTGAGAAGGCAGAGAAGATCTACAAGAGTACAGCAGCCAACAAGTTCTCTATCAAGATGGGTTCACAGGAGACATACTGGGACTCATTCGACACAGACCGTGCTAATGGTTGTATTCGTGATCTTGAGCACGCATACTCAAAAGATGGCGGTATGGCAATCTTGAAGGGTAACATTGCTCTTGACGGATGTGTTGTCAAGACAGCAGGTGTGGACGAGAGCATCTGGAAATTCGCCGGACCAGCAAAAGTGTTCAACTCTCAGGATGACGCATGTAAGGGAATCTTGAACGGCAGCGTCGTTTCTGGAGACGTAGTTGTCATCACACATGAAGGGCCTAAGGGAGGACCAGGAATGCAGGAGATGCTCTACCCTACTTCATATATCAAATCACGTCATCTTGGAAAAGAGTGCGCTTTGATCACAGACGGACGTTTCTCAGGAGGAACATCAGGTTTGTCAATCGGACATATCTCACCAGAGGCAGCAAGCGGTGGTAACATCGGTCTTGTACGTGATGGAGACATCATCGAGATTGATATTCCAGCACGTAAGATTTCAGTCCGTTTGTCTGACGCTGAATTGGCAGAGCGCCGCAAAGCAGAAGAGGCTAAGGGTAAGGACGCATGGAAGCCAAAGCGTGACCGCGTCGTCTCAAAGGCTTTGAGAGCATATGCTTCAATGGTGGCATCTGCCGACAAGGGCGGTGTCCGTATCGTTGATTAATAAGGTGGCATCCTTGTTTATGACAAATAATCATTAAAGTCATAATTAAGGATTGCAAAGGGCGGAACGCTCTTGTCCCACCAATCATCGCGAGCCCGAAAGGGCGAGCGATCATAACAAAATAGATTTAATAAACTAAGTAAATAAAAAGGTAATTATTGAGGCGTTGCCAAGATGCATAAAGCAGGTTCCAAACTTGCCCACAAAATAAAAGACAACACATTAGTATTACCATAAAAAGTCAGTTATGAGTAATCAGATGAAAGGTGCATACATTCTTATGGAGAGTCTTCTTAAAGAGAATGTCGACACTATTTTTGGCTATCCCGGAGGCAGCATCATGCCTACGTTCGATGCTCTGTACGACTACATGGACAAATTCAATTACGTCCTGACCCGTCATGAGCAAGGTGCAACACACGCGGCACAGGGATACGCACGAGTCAGCGGAAAGACTGGTGTTTGCTTAGTGACTTCAGGACCAGGTGCAACAAACGCAATCACAGGTATCGCAGACGCAATGATGGATTCGACTCCACTTGTTGTGATCGCAGGTCAGGCTGGAGCCGCATTCCTTGGAACAGACGCATTCCAGGAAGTCGACTTGATTGGTTGCACACTTCCTATCACAAAATGGTCTTACCAAATTCGTTCGGCCGCAGACATTGCTCCAGCAGTAGCAAAAGCTTTCCATATAGCAAATTCGGGAAGAAAAGGCCCTGTAGTGCTGGATTTTGCAAAAAACGCACAGGTGGAGATGGCTGAATTCAACTACGAGAAATGCCATTTCACTCGCGGTTATATCCCTTTCACAGCTATTAAGCCGACGCAAATCGACGCGGCAGCTGAGATCATCAACAACGCCAAGAAACCTCTAGCATTGGTCGGACAAGGTGTAATCCTTGGAAATGCGGAAGCTGAGCTGAAAGCTTTCTTGGAAAAAGCGGACATCCCTGCAGGAAGCACACTCCTTGGTTTGTCGGCACTGCCTTCAGACCACCGTCTCAACAAGGGAATGCTCGGCATGCACGGCAACGTCGGACCAAACATCAAGACTAACGAAGCCGACGTGATCATCGCCATCGGTATGCGTTTCGACGACCGTGTCACCGGAGATTTGAAGACATACGCAAAACAGGCAAAGATTGTCCATCTTGATATCGACAACGCGGAGTTGGACAAGAATGTGAAAGCGACAGCCAAAGTGCTTGGCGACGTGAAGGCATCCCTTCCTGAACTTACACTCAAGATCAAAGAGGCCAAACATACCCAGTGGATCGAAAGTTTCCACGAGTATGAAGTAAAAGAGGATGAGAAAGTAATCCGTCCTGAGGTATATGCGACAGAAGGTCCATTGAAAATGGGTGAAGTTGTCCGCAAGATATCAGAGGCGACAAACAATGATGCTGTGCTTGTGACAGACGTAGGTCAGAACCAGATCATGGCTGCCCGCTACTTCAAATTTACAAAATCACGCAGTGTTGTGACAAGTGGTGGACTTGGAACAATGGGATTCGGTATTCCAGCGGCAATCGGAGCCAAGATAGGAGCTCCTAAGCGTACAGTCTGTATGTTTGCTGGCGACGGTGGATTCCAGATGACAATCCAAGAGTTGGGAACAATCATGGAGAAACAGATTGGTGTGAAGATGATTATTCTGAACAACAACTACCTTGGCATGGTACGCCAGTGGCAGGAATTGTTCTTCAAGAAGAGATATTCGTCTACGCCAATGATGAATCCTCATTTCAACACCATTGCTGACGCTTATGGAATCAAGAACGCAGAGGTCAGCACACGTGAGGAACTCGACGCAGCAATCAAAGAGATGTTTGCGGACGACAAACCATACCTATTGATAGCCAATTGCGAGGAGATGGGAATGGTTTATCCGATGGTTCCAGCAGGTGAGACTATAACAAACATTCTTTTGGGATAAGAATAATTACCGTAGAGACGTGGAGCTCCACGTCTCTACATAATTAGAAATAATTATGGCAGATAATTTTAAGGCAAAGCAGTGCGGCAAGGAGTGTCAGAAATGCAATCCTGCAGAATGCAATGATGGAAAGAAGCTATTCACTGTGACAGTTTTCTCAGAGAATCAGGTAGGCTTGCTAAACCAGATTTCCATAATCTTCACACGCCGTCGCCTAAACATAGAGAGTCTGAGTGTGTCACAGTCGGCTCTACCAGGAATACATAAGTTTACTATCACTACAATCACAGATGAAGACACCATCGAAAAAGTAGTGAAGCAGATTGACAAGAGAATCGACATCATCAAAAGTTTCTACAACGATGATTCCGACCTTGTATATCAGGAAATTGCGATGTACAAAGTAGCCACTCAGGATTTCATCAACCTTGAGGGCACAGAGGAGTTGATCAGAAAGTACAACATCCGTATTCTTGAGATCAACGAGACATGCGTGATATTCGAGAAAACAGGTCATACAGACGAGACGCAAGGATTGTTCAACGAGTTGAGCCAGAAGCTGCAGGTGCTTCAGTTCATCCGTTCAGGTCGTGTGGCAATCACAAAGTCGAAAATCGAGCGTCTAAGCGACATGTTGGCCAATATCGAGGCTCACAAGATGATGTACGAGTAAAAAATGGTTAACAATTAATAATTAGAATCTGACAAAATTAAAGATTCAATATCGATAAATAAATGGCCATGTCCAATTTATCGGCTAGTTTTCGAGGATTGTTAAGGGCGGAACGCCCTAACCCCTTCCAAAGTGCGAGCCGAAGGCGAGCACATATAAAAACACAGAGGATAAAAGTTCTCAAAGAAAGTTTTTCTTGATTGGGAGAAACGAAAATCAGTCATAAACAAGGACATAACCAAATAAATATTTAACAAAAGCGTTTGCTTTTAGGTTGCACCGAAATCGCCAATTTCAATCCACCGACAAAAGCAAACGCTCAGGTGTGTGTTTCGCATACGCTTGGGCGTTGTTGTCGGGTTGGAGGTGTTTGGCGATACCTGGTGCGACCAACAGCGTCCAAGTTTTTTTATGGAGAAAAAAGAAAGTCTACATGTTGGAAAAATGATAGAGGCATATTTGAAAGAAAATGGTGTCTCTAAAGTTAAATTTGCCCAAATGATCCCATGTTCTCGTGTAACAGTCTACAATATTCTAAACAGTCCAAATATAAATACCCAAACACTACAACATATCTGCAAAATACTAAATCACGATTTCTTTCTAGACATAAGCGACCAGCATATAAAGCGTAAAGAATAGATTTACATGTAAAGTGATGCTTGACAGCTAAATCGAGAATAAAAATATTAAAAAGTTAAATTTGCAAACGTTTCTATTTCGTTATTGGGTTCTGCGAAAGAAGAAATAGTAAATATATATAGAATCCAAATTTAGATTTAATATTATGGACAAATTATTGAGAATGCTTGCAGCATTATTAACAATGTTCGCAATGACTGTGTTTTCTACAAGTTGTAGTGATGATGATGCCAAAACTGATGATGCCAAAACTATCGTAACAATTTCTGTTAACAGCAATGAACAACCATTTGCAGGTATCACTGTTTATATGTTCAAATCAAACATTGTCGATAGCTATGGACTTAATAGATTAAGTCCAATGTACGCACGCAAAAGTGTCGTAGCGGATGCCAATGATATTGCTGTTTTTGAACTTGACGACTTTGATTTGAACCTTAGAGACTCCCAAGCCACGCTCTATTTTGTTACATTCACAAAAAATACAGTCACAGGTAAAGAATCACTTGATTATGTGGGAATAACAATAAAAGAAGGAGAAACAAAATTCGGAACAATCAACATTGGCGGAACAGCCACTTATTTTTCCTCAAAAAGAGTCGACGACTTTCTCTAAGAATTTTATGTTTCTGTGTTTATTTCAATGTACTCGTCTACGACGCGTGCAGAAGAATGTGAGGAAGTTTCATTCAAGAGGCAATCGCACCGGTGCATAATCCACAAACGTATGATACAACCCTACGGCAAACGATATCGCCCGTTCCGGGCTGACGGGAATCGGCGTGATATCCACGGTGGCATAGGGTAAAAAACCTATGCTAATGGATTCTCGCCGTTGGCGTTAAATCCATAACCGTTTCTTCTATCAATGAAGACTTCCCTATGCCTCCAAAAATGCTCTGAAAATCTTTTGCGACAGACAATATAAACTCATCGCTCATTATATATAAAATCCAATCCTTGATTTTTATAATAATGAAATTTTCTATCAGAAGATATCAAAGGCATTCGTTCTACAATTGCATGGGATATTATCACATGGTCGGAAGGATCATTGTGATTCTCTGATTCATTTAATTGCAAATCTGCATACGCTAACATAACCTGCTCTGTTGTTGGAATAATTTGGAGACCATAAACTTCCGAAATTGCACAAATTAAATCACGTTCTGATTTATACTTTTTATTGAACATTCTTTTACGACGATACATGACGACCAATTCTTTCAATGTCTCCACGCTAACAAAAAATTGGTTGTTATAATCATTCAAAATATCGTCAACTACGGGGCTAAACTTACATCCATCAACAATAAATGATACAATGCAGGTATCTACCATATATCTCATCTCTCTCCTGCAACACTTAAATTATCCTCTTGAGTCTGAATTTCCCATGCTTTAGAAAGAGCCCACCAACACTGACTACATCTTCCCATTATACCCTTTCTATTATAAGCATAATATTCTATGCTTTCAATTCCATTCTCATCTACAAAAGTCTTCTTTGACGTTGTAGGCGTTTTTTCTTCTTTTAGTAATGTTTTCATAATCCTATTATTTTAATTATATCTGCAAAATTAATTAATTTATTGAATTTTCAACTACATCGTTAGTACTTTTCCCATTTTTTTCATTGATTATGCGTTTCCTTATACCTTCAAAAATGCTCTGAAAATCTTCTTCGACGGTTCATCACATTCATACAGAAATTCTGGATGCCACTGTACTGCCCAGAGAAACGAATGTTCCGGGCAATAAACAGCCTCAACAATTCCGTCTTCAGAAATTGCCATCGGTGCCAACTTAGGAGATAGGATCGCTATTGCCTGATGATGGTAACTATTCACAGGAAGGATTTCAGTTTGTAATAGATTATATAAAGGGGTATCCTTAATCAAAAAAACATTGTGAACATATTTGTTATATGGTGCCAACATGTGATGCTCTACCGATGAAGGATGATCAGTCGGCAAATCCTGATACAATGTGCCTCCTAAATAGGCATTGAAAAATTGGATGCCTCTACATATTCCCAAAGCTGGCTTCTTCGTATTGATACATATATCCAATAATATTCCTTCCATAGCATCCCGCTCTACGCAAGGTTCACCACAAACATCACATTTACATTCATTATATAAAGACGGAGAGACATCATGACCACCAGTGAAAAGAATTCCGTCGCATATCGACGCCAACTGCCTTAGATCATTTTCGTCTGTCGACAACGGGAAAACAATAGGCAACGCTCCTTCTGATATGATAGCATCCAAATAATTTGGAAGCATCCACAAACTATCTTTTTCATCGTCCCATAATGGGACCACTCCTATTATCTTCTTTCCCATATTCCTCATGAATTTTTTTACAAATTTATGCAATGACTTTTTTCACGAGAATAATGTCAGACTATATTTATTTTTTTTGATTATCAAATTACAATCTGAAACTAAAATGGTGATTTAATGATAAAACAATATCAAAATCTTATGACTTGCACTTATTCATTTATCATTTTCTCAATTAGCATATCTGCGAACATCTTATATCCCAGAGTTTAATATTTTTGAGAAAAATATTATATATTTGCATTGTATTACAAATTTAACAAAACAGACATGGATTGTAACATTACAGGATTCTACAAAACTGAGGTAATCCTCTACCATTCAAGCTAAAGTTGATTAATCGGATTTTAATTCAGTCTTTCCATTTGGGAAACAACTGAATCAAAGGTCAATTTGCACCAAAAAATCAACATAAAAGTTTATTTTAAGAATTTATTTATTATTTTTGACACATCAAATTGTTTATGGAACGTAACCTTTTGATTGAACTGTTGGAACAAGGAGAAAAAGTAAATCTTTATTCTCCTAAATTTGAAGGAGAAGAATACACTGAATTTGAAAAATTCATCATCAAATTCAAAGATAATTATCTGTCAGATTTACAAATAATTATCGGAAGAATTGACAAAATAAAAGCAATGGGATCAGACGATCGTCATTTTAGATACGAGGGAACAAAACATGATAGAGTCATGGCTCTACCATCTCATTTGGAATCTTCGAACTTGCGTCTGTACTGTCTAAATTTAAGTTCTAAAATCCTTATTTTGGGAAATGGAGGTATCAAAACAACTCAAAAGTACAACGATGATCCAATATTATCAAAATGCGTTGAAACATTGCAAAAAATTGATATCGAAATCAAAATAAAAGAACATCAAAAGATAATCACGATCAAAGGATCCGAATTAAAAGGTCCATTGAATTTGACTATCGACGACTAATATTTCAAACAATGAAAACAAATAAGCTAATGAACGAAATTCGTGCCACAATCAAACCAGAAACAAAAAAACAACTTGATTGGGCAGTGGACATAGCTAACAGAATTTATGAAATTCTTGAAGAGAAGAATCTTTCTCAGAAAGAATTTGCCATTCTTATGGGGAAAACAGAAACAGAAGTCTCACGTTGGCTTAGTGGCACTCATAATCTGACATTAGCAACATTAGCAAAAATTTCCATCGCATTAGGAGAAGATATAATCCAACCTGCCAAAAGAAAGGTTGAAGAATACGATATTGTAAATTGATGCAAAACGATAAATTGCAAACAAAAATGGGCGATCTTGAAAACCGCCCATTTTGCATTTATAATTTAGCATTCAGCATTATTTCATATTGCTGATAAACAACAACAATCTGTTCGCTATATTGGCCTCACTCACTCCTCCATCGAAATCGAGTGCTAGCATATTAAGCTGTGGATAAAGAGTCTTCATCTTCTTCTCTATTCCACGCGCACAGATGTGGTTGGCAATACATCCGAATGGCTGCAGACTCACCACATTGTTGCATCCTTGCTTCATATACTGGATTGTCTCCGCTGGCAACAACCATCCTTCTCCACTCTGCACCGTCAGACATAGGACTTCTTCCGCCCACTTGCTTATTGTTCGGATATCTGGCTCTGGCTCCCAATATCTGAATTTCGACGCTGCTTTCTCGAAACTCTTGACACGGCTGTAAACCAACCTATAAATCAAATCCATTGTCCACGACGGTAATTTTGGATCAATAATCTTGTTCTTTCTGTTGAACTCGATATTAACAAGGATCTTCAAGAAGAAGTTGTGAAACGTCGGTGGAAGCACCTCCACTCCATGTGCCATCAACCAGTCTGAGATATGCTTGTGTGAATATGGGTTGAACTTCAAGAATATCTCTCCGGCAATACCTGCCTTTGGATATGTTTTGTCGTAAACTTCTATTGAATTGAAGTCTTCAGCCGCCTGCTTAAGCAAACCGATAAGTTTCTTACTCTTTCTTACCTCAATAAGCGGTTTCGCCAACTCAAGATACTTGTCTCTCATCGCTTTTGCCTCGCCCTTCTTCTTCTCACGCACCGCAATCGCATGATACATGATGGAGATCCAGTCGCCATACAGCAATGAATTCAACACTATCGGACCTGCTGTCTTATATGGCAAATTGAATCCTGGATACTCCTCCTTATTAGGAATACCAAGTGAGATTACCGGAACCTGAGAGAATCCAGCGTCTACCAAAGCTCGCTTGATCAATGCCGGATAGTTTGTGGCACGACACTGGCCAAGCTGTGTGATAGTCACGGCTGTGTTGTTCAGATCATATTTGCCACTCTTCAACGCCTTGATAAAATCACCAACAACCAAAGTGGCAGGATAGCAAACCTCATTATTAGAGTATCTCAATCCCTCCTCGTTACTCTGTGCGTCGCCCATTGGCAAAGCCACAAGGTTGTAGCCGATAGCCTTAAATGCAGAAGGAAGTAGCGGAGACATATACTCAGTAAAGAACGGAGCAAGAATAGTCTTCGTCGCCTTATCTCCCTTTGCGAAAATTCCCGTCTTCACAAATGGAGCTTTCTTTCTTTCCGAAACACCACCCTTCGCCTCATACTCATATTTCAAACTGTCGATCAACGAGCGGACACGAAGTTTCAGTGATCCAATATTGTTCACGTCGTCAATCTTCAAAAGAGTCAATGATTTGCCATGACGGGATAGAATGCTTCTGATCTCGTCTGTCAAGAAAGCGTCTGGTCCGCAACCGAATGAAGTCATCTCTACAAAATGAACATCATTATCCTGCTCTGCAGCCCACTGAGCCGCATTCAAAATACGGTTGACATAACTCCACTGGCGAATATGGAAAGCCTCAGGCGTGTCACTCTTAAGCACCACAGCACCGCCACGCGCTATCTCCTCTGTGATGACCTCAACACCTAGTTTGGCGATCATCTCTGAAATTCTATGCTGCACAAGTGGATCCGTATGATATGGACGGCCTGCAAGCAAAATCGTCATTCTCTTCTTCTTGCGTGCATTTTCAAGAGCGATCACATTATTGCGACGCAATTCCTCGCCCCACTTTGTCCAATCCTTCTCCGCCTGATCAACAGCCTTCAAAATATCGTTTCTCTTGATGCCAAAAGTTGTGAAGTAGACAAGCATCTGCTCACGAAGCAGTTTTGAATTCTTGAACGCCACAATCGGTGAATCAATCGGAACCTTCACCGTGATCGCGGAATCTACCACGTCCGGATAACCGATGATAATCGGACAGTTGAAACTGTTCTGCGCGTTTTTATCCTCTGTACGCTCATGCACGACGCGAGGATAGAATATTCTGTCTACCTTGTCAGCCAACTCATAAATATGGCTATGGATAAGCTTGGCAGGGAAACAGATATTGTCACTCATTACCGAGTGTACACCCTTCTCATAATTAGTATATGTGGAAGTGGAGCTCAACACGACCTTGAATCCAAGGTTTGTGAACATTGAGTACCAGAATGGAAACTCCTCATACATATTCAAAGCACGAGGAATACCTATTGTAGGCAAATTACCCTTTCCTTCATTTTCAGGCAGGTCGAAAGTCAAGTGATACTTCATATCACTCATATTCACGCCCTTCTCAACCGCATCTCCACCATTAGTGAAAATCTTCTCACACTTGTTGCCAGAATAGTATTTTGAACCATTCTTAAATGTGTACTGAGTGATACGGCAGTTGTTTTCACATCCCTTACACTGCAATGGACGGATTTCAAACTCCGCCGCATTCATAAGTGTTTCAAGAGGACGAGACTCATTAGCCTCTTTTTTGCTCTGCTCAATAGCGTATAGCGCGCAACCATACGCACCCATCAACTCTGGAATATTGTTTCGGCAAACTCTCTTGCCTGTAAGATTCTCAAATGCCTTTACAACCGCATCATTGCGCATCGTGCCTCCCTGAAGCACGATATGCTTTCCTAACTCTTCGTAATTCTTGATTTTCAACACCTTGAACAGGCAGTTTTTCACAACTGAATATGCCAAACCTGCTGAAATATCACTTATCGAATAGCCCTCACGTAGCACCTGCTTCACCTTTGAGTTCATGAACACAGTGCATCGAGTTCCCAAATCACAAGGATGCTCACTCTTAGTGGCCTCACGGACAAACTGTCCGATCTCACAACCAAGAGTCTGGGCGAATGTTTCAATAAATGAACCACATCCCGAACTACATGCCTCATTGATCTCCATACGTGTCAGGACACCACCGTCGACATAGATGGCCTTCATATCCTGGCCACCGATATCCAAAATGAACGACACATTAGGACTGATACTCTTTGCGGCAACATAATGAGCCATGGTCTCAATCATACCATAGTCGAGAGAGAACGCCGCCTTGATCAAATCCTCGCCATAACCAGTGGAGCATCCGCCAGCAATGTTCAACTTTACTCCAGCCGCATCAGCCTGTGTCTTCAACTCTCCCAATCCTTTGGCAACAGCCTGCACCGGATTTCCTCCGTTGTGCGCATAATAACGGAAAAGGATCTCACCATCGACATTTGTTAAAACAATCTTTGTCGTTGTTGAACCAGAGTCGATACCAAGATAGCACTTGTCATCAACGTCTGCCAAAGATTTGAATTTGATATCATCTTTGCTCTTATCCTTGAGCCAAGACTGATAATCATCCTCTCCCTTGAAGACGGGAGGCATCGAAACAGAGTAGATACTCTCTTTTCTGATTGCTTTTGCCTCTTGCGAATCAAGAATCTGAGTGAGAGATTCGACGGTATAACGCTTGTCTCCAGCATCTGCTATTGCCGTACCCCAAGCAGGGATAAAGTTAGCAAGTTCAGGAGAAATAATGTCTTTATTTATATCGAGATGGAAATAGTCAGCCAGAGCTTTACGAAGAGCAGGGATGAAAGTCAGCGGACCTCCACAAAGCAACACCTTTGGAAGCACCTCACAACCATGGCTCAACGCACTGGCAGTCTGCACTGCGACAGCACGGAAAATACTTGCAGAAATATCCTCTTTTGTGGCATTTCTTGCAATAAGGTTTTGTATATCTGTTTTTGAGAACACACCGCAACGCGACGCAATAGGGTAAATTCCCTTGGCGTTTTCAGCCAAACCATTAAGCTCGGTCACGTCGACACCAAGACACAAAGCCATTTGATCGATAAACGCACCCGTACCGCCGGCACAGTTACCATTCATACGAAGACTATCAACCTTACCGTCTTTGAGATATACAATTTTAGCATCCTCGCCACCTATATCTATAAGAGTACGGACATCCGGATGCATCTTTTTTGTGTATTCTGTTGCGCCCACAACTTCCTGCACAAAGTTGAAGCCGCATCTCTCAGCAAGTCCAAGCCCCACGCTACCGGTAACGGAAAATGAGAATTCAGAATCAAGAAGTTTTTCTTTCAATTCCACCAATATATCCTTTATCACTGCACCAGGATTAGCCTGATGTCTGCGGTAGGAAGAATATATAACTTTATCCTCATCCAGCACTACTATTTTAGCTGTGGTTGAACCCACATCAAGTCCTATTCTGTACATTTCTTTTTTCTACGTTCTACAATATCTCCGCAAATATATCTTTTTTTCGTCAATCATTGATGTTTTTTTCTCTTTAATTGTTCAAAAAGTAAACATACACATCTTAAGTCAATTAAAATTTTATATAAAACAACAAATCATTTTTTAGCTCAAATCAGTTAAACTTTTTCTATCATTTTTATATTTAATTCGACATATTTTAGCATAAAAAAGCAATAATTTATGTTTTTTAATAGATTTTTATACATTTAATCATACATTTTTATATAAAAATTTGTTTATAATAAAAAAATGAACTTATTTTGTAGACATAAACAAGAGCTTATAGAATATGATTTACATTTGTCGGGTGTAGACTTCGTCATTAGTTGTATCACTTATCACTTATCACGTAAGGTTTGGACTGTTTATGTTGCATTGTGTGCAAGAAATATATGTCTATAAGATGAACCTTTTTAAAATTTCTAGGGTCTACACCCTGACAAATGATAAACACTTCCAAACCATCAGCGAAGTGGCCTCTACAATGGAGAGTTCTCCATTGAGGGAAGATTTATCTTTTTACATATCAAAGCTTAAAGATTCGCTTTCCAAAGAAAAAATTCTCAGTGGCGACGGCAGGTCCGCCCCATTCACTTCTGAATTAAGGAAAAATTACCGTTCGCTGAATCTGCTGTCGACGGTAGTGAAGAAAACTATTATGGTGGCAGCTCTGTCTGACGACTCTAACATCCGTGAGCAGGCAGAATCTCTGCAACGTATTTATATAGAGAGCAACGTCGCTCAAAATCTTAAACTGGAGATTGCGATCGCACGTTACACTTTTCTTTGCAACAGCATCAATGAAAAATTCTCCACAGACATTCAATCTGCAGTGGGCATAGGGGAAACAATAAAAAAAATGGATCAGCTATGTGTTGAGTGTAACAAAATGTTGGAGGAAAGAAAGAAAAACAAAAGCGGAAAAAAAGGCAAGTCCCTCGATATCGCACGCCGTGAAACTGATGATATTTTAGCTTTGATAGATTGCAAACTGCAGGTGATGATGGCAGAAATGCCGTCAAAAGAATTGGATTTACTTGTGGAGAAGATTCAGAAAAAATGTGAAAGAGCTTAAACTTACAAAATATGATTGCACTTTTCTTCTTACTAATTTGTTTCTGTATACCGCTAATCAGTTTACTACTAACCTTTATCATTTCCCAAACCCAAAAGTCAACTCATACAAAACGTAATTGTATTATTTCATTTGTCCTTATCTTCAACCTCCAACTGTTTTACTTTTTATGTTGGGAAGAAGTCGAAACTAGGTTCGGCATTTATGATGACAATTGGGAAACACGCAGAGTGTCTACAGTTTATGGGGATTTTGAGAAAATAGATCAAATTGAGACATTATCAGACATTGACATTGACTCCGTTGCAGAATATGACAATTTCATTATAGTCAAATTATCTCAAGACTCTTCATATTCATACATTGATAATCATGCAAATAAAACAAACGTTTCCTCTTTATCCGAATTGCCAGTTGCCGTATCTCAAAAGGATTTTGTTTCAGCCTCTGAATATATAAACGACTTATACTGTAAAATATATAATGAGAATCATATCGATTTAATCAAGATTCTCATCGCGTTGATTTTATCCATGTTGATCACAACACTAGAATATATCATCTTCAAAAACAGAAGAAAAATAATGAGTATTATTCAAGGTGTTCACGAAAACTGACTCTCAAATTCATTTCTTTCTAATCGCTTTTGCTTTGACCCTAAATACTGTTCTCTTGTTTTTCGCGTTACTATAAACTATAAGTTTTTTACTAATCACTCCGCTCATATCCGGATTAAGCACGATTTTGATGCTGTCTGTCGACATAGAAGCAATCGGTCTTATCCCCCATTCTGCCTCAACACAATGACATGTTGACGAAACTTGGTTGATCACCAATGGTTCATCACCTTCGTTCTTTACAACCAACATCTTAGTTTGGTGTCCGTCTGCTATATTTACGTCGCCAAAATCAACAATCTCTTCCGACAAAACCAAAACTGGTTTTGCCGACACTGCAGAGAATGCAAGCAGCGACATCAAAAAAAACAGACTAATGCGCATGATGGAATATAAACTCAGTAATAAAACAGATTCCAGCTATAATAAACATTGCGCCAACGAACTTGCGAACCAAGGCATTTGCACTAAATATTTTTGTCATCGACGACACTCGCTCCACTCCGTACGCATACAAAGCGACAACTATAAGCAATGGTATCGCAGCACCTACAGCAAAAGAAAGTGGCACCATAAAGGAGTGGTTTTCAGCAATAGTGAGCGGAACCATCATTCCAAAATAAAGCACTGCACCGTCAGGACAGAAAGCTAACGCAAGAAGCATACCCACTAAAAGCGTCTGCCAAACATTCTTTTTATGCTCGCCTTTGAACATACGCACCACAATATCCTCCAAACCATGAAGGTGGATAATGTCGAGCATCAACACACCGACCACAATAAAAAGGACTCCGATGATTTGAACGTATGTGTCGGCAAAACCTTCACTTATTTTGAATGCTCCCGCAAACTGCGACAGAAGAATAGCAAGAACAATATATATCACCGACTTGCCAAGCACAAGGATCGCACCTTGATAAAGAGTTGATTTCTTTGTATCACAACCCACAGACACAAAAGACAATGCGGCCAAATTGGCAGCGATAGTACAAGGGCTTATCGCAACTAGGATTCCAAGCAACAATGCGGTCAAAAATGGCATGTCTTGGAATCTGCCCTGAAGAGCATAAATAAAATCACTCATTTTGCAAAATTCTCAACTTATAACTTAGAGCCTGGATAGACGGATTAACAGAACTGATTCTTTGTTTGCCATCTATCAAAACCCCATAAGGAATCTTATGAACCCCATATCGTTTCGTGATCTGACTCTCCCAATACATAAAATCACAAGCAATCGGCCATCCACATGATTTTTCGGCCAAATCATTCAGTTCTTCTTGTGTTTTATCCAATGAGATTTCCAGGACTTCAAATCCCGGTGATTTAAAACGGTGATGCACTTCATCCAATTCTCTCGCATACGATTCACAGGAATCGCACCAAGATGACGTGAAAAACAAGAATAGATTTTTGTTATAATAATGGTCTAATGTCAAAGTATCACCTTCCATAGTGACCACAGAAAACTGCGGAGCCGGTTTGTTCACCTCTAATCCAGAGTACAGCATCATTTCATCCTTAAGATACTTATAGTATTCTGAATCACCAACAGATTCCTCGTCCAACATATTTAGACACTGAACAATCTTATTCAAGCTAAACAGTTGATTTACATAAGCATAGTATACATAATACGTACAGCCAAAAGAAGTAGGTCTGTTTGCGACCTCAGATTTCAACACGTAGTATAGGGAATCAAATGTCTGATAGTATTCCGTCTCCAATTTTTCTATTTCATCGAACACATCAGTATTTACAATTTTCATCCAATTCTTTCGTCGCTTTGCCTCATATCTTCTTTCAAACCTAAGGATACGTGTCCAATCATCATTCGATGAACTTCCAGTAATCTGAATCTGATCCGGAATCATCAACGTGCCATGGACCTCAATATCAGTGTTCTCCACCATCAAATAGATGCTTCTCTTACCAATTTCAATCTGGCACATAGAAGGATTGTCGACTCTTCCCCTGAAGATAAATTCACCACCGGATATTTCACTTTGGGCGATAGTATCTTTAATGCCGGTCAATGGAGAAATATATGTAAGGTATGCTCTTGGCATAGGCAGACACCTTATCTTTCCTTTAATCACAAAAGATTCGTTATTCTTACATGATACCAAAGACGTAAGAATAAGCAAAAAAGAGAAAAATTTTATAATTCGTCTACCCATAAATTTATAAACTAAAAAAAGGACGACAAGGTCACCCATGCCGTCCAGAAAATTCGTTCGATAATTATTTTACTGTACCGCTAACAGAAACGACCTTTCTGCTTGTGTTAGGGTCATTTGAAATAATAGTCAGACGTTTTGTGAAATCACCGACCTTCATGTTCTTAGCGTCAATAGTGATTGAGACATCACCAGACTTGCCAGACTTGATTGGCTTCTTAGGCTTTGTGATAACAACATTGTCATCAAGAGCTGTGATGTTTCTGATGATCAATGGATCCTTACCCTTGTTTTCAATCTTGAACAAGAAAGACTTCTTAGAACCCTTAGCGATTTCATTTACAGGAACTACACTACCTACTGAGATAACAGGTGCGTTCTTCTTCTGCTCCTCTGTTAGTTTAGAGAAATCCTCAACAACTGTTGCGTTTACATTGATAGTCTTAGACTCTCCGTTGACAACAATTGCAAAGTTAGAGACTACAGTGCCCCACTCCTCTGACTTTTTAGAGTCGTATACAACTGTGATTTCTGCATCACTCTTTGGCTTGATCACTTCTTTGTCACAAGAAACTGTTATATAAGAAGGGACTGACTTGAATGTTGGAGTGATATCAGCAGAACCATTGTTGTAAACCTTCAACTTCTCTGATTTTGACTCTGGATTCTTGATCTTGTGCAAATAGATGTTCTGGTTTTTCAAACGAAGATCACCTACGCTGAATGGATACTCATCCTCAATCTTCTTTGCCTTAGGGATAACCTCACCCTTGATAGTAAGACGGTGCTCTCCTGCATTCTGAGTTGTAACTGTAATTGTCTTAGTAAATGCGCCAGGACGACCTGTTGCATTATAAGTAGCGTTGACAACACCACTGTCACCAGGAGCAACTGGAGTCTTTGTCCAATCTGGAGTCGTACAACCACAACTTGCTCTTACCTTACTCAACACCAAATCCTCTGTACCTTTGTTGACAAACACAAATGTACAAGACACTCTTCCGTTCTCCTCTGGGAAAGTACCAAAGTTATGAACAGTCTTTTTAAATTCAATCACAGCCTTACCCTGCTCCTGTGCGAAAGCACAAACAGCAGTAACAAATGCTGCAATAAATAAAATTACTCTTTTCATATCTGTTTTTTTATTATTTCTTTGACATTACACCGCAAAGTTAAAAAACTTATTTCTCTTTTACGAATAATGCGAGATATAAAACAAGCGATTTTAATTTTTTTTAAACTTTAAAACAAAAGACCGTCTCTTTTTGGAGACGGTCTTTATATTGTCAAACGATTTTGATGACAAATTAATTGTTCTCTGGACGCAACTTACGTACAGTAACAGCTGTCTGCCACATTTCGCTTTCACGAAGTGCCTTAAGCTCTTTCTCAAGACCTGCACGGTAGTCAGGCTTAGAGTTAGCGTCGATAGAGATCTGAGCCTCGTTACCAGACTTAACGCTAGCGTAAAGCTTCTCAACAACTGGCTTGATTGCATCGTGGAATGGAGTCATCCAATCCAAAGCACCACGCTGAGCTGTAGTTGAACAGTTAGCGTACATCCAGTCCATACCGTTCTTTGCGAACAATGGCATCAAAGACTGAGTAAGCTCCTCTACTGTCTCGTTGAATGCCTCTGATGGAGTGTGACCGTTCTCACGCAATACCTCGTACTGAGCTAGAAGAAGTCCCTGGATAGCACCCATCAATGAACCACGCTCACCTGTAAGGTCTGAAGTTGCCTCACGCTGGAATGTAGTCTCAAACATGTATCCTGAACCGATACCGATACCAAGTGCCAATGTCTTCTCCAATGCCTTACCTGTTGCATCCTGGTAAACAGCGTATGAAGAGTTAAGTCCACGTCCCTCTAGGAACATTGTACGTAGAGATGTACCAGAACCCTTAGGAGCAACCATGATAACGTCGATATCCTTAGCAGGAACTACACCTGTACGATCGTTCCAAGTGATTGCGAATCCGTGTGAGAAGTAAAGAGTCTTACCTGGAGTAAGATACTTCTTGATTGTTGGCCATACTGACATTACAGCAGCATCTGAAAGAAGACACATTACAATAGTAGCCTTCTCACAAGCCTCCTCGATACCGAATAGAGTCTCTCCTGGCTTCCAACCATCAGCTACAGCCTTGTCGAAAGTCTTACCCTGACGCTGTCCAACGATTACATTGAATCCGTTGTCACGTAGGTTCAAGCTCTGACCTGGACCCTGTACACCGTATCCGATTACTGCAATTGTCTCGTTCTTAAGAACCTCACGTGCTTTCTCCAATGGAAACTCATCGCGTGTCATCACTTCTTCGATAACGCCGCCAAAATTCATTTTTGCCATTTTTTATCTTTAAATTACGATTACTTCAATAATGTACAATCTGCTGTAAAAAACATTCCAAACCGATTGTTCCGCAAAAATACAAAAAAACAATACGCCAACGACTATATTTTAAAACATTTTTTTCATTTTTTTTCTTGCAAGCCGTTTTTGCATAAAAAAAAGAGAGAAACTTTCGTTTCTCTCCTCTTGGAGCGGAAGACGGGGCTCAAACCCGCAACTTTCAGCTTGGAAGGCTGACGCTCTATCAATTGAGTTACTTCCGCAATTTGTTTGTGGGTGCGGATGGATTCGAACCACCGAAGGCAGAGCCAGCAGATTTACAGTCTGCCCCATTTGGCCACTCTGGTACACACCCTTAAGTCAGTTTCCTTACTTGTCGTAAGTGCTTTTCCTTAATTGCGATGCAAAGGTAGAGAGTTTTCTTATATTCACCAAATGTTTTTTGATGTTTTTTACAATAAAATTCACAACCTACAATCAATCAAACAATTAAAAAAATCAAAAAAATCCCATTTCATTGAAAACATCACCATCTATATCCAAAATTGACGAAAATGGGATTACAGTCCCGTCGGACATGGTCAATGTACTTTCATATTCGTCAAACTTACGGACAGTACCGGTATTTGATTTATACTCCCCTCCTGCTTTCCTCTTGTCGTGAATAAAATATGTTATAGTGACAACTGGATAATCCTGCAATCTCACATTTAAATATGCAATCCTACGGTTGAGCTCGCTTACCACCCCGTCCTCCATCTCCACTTCATTATCTGTCAGACGGGCTGTCTCTGCTATCATTGCGTCATGACCAACCAATGCCGCAAACGGAGCAAACTGCGCCGCACGCTGATACATCGTCATCTGTGGATGGCTCTTGGAGACATGGTGCGGAAGGTTTATTATATCATCATAATCGTCTGTCATGCTTTGTGTCCTCCTATTTGTTCGTTTCTATCCTTTGCCGTCGCACCGTCTTCAAAATTCAATCCTCTAAGAATAGCATTCTTGCCAAACTGTTTTTTTATGGCTAATAAGGCTTCCTGCATTCTTCGTTCTTTTGCCAAACGCTCCTCTTCTTCTTTCTTCTGCTTTGCCAAAGTCTCATAATCGGTGAAAAGATCCAGCTGGACCATTTTATCATCTTGTTTTTTCACTCTCGACTCCAGAACAACGTGATTTGTAGTTATATTAAGTCGGCGTACGAGCAGATTTTTGTTGACAATACGGTCAAATAGATTCTCGACGGCGGTCATTATAAGTGTTGTTGAAGAGGTCTGTCTGTCGAGGTTTGCTGTGCCATGCGCGGATTTCGGCACTTCCCTGCCATAATAGTCTTTCACCACCGGACCATGATACTTTGCTCTTATCTCAGGATTCTCAAGTGACGTTCTATCATAACCAACCGTCACCACAAGCTGATCTGTCACCAATCCTTTGTCGAGCAGATCCATGGAAATAGCGTCTGCCATCTCCTTGATTACCACTCGGGCCTTTTTAAATGTGTATGGTTCATGAAGCACTTGCCCACTGCTTAATGAATTTGTCTCCGGCCGATAACTCTTGATATAATCCATCGTACATGGTTCCCAACCCCACGCATGGTCAATCAGGAGCTCGGCATTTACTCCGAAAAGTTTATAGAGCACATCCTCATTTTTAACGGAGAGTCGAGCGATTTGCCCCATTGTCTCAATACCATACATTGCCAATTTCTGCGCGATTCCTTTTCCACATCTCCAGAAATCAGTCAAAGGACGATGATTCCACAGCTTTTCCCTGTACGATTTTTCGTCCAGTTCAGCTATTCTCACCCCATCTTTATCAGCAGGAATATGTTTCGCCACAATATCCATAGCCACCTTGCACAAATACATATTTGTGCCTATACCAGCAGTAGCCGTTATGCCAGTCTGTTTCAGCACATCTCGCACTATTGTCATCGCAAGTTCATGCGGAGTCTTCTTATAAGTGGAAAGATATGCTGTCACGTCCATAAATACCTCATCACAGGAATAGACGTGTATGTCCTCAGGAGCTATATATTTCAAGTAGACGGAATAAATTTGAGCCGACATCTGCATGTAGCGGGCCATACGAGGTGGTGCCACAATATAGTCGAGTTCCCAATCAGGATGCTCCAACAACTCAGGATTTCTCCAAGATTTTCCTGTGAATACACCATACGGAATATTCATCCGTCGTTGATAATTCACTTCCCTCACTTTCTGAACCACCTCAAACAATCGTGCTCGTCCCCCCACTCCATACGATTTGAGAGACGGACTTACGGCAAGACAGATTGTCTTTTCCGTTCTGCTTGAATCAGCCACGACAAGATTTGTAGTCAAAGGATCAAGACCTCTGTCCACACACTCCACAGAAGCGTAGAATGACTTTAAATCGATTGCTATATAAGTACGATTGTCTGGATTCATAATTTATATAGACACACTGACGTGTGTTCACTTGGACTCCTTTCTAATCAATGTAAACAATATAGAAGCGACCACCATGCTCAATCCTGCAAAGACGGTGCCATACCATCCAAATTCGACCCACATTGTTCCTGCAAGAAATGTCCCAAAAGATCCGCCGATGAAATATGTCACCATATATATTGTGTTCATTCGGCTCGACGCCTGTGGGCATAGTTTCATAGTCGTGCTTTGGTTGCTCAACTGCACACATTGCATTCCAATGTCAATGACAATAACCCCTGCGATGATGCCGACGTAATAGTTTTGGAACAAACCCATGATTATCCATGCCAACAAAACAAATGAGACACCACACGCATTCACCCTCTCCACTCCGTAGCGAGTGATATATTTGCCTGCGTTTGACGCGGTCAACGCTCCAGCTATACCACATAATCCAAGCAAACCAACCACGTCGCTCCCTTGGAAAAACGGGGCTTCTTTAATACGGAATGCCATGCACGCCCACATGCCGAGCAACGATCCAAAAATCAATCCGGAACGAACTGAATAGGTGACTGCCTTAGGATTTTCCTTTAAAAGCCGAAAGATAGACGACATCAGTTTTATGAAGCGTCCATTAAACGTCGGCTCCACATACGGGAATGTCTTCATGACTATCACCGCTGAAATCGCAATCTGCCCAGCTGCAATTCCATACATTGTCCGCCATCCCCAAATATCACCAACGTATCCGCTTGCCACCCTCGACCCGAGAATGCCAATAAGCAGACCAGACAAAATCAATCCTACTTTACGTTCTTTCTCGTCTTTGCGAGAAAACTGTGAGACAAATGGGATAAAGATCTGTGGTGCGACAGAAAACACTCCTGTAATAAAACTTGCGACAAGTAGCGTCATCACATTGTTAGAAGACGCTATCGTCAACAAAGAGAAAAACAGCACGCCAAAACATATTAGTATAGTGGAGCGTCTGTTATAGAGATCTCCCATAGGAATGATGAAAAGAAGTCCAAGTGCATAACCTATCTGTGTGAACACAGGCATCAAATTGACCTGAAACTCCGTGAGCCCAATATCTTCTCGAATCAGATTAAGCAAAGGCTGACAGTAGTATAGATTCGCCACAGACACACCTGCCATGACTGCAAGCAAAGCCACTAATGAAGATGGGATTCCTTCATTTGGTTTAAGGCATTTGTCTCTTTGCATACTCCCTATTTTGACGCGATAAACACCCAAATTAATTTGCTGGTGCCCACTTACAACGAACTGGAGATACTATCTGTCCTTCTTCTTTCAATTCCTTCATTGCCTTATCCACTTCCTTACGGTCGAGACCGCTAAGTTCTGCGATTTTACCTGCGTTAAGAGGCTCTCCAGCCTTTTTCATTGTTTCTAACACTTTGCTCTTGTTATCCATAGTATTTATTTTTAGAACACTTTTTCTTATTACACCTCCATGCTTTATGGAATTAATGAATATTTCGACTCCAACAAAAAACGACGGAGGCATCTCGATTAAAAATCATTCAACTTAATAATTCAGCATGATTCTTCCTCCCTCCTTGACAAAGACACCGGGAAATCTGCAAATCACCGCATATACCTGCTTGCTTGTCACTGGCTGACCATCCTTTCTAATATGCAGCTGCTGTCTGTTGATGGCTTCCGCTATCTGGTCGGTCGTCATACCTCCGTTTCTGGAAGCTATCACGTAAACTATGGCTTCTTCAATTTTCATTAAAGTAGTTTTCTTAATTCAGTCTCAAACTGCTCTGCATTCTTGAAGACGATAGCCGGCATTCCTTCTTTTCTGCTTGCCTCTACATTCTCCTCTTTATCATCAGCGAAAACACACTCCTCAGGCTTCAATGAGAATCGGTCAAAAAGGCACTGATAGATTCCTGGCTCCGGCTTGATCTTATGCACTTCCGACGATATAATATAACCGTCGAGCAAATTGAATATATCATACTGCTCCATTGTGATATAAACCTTGCTACACCAATTCGACAAACCATATAGTTTGAAACCTTCCGTTTTTAGCCGCTTTAGCAAATTCTTCATACCGGGAATCTCGCCAATAATAAGATCAGGATAATGTTCAGAAAAGATACGCAATTCCGGTTCAAACTCAGGATTTTCAGCTATCAAATCATCCACAATCTCCTCAAATGGTTTCTCCCCCCTATCCACGACAGGAGTCAGGCCATCATTATATAAGATAGGGACAAACTGTTTACGACGGTTTTCATCCGGAACATAACGACGGAAGAAAATGTCGAAATCATAGTCGACCAACACTTTGCCAAAATCCAAAATTATATTTCGTATCATGCCTTTAATTCTTTTGTATCATTTTCTATTTGACGCAAACAATATGGAAGTTTCCCTAACGCTCTGTGATGAGCCACACAAGCGCAGCACCTTCCGTGTCTCGAACACTCCTTTGGACAAGTACATTCGAAATAATGGCTTTCATCCACTGTTTTTGATCTATGAACACATTCCATATTATTATCTTATAAAATTCATTGGCGTGCGAGGTTCAAGCACGGGAGCATCACCCTCTCCCGTCGCTATTTTCTTGATCAGCCAAGACATGTTGTTGGCAAGAGTACGAACCGTCTGCAGTCCCTCTACATCAAGAGCCGTCTCACCTTCCGCACAACCATAAAGTATATTCCAGTATTGCGACGTTACAACTGGCATATTGGTCATTTGGAAAGGCATATTGAGCGACTGGAAAGCGGCAGTGGCTCCTCCACGGCGACATACACATATGCCGGCAGCTGGTTTGTTAGCCATCACACTGCTACCTGCATACATCATACGTTGCTGCAGACAACATACCGGTCCGGCTGGCTGTCCGTAATAGACCGGTGGATCCAATTACAAGGCCATCACACTCCTCCATCTTGGCTATGATGCTGTTTGTGATGTCGTCGTTAAAAACGCAACGGTTGTCATGACAGCTGTTGCAAGCGATGCATCCACGAACCGGTTTTGTGCCGATCCACACCAACTCACTTTGAATACCGTTCTCTGCCAACTGTTGAGCAAATTCATTCAAAGCGACGTATGTGTTGCCCTCCATACGTGGGCTTCCATTAACAAGCAATACTTTCATAATAGTTTCATTATTAGCAATTTAATCTTTCAATACAACCGCTGTTGTATCATTTTCCTTATTATTGTTCTTTCTATTGTAGAAATAATAACCAATATAACCTACAATAAGAAGAATAAGGATCCAACCAATTGCGTTTGACATATAAGTCAAATTTACAAATGTGTCAGGATAGAACAAGAACTCAATCTCATGCTCGCCAGCTGGAATAACCATACCACGCAAAATCCAGTTTGTACGGAAATGGTCAACTTCCTTACCGTCGACATAGACATGCCAACCCGGCTTATAATAAACATCCGAGAAGATTGTCAGAATATCCTTTTGCGAAGATGAAGTAAACTTCTTTCTGTTTGGATGAGACAACGTCAGCTCTACTTTCGCAGTGGAATCCATTTCAAAAGGAGTGACAAGGCTCTTGAATTCCTCATTTATAATTGCAGTCTTTGACGGATCTATTTCCTTCAATGTATTCATCTCCGCGTCGGCATCCTTCACAAATTTCACATCACCGACAACCCATGCGTCTCCATTTCTCATCGGATTCATAATTGGAGCTGCATCATTATTATAGATGATATACTTAGTGTTGAGCATATTCAACACATTCGTTGAGGCGAATGCTGTTTCCACTTCTTTGGCAGTTCTAGCATTTTGAAAAGACGCAATGATAGTTTTCATCTCAGGCTCGATACACTGCTCAATCAAATCCTGGTAACGACGCAGTTTAGCGGCATTATAACCTCCGATTGAGTGGTGGAAATAAGATGTCTCAGAATTATTGAATGGATTATTCAGATTCAACACTCGGAAATCAACATCTTTGTCCGCCAATATAAACTCATCTGCCTTTGTCGGCTTTCTCGTTTCATTTTTTGCACGCTGCTTAATATAATTATCATCATTCAGATAACGTTTGTCGACATTCCACAAGTCAATCAATGTAAGGAATGCGATTGCGACAGCGACAAACTTTCTGTTTTTCACCATACCCTGACGAGAGAATATCCACATCAACGCTGCAGCAATCATTATAAACACCAACGAACGGAAAGCGTCATCACTTGCCAAATCCTTACGGTCGGCGACCAATGCGTCGACAAACCAATCTGGATAATTAGCCAACTGAGTGGCATCCTGCGGTGAGACAAAATCTCCAAATATTCCAGGAGCAATCCATACTAGCAAACAGACTCCAGCTGTAAGAATCAATGAAGCATAAAAAGAAAAGCTAAATCTGTCTGTATTGAATTTTTCAGACATTTTAGGAAACATAGGAGTCTTGTCTATATCTTTCGTCATATACTTGTTCAAAGCTATAGCTCCCATCAATGCAAATATCAACTGCGGGATGACAAGTGCCATAGACGGAGTACGGAACTTGTTGTACATTGGCAAATAATGGAAGAAGAAATCGTTGATTCCCGCATTCTTTCCAAAGCTCAATATCATAAAGAATATTGTAGACGCGAACAAAACCCACTTAAACTTACTCTTGATATAGAACATTGCGAAACAAGCCAAGAAACAAACAACCGCGCCAAAGTAAACTGGTCCTGAAGTGAATGGTTGGTCGCCCCAATAAGTGTTCATACGAAGTGTTTTCGGAACAGCCGCGCCATGTTTCTTCATCTCTTTAGCCAAATTTGATGTTTTACGGTCAAGTTCACCACCACTCTCTCCACCATAAATATTTGGAATTAGAAAAGTAAGTGTTTCAGCCTTACCATAGCTCCAGGCAAACGCATACCCTTGATCCAAACCAGATGATTTGTCTGTCTTACCATCTACCTGTGCAGTCAGTTCACTTTTTCCACGAATACTATGCTGACCAAGTTCATAATTAGACACCAACTTTGGTGAGTTCATCAAAACAACAATCAACACTCCAACTAACAAACATCCTGAGTTGACCAATAACTCTTTCTTTTCCCCATTCTTTAACGAATATATCAAATAACCCAAATAAAGGGCTAGACACAAAAATGCAAAATAATATGTTATCTGGTAATGTCCAAATAGAATATGCCAATATAAAGCAACAGAGAAAACCAAAGTCGCCAAAAACTTATTTTTCTTTTTTACAAACATTGCCATACCCAATAGGACCAACGGCATAAACGCCATAGCCCACGCTTTTATGACATGACCTGCAGCAATAATAATAAAAGAATAAGAAGACAACGCAAACGCAAATGATCCAAAAACCGCGACTGGTATCGAACATCCCAACATGATCAACAACGCATACATACAAAGAAGACTACACAACACTATTCCTCCATCTTTGTCTCCAAGAATATACAATACCTTTGTCATCGCTGTTGATACCGGGTTAGGTGCCAAGCCACATCCTGTAACTGTGTATGCCGGCATTCCCGAGAACATCGAACTGCACCAATACGACACCTCGTCGTGTTCGCCATCATTATAGAAAGCCTTTTGCTCATGAGCCATTCCTTCCCAATGGTAAACATCTCCTCCTAACAGTTCTTTACCGTCAAACTTAACACTGAAGTACGCCAACGTACTCGCAACGAAAATTAATAGCACCAACAAGTGCTTCATCCACTCTTTCATATTTTTATCTTTTTCTTTTTCAATATTGATAATTCGTCTAATATGTCACACTTTATAACTTTCAATCCAATGAAATAAACAACTCCTCCGATTAACACACTCGCCATCATCCTCGGAAGTGGACTGAAATCCATATATATTTTTGCTTGCCAAACCGTCATCACCATCACAACCGAAATAATCAGATATGGAGCAACGTCTTTTATCATTTCCGAAATGGAATACTTGAAAATTCCATTCATAAACTTTATTTTCAGACTCAAGCAAACTGCCCACGCAACAAACGATGCAGCTATCATTATATTTATGACTGCATTGCCTCCATATACTTCCAGAATTGCTTTATGCGACTCACTCAAATTTATAAAACAAAGATACGCTGAAAGTATAAGCAATGTGTGGCGCGCACATTCCGAAAAAAAGAATTGTTTTGTTTTTCCTTCCACCAACAATATCTGATTAGCCAACCCATTAAATGGATCCAGAAGTGCTACCACTACCAGCATCCTGAAATACGGTACTATCGGCAACCATTTTTCCGTCAGAACCAACACACAGAAATCATCAAACACAACAGCTAATCCCAACAATGCTGGGAATATAAGCAGAGCGCATACATTCATGAATTTTCGATAATATTGTTTCTGGCGAGCCTTGTCTTCTTTTATTTCTGTCAATACAGGCATTGCCACCTGGGCTATTGTCGGAGTGATAACGTCTCGCGCAATATTCTTATATTTATCCGCAGTGTAATAATGTCCGAGTATCGACGCTGGAAAAACTCGACCAATGGTGACTGTAAAAAAGTTTGTTGTCACGCTCGACACGATACCGTTGACTATCAGCAGATAAGAGAAATCAAACAATTCTCCAACAACGCCAAATCTTGGATTCAGTTTCAATCCCTTCCACGGCTTTATCACCCAAAGCATAAATGTCTTTGTGATTCTCAACGAGATCTGCTGCCACGCTAAAGCCCAATACGAATACCCCAAGTGTACCAATGTAATCGCCACCACTCCACTCACAATGACTGCCACCAAGTTTGCGATCGCTATATACTTGAAATCCAAAGCTTTGGTATGTCTTACAATCTGCACCAGCGACAACGAGTTGATGATGACAATCAAAAATAGCAACCGTGCCAAATCCGTCAACTCTGGTATAGAATACCAATCGGAAATCAATGGTGCACAAAAATAGCCAACCAAATATAAGACAACACTAATCAACAAGTTGACATAGAAAATTGCTGAATATTCCTCATCTGTGTTGCTCTCACGTCTGATCAAAGCTGTAGAGAATCCCAAATCGACCAATCCTATTCCAATCGAAACGAAAATAGTCAACGCTCCTATGAATCCCATATCTGTTTCTGAAACGTTGCGGACAACGTACAGACCAGTAAGCAATGCAATCAACTGCACTCCCACTTTCTCTATGGCATTCCATACGATCGACCTTTTTGTCTTCTGTTTAAGATTGTCCATTATCTCTTGTCTACAAATTTTGTGATCTTTCTCTGTCCTTCCACTATTCGTATTTTATCCACGTCGGCAGGGTCAGCAAATTCAATAATTGGAGCAACCCTCACCTTGGCACGATACAAATCCTTGATTTTCTTCTTCAATTCTTCCGACGGAATGTTTGTCCCGACCAAAATTTTTATTTCATCCGTGCCAAGTTCATTTGTGAAAGCCTCAACCACATAGTTCGCCACCTCTGGCAACGGATCCAACACATCAAACAATGCTGGCGGATAGACGGTTGTGCCCTTCACCTTTAGCATTTGGCTTCGTCTGCCGATCACAGCACTCAGACGCATAGTGTTGCGTCCACATTTGCATTTTTCTGTATGATGATAGCAGATATCTCCAGTTTTGAATCTTACAAGAGGCATTCCCTCCACACCTATATGAGTGATTGTCACCTCTCCTGGCTCATTATCGGCAACTGGTTTATTGTTCTCATCAAGAAACTCCACTATGATCAGCTCCGGCTGGTGATGACCTCCGCAACCGAATGAGCACTCGCTGAATCCGGTCTGCATTTCCGTAGAAGCATAAGTGTTGTAGAGTTTGATCTCTCCCCAACGTTCGTCGATATGCTTGCTCAATTCTGTGAAGCCGAACTCTTTCGTACGGATACTTTCACCAATGCATATTGCCTTCTTTATTCCACTTTTATGGAAATCTATTCCATTTTTTTCTGCAAATTCAGCAAGTTTGATCAAAAAACTAGGCACACACATCAACGTGGTCGGATGGATTCTCTGAATGGTATCCCACTGTAGTTGCGGCACTCCGCCTCCCACTCTCACGATTCCAGTGCCAAGTTCCACAGCTCCAAGAAAATAAGCCATTCCTGCCATGAAACGTTTGTCGAGCGTGCAGGTAAGCTGTATTATATCATCTTTGGTCAGTTCTGCGGCAGAGAATGTCAAAAACTCATTATACGAAAGTCTGTCCAAATCATGTTTGGTCAAACCTACCACCACTGGATCTCCCGTAGTTCCTGAAGTGGTAACTATATCAACAATCTCACTCTGCGGAACACAGAAGAAATCGTTATTGAACTTTTGTAGCTCGTTCTTGGTAGTGACAGGAAGACGTTGCAAATCATCCACCGTCTTTATATCTTCCGGAGAGACATGATTTTCATCAAACACTCTCTTATAATATGGAGAATTAGCATAGACATATGCCATCTGCTCTTGCAGACGTTCATTCTGGAACGCCGCAATCTCCTCCTTACTTTTATATTGTATATCTGGTTGACGTTTGAATGTCAACTGATTAAAAACACTACTCATAATTTATTTTCATTTTGTCACATACATAAACGCTTCTTTTCACCTCTGTTTTTATTTGACGCTCGTCCGTTTTCTGACGATCATCCGTTTATTAGACCACGTCCTTTATTAGTATTTTATTAGTATTAGACGCACGTCCTTTTATTAGTATTAGACGCACGTCCTTTTATTAGTATTAGACGCACGTCCGTGCGTCTCTACCGGTATTTTTTTATTTTGTCCTCTATTGCCTTACGTTGGGCCAATTTTGGGATCTTGCACTCCAATGCTTTCTTCCACCTTTCACAAGCATCCTTCTTATCACCAAACATAATATATATATCTCCAGCCATATTGTACGACTCAAAATACATCGGATTACACTTTGCCAATTCATCAGGATAACTCATCAAATCTTTTAGGCTTTTTAAATAAATGAACCTTTTATACCCCAAATACTCCTCCGACTGCCTCATCGAATCTGCAACCGAAATATATTGGCATGCAATTTTATAATCAGACGCGCATACATGATTATCAGACGCACGACCGTGATTATCAGACGCACGACCGTGCGTCTCTACGGCAATATTCAGGATATCCTTTAGATTAAATTTCACATAAGGATAAAAATCCTTTGGCTGAGTACAGACATATATGTTAAGGCTATCAGGTTCAAAGACGACGGAATGGTGAGCAATCAATTGATTGATAACCATTTCGTTGCCAATTCCGATGTTCTCCCCTCCTTTGCCAAACGGATTCAGCAGAACAGCCATTGCGTCTTCAGCATCAAACTTTTCCTTTTTTTCCATATGTTCAGCAAGCAGTTCGATGCGATACTTAGTATCCGTCTGATTGATATTCATCAAATTACGTTCATTATGCATAAACTTTTCACTTTGGAAATGATTAGTGCAAAGCAGAACATCTTTATTTGGCGAACGGTATAGCTCTATCTCTTCCGGAGATTTTTCAATGATAGCCATATCATTGTCGAAAGCAGAAGCCACAACTATATTTTCAGCCACAAACGTCTTCATCTTCTTTGCTTCCACATAAGCTTCATCTATACTCTTACAATGTATCAATATGTGGCGCACTAGCATCGAGATCGGCATTGCCACAGATTTCGGAATATCAAGTTTGGATGCATTGATACATACAGCCAATCCTTTCTCATTCATTCCAGACAAAACGCCAAGCATACCACCCCATGTGACCGAGGCAAACGCATATCCAGAATCTGGCTTGCAGATGGAAAGCACCTTCGTCTTAGCGAAATCATCTCCACAATAGAAATCAAAATTTCGTCCGAAAAGCAATGTGGAGTCTTTTGTTTTTTTTCCGTTCAGGACGAAAGAACTACAACCCACAAGCATATAATCCTGCATAGCGTGTCCAATATCGTGGGCGGCGTGAAGATTCAACTGAAGCTCGTACGGATCAGCCAAGTCATCAAAATCATGTGAGTCGGCAAGACTCAATGCATACAACTCACGACATTGCTCATCAGTCAGATACTCCTGTATTCCGCTGTTGTAGAACCTTACGAATTGGCATAAAAACTTACGGTACCACTCGCCTTCCACCGTCTCCTCCATCCTTCGCAAAAGAGCCCTCTTCTGATACGACATAAGATCAGGCAACAATGCTCCATAAGCATAACCTCTCGCCTCTGGATTTCCCTCTGTGTAGCAGACGTAGAGATCATCACCTATTTTTTTTGCCCAGTTATTTCCAAGCGTACGTATAGAATCATTTTTCTGGACTACAGAGTCAGTCAAAGCAATTTTTCCTATCTGCGGTGTAGGAACCACATGAAAGGATGTATATACAAACAAGCATAGCAATGCCAACAAAGGCACTGCCACACAAATGATTAATATATACGCAATTGCTCTCTTCATCAGCTACACTATTCGCATCGGAATACCTTCGTCTCTCAAATATTTCTTCAAATCAGGAATTGCTATTTCATGGAAATGGAAAATCGACGCTGCCAAAGCGGCATCAGCCTTACCCTCCGTGAAGACATCCTTGAAATGCTCCATCTTGCCTGCTCCGCCAGAAGCGATCACAGGAATAGACAAGCTTTCCGACAATACACGTAACGCATCATTGGCAAACCCTTGCTTCACTCCGTCATGGTTCATACTTGTGAACAGAATTTCTCCAGCACCTCTCTCCTGAGCCTCCTTAGCCCAAGCGAAAAGTTTCTTCTCTGTAGCGACACGGCCTCCGTTCAAATAACATGTCCACTCTCCACTTTCATCCAATTTGGCATCTATAGCCACGGTGCAGACCTGGCTTCCGAATCCCTTGGCCACCTCACTGATAAGATCAGGATTCTTGATTGCTGCGGAATTGATTGATACCTTGTCGGCTCCGGCACAAAGCAATGCGTCGACATCACCAATCTCATGGATTCCTCCTCCCACAGTGAATGGAATACTGATGTTTTCAGCAATACGTCTCACCAAATCTTTGAATGTCTTTCTTCCCTCGTGCGACGCAGTGATATCCAAAAAAACAAGTTCATCTGCGCCAAGACGACTATACTCAGCCCCAAGCTCCACAGGGTCGCCCACCGAACGAATATTAACGAAGTTCACGCCCTTCACCGTCTGACCATCCTTGATATCAAGGCACGGAATAATTCTTTTTGCTAACATTACCCTGTGATTTTATAGTTCCAAGAAATTTTTCAATAGTTGCTCTCCCACCTTGCCACTCTTCTCCGGATGGAACTGCACAGCATAGAAATTATCCTTGTGCAAAGCGGCAGAATACTGGTTGATATAATCAGTAGTCGCGATTGTATCCTTTCCTACAGTAGCATGATAGCTGTGGACATAGTAGAAATACGGATCGTTGGTAAGATTCTTAAATAGTGGAGACGACGGATCGGCAGTCACAGTGTTCCAACCCATATGTGGAACCTTGATAATGCTTTCGTTTGGCACGAATCTCTTCACCACTTCATCAAAAATGCCCAAGCACTCCACATTACCACCCTCCTCACTACTCTTGCAAAGAAGCTGCATGCCGATGCAGATGCCAAGAGTCGGCTGTGTGAGATTCTTAATGACATTGTCAAGCCCATGCTCACGAAGATAGTTCATCGTTGTCTCAGCCTCACCCACACCTGGGAAAATCACTTTGTCGGCTGATTTGATTATATCAGCGTCGCCTGAAATTGTAGCCTCTACGCCAAGACGTCGGAGAGCATAATCCACAGAAAATATATTTCCTGCGTTGTACTTTATAATAACTACTTTCATATAATTCGAAATATAGTCGCAAATATACTAATTTCAATGATAAATGCGAAATCAGAAATGCATAATTGTCGGTGCAACAAAACATTTGAAGAAGAGTTACCGTTCATTCTGGTTCCGCACATACTTCGCTTTGCCTCGTACATATTCTAAAGACAATCAAGCGGACTGATTTTTCAGTCTGCTTGATTTGATTTTTTGAAATAAAACGTATTTTTGCAGAGTAACATAAAAATTATTTCGCTATGAAGACCACAAAGAAGAGTACTAAAACGACAAAGAAAACTTGCGCCAAGAAAAGCGCAATTACTTTGTATTGGGAAAAGATGGGAGACAAAAGAGGTGAAATATACGATATGAAAGCAGTTTTGAAATAACGAACAAATATTTTTGGTTCTCATTCATTTATCGACTGATTTTAAACAATTTCCAATATTAGCAATTGACTATATCCTATTTTAAGACTGATAAATAGGTCATTTTATTTGAGGATTGCAAAGGGCGGAACGCCCTTGCCCACCTCACCAGCGCGAGCCGAAGGCGAGCGCATATAAAATAAACACATTGGCTCTGAGTCTTAAAAGAAAGTCTTTTTTATAAGATAAAGAGATTGAAATCAATCATTATATGGAATGACCGCTTGTTCTTGTGGATTTGCGAAGAGAGTGTGAAATTAGGGAGTTCCGCCCTTAACAATCCTCGCTTTAACTCCGTAATGAGATGCTATAGAAAACACTTAAACAATTTTAAAAAAAAATTCTAAATATGGACGGATATTTTTATGTCAAACCAGAGATAAAAAAATCACTTTTGAACAAAGAGGAAAAATGACAGTCTTTTTGAAAGATGGACGATCTATAACCGCACCTCTATCTGCATTTCCATCTATCAAAAAGATTCCAGCATCAAAAAGGAAAGATTATTATCTTCTTGGAAAAGATGTCTTTTCATGGGATTGTACCAATGAAGTTTTTCATATAGAACAGATTTTAGGATGTTTTGATTATTACGGGCACGAAGCCGATTATCATCACGGGCTTGAAGATGAATAGAAATAAAGGAGTGACAAACCGTTTCTCTTATATTTTATACATACAACGATGGCTACATACACAATAACAATCAATGAAAGGACAAAAAAAGGCAAAACAACGTTGAAGTTTCTCAAATCAATGGGAGTGTTTGGAAGAAAAATGACAAAAAGGAATAAAGCAAGAGACCTAACTCAACAGGCTATTAATGAGATAAAAGACGGGAAAGGCACAAGATGCAAGTCATTTGAAGAGTACCTTAAAGAAATTGAAAAATGAGAGGTTCTATCCTAGTTTATGATTTTGTAGCGTCTTCCAGACGCACTGGGATTTGAGGAGCGTTCTGGCCCCGCACATACTTTGCTTTGCTACGTATGTACGGGTTTACTGAAATAGCGTCTTCCAGACGCGTCAATGTTATTCAAAAAGGAGCGACAAAATAGTTTTATTTCTTCATACACTTATGTATATCCAACCGATTTACCACAAAATATACATATTCCCCTATCACTCTTTCATCAGTAGTAAAATCGCCTAAATCAAACTGCATATCACCACAATCCACAACAATAGGCTTTACACTAACTACTCGTCCGTAACAATAATAAGCCGTTCTATCTGTAGGAAGTGGAACAATCTTCATTTCTTTATCCCTATTATAGGAAAACATTGTTTCAAAAGAAATGTCACCTGATTCCAATATGTAAATTTCTATATCTGTTCTTTCTCCTACAACAAAATCACATGAATAACAAAAGCCCCAATATAAAGAAGATCCCAATTCAACACATACATCACCCTCTTTTACTTCCGTATCCAGCCAGTCTATATTCTTTACTCTAACACTGTATTTCATGCTTTAATAATCAAACTTTAGAGACATGGCATTACCGCGTCTCGTAAAAACAAAAAAGAGAAACCGAATAGTCAGTTTCTCTTTTGCGGTGAGGACGAGATTCGAACTCGTGGTACGGTTGCCCGTACGTCAGTTTAGCAAACTGGTGGTTTCAGCCACTCACCCACCTCACCAATCCTCGGTGTTGTTCCCGATTGCGAGTGCAAAGGTAGTATATTTTTCTTTAACCGCAAACTTTCATATTGCTTTTTTTACAAATTTATCAAAAGTCACTATAAATCAACATAAAGGATGGAAGATTAAGGATGGATGGTTGATGATGGAAGATCAGAACCTCAACCATTAATCCTCAACCAAATTTGCATGGCACCTCATTTTTGGATACTTTTGCACAAAATTCATCAAGATAAAATTCAAAAATGAAAGAGGCGTCTTCCAATCGCGAACTACTATCATCACGTCTTGGCTTCATTCTTGTCGCCGCTGGTTGTGCCATCGGCATTGGCAACGTGTGGAAATTCCCATACATCACAGGAATGAGTGGTGGCGGAATATTCGTGTTGATCTACTTCATATTCCTGCTTTTATTGGGAATACCAATTCTTTGTATGGAACTGGGAGTGGGACGCGCGTCACGTCTATCCCCGATAAAGGCATTCAAAAGTCTAGAACCGGAAGGTACAAAATGGCATCTTCAAGGATGGGTGTCGCTGATAGGATGCTACTTACTTATGATGTTCTACACGACTGTGGCAGGATGGATGCTACACTACATCTTTTCCACAGCGAAAGGCACATTCGCCGGTGAGATGCCATCCGGATACGTCGCAGAACAATTCAACGCCCTCCTCAACGACCCTTCTACCATGTGTTTGTGGATGGTGCTCGTGGTATTGCTCGGATGCATCACCGTAGGCTACGGACTCATAAAGGGATTGGAACGAATATCGAAAACACTCATGCTGATCCTGCTTGCGATCATGGTTGTGCTAGCAATTAACAGTGTTTCGCTCAACAATGGCAGAGCCGGTCTTGAGTTCTACCTCGTCCCTAATCTCGACCGTATGAGGCAGGTAGGAATATTCAACGTGATTTATAATGCGATGTCTCACGCTTTCTTCACTCTGAGCATCGGTATCGGATCAATGGCTATCTTCGGAAGCTACATGAAGAAGACGAATACAATACTGAAAGAAGGAATCACGATTGCACTGCTCGACACCGCCGTCGCACTAGTGGCCGGTCTGATTATTTTCCCTGCTTGTTTTGCCTATAGGATTGAGCCCAATGCTGGTCCAGGACTTTTGTTCGTCACACTGCCGGAGGTGTTCAACCGTATGCCATGGGGGCAATTCTGGGGCGCGATGTTCTTCATTTTCATGTCGTTCGCATCATTGTCGACGGTGTTCGCCGTATTTGAAAACATCATCACATGCTGCTCCGAGCAGTTTGGCTGGACACGTAAACGCTCGGCTTTCTACAACTTCTTCATTATCACTGTTCTTTCTGTGCCATGTGTATTGGGATTCAGTGAGTGGACATGGGATTGGTTGAAGGTTTTCGGGGGTACAATACTCGACTTTGAGGATTTCATCGTTTCATATTGCGCATTGCCATTGGGAGGAATGGTGTTCTGCATCTTCTGCACTAGCAGATACGGTTGGGGAATAAAAGGATTCTATGAAGAGGCAAATACTGGCGACGGTGCACAATTCAAGCCATGGATGCGTGGTTATCTCACATACATTCTGCCCCTAATTGTATTGGCTGTATTTGTGCTCGGAATATGTGACAAATTCGGAATGCTATGATAATTCATAATGCGTAATTGTCCATTACGCATTACGAATTATGCATTTTATCTGATCCTTCTCTTGTTTAGAGCCTTATGGTATTTCTTTGCATTTTCCTGATGGTCGTCAAATGATTTTGCAAAGTTGTGAGTGCCGTCGAAACGCTCGCTCGCGCACATATAGATATAATCGTGATGATCGTAGTTGAGCACCGCATCTATAGCATTCATAGACGGAATACGGATCGGGCCAGGTGGCAACCCTTCATATTTATATGTATTATATGGGGAATCGACCTCCAAATGTACACCTCTGATACGACGTATACTGAAATCACCTACTGCGAACTTTACCGTCGGATCTGCCTGCAACAGCATTCCTTTATGTAGACGGTTGAGATAAAGTCCGGCAACAGTAGGCTGCTCCTTCACACTCTTTGTCTCCTCCTCCACTATCGCCGCCAAAGTCGACACTTCAACCTGGGTCAAATTAGCGTCGGCACATTTCTTTATGCGATCCTCATTCCAGAACTTGTCGTATTCCTTCTTCATCTTATCAAGCAGATCTTGGGCGGAAATTGTCCAATACACCTGATATGTGTTAGGGATGAACATTGCGACAGAAGTTTTGGAATTAAGATTATATTTCGCCATTGCGTCGTCGCTATTCAAAAGAGAATAAATATCATCATAAGTAAGCATCAACGCCTCGTCGAAACGCTTGCAAAGTTGCTCCTTTGTACGGATATTATTGAAAGTGAGATTCATCGGAGCCTGACGACCCTTTTTAAGATTATTCACAAGCTGCACATTGCTCATCTGATTCACAAGCTCATATCTTCCCGGCACAATATTCGACGGATAATCCTGATATTCAGCGATTTTTTTGAACGACGCGATATCCTTCACGTTACCAGTCGAATCCAGACGAGCCACGACTTTGTCGAAATTATCAGTCGGATAGACGTAGAGGAACCTTGCCTTATCATTATTTATATAGATATTCGGAAGCATTGTGCTTGAATATGCGATGTAGCCCACAATGCCGACCACAACAACGAGCAAAACCGCCAATATAGTAACGATCCTGCCGACGCCACTCTTTTTCTTCTTCTTTACCATCTGTGTTTTTCATTTATTAGAATTTCAAAAGTAGGCAATTAATTTCAAATGACAAATTTTTGTGCTGATTTTAACAGCGACACGCCATGAGATATGACTTTATAAAAAGTCACAAAGATATTCCATAAACGAGTTTTTTGCCCATCTAAAATCAATTCACCCTAAAATATCAGAGAAAAATACTTTTCAACAATACTAAAAAATTGTTAAAAAAAAGTAATATAATCATTAGCCGACTACTGATTTTTGTCTTAATTTTGCGCCGATTTTACAACTTGATTAATGCGCATTAAGGCTTAGATGCCTATTGTAAATTCAAAAAATTAACCAGTTTTCATGGATCGCGAAAATTCATGAAAGCATAACTTATCAATTTTATTTCACAAAAAAAATGAAAAAAGTCATTTTATCAGTTTTCGCATTTATTGCGACATCAAGCATCGTTTGTTCTCAAAGTTTTGAGAAAGGTTCTAACGGTTTGTACCTTAAGTCTCCTTACACATTATCTTTAGGAGCGACATCTTCAAGCACAACTCTTTTCAACGCAGAGATCACAGATGAAAAGTTTGATTATTTCCTAAGCTTCAAGAACAATTTGCGTGACAGTGGCGATGAAAATGTCATGACAGTTTCGAACGATGGAAAAATCACATTGACCGGAGTAAATGCGGGACTCGATTTATGGCAATACGATGGCAGTTTCTCAAATGGAATGGCAGCCCATCTTTATATAGATTACATTAAAGGCACAGGATACACCATTTCAACCCTTGGCGGAGGACGTTTGGTCGACATGTATTACAAAGCCAGCACACACAATTTCGAAGGAAACTTGGCTGTTGACGGAAAGATTGAGTGTAAGGGTGAATTCAAGGTTGCAGAAGTCAAGACAGACAACGTAATCACAAAGGACATCAAGATCAACATGAACGACGTTGCTGATTATGTTTTCGAGAACGACTATGATCTTAAGGATTTGTCTGAGGTAGAGAGCTATGTCAACGAGAACAAGCACCTGCCAGGTGTGCCTTCAGCAGCAGAGATCGAAGCAAATGGAGTCAGTGTATCAAAGATGACTAACATCTTGTTGGAGAAGGTCGAGGAATTGACACTTCACATGATTCAGTTGAAAAAAGAGAACGAGGCTTTGAAAGCAGAAGTTGAATCACTAAAGAAGTAATTGGATTTATCTCAATTTTTCAATTCAATAAATTAAATTTTTTTAGTGATGAAGTATTCTTTATTAAGCATATTATTGTTCTTTGTCACTTCTCTTTACGCCACACACTACTCCTACACTGATGGTGTAGTGGAAAATGGAGATTTCGAGGTGTCTCGAGAAGTAAAACAAGGAAGCAATTATATAGATGTCACCTACAGATTTGGTGGATTCTCTGTTGAGAAAACGACTATTGACAATCAAGAATTCCATTTGATTCGCATGAACAACACATCAGTATTGGAAGAGAAAGGAAATCCAGAACTTCCTACAATCACTGATTTGTTAAGTGTTGCGTCAATGGACGTAAAAGTAGAGGTTTTAAAACAATCCACTAAAGAATATAAAACATTCAATGTTTTACCATCAAGAGGTCCTATCATTCAATCATCCAATGATTCAATCTTAAAATTGGAGTTTTCCGACGTTTATAAAAAGGATGGATATTATCCAGAAAAGAATGCAAATATATCAAGCATACAATCATATCGATCATATCCGTTTGCTTCTGTCAGTTTGTGTCCAATACAATATAATCCAGTAGCAAAAACCATAAAATGTTGCACGGAAATCACATATCGTATCTCATGGAATAAAAATGATTTTGTTTCAGAAACAGCTTTGCCTGGCGACGAAAACGTACCTCTTAACTACAAGAATATGCCTTCTTTATTGAAAGGTGTTATCGCAGACTACATTCCATCAGAAGATACAGAAGAGGCTTCTAATTTAAGAGCAGGAAATGCATCAGCATCTAAAAAATATGCAGACTATTTGATTGTGACAACCAACAAATACCTTCCTGTAATAGAAAATTTTAAGAGTTGGAAGTCTAAGTTAGGATACAAGTGCTGTGTTATCTCGGCAGATAAATGGTCTACTCCTAACGAAATAGACCAAGCTATCAAGGCTGCCTATATAACAAATGAAAAGCCAGAATATTTATTGATTGTCGGAGATATTAACGATGTGCCATCTTATCTTACAGATTACGAAGATTCAAGCTACCAATCATATTATGGATCATGGGCATCAGATTTGAAGTATGTTTGTATGGATGGAAAATCTGATTATACTGCCGATATGGCAAGAGGCCGTATTTCTGTAGCAGATGAGAACGAAGCAAAAGTGGTTCTTGACAAAATAATAAGATACGAACAGAATCCTGTATTGGATGATGATTTTTACAATACTGCACTACATTGTGCGGAATTTCAAGATGATAACAAAGATGGATATGAGGACCGCCGTTTTGTATTGACAAGTGAAGAAATCCGTAATTATGTAATGGGTTGGGGCAAAAACATCAATCGTGTTTATGCAACCAAAAGTGGCATTGAGCCTCATTATTATAGCAAGAATTACTCAACTGGAGCAAAACTACCATCCAATTTATATGGAAGTAATCCCATTTGGACTGGCACATCAGCAAATGTATCCAATTTTATAAATGGAGGGGCAAGTTATATTCTGCACAGAGATCATGGAAATTATTCTGGATGGGGAACACCTAATTTCAACACAACAAATATTAAAGCATTGTCAAATGGCAATAAAACACCTGTGGTTTTCAGTCTTAACTGTTTAACAGGAGGTTTTCAACAGCCAGAATGTTTTTGTGAAGCATTTCTTCGTCAAAAAAATGGAGGTGCTGTAGGTGTTATCGGATCTACTGCTATTAGTTATTCCGGATTTAATGATGCTTTCGCCATCGGAATATTTGATGCGCTATTCCCTTCTCCTGGAGTCACCACAGTTTGGGCCAAAGGTAAGACATACAAGCCTTCTGACTTGACCCCTGTGTACAACATGGGACATGTACTAAACAAGGGGCTATTGATGATGATTCAGATTTACGGAACAAGCCAATACACAAATCAGATCTTCCACTACTTTGGTGATCCTAGTATGGAGCTACGTACAGAAGTGCCCGCATGTCTGGATGCAATTGTAACAAAAACTGGAACGACAGTAAAAGTGACTACTCCTGTTACAGGATGCCGTATATCTCTATGTAGCACAGACGACGCAGGAGACACTTACGTACAGTCATTTGATGGGGTTTCTGATGCATCTTTCGAGGGAATAGATTTCAATTATGCTGTAACCGTTTACAAGCACAACTATGTTCCATTTGTTTATGACGGCAGCAGTTCTGCTGTTAATTGCTTTGTCAACAATTCTGACGCTGTAACTTATATACAAAATAAGACTTACTCAGCAAATGAGGATGTGAAAGCAAATACTATTGTTGCAGGTAATTCCGTAACAAGACAAACAACAGCAGGAGACGTATTAGTAAACAATGTAAATGTTAATTACTACGCGACAGAGTATATTGAATTCAAATCCGGATTTACAGTATCAAACGACAAATCTAGTGGAATTTTTGTTGCAAAAACTGGAGGTACATCATGTTCATTCAGTAAAGATGCTCCATTCTCATCTTATTCGGCTGTTGAAACAGAAGCTCCTGAATACAATGAATCTAATAACTCAAATGATGTTGATATCAAAGAAGTTAACGATCCATTGACTGGAAACAATAATCTTTCTTCAATTGACATAAAGACATATGTTAAAAACGGTGAGATTTTTGTTGTCTTGGGCGATTTGAATGCAAATGTTATCATATCTGATGTATCAGGTAAACAAATTGCATCAAAACAAGGAAACAACACACTTCGTTTCTCTGTCAATAAAGGTGCTTATGTTGTAACTGTTCAACTAGCAAATGGAAATTTCTCAGAAAAGATAGTGGTCGATTAAACATAGAATCCATTTTGCAATAACCTATATTTTTATACATATTGGTTATTTGACCATCTATTATCTGGAGGTATGGGTACACTTAAGTATTCATACCTCCTTTGTTTCTATATTTGTTTCTGTATACAAAATATCTTGCTCTACCTGTTATATTCAAGTAGTTTTAACTCCATAAATCAACGGGACAGTATCCGAGCATAACAAACTTGAATATTATCATACTTCTTTACAAAATGTATACTCAATGTACAAGAAAAACAATAATTTAACAAAGCTGTACATTGTAATTGCACAACTTTTTTATAAATTAGCAAAAAAGAGATAGAAGTCGTTTTTTTGCAATCAGTGTGTAACCGTAAAAACCTTCAAGTATGGCAGTTAATCAAACAAATAAGATAGTTTGGCTTGTTGATACCATCCGTAAGGCAGGTAAGATTTCGTTCGTCGATTTGAATCAAAAATGGAAGGAGAACGAGCTGATGAGCGACGGGATTGACCTGTCCAAACGCACTCTGCATAAGTGGATCGACGTGATTTCCGACACATTCGGTATCACTGTGTCCAACGAAGGACGTGGTGAATACCGCTACTATCTAGAGAATCCAGAGGATCTGCATAATGGAAGTATGGAACGCTGGCTATTCAGCACCAATAGTGTGAGCAATGCGTTGATAGAGAACAGGTGTCTTCACAACCGCATCGTGCTTGAAAATGTACCGTCGGGATTGCATCACCTGGAAAACATCATGGAAGCGATGAAACACAACAGACGGTTACGCATCGTCTATCATGACTATTTCGGAAACACTGATTCGTTGCTCATAGTCGAGCCTTATATTCTTAGATTGTGGCATCAGCGTTGGTACGTCGTCGCCAACACATTGAATACAAGAAATGTACGCAGGTTCTGCCTCGACCGCATTCTTGAATTAAGTATCATGAATGAGGTGTTTGAGATGCCAGACGATTTCTCTGCGGAAGCGTTTTTCAGAGACTGCTATGGAGTGATGAGTGACGAAGGAGGACCAGATGCCACCCATGTCCGACTGAAAGCATCAGCCTTCCAAGCCAACTATATCAGAGATCTTCCGCTTCATGAGAGTCAAAAAGAGATCGAACGAAATGATGACTACAGCATCTTCGAACTCTACATCCGACCGACATACGACTTCTATCAGGAAGTGTTAAGGATGGGCACTCAAGTTGAGGTGCTGGAACCAAACGATATGAGGGAAGAACTCGCTAAGATGACAGGAATTATGAACAAGATGTATAACTATTAAAAACTTATATTATGGAATATTCAAAATCATTTTGTGATTTAGTCAATTCTTTTTTTAAAGAAAAAAATGACGAAAACTTAAAATTTATTGGCACAGGAAATCCTTCTGCCAAAATTCTGATTATTGGTAAAGAAGCGGCTCTTTCCGAAAAAAATCTTTCAATAGATTTTAATTTTCATTATGGATTACATCAAGAAAATACCTCTCTTTGGGCAAAATGCATTGATCAAAACCAAGATTTCGATGACATTAAAGTATGGGGGCGAAACTGCAAAAAATACATCAGAGAAGATTTTTCCCCATTGTATCCATATAAACATGATCAAAAAATACATAGACTTCCCCAAAATGGAGGAACTAGTAAAACTTGGAAATGCTATCAAAAACTTATTTCTTTAGTATACCCAGGTATACTAAGTGAGGAAGAAGTAGATTTCCATAAATATGCCTTCATTTCTGAATTGAGTAGCAAACCGTTCCCTAAAAGTCCTGCCAAGAATAAAGCAACTGAAAATTCTATTAGGATAAGGACAACTGAACTCTTCACACACGATTTTTTTCAACAGTTTCCAGTTATCATCGTAGCCGCAGGCATTTATGTATCAAAAAGAATGTACGACATTGATTTACAAGCATTATTTAACCTGACATATGTAAATGAAGATCCATCTGAAAAAGATCCAAGTGAATGGATTCGTATTTACAAATCAGGAAATAGACTTCTATTGCATTGCAAGCAATTATCACGTTGTTCTAACGATCTTTTAATTCGATTAGCGAACATAATAAGAGAACATATTAATTTGTAAAATCCAATCCTCCATCATTTTTTACAGGGTTGAGCATGTTTATGGCATAACCCTGTTTGATTTTTGTAAATTAGAAAAACGCTCCTGTTTTTGTTTGATGCACTCTTCCCCCTCCCATAAATTGCTTCTTTCTCCGCCAATTCCTATCTTTGCAGAAATAAATAATAATATGGAAGAACCAGTTTTTGAGCACAACAAACAGGAATATCCGCCGATGCATTCGGCTGAACATATTCTGAACCGCACAATGGTGAATATCTATGGATGCCCACGTTCGGTGGAGAACCATATCGAGCGTAAGAAGAGCAAATGCCACTATATGATCGACCACGATCTGACTCAAGAAGAGGTGGATGAGATCACCCGTCGCGTCAATGAGGTCATCAATTCCCATGTCGACGTGAGGTATGAGTTTGTCACAGAAGATCAGATTCCCGACAATGTGAGCCGGGCCACCCTACCTGAAGGTGCAGACAAATTCCGTCTTGTCTACATCGGCGACTACGACGTTTGCCTCTGCGTCGGTGCCCACGTGCAAAACACATCTGAAATAGGTGAGTTCCGCATCACAAGTCACAGCTACGCAGATGGAAAATTGCGTATCGTCTTCAAATTAGGCTGATATATTTTTGCATTTTGTGACAAAAAAAGATTATTTTTGCACAAGATTGTGTAATTGCACGCATAAAGAGCGTGATTTTACTAAAAAAAGAGACGAGACTTTCAGTTTTTACACTGAAATAGAACAAATTATAATTAAGAAATGCCGCAGACATCAATAAGAGGACAGCAGATGCCTCAGTCGCCTATCAGAAAACTCGTGCCATTGGCAGACCGTGCCAAGGAACGTGGTGTTAAAGTGTACCATTTAAATATTGGTCAACCAGATTTGCATACACCACAAGTCGCGCTTGATGCACTTAAACACATCGACAGAAAGATTTTGGAGTATTCTCCATCTGACGGCTATAAGAGTTTGCGTCTAAAGCTAAAGGAATATTACCACCGTTTCAAGATTGATGTCACAGAAAAAGATATCATTGTCACTTGCGGCGGTTCAGAGGCTGTAAACTTCGCTTTCATGGCTTGCTTGGATCCAGGCGACGAGATTATCGTGCCAGAACCTGCGTATGCCAACTACACTGCGTTTGCCATCGCATGTGGAGCCGTGGTCAAGCCAGTTGTCTCTACAATAGAGGAAGGTTTTGCATTGCCTCCAATCGAGAAGTTTGAGGAGCTGATCACTCCACGCACAAAGGGTATTTTGATCTGCAACCCTAACAACCCTACAGGTTATCTTTACACAAGAAATGAGCTTAACCAGATTCGCGACTTGGTGAAGAAGTATGATTTGTACTTGTTCTCTGATGAGGTATACCGCGAATTCTGCTATACAGGTGCACCATATATTTCTGCGTTCCATCTTGACGGAATCGAAAACAACGTAGTGCTTTTCGACTCGGTTTCAAAGAGATACAGTGAATGTGGAATCCGTATCGGAGCTTTGGTGACAAAGAACGAGGAGGTTAAAAAGAACGTGATGAAATTCTGTCAGGCTCGTCTTTCTCCACCTTTGATCGGTCAGATTGTTGCAGAGGCATCATTCGACACCCCTCAAGACTATATGCTTGAGATGTATAATGAATATGTGGAGCGACGCAAGTTCTTGATCGACGGTCTCAACCGTATCCCTGGTGTCTACTCCCCTATTCCAATGGGTGCATTCTACACTGTAGCACGTTTGCCAATCGACGACGCAGACAAATTCTGTGCTTGGCTTCTTGAGGAATTCGAGTATGAGGGTCAGACTGTGATGATGGCACCTGCCAGCGGATTCTACACATCAACTGAGCTTGGCAAGGATGAGGTGCGTGTAGCGTATGTGCTTCAGAAAGAAGACTTGACTAAAGCATTATTCGTATTGAAGAAGGCGTTGGAAGTTTATCCAGGACGCACTATTTGATACGATTTAATAGACGGTGCCCGGTATGAATCTCGAACTGTTTATTGCCAAACGTCTTCATTACGAGCAGAAAGGCAAGAAACGCGTGTCGAAAACCGCTGTTAAGATTGCGGTACTGGGAACGGCTATCGGTACAGCCGTGATGATCATCGCCATGTGTGTCATCACAGGTTTCAAAAATGAAATAAGGGAAAAGCTGATCGGTTTTTCTTCTCATTACCAGATTTGTGGATTATCAGAAAGAGGCAGCATTGATTGTAGACCAATCAGTGTTGACTCTTTTTTAATGTCTAAAATACAGAATATCGACGGAGTCGAGCATGCCCAGAGAATATGCAACTATGGGGCAATTCTCAAGACAGATGAAGATGTGCAAGGCATTGTATTCAAAGGAGTGGACTGCGATTACAGCTGGGATTTTTTCAAGAGCAGCATCGTCGACGGAAGGATAGCCGAAATTACAAAAGACAGCATAAGCAAAGAGGCTGTGATATCCTCCCGTCTTGCTCAAAAAATGAATCTTTCCGTCGGCGACAAAATGCGTATCTACTTCGTGCTAAATGGGAAAATACGAGTTCGCCCGCTGACAATCACTGGTTTATACAACACCGGATTCACAGATTTCGACGACAAAGTAGTGGTGGCGGACCTCCGTCATCTGCAACGTCTTAACTCATGGAGTGAAGATAAAGTCACTCACGTCGAAATTCAAATCGCTGATTTCAACACTCTCGACGAGCATTACGATAAGATTTTCCGCACTATCGGCAATCGTTTCGACGAAGATGGCAACCCATACATTCTGAAAAGCGTCAAGGAGTTGTCGCCACAAATATTCGCATGGCTTGAAATGCTCGACATCAACGTGGCTATCATATTGGTGCTGATGATATGTGTGGCAGGCTTCACAATCGCGTCGAGCCTGTTGATTCTTATTCTTGAGCGTACAAACATGATCGGAGTGCTGTTCGCATTGGGAGAAAACAGCTGGAGCATCAGAAAAATATTTCTCTACCAGTCGTTGTTCCTTGTCGGCAAAGGTATGCTGATAGGAAATGTCGTCAGCATCGCCCTATGCTGGATGCAAATGCAGTTCCACATCATTCCTCTCGATCCCGAGACCTACTACGTCGACCATGTACCAGCAGAGATTGTACCGTCGACAATAATCCTATTGAACATTGGCATCGCCGCCATCAGCACAATGATTCTGATCGCTCCTACCTATATCATCAAAAACATCTCGCCAGCAGAAGCGATAAGGTTTGAATAAATTTTGGTTTCAAATCAACCACGAAGCACACATTTTCCTAATTTGATTTAGATGAGACTCCATCGATGGTTTCATTCTAGCCTGCTCCATATTATACCGACTTTGCATATTAATTAGATTTACTGTACAAAATTAACCAAATTTAGAAACTGATTAAATTTAATTTAAGAATTTGGTTATAGAGTTGAGGATTGTTAAGGGCCCATGTTTAATAGATATTGGCCCTAACTCTTTCCTTTTTAGTGCGAGCCGAAGGCGAGCACATAAATATAATTGTATTCGCGAATTCGCATTAAGAAAAGCATTTTCCACTATCAAATTGAATTCTTATCTTTTATAGTCTTTCTCTATAAACTTTGTGTCTATGTGATTTTATTTAATTCTGTGTGCTCGCCTTCGGCTCGCACTTTAGAAGGGGATTAGGGCGTTCCGCCCTTAATAATCCTCATAAAAATCACTTACATAAGTCTGAATTGAGCCAACAAAATCAAGCCTATATTTTTTGCATTTCACATTTTATTCTTACATTTGCAGAGTATTATTTACTAACACTCAATCATATATTACCATGAAATACAACTTACTAACTTTGATATGTTGTGTCGCATCGTCAGCAATTGTCAATGCAGCAGACGTGAAGATCTCCGTCGACACAAAAAGCGGAGTCCACAAGTACAGCCCATATCTATTCGGACGCAACACATCCGACATCCCTTTCCAACCGGGGAAAACGCTTGACCCTAAGGCAGAATCTCTGTTGAAAGAGAGCGGAATAAAATTTGTCCGCCTCAACAACGGAAACAACGCCACAAAGTACAACTACCAAAAGCATCTCACCTGTCATCCCGACTGGTACAGCAACATCTACGACTGCGACTGGGATATGTCGTCTAAAGTGATGAATGAAAGTTTTCCCGGCATCCAGGCAATGTACTCGTTCCAGCTATGCGGATATGTAGCGTCTTCCAAAGAGCATAATTTCAACGACTGGGAATTCAACCAGAGTCAATGGGGAGAATGGTGTTCATGGCCATTGTGTGGAGGCGGTGAAGTGATCAACCTCGAGAAAAAGGAATATAAGGCAGGAGACACGTCGCTCTATCTTGAAGAATGGACCCCAGAGCAGACAACCGACATCCTCACCTACTGGAAAGACGACCTTAAACGAGACATGAGCCAATTCATCTATTGGAACATGGACAACGAGCCTGAGATGTGGAGCTGGACACACAAAGATGTGCAGCCTGATTTCGACCCCGAATTCTATATCCAGCAATACGTGAAAGCGGCGTTGGCAGCAAAAAAGAAATTTCCAGAAATCAAACTTTGCGGACCTGTGGCAGGAAGCGAGTGGACATGGTTCAAGACAAGCAGTCCGACAAACTCAACTCCGACACTGGACGGAGAGAAAATGCCATGGTTGAAATATTTCATCGTGCGTATCGCACAGGAGCAGAAAAAACATGGAGTCAAACTGCTTGATGTGCTCGACATCCACTACTATCCAAGTGGAGATAAAGGAGAAGAGGCAAACCTGCAGTCGCACCGCACTTATTTCGACCGCACATACGACAATCCAGAAGCAAACGGACTTTACACTTTGAACGGAGGCTGGGACACCAATATCAAGAAAGAGTATATTCTCGGACGTTGCGACGACTGGATGAAAGAATATATGGGAGAGGATCACGGAGTAACTTTCTCTGTGTCGGAATACAACATCAGCAGCAGTTTCGAGCCAATCACCCACGCTATCGCCTATATCAGCCATGTGGGAGAACTGATGAAAAACAACGGAGAATTCTTCACTCCATGGAGCTGGTATCCAGGAATGTGGGAGGCTATCCATCTGATGGCTCGCTACAGCAAGGAATACTACGTGCCAAGCCAATCGTCGGATGTCAATATGGTGGAAAGCTACGTGACTGTAAACGATAACAACACAGAAGCCACACTGCTGATTGTCAACCGTTCGACAAAAGATGCCGCAGACGTGGAAGTCACAGTTTCAGGAATGGAGATTGCAGACGGAAGTTGCAAGACATTGTCTCTGTCTGATCTTCCAGCGTCGGAAACATTTGTAAGCCATACTGAGAATGCGCTTGTGGAGGGCGACGCTGCAATTTCCAACGGAGTGGTCAAAACATCATTGCCAGCAAAAAGTATCAAGGCTGTGCTTCTACGCAGTGTCAATGCAGGAATGGAATCAATAGCAGCCAAAGAAGACGCAATTGTCTACCCTACCGTGTCTGACGGACAATTCTTTGCCAAGTGTGCCGACGGAATACAAAGCGTCGACATCATCGGAGCCAACGGCATCCACAATGAATCAGTCGTTGGAAACGGCAATGATTTTGTAGCGTTCGACATCACAGGAAAAGGCTCGTACTTAATAAGAGTCAACTCTAAAGACAACTCTACTATTGCTAAAGTGGTTGTGAAATAACACTATTATTTATCTATATAAAATTCAATAGAAAAGACGGGAGTCATTCCCGTCTTTTTGTGTTTTTTAAGTTTGGTCGGATCCTATTTTAAGACTGATAATTTGGACATTGTATTTGAGGAGTGCAAAGGGCAGAACGCCCTTGCCCTCCCTACCAGCGCGAGCAGAAGGGGAGCGCAAAAAGAAAAGAACATAAATCTTTATTTATCACGTTCTATGAAAAACTGATGTTAGAATTTTGATTTAATATAATTCAAAAGTTTCTCATTTTTATAAATAGGACCTTGAATACTTTTACCACCAGAAAAGCCATGTTCAAACAGATTTGTCTCATTCAGCTCTGTACCATTATATTCTTCTAATAATTCCAATTTATAAGTTATATCATTTGGAGGAGTTGTCACCCAATAGGCTTGATCTTCACGTTTGCAATTTGCTGCAGTTACCACCATTTTGAAACGTACACATCGTTCATCGGACATAAACAGGTAAACTACATCTCCGATGGCAAAACGTGCTCTCCCCATTCTCCAACTGACAAATCCAAGATTGTGAATTGCATCTGCATGTCTACACCTTTTTCTGTTGGCAAAGGCAAGCCAAGTGCGATTCTGTAACATATCAACCAATTTAATATTAAAACTTATATTGGAGACAAACTTACAAAAATCTCTCGAATAAACTTTGGTTTTTATCCGTTGGAAGTCATTCTACTATTTCTCTCTACAAACACAAAAAAAGGCAGTGGAATCACCACTGCCTTTCGTTTATCTCAAAATGCCAGATTTTGCATTTTGTAGTCACACGCACGTCCGTGCGTCTCTACAAGCGCATTCCTAATTCTGCATTTAGCATTTATAATTCTGCATTTCCTTACAGCATCTTCATGCTTCTTGAAATGAAGTTGTCGAGAGCTGAACCCTTTAGCAAACCTACGCTCAACAATGACAAATCCACCAACTGCTTCATCTCATCGCTCTCTGCTGCAAACGAATTGTATGCGGCATCACGTGTCGCCTGTTTTTCAGTAAGTCGTGTCTCACACTCCTTGATTGTAGACTGTGCCTCTGGCTTGATCTTGCCATCTGAATCCTTCTGGTTGCGAAGATTTGAAATGTTATCCTCAAGTTCACGAATCTCTGTAAGCACTCCGCTCAAACTACTTGCTGTCTTATCTTTAAGTTCACGCAAGATCTTGCTGATCAAACCACTGTTCTCGTTCACAACAAAGTTGTATGAGTCAGGCATATCACCGTAGAAATTCATGCCAGGCTGATTACGAGACATCTCCTTCATTCTACGCATAAACTCATTCTGCGTGATTTCAACAGCCTGAGAATCAGCATCAGCATTGACATAACTTACAATAAAGTTGAATTTGTCATTCTTTGGAAGAATGCTCTGGAATGCTGTCGTAAGAGCAGTCTGGTCTTCCTGAGACATCTCCACTTTCTTCTCGTCGCCCTTAGGGATAAGCTTGTCGATTGTATCCGCGTCGACACGGGCGAAACGAAGTTTTCCACCTTCACTCTTATGCTCCAACATCGACATGAAGTGAGAATCCAACTCTCCATCCATCATCAACACATCATAACCCTTATCCTTTGCTTTCTGGATGAATGAGTATTGAGCCTCCTTATCTGTTGCATATAGGTAGACAACAGAATCATTCTTATCTTTCTGATTAGCCTCAACCAACTTGCTGTACTCCTCAAGTGTGTAATACTTGTTGTCGACATTCTTCAAAAGCACGAATTTCCTTGCCTTCTCCTCGAACTTCTCCTCCGTAAGCATTCCGTATTCGATGAAAATCTTTAGGCTGTCCCACTTGCTCTCGAAATCTGCACGATCGGAATTAAACAACTCCTGCAGACGGTCGGCAACCTTCTTTGTGATATGGGAAGAGATCTTCTTCACATTCTGGTCGCTCTGCAAATAGCTTCTCGACACATTCAACGGAATATCAGGAGAATCGATCACACCGTGAAGGAGTGTCAGGAATTCAGGCACGATACCCTCTACAGAATCGGTGACGAATACCTGGTTGCAGTAGAGCTGAATCTTATTCTTCTGAATCTGGAAATTATTCTTGATCTTAGGGAAGTAAAGAATACCAGTCAAATTGAATGGATAATCGACATTCAAATGAATATGGAACAAAGGATCATCACCCATTGGATAAAGTTCACGATAGAAATTAGTGTAGTCTTCATCCTTCAAATCAGCAGGTTTCTTAGTCCATGCTGGCGACGGGTTGTTGATGATCTTATCCTTGTCAGTCTCAACACTCTTGCCATCTTTCCACTCTGTCTCTTTTCCGAAAGCGATCTCAACAGGAAGGAACTTGCAATATTTGTTTAGCAACTCACTGATTTTATTCTCCTCAAGGAACTCCTTGTTCTCGTCGTCGATATGCATCACAATATCAGTACCACGACGCTCCTTTGTTGTCTCCTCCAAAGTGTATTCAGTGTCGCCGTTGCAGCTCCACTTCATGGCCTTTGAGCCATCCTTATAAGAAAGAGTGATGATGTCGACACTCTTCGACACCATGAATGACGAATAGAAGCCAAGACCGAAGTGACCGATAATGGCATTTGCGTTGTTCTTATATTTCTCTACAAACTCTTCAGCGCCTGAAAATGCAATCTGATTGATATACTTCTCAATCTCATCAGCGGTCATACCGATACCAGAGTCGGAAACAGTAAGTGTGCCAGCCTCCTTGTCTATCTTGACACGCACCTTAAGATCACCAAGCTCACCGCTAAATTCGCCGACAGAAGCCAATGTCTTTAGCTTGCTCGTAGCATCTACAGCGTTCGACACTATCTCACGCAAAAAAATCTCGTGATCTGAATAAAGGAACTTTTTGATGACGGGAAAGATGTTCGCCGTCGTTACGCCAATATTACCTGTAGCCATATATCTAATTTTTTTTGTTTCTGCTTTACGCTTACGTAAAATCAAAATGTATGCCACCAGCAAATTTCCATATCTACTCTGCCCTTTTGACATACGAATAGCAAAAGACATGACAATTTTGCACGATTGATGATTGATGGTTGACTGTTATTTTGTGACACTACCAAATAAAGATTATCTTTGCATGCGAAAAGATGACCTATATGTTTAATTATATAAAAGACGGTAGTCTTAAAAGAGAATGCCGAAAAATATTGTTTGATTGCGACTCGCCGGAAGGGAAAATGTTTGATGTCCTTCTTACCGGATTCATTCTGCTGTCGGTAGTAGTGGTGATTATCGGCACTGTCCCTGCTGTGGCAACTCGTTTCAGCACAGAGTTTGAGGTGCTCGAATGGATCTTCACTATTTTCTTCACGATAGAATATATCATGCGCGTCTACTGTGAGGAAAAGCCCCTGAATTATATCTTCAGTGTTTTCGGAATTATAGATTTGATTTCGACGTTGCCAACATACATCAGCCTCATCACACCGTCTGCCCACTCACTGGCAGTCATACGTATTTTCAGAATCATACGTATTTTCAGGATATTCCGTCTCTTCTATTTTTTGAGCGAGGGAGAGGCTCTCATCAACGCATTCCGCGACAGTTCGAAGAAACTGATTGTCTTTTTCTCACTCGTCGTGCTTGTGGTGATTTCACTCGGAGCTTTGATGTATATAGTGGAGAGCGACGAAGAAGGCACCGCTTTCTACAACATTCCCGTCTCCATCTATTGGGCGGTCGTGACGATGACGACGGTGGGATATGGCGACATCGCCCCCATCACCACAATGGGAAGAATCATCTCCACATTCGTCATGCTTCTCGGTTATATAGTTATTGCCGTGCCGACGGGTGTAGTCTCGTCGTCTATGCTTGAAGGTTATGAAAAATCAAAAGCCAAAACATGCAAGAACTGCGGTGAGAAGACAAACAGAAGCGACTCTCTTTTCTGCAAACACTGCGGAAAAAGATTGTAATTTGGCATTCCGCATTTTTAATTTTTCATTCTCATAATCGTCTCATACGCCTGATTGATTCTCTGCGACTTTATCGTCGCCTCCTCCACCGCTCGCTCTCCCTTTCCTGAGTACAGATCAGGATGGTATTTCTTCAACAACTCCCTTTTCATCTTCTTTATATCGTCGACGGAAGCGTCTGGAGACAGTCCAAGAACAGAATATGCTTTTTCCAACTCTGTAGGCACATGAGTATACGAAGAAGATTGGCGATACTCACGTCTCTCCTCCTGCTTATTGCTGCTACTGCCATAATTATGTTGGCTATAACTCTCCTCTCTTCTATACCCACTTTCCTTTTTCTTGTAATTTCGTTCATTCCATTCAAAACGACGCTTCTTAAACTCCTCATAAGCCATATACTTGCCTGATCTCATTCTCGACCAGAACATTGTCTCAACCCTAGAATAGGCAGAATCGGTCATTCCGATACTTTTTTTCACCATATCTAGCAACTTCCCCTGATTCTCATCAAGATTACCATTGGCATAGGCGATAGATAACAAGCCTAACATAAACTCCTTCTTAAATTGAAAGTCTTTTGTCTCGAAACGGTCTAATTCGTCTTGCAATTGACTCACTTTGATTGTATTGCCTTGACGCGAAACTCTATGAAACTCTTCCATTATAGCATCCATATATTTGACACCACCCATTTCTCGAAAAGCAGACTTTACCATATCACTAATCTGAGCTGTGAGTTTTTTATCGACATGATAATCAGGCGTAAGTTTTGCCATAGCCACAAACGTTCTGATCATCAGTTTATCGCTTTCTGATACTTTTTCCAATATCAACTTCACAAAAAACTTAATGATTCTATATGGGATGTAAAACACAAGCCATATAAAAAAGCACAGGAATGCTACTATTAATAAAATTATAATAAATGTCATATACCCTAATTTTTTTGACCGTCGCATCAACCATGTTTTCTAAGATTTCTGCGACATATGTCTGGTTGTTATAAAACTGATATGAACACGTAATAATTAATACTTCAGTTCATATTCTCATATTTGCGAGACAGAAGCGGATTCATTCCGTCACCATCTTCAAACGCACAAATGTAGAGTTTTATAAATAATACAAATTAGGATACGCCAATAAAAACTTTTCTAATTCTTAAAAATCCCTAAAATCAAATTTTAGCTCATACTCAATCAAAACCATCCGAATCCTTCCTATCTATCCGGTGCAACGGGAGCAATAAAAAAATCCAGCCTTGTTACAAGCTGGATTAAAAGTTTACATATTTTCAGCAGATGTGAATCAATCCCACCAAAAATTCCAGGTCTTTCTATCTTTTATAGATTCCCCTATACTAGCAAAATTATCATATCCCTGCTCTAAGTCTCCACAGTAAGCATACATTTCTATGGCTGTTTTCTTTGGATCGTCAACAGGACGAGGAAGTAAATAATCTACGCAGGCAAACGAAATAGCAACAGGAATAGCTCCATAAGTTTCATACCAGTATTTGGAAACAGCCATGTGTTCCTCAGGCGTAGGACAAGCATTCCAGTTGCCATACGGTATGTACGCCCATATTTTCCATGGTTCAGTGACTGGAACTTTTACCATAACTATATTATCGAAACTATTATTTAGAGATAAGCAATCATATACTTCTTTTTCATCATCCTCTTCATTCCTCTCTGCGGCCTGACCATTCATAAATGCGTCCCATTTATGAGAATATTTTTTGATGTCATTTTCTAATTGATCTTCTAGATAAGCACGACCATCTGCGACATCCGACGACAATAATTTATTTCGATAATTTTCCATTGTTGTCCTGAGTTCATCTTCTGTTTTTGCAGATGATGCTTTAGCATTGAATTTCATAATTTCAATCACATCTTCATTGTCATTAATGAAAACAGGAGTGAACCCTTCTCGTTTTCCTTGTTCTAAATAAAAGTAATATTTATCAAGGAGTTCTTGCCTAGAAATATTACTTTTCCTTTTTGCAATCTTGACACACTCACAACCGGTTAAGCATTCCAGATATTCAATAGAATATTTGTCATCTTCTTCTTTTTCTTGATCTGTTGTATCATCATTCCTAACATTCCCCTCTTCAGAATCAGACACGCTCCCAGTTTCAGTAGGAAGTTCCAGATTTTCAGATGCTGAGTATTTTTCATCAACATCATTCCTGTTTACAGAACCATTCGTTTCTTGATTCCCGTCGTCGGAACCAGAATGATCTCTCTTCTTGAAAAACTTAGATTTTGCCAAAATAAACAAAACCACAATGATAAAGATTATTACTCTCATAAGATTTTTGAATTATTAATACGTTTAGTTCTTCAGATAGGAATAGGAGGTCCTAACAATTTCTATCTCCAATGCGCCAAAGATATATTATTTTACAATATGTTTTATGGAACCGCAAAAATTTTCATTGGCTTCAAAGAAATAAACGCTCAATCCAAACTCTCCGGCTCATCATCCTCCGGTGCGACGTGAGTGGCATCGAATGCAAGGAAAACAGGGAAGAGAAGGAAAATGTGTTTGTCATCCAATTTATATAATTCTTATTTACAAAATCATCATACCCGAAGAGTATATATTTGAATCAACCTTATACAAGACTCTCGCAATACATTTTATTAACGACTCTGTTTCGCATAAGTTTCATATCAGTAAAGTTTCGACTAATATTTTGTACTAATTCAATATAATTATCTGATCCGTCCTTCCTTATATAATAATATGGTTTAATAGATATACAATTCTTATGCTCAAAAATTGTATTAAGCAAAGTTCTATCTGAATTACCACAAGAATGCCCCATTATATATACTTGAAATGGTGCAGATTCAAGAAAAGACAATGTACTCCTGTAATTATCCGTTTCAAGATATTTTATAGACTTGATATTTCGTAAACATTCATTATCGTTGAGATTCTGAAGTTGTAAATAATCTTGATCCATCTCATCCCCATATCCAAAAATCATATTTTGTGGTTTTGCCAATTCCCCATGTATATGTATTTGATATGATACATCATTTAAAATATAAAAATCAACTGTGTTTGTGTAATTGAAATTAACAAATAGAATCCTATCTGGTAACATAAATAAATCAGGATATTTCACAAAATAAATATCTGTCCCATATTTTTCTTTGTAAAACTCTATTTCATTTATTGATTTATCATCTAATCCATACCTAGATTGTTTGTCTTTCCAATCAAGACTTTGTTTACTAACACAATAGTCAATATATTTTCTAAATTCTGCAAAACCTTCTATGGATATATCTTGGGGATCTATTGGAGCATAAAGTTTCTTTCTCAAATCATCATAAGGGGCGATTCCTTTTTGACTTGTAAAAATCAAATAATCTGTTAATAGCTTTTGAAGATATTGCATTTGCTCATTTAACTCATTCAAATTTCCCGATGAAGAAAAAGTCAGAGCATACTTTTTTAACAAATTATAATACTCATTTTCAATATCAACCCATCCTTTAGTTTCGATACTTTTACATATATTCTCAAAAAAAGGAGGATATACTATTTCAAAACTTTCAGGATATTTTTTTAGCTCTTCTATAAACTCAAGACCTGATATATTAAATTCAGTTTTTAATGGATCCCTAAAAAATCCCCGCGAATATGAAAATGAAAGCCAACCATTATAACCACTAGCAGGTAATATTTTTATAGTGCATAGCAAATCAGATGACACGGCACTGGATTCTATCACAATGTCGTAAAACCTTTTGTCCCAATACCAGTCTATGAAATTCTTATAACTGGTTTTCAATTGATGAGCCAAATCAAATCCGTTACCTATGAGTACTATTCTGTTCATATACTATTATTTCAACAAATCTAATCCTAACTCTTTCAAAAATTCATTAAGTTTATTTTGAGCCTCCGCAATCCTGACATCACATTCGTTTATTCTTTGTGCTACAGCCTTCAAATCAATCTGTTCCTCTTCTTTTGAAAGATTTACATAACGAGTGATATTAAGATTGAAGTCGTTCTCCTTGATTTCCTGTAATGAAACCTGACGAGAATAACGAGGCTCTTCACGACGATATTTATACGTATCAACAATCTTCTCAACGTCGCAGTCACGAAGAATATTCTGTCTCTTACCTTTTTCGTAATGCTCTTCGCCACTAGCATTTATAAATAGAATTTTGCTATTTTTACGACATCGCTTTAAAACAATGATGCAGACTGGAATACCTGTTGAATAAAAAAGGTTAGCAGGCAATCCTATGACGGCATCTATATTGTCATCTTCAATCAATTTCTTTCTTATAATCTCCTCTTTACCACCTCGGAATAATACACCATGAGGCAAAATTATTGCCATTGTTCCATTTTCACTCAAAAAATGAAAACCATGCAACAGAAAAGCAAAATCGGCAGCCGACTTAGGAGCAACTCCGTAGCGATTGAAACGAAAGTCTTTCGCCGTCTCTTCTGTCGGATCCCAACGAAGACTGAAAGGCGGATTTGCCACCACAGCATCGAACTGCATTTTCAGTGCAGGATTTTGTTCATTGAGTATATCCCAATCATTAACCAATGTATCACCATGATGAATTTCGAACTCTGTATCCTTCACTCCATGAAGCAACATGTTCATTCTGGCAAGGTTGTAGGTGGTGATGTTCTTCTCCTGACCATATATTTTGCCAATACCATAACCTTCCATCTCGTGACGAACATTGAGCAACAGCGACCCCGAACCACAAGTAAAGTCCAGGACTTTGTCTATACGTTTTTTCTTACCGGACGCTGGATCTTGACAATCAAGCGTAACAATACGGGAAAGTATTGTCGAAATCATCTGTGGTGTATAGAACTCACCCGCCTTCTGACCCGAACCAGCAGCGAACTGACCGATAAGATACTCATAGGCATCTCCTAAAGAGTCTCCTTCCGCACCACTATTATTCAATCCTTCCGCTATAGTTTGAATGACTTTTGCTAAAAGTTTGTTACGTTCAGTGTAGTTTTTGCCCAACTTCTCCGAGTTAAGGTTGATTTCGGAAAACAATCCTCTGAACGAACTATCAAACGATTCATTTTCAATGTATTTGAATCCGTTTTGTAAGTTTTCCAGCAAAGTGTCACTTTGAGTACGAGCCAACTCAGCAATATTGTCCCACAAATATTGAGGCTCTATCACATAGTGGATCTTACGCTTCATCTGTTTTTCGAACAAAAAAATATAGCCTGGATTGTTTTTATACCAGAACTGCAGAGGCGTACTGATTCTCATTGACGCCAATTGTTCCTTTGTTAGTTCAGGATAATCTGACCCCAATTCCTTTTTTGCTGACTTAATATAATTATCCGACAAATACTTCCAAAAAAGGAACGAAAGCATATAATCACGGAAGTCATCCGCCATCATAGCCCCACGTAAGTTATTGGCTATGCTCCAAAGGGTTTTTCCGAGTTCTTGTTGTATATTTTGTGCCATATTAACAATTTTATGTATGCAATATAAAATGATATTTTGTCATTAGTGCATTATAAACATCCCTAACAATTTGTTTATTATCATCAACCATGGCATCCATTTGAGGATAATACACTTTTTGATGAGTTAATGCATTAATAATAGTCGCCATTCTATCCGGATCTGTAATACCAATCTGTTCCAACACATATTTTAATTGTCCCGTCCCCAAAAACGAAGAAATGTTTTCAAGAACTTGTCTCAGTATTGCTAAGTGATAGATTTCCATATTATCACTCGCTATCGCCAAGTCAAGAACTTGTAATAACCTAAGATGATACAACAATACATCATTCTTCGGATTGATTAGCTCAAATCCAGAATCAGTGTTTTTTTCAAGTAATTGAACCTTTGAGACCTTTTTATACTTGTCAGCTTTTTCTCCTTTTAACAAACAATCGCTTAATAGCGTAGCAAAACCTATATGATGTGTTGTAATGATAATTTTTCGTTTCTCATAATACTTTTCGATTAATTCCAGCAGGGTAAAAATCGTGATAAAAATATTATGGTCATCAAGGCTCGAAACTGGGTCATCAATAATAATGTATTTGTTTTGGTCATCTGCCCAACCTTCTGTATCAAACAAAGCCAGGAAGAAACACCACACGAAAATTCTTTCTTCTCCACGAGACAACTTGATGTTTTTGTCATCCGTATCGTCCAAATGAAAAGAAATATATTCTATGCCCTTTTCCGGATTATCTTCGTATGAATGAAACACAAAATCATATTTAGGATTGTAAGGCTTCAGTTTTTGTCTGACACTATCCTCATAAATCAATGAATGACACTTGTTCAAACTACTCGGCACCACTCGAAGAATGATTTTTTCTTCGGAATGCTCAATATCATTATCCCAAACAAACAAATCCTCACTATAAGCATTATAATAAACGCCTGTTTGTCTACCTTTCTTTTCCTCTTCCAATTGCTCTCTTGCAAGCTCCTTATATTCAACAGAAAGTCTTGTTTTCCCTGTTCCATTGAATGCATAAACAAGGAAAATATTCTCTTTAGCATCCTTAATCTGTTTTGCTATATCTTTCAATTCCATAACTCTTTAATCATTTTGAAGTTGGAAACATTTGTTGCATCAATCCTTTTTTATACACTTCCAAGAATCTAACCTTATTGGTGTATTGGTTTATCATTTCGTCAAGCAATGTGAGGCAATCAGCTATTTTATGTTGTTCAGATAATGATGGCACAAAAATTGGCATATCTGAAATCATTTCTAATCTAACAGAATCCACAGTCGCCTTTGCCGTCATTCTCATAGCTCTTTCATAAAAATGCGTGGAAAAGAAATAATAAAAGTATTTCCCATCTACACCTTGAAAGTCAGACATTTTATAACATCTTTGATGTAAATCAAATTTACCATTAATATAATGAAAAACTTGCCCTATTTTCCCATCTCCAATTGTAATAACTGCCTCACAATCATATAAATATTTATTGCTTTTGACAGGATGCTCTGAACGAATAAAGAATGGGTAAACTCCATCATTTACTTGGTCTTGCGAATTACTTTTTCCTGTTCCAATTGAACAAACTTGTTTCACCATCTTTTCTTCCCATTCCCCATCCTTCTCAAATTCCTTGAAGCGCAGTTCGGGCAAAGTTTTGCCATGAGCAGGAAAAAGTTTTTGCATCAGGCCTTTCTTGTAGGCTTTAAGTTGTTCGAGTTTGTCCTTGGTGGCGGAAAGCATTTCATCTAACGCAGACAGGCAGGCCGCTATGCGCTGCTGTTCGGCAAGAGAAGGGATGCAAACAATGTAATCCATCATCATATTTTTATCTCCACGCGGCATTTTTACCCCTTTTGCCCCTGCCATAGTATGAGCAATAAAACTATCACTTTTAATAATCTGCGACACAAAATGATAATCAAAACCATTTAATGCTCGAAAAACTATCACATCATTTGATGCCGCTCCATCAAATTCTGCCTGCCAAACTTTCTTCAAATACGGTCTAATATTTGAGAACAAAATATCTCCTTTTTTAAAGCAAGTGAAAGACCCCGTTTCAGGCAATTTTGAAGCTTTTTTAACTCCTTCAAGGTTTTGTAACATATTTTCTGTGCTGATATAAGTTTCTATCTGCAACTCGTTGATACTGCATTTATCATCTACATCTTTGACAATTTCTCCCAATCTCTTCACTTCCCATTCCCTCTCATTTTGGAATTCGGGAAAGCGAAGTTTAGGAATATGAATATTTGTGGATTTAGTGGTCATATCATATACAATTTTATTCCTCATACGCCTTCAACCCAGATATATTCTGCCCTGATGCTAATCGTTTTAGCAATGGCACAAGGTCATTCATCAATTCTGTTTCCTTACGGATTCGGTCACGCCAACCTAAATCTAACGGTTCTAGCAACTCATTCAATTTCTCCCCGTCGAAAATTCTTCGATCTACAATGTCGTTCACAAAAGTCTGCACCGCTTTCACATTCAAACCATGTTTCTCAGAAATGAGAGACATCTCCTTTGCATATTTTTCCGTTTTGAAAACTTCGTAACCATCCTTTATTTCTTGCTCTGTTCGACCATTTACTCCATCAAGACTATCAATGTAGGCGATAATGTCGTCTCGATCATCAAGCAAATTTGCACTCGAACGAATTAAATTGACAAGATCATCCTTCGTCATTTTCCATTTAGATGGTTGTCCCATATATCTGGAAATCAACTCCATAATATAGTCGTAGTCTATCATTGTCGAAGCAAATAGGACAAACTCAAAATCAAGGTCCTCAATTTCTTTTGAGACTCCTTCTTCTGATTTTTCTCGTTTGCCTTTCAAATCACGAGCAAGATCAAGATAAGCACCACGAAAAGCCTGCAGATCATCATCAGTGAATCCATAAGAAAGTTGTGGTTCAGCCACATACATCGAATATTTGTCTGGTTTCACTTCCACAAGATCTGTATATTGGTCTAGTTGTGTTTTGAGTCGTTGTATCTCCTTAAAGCGATTTATAAAATCTGCTTTAGCAATATCCCCTTTCAAATTTGGAACTTCTTCTGCTTTGAATTCCAAATTGTTTGTTGTCATAAAGCTACGTAACCTATCAATAGCCTCAATGTATTTTTTTCGGATTGAAGAAGCCGGCTCAACAATCCAAATTTGACGTGCGACCTCCTCTTTTTCCCCAGAGAATAAAGCAATAGCTGCGTCTACCGCCGTTTGCTGTCCTCGAAAATCTAGAATATTGCCGTATGGTTTGGTATCGTTTAAGATACGATTTGTACGAGAAAACGCCTGAACCAAACCATGATACTTCAAATTCTTATCCACATACAACGTATTCAAATACTTGGAATCAAAACCAGTCAACAACATATCCACAACAATAGTTATGTCAATCTTGTTTTTATGTGCATAATCTTTGTTGCTATACTGCTGGTTTTTAATACGCTGCTGAACATCTTGATAATACGCATCAAACTCATTAACACTGTGAGTTGTGCCAAACTGCTCGTTATAATCTTTGATGATATCAGTCAACGCAGCCTTTTTCTGGTCTGGATCCTGCTTATTGTCCTGTTGCTCCTGTGGCAAATCCTCCTGAATCTGCATAATATCGCGATTACCCTCAGCAGGAGGCGAAAACACACAAGCTATGTTCAATGGCTCATATTGTCTGTCTTCAGCCATTTTATTTGCTTGTGCGACCTTGAACAAATGATAGTACTCGATAGCATCTTTGATTGAGCCAGTGGCAAACAACGCATTGAAACGACATCCGTTTGTTGCAGCACGGTGTTTTGCTAAAATAGCTTTTACAATAGCTGATTTCTTCACCATGTCTCCAACTATATCAGACTTGTCTGGCTTAAAATAATCAACATGAAAACGCAAGACATTACGGTCATCAATGGCATTCGTTATCGTATATGCATGTAACTCCTTTTGAAAAACGTCTTTTGTCGTTTTGTATTGAGCCTCTTCTCCTGTTATTTGTGTATATGATGCATTTTCCTCAAAAATAGGAGTTCCTGTAAAGCCAAAAAGTTGTGCGTTCGGAAAGAATTCCTTGATAGCTTTATGATTATCTCCAAATTGAGAACGATGGCATTCATCAAAAATGAATACTATGCGTTTGTCTCGCAAAAGCGAAAGACGCTCCTGATAGTTGCTACGATTCTGCGGATCAAGAGCAATGCCCAACTTCTGTATAGTTGTGACAATGATTTTATCAGCATAATCCTCCGAAAGCATACGACGGACAAGTGCATCTGTGTTGGTATTTTCTTCAACACAACCATCTTGAAATTTGTTAAACTCCTCTCGAGTTTGTCGATCAAGATCTTTTCTGTCGACAACAAAAAGACATTTTTCAATCTCCGGGTTATCCTTCAAAAGAGTAGATGCCTTGAACGACGTCAACGTTTTACCACTACCTGTAGTATGCCAGATGTAACCGTTTCCTCTGTTTTCATTGATACAATTCACTATAGCTTTCACCGCATATATCTGATATGGTCGCATCATAAGGACTTTTCTTTCTGATGCCATCAAAACCATATAACGGCTAATCATCTCACCCAAACGACATTTTTGTAAAAAAGCATCAGCAAAAGGATGAAGACCTGTTATTTTCTGATTCTTTTCATCAGCCCACTGATATACAGGTAAAAACCTTTCATCAGCATTGAAGTTGAAATGTTCCTTATTGTTATTAGCAAAATAATATGTATTATGTTGATTGCTGACAATAAATATCTGCATAAAACAAAGCAAAGAATTGGTATATCCATTGCCCGTATCATTCTTGTAATCAACAATTTGCTGCATTGCACGACGTGGACTAACATCCAAAGTTTTTAGTTCTATCTGAACAACCGGCAAACCATTGATGAGTAGAATCACATCATATCGTTGAAAACTATTTTTTGTATTAATCTGTAGCTGATGAATAACCTCATATTCATTTTTGCACCAATCCTTTATATTCACCAACATATACTGAAGCGGCGTGCCATCTTCTCGTATAAAAGTATTACGCTCACGCAATTTTTTTGAGGTAGCAAACACATCCGAATCAGTAATTTCTTCCAAAAGTCGAGTGAACTCGTTGTCTGTTAAGTGGCAACGATTCAATGTTTGAAATTTTTCTCGGAAATTATGCTCAAGACTATCCCTATCATGAATGTCTTCACGATAAACATACTTCAAATCCTCACTCAAATAGCTTATAAACTGCTCTTCGATTTGTCTTTCTGATGCCATAATCCCTAAAAAAATACCAATATTCAATATCATCCAATAGATTTCACTAAAAATCTTACAATCAAATAATATTCAAAAGTATTATGGAATTAAACATTGTCATGAAATGCCAATACCATCATAAATAAAAATATCTATTTTGCAAGTTTTTTCATCTATTCGTATCAAATGGCGAAATTAACATTTTTTTTCATTTCTGTCAACTATAGAAACATTTATTTATCAAACCATAATACAGCCAACTATAAAAACAAAACTTTCTTTGTGTAATACATTCCTATAAATCCTCAAATTTCTCAATCACAACAGAAATAAAAATACTTTAACTAACATACGTCGCCGTGGTATTCGCAAAAATCCTCGACAATGAAGATACTGGAAGTCTATAATTGTAAGGTAATATCATTTACTCCTCTTAATATAATTTATTTCCTTAAATCATCTTACTTGATTCTCGTATATCTCGTGTATTTGTGGCTCTTGCCATAGTTGGCGAAACAGCCTTTGAATTTCTGCGGTATCTTGATTTCTATGCCGAGCTCGTGTGTGCCTCGATTGTCGTGTCGCAATGAGCCGAAGAAATAGTCGTAGGAATAAAACACTGATAGGAATGAGAACATGTTGATTCCAAACAACACCGATCCTTCATAGTTGAACCTATATGCCATGCCGACGTAAAATAGATCCTTTGGATGAAACTCAAAATCAAACAGATACTGGAAGCAGACACTCAATTGATGCTTGTTTCTGTCTTCATATCTGTAGTAGGAGTAAGACGGGATTAATCTCCACCACTCTTTCGACTGCATCAGGACGTTGAAATAACCAGACCATAACTTACGCATCCTCTGATTCTCCTCTCCCGTCGAAATCAAATGGTTGACTGATGCTCCTAACTCAAAATTCTGCAGCAAAAGCTCAAAACCAGCCTCAGCATCTGGCGACGTGTAGTTGTCCAACTTGTCGATCGCCACATTCTCTGAATTCACTCCCATCGTATTCATCATATCGAAATCGTAGCGACGTGACACAAAGCCAGCTCCGACTCCAAGATTCAGATAGCAGTCTTCATTAAACGGCACCATGAAGGCATAAGTCAATTTCGGCATCGTCGTCTTGGTGTAGCCGATCTTGTCGCCAAGCATAGTAAGCGCCACCTGGGAATGAGCTCCAATGAAAAAATAACGTGCGCTAGCAAAGAAAGTGTTTGGAGAGCCTTCTATATTACGCCACTGTGTCCTTCCTCCTAATGTGATCGTAGCCTCAAGAATCTCTGGAATATACGCCGGGTTGGTATACGCCATTCTCAACTGGCGATTGGTAAACAACACGTCTTCTTGTGCCGACGCGGTTTGCGCCAACACAAGATTCATAATCATCACTATATATATCGCTATCTTCTTCATTATCTTACCACTGTTATATATCCAGTCTTATGCTGCTCTTCTCCTCCAACATAATAAGTCAACGAATAGAAATATGTGTCGTGGAAAACAACATCTCCATTCTTGTCGTAAGTTCCATCCCATCCGTTTCCTTTATGGATAAGATTGCCAATACGGTCGAAGATTTCAAGATCGTAATCCTTCATAAACTCATAATCGGTATCCACGACGAATGTGTTTGGAACATAGATCGACGGATCAATGTAAAGTGTCGAGTATGCTGTTCCGACACAACCAAACTCATGAGTCACAGTCAATCCTACATTTACAAGACGTGACAACTTAACCACTGTGTCTGAGTAGACATGGTTTTCCATCTGCGACATTCCAGGAGCAGAACCGTCGCCAAAATCCCATGAATATGTGAACATTCCGTCGTCGACGGTATTGAGCCTTGCCTCGAAATCCACCTCCGTAGTATCTCTGTTGATATGGTATTCTGTCGACGAGATTCTTGGATGCAACACAATCTTCGGAGTCAATATGTCGACAACCTTGATGGCTATCGTGTCGCTCACCACACATCCGTTCTTGTCTTTTCCGCTGACACGGAGATATCCGCTCTTCTCCGGAACATATTTGAATTCATCAGTTGTGCTCAAAATCTCACCGTCGTAATCCCAGCTGAAATCTTTCTCGATATTTCCGACGCTCAATTTCAACTCATCACCCTTGCAGACTCCAGGTTTACCAAACACAACTGGTTTCTCCGGAGTGTGGACATAATAGCTCAATGTCTTCTTAGCCGTGCACGACTCATGACCCTTGACCATCGCGATGATGTCAAACTGCTTGTATTCGTCTGCCACGAATGAGTATGATTCGTTCACACCATATAGATAAGCCAACTCTGTGCTGTCGGAATCCAACACCCTAAACCATGAGTTGGAAGAGCCAGCACTGATTGCCACAGTGTCGCCCGGACAAGATGTGAATCCGTCTGTAGGCCAAGTCAAATGCTCAGGCTCGATCATGTTAACGTGAATCTTCTCGACTCCGACACATCCATACTCGCTCTGGACTGTCAGATTATAAGTTCCATTGAAACCGATATTTCCACCAAGTGGGATGATGCTGTCCTGACCACCAGCAGCCACCTTCGCCAACGACGTCAACTCATAATCGACCTTATTTTCTGCCATCACATCAGCAGCAGTAAGTTTAACTCCCTTACAAGTGTCGACCATAAAGTCTCGCTCCAAAACAGCTGGCACCTTCACCACCTCAACCTTCACGCTGTCGCTCTCACATCCGTCGATCTCCGACTGAGTGACATAATATGTGTCGCTGTTCTGATTTCCATCAGCATCAAACTCCGCAAAGTCCGCACGTTTCACATCACGTATGCTATACCAGTTCAAACGAACACCAGGAATCGTAGTGTTCGGTTCTAGACGATGGACACCTGTTCCTGCACAGAATCTGAATGTATCACGAATATCAGCTATAGTATTGAATCTGTCTTTCACATATACAGTCATACATACAGGCTGACCCACACAAGCTCCACGAGTCAGACGTGCGCAATATTGTGTCTGTCCGGCAACTGCTGTCGACGGAAGCAGATCAACATCATTCTGGTTTTTATCCGTCCACTTGATATCACACGCAAAATCCTTCCACTTAGCGATCAACTCTACCGGAGTCTCACCGACACAATAAGAAGTATCGTTCACCACTGGGATATCAGTGATTTTGTCCTCAATAGTCACGACATAATTCTGAAGCTTCGTGCTACAGTTTCCAAGCACCTGCTTGAATTTGAAAGTGAACTCTCCTGCATCAGCTGCAGACGGTGCGAAAGATGCATTCGGACGTGCTGTCTGATAATTGTCTTCTGGAGAATACCAAACGACTTTCGCAGAAGCATCAGTTGGTTCAAGATATAGAGCGCTTGTCTTGCCCTCCTGACAATAAGCGGTATCAAGTTTTGATGACACAAGATCAGGAACTTTCTCCACAACCACAGTCACAACGCTGTCCGCCTTACATGTCTTGCCGGCATCACCCACAAGTTTGCTAACACTCAGGCTGACGGTTGTCTCACCGTCTTCCACGCCTGGAACAAACGCAGAATCGACACTTACAGTTGAATTATTCCAATAGTAGAAATCACCGCCACTCACCTTAAGCAACAATGTGTCTCCCTCACAGATCGGTTTGTTTCCTGCAACCGTGATCACAGGTTTCTTATAATTATTGACTCTGATTTCCGACTGTGTCTTACAAGAAGAGACGATATGCTCTGCATTCAAAAGGTAGACACCCTCAGCGGAAGCCTTCGACGCGTCGAATGGCATTGTAGCGTCAAGAGTCATTGTAGGGACGATCTCAAGTTTCAAATCCGGATCTGGATACATCGCTCTCGACACAGAATCAAGGTCGATAGTCTCATACTCACAGATATCAAGATTTCTGTTTTCAGCAATTCTGAATGGTTCAATCACATTGTAATCGAAATGAGTCTTTTCACTCATACATCCATAAACAGTGTCGATTCTTACAACGTCATATCCGTCTGTGATTGGTTTTGCCACATCCAAAGCAAGAGTATCACCAAACGACTCATTGCCATTTCCAACCATAGTCCATGATGTCTTGTAATCGCCAGCCACGACATCCGCATGCACGGTAGTCTCGACTCCGACACATAGGTTGAATGAAGGATCAACATCAAGAATTGGAGTATCAGGCTTTTTGATGAATTTCAAATTCGTCGACGCTGCGATCGGACAGTTGAACCTGTCTGTATATGTCAACCTATAGTTTCCTGCCACAGTCACCTTCGTAGAATCTGCCACATTCTTCTCTACTCCACCCTCGTATAGTTTTACAGATGTAAGCTGAGGCAAGAAACCTTCGTCGGAAACTTTCTTCTTTGTCTGAGCGTACTGAGCAAGGTCGAACTCAAGCGGAATACATATTGCGGTGTCAGCAAGAGCAATCTCAATAAGCTTGGTAATCTCCACGCTAACCTTGATAGGGTCTGACTTACAAACTGTATCAGCGTTGATATTCAACTGACGGACCGTCAACTCGTATGCAGTGTCTTTTCTTGCAGATGCGACGAATTTGTCAGCCACTACACTGTCCGCTGCAGATGTCCACTCAAGTTTATATGCAGTAGCGTCGGCAGCATCACGCACCAATTCGATATTCACATCATCATCAGTCTGACAGAAACGGAATGGATCCTGAGCAGCAAGTGAGGCAGGAGTCGTGTGGACCTTCACCACAAATGAAGAATCCATCTCACAAGTCTTGTTGTTCTCAGCCACCACCGAACGAGCGAGCAATGATACAGTGATATCATTGTCATCCGAGCTTACCACCTTGTATGTAGCCGACGGAGTTGCCACCGAATTCCAATAGAAATAGTCGGCTCCATCTGCAGTCAGCAACAAATCGTTGCCCTCACAAATAGGTTTGTTGCCAGAAACCGTGATAGCAGGCTTCTTATGTGTATTGACAGTCATATTTCTGCTTGCCACACAAGTCGAAACAGTATCGACGACGTCTATTGTGTAAACACCTTCAATAGCAACCGCCTCCACATTGAATGATGATATATTACTGTTGTATCCGCCACGGTGGATATCTATCACCAAATTGTCAAGCGGACGAAGATGCTTCTTAGCCAACGAATCCAAATTGACAGTCTCATATTCACAGATATCAACATTTGGAACAGAATCAAATGCGAAAGGAGCTTTCACACTATATGTCAACGACTGCGGATCACTCTCACAACCATATATTGTGTCTCGTCTCACAACCTTATACACAACATCATCCACCGGTTTGGAAGCGTCTATTTTCAACGATTCAGCGGTGAAAGATTTGTCAGCACCCACATTTCTCCATACGAACTCAAAATCTCCAGCCACAACCACAGGAGTCACAACAGTGTCGTTGTTCAGACATAGGTTGAATGAGCTGTCAGTGTCGAGCACTGGAATCGTTGGTTTGTTGATGAATGCCAATTTCACATTTGTCAAGACCGGACATCCATATTTATCTGTGTATCCGATTTCATAAAGTCCAGGAGTTGTGATAGAAGTTGAATCGCCAACAGATTTTGTCACACCACCGTCATACATTCTTACAGATGTCAACTCAGGCAGGAATCCTTCATCCGAAACAATCTTCTTTGTCTGAGCATACTTGGCCAAATCAAAGTCGAGAGGCATACAGATCGCAGTGTCGGCAAGAGCAATTGAAATCTGTTTGGTAATCTCCACGTCGACAACTATTGGATCCGACTTACAAACTGTGTCAGCTGTAATATTCAGCTGCTTCACCGTCAACTTATAAGCGGTGTCTTTCTTGGCAGAAGCGACAAATTTGTCGACTACTATGCTGTCTACATCAGAAGTCCACTCCAGTTTGTAAGCGGCGACATCAGCAGCGTCACGTTCAATCTCCACCTTAACATCAGCATCAGTCTGACAGAAACGGAACGGATCCTGAGCCTCCAATCTATCAGGAGTGACATACACTTTGACTTTATGCTCAAGAGTGTCGAGACAACCTGTTCCATCTATTTTAGTGACCAACAGCAAAGTTGTGTCGTGAGCCAAAGAATTGATCTTGACTGAGCCGATAGACGAAAGTTCGACACCATCCTTAGTCTGCCAAGAATATGCAGCCTTTCTATCTTCTCCCACTGTCGTTGCTTCAAACGGATTGCCGCCACATGCGATCGAAGGTGCGACAATCTTATTCTGTGGACGATTGTGGAAAATCACAGTCACTGAATTTGAAGCCGAACATCCAGTCAAAGTATCAGTCGCAGTCATATCAAACTTTATCGTATCCTGCACAGTTCTGCTGACAGACGACAATTCAGACTTCGAAGCTGGCACACCATTCTGCGTCGCCTCATATTTGATAAACGAGCGAGAGATGGAAGCGTCGAAATGGAACGAGTTGACAAGCACATCATATACATTTATCTTCTCGCCCGCACATTTCTTTGAAACAGAATCCTCTATAACATCCACCTTGACAGGAGTTGCGACCACGGCGAATGTGGTGTCGTACTCACTCACACATCCGCTCTTTAGATTCTTCGAGAATGCCGTATAAGCCACATGAGACGCAGATGCGACAACAGAATAATCATTGCCCTGCACTCCATTCTTATACTCACCCCAGAATACCGCTGTGTTTGTCTTATCCTTATTTGTGTCGACGGCGGAAAGTTTAAGATCCGCATTGTCTGAACACAAGAAAGCAGTGTCCTGAGAATCCACGATTTCCGGAGTAGTAGGTTTGAAATTGATTGTGACAGCGACTGTATCAGAAGCCACACACACATTATCAGCATCACTGATCTTATATGTATAGTTCACAGTGTCACGTCCAGCGATATGAGTTAAAGCAGACGCTGCGGCCGCATCCAAAGCTACAGAGCTGTTTCCATCTATACGAGCATAATCAATATTAAGTTTTGCTAAGTCAATAATACCGATTGACGATTCGTTTTTACTCAAATATAATTGGACATGTTTAGCGAAATCCACTTCATCAGGCTCACATACCGCCTTGCAATCCTCAGCATTCAAAGAGAATGCCTTTCTCACCTCAATATGGAAATCAGTTTTCGACGTACAGTGAGTGACCATATTCTCCTGCACGACAACATAGTCTAGGACCTTATTTTTTCCAGTCACAACAACTGTATCCGTGTTGATAGAGCGAGACACTTCGTTTCCAGCAGCATCGTAGATGATAGTGTTCAACTTGGAAGCGTCGTTCTCATCCGAACTCTGAGCCTTGATGTCGATGACCTTCTCTCCTGTGTTTTGGCAGAAGACGGTAGTGTCTTTCACCAACGACTCAATCGGATTCTTGTGCACCGTCACCACAATAGAAGATGTATCAGCACACTCCTGTTTATCCACTGCGACAAGATAAAGAGTCTCAGTCGCTTCAAGTGCCACCTTCTTCTCTGTGATCTTAGTTGTCTTGTCGTTTCGATACCACTGATACTCATAATCATTGTCGAGCGCAGGCAAACTGAAAGGCTGCGCGAAACAAGTATCGATATTTGGAAGTTGCTTGATCGTAGGCAATCCCTTAAACAACAATGTCACAGTATCATTTTCTGTACATCCGCCGACAGCATCCTCATAACGAACCAAGAATCTCTTAGTCTGGTCTTCATGACGACCCGCATCCGACTTAATTGCAGAAAGATTGGCATCAGAGATTGCAGAAGGAGACGGAGTGTTTCCCGTCAACTTATAAACTTTGAATGATACATCCGCGTCGATTATATCATTCTTGATTCGCAAGCTGTCAGTGATTGCCTTCAACAAATCAAATGACTCTCCGTAACATCTTACAGTATCCTTCTGACGCTTGAATGAGAATGTCTTGTCGATATTCACGACCACTGTTGTATCCTTGCCGACACAACCTGTCAACTCATTTTTCTGCTTGACTGAATATTTAATATTTTTCTTAGCCGACGTGATTGTTGCCAATCCATTTTCATCAACCGTAGCTCCATTAGTGGCAGTCCAATACAGGCGAGTATTATTGTCGAATGTATTGACAGTTGCACCAGTCGCAGAAACCAAATCATATTTTTCCGCACCTATACACAAGCTGACTGTATCTCTATCCAACAATGGAAGATGAGGAAGATCACTTACAATTGCCTCCACATCAACAAATGGACCCTCACAACCTGTCTGGACATTACGATATGCAGCTGTGTAAAGGCTCTGCTTTTTTAAGAACTCTCCAATTGAATCACTCTTTATAGTTATGTTGCTCAATGGAGAAGCTTTCAATGTATCCTTAAAATAATAGTAGTTCAAAGTCAAGTTTGCAGCGTCTGTTGGAGTATTCTTATTTTCAACTTTCACAGCAGCTTCACCAAAACAAAGATTGACTCTGTCGAACTCAGGAGCGTCAGTCACCTTCTCATTAACCAGCAAGTTCACATCCAGCCACTGACCCTTACATCCAAGTTTTGTACTCTGGCGCACCTTATACTGACGCATTCCCACGACAGTATACTGACCAAACACCTTATCCAAGAAGACAGTATCCTTCGGCCCAACGACAGCATCTGTCTTTTCGAACCATTCTATTGTATAATCCTCTGTAGTTGGTTTGGTAGGGATATCAGCAGACTCATAGAAAGGAACATCCTGACAAGTTTTGATAGTCAAAGGCTCATTATTCTTCACAATCGTCTTCGTTGTATCACCGACGAATGGGAAAGTAGTGATGTTCTCGTCGACGATCACCTCAAAAGTATCAGCCTTGCTGACACAGTTGTTGGAATCTATACGAACGACCGACCAGAGTTCTCGATCTTTGGTATTCGCATTCAAAGAAGAACTATAAGTAGCTTCGACGCTAGAATACCAATCTGTCTTATTATCAAACTCAGGCAAAGTAGTAGCATCACTTTTTATCCATTGCCAACGGTAACCCTCCGAATAAGTTGATTTTTCACCAGCGTCGATAAACACATTAAGATCAGAAGCAACGACGTCGCCAATACAATACAAAACAGAATCAACCCCTTCCGCAAACTTAGGAGCATCTGTATTGTAGCATCTTGCAAAAACAGCCATTTCTGAAGGTGCACTATAGCAACTGTTCTTGACACGGACATAGAAATAATTCTTCTTCACATCACTAGAAGAATTGCTGCAATCAGTGCTCAACTCCATAAGCAAGTCAGCAAGTGAAATAAAATCATCCTCAGCATCCCTAACCTCTTTATAATACTTGATCGTATCATTCTTAGGATCAACAATTTTAGGATTTAACCAATCCGTCACATCTGATTCCTTTATTTCATAGCCAGCACAAACATACAATGTATCCGACACAAGAGTATCAGGAAGTGGCAAAACGTCAACGTAAGCAGAGTCACGCAAATCACTGATACACTCACCACTCTTATATGCTACAGAGTAAATGAATCTGCCTGCTGAATCAATCGGAACTAAAATCTTATCCACTTTTGAATCAATGATCGTACGGGAAGAATCAATTTGATCTTCAAGATACCAGACAGGATCAAAATTACTATGATCATACGTATCATCTATAGAAAGTTCTATCTGTTTGTTACTGTTAGCATCAGGCACACAACAAGTTGTTATATCCTTAATGACCATATTCGGATGCTCCGTGATAGCAACTTTTGTCACATTTATTTTGAATTTAAATGTATCACTTGAACAATCGAGGTCCTTAAACCACAACGAAATCTCATAGTCTCCAGATTTATCCGTATCTATCTCCTTATTAAGATTCCAACTGAATACTTTATCTGCATTCACATTGATTGCAGAATCTGCCTTAGTAAGATCTCCAGTAATCGCACGATGGATATCGTAAACTCGTTTCGATTTTTCAATCTTTATGTTCTCAATATCCGCCTCTTTACATATATAGATTGTTGTATCTTGCTTTATTTCCGTACCAGAATAAAATACTTTCGGAACATCTGGCGTAAAATCTTCAATAACCAAAGGAACCGTCTTAGAACAATCTCCATCATTCCAAGGAGAATAGAACCTTATATAATACTTTCCTTTTTTATTGAAATTATATACTTTATCTTCCAACAAAGATATCTTTGTTGACGTTTGATCCGTTGGCTTATATACAGTAGTCAATGACTCTTCATTAAAAAGCAAGTAGACATTAGACAAATCCACCGGAGTGTGTAACACATTCTCAATACTATCACCAAAAGCATCCAAATTACTAGGATCAGCACATCCGCCAAGATCCTTGATAGTATCGACAGAAGCCACGACATCGTTAAAATTAATCAATCCCTCCACCTGAGATCTATTAACACCATGACGTCTTGCCAACATGTATATGGAATCCTGCTTTACATCTATCCAAGTAAGAGAATCACGAAGTCTTAAACTGTCTAGATTGTAACGATATTTGTTTTTCAACAAGAAAGCAATTTCTCCAGTATTCACATTAACACCATTTCCACAAAAACTGAAAACAATGCTATCTGGATAAGATACATCAGGGCAATTAGCTTGAGCCACTACTGTAACCTCCACATGTTTAGGGTCTTTGACATATACACCCTTAGGAGAAGCTGTTTTCTTTCCATAAGCACTTGTTTCTCCACAGCCACCTCCGCCGCCTCCGCCGCCTCCGCCGCCTCCGCCGCCAGCACCACGACCACGTTGATCACACATGTAAGTTCTCCAGTCAAAAGGATCATTCTTATCCATACTTTCAAGTACAGAAGATCTGTCTGTCGGAGTTGTGAAAGACAATTCAGACTGAGGCACATAGGAAGTTTGAGATCCTTTCAATGAGTTTTTTTCGTATGCCCAATTACCAGCCTCTTTCGCCTTCATCGTGAATGTGATCACAATAGCATCATCACTTTGTACCTCATTGACATTGATAATACTGTCCATTTTGAATTTCAACACTCGCTGCTTAATGCTTGTAGGGTCACTTAAAAAACGTTGATAGTTTAGAGTGTCAGCATCTCGCATAGCATGGTTAAGGGCATTCAAGAAAGTGGATCCTTTAGTTGATTTCCAATTAGACCAATTGCTTGATTCATTACCAATAGCTTTGTCTGTCACGCCATCCGTATTTAAATAAACCAATCCGTTGGAAGGATAAGGTTTGGGATTCCAATCGTTTCTACCACCTTTGTCCTTGGCAAACGTAATACTTATATCCTCAAAATAGTCCACATAATCTGAGAATGGGACACAAAGTTCAAAATTTCTGAAAATCTCAGAATTCTGATTAAGTCCTACCGTCAAACTATACTTAAACGTCTCACCCGGCTTCACATCCGGTGTTGCCTCGTCTTTTAAAACAACTTCAGGCATATTAGGTTCTCCAAACATCAACAAAATGTCAGATGTATGGTGAGGGTCATCCGACTTTGTTATTGCAATATTGAATGAAGTTTGGTCATCCGTCAAAATTTTCTTTGTCACATCAGCTCCCGTCAATGCAACTGCATGTAAATCATAACCTCTTGTATATTTGTATTTTGGTTCGACATTATTTCCATCAGCAAACAAGTATTTGTATGACACTGTTCCATTAAAAGAATTTCCATCACCATTTTTGACAATCGTTGTATTTCCTGCACCTAAATCATTAAGTTCTTTTAATTTCTCAGTTCCTGTTTTATTGCAAACCAACTGATCGTCTTCAATATTATATGTACTACCTAAAGACGCTATAGCTAAAACTGTTCCTTGTGCCAAATCAAAACCCGTTTTTCCACTAGACAAATCTAATTTCAAATTAAACAAGGCAGGAATAGCTGCTTGTGACGCATCAGTTGTGACAACATCACTTACTTTATCTGGCTGATAATAGAAAATAGATCTTTCAGGCAATCCAGAATACTCATAGATTACGGTAAAGGTCCATCCAGAATAATTACCTATCTGTACACCTGATGATGCATATGTAGACTCATCCATTTCTGTTTCTACATTTGCAACATATATTCTAAACAAAGCATCTTGACTTGGCGTATTTCCTAAAATTCTATTTACCTCAGCAGTAACATCAGCATGACAAGTATATAGTTTTTTGTCATAATTATAAAGATCAGCCTCTTTTAGAGTACCTTTAACTTTAGCTTCTCCTAATCTTGTAGTGCCCTCTGTAATGGCAAACAACACCTCATCTTTACCTGTTGTTTTTGGAGAACGTCCACCCCACGATAAAAAAGCCTTCTTTATCTTTAATGTTCCTTCACAAGTGGCCGCCTGTGGCTTGGAAATTCTAAACTCTTCATAGTTTACATTTACAATAGACGAAGAATAAGTACTTGAGAAAGCATTTTTTCCATTGACAATCGGTTCTATTTTTCCATTTTTTATCTCACTATCTCTATTGGGAGGGAAAGCCCCCTCATTATAGCCTTTTAATTTGTGATTGGTGTTACCTACAGCAATAAAATCCAAATTGCCGGATTCTGCCCACACAGGCGAGTATTCCGGTCCCTGGGCATATCCCAAACCACAAGTAAATAAAGCTACCAACAACAAAAATATTCTTCTCATATCAAACATAATCTTACAAGTCAAAACAAAAATTATTCATGTTTAGAGTTTCATGTACCTTCTTTCATTTGTGTGTACATATAGAAACTAACAAATATAATGCCATAACTTTCCCATTATTACACAAAATCACCAAAAAAATTGATCAAAAGACGATATTTTAACTTTTTTTAACATTTCAAACTATGAATATACATACAATTCCATCTTTTTACTTGATTTAATGTATATACATATATAATGTAGTTTACTTTTATCGTCAATCCCGAATGAAAAATTTTTAATAAATTTACAAAAAATATCTCGTTTTTTGTTTAAATATTCAAAAAAGGCATTATCTTTGCAGTGTTGTTTTTGGGAACAGTTAAATGTAAAGACTTACTTTTTCATAAGTATTTTTTTGTACTGTTACTAATCCTATTTTTCCTTTATCTTAATGAAAAAATCGCAAAGTCACCCGCCCCAAGGGTGACTTTCTTATTTTTATCCTTCCTTATTTCACATTTAACATTGAAATTCGTACTTTTGCATAAAATTTCTTAGAAGATACACTTAAAATGAATATAGAAGAAAAATTATCAGCAGTCGTTAAGGCTGCAGTGTCTGCTCTGTATGGTATTGAGGCAGACGATAAATCGGTACAGTTGTCTGCCACTAGAAAAGAGTTTGAGGGTGACCTAACTTTAGTTGTTTTCCCTTTTTTGAAAGCTTCTAAGAAAAAGCCGGAAGAGACTGCCCAGGAGATCGGCGACTACCTTGTGGCCAACGCTTCTGAAGTCGAAAAATTCAACGTGGTCAAAGGATTCCTCAACATGGTCATCAAAAAAGGCCACTGGGTAAGTGCACTCAACAACATCCTTGCTGACGACAATTTCGGCAAAAAGACTCCTACACCAGAGTCGCCGCTTTACATGGTAGAATACTCGTCGCCAAACACGAACAAACCGCTTCACCTTGGACACGTCCGCAACAACCTCCTTGGTTCTTCTCTTTGCCGCATTCTTGAAGCGTGCGGTCTGAGAGTTGTGAAGACTAACATCGTGAACGACCGCGGTATCCATATCTGCAAGTCGATGCTCGCTTGGAAATTGTTCGGCAACGGTGAGACTCCGGAAAGTTCAGGCAAAAAAGGAGACCACTTGGTCGGCGACTACTACGTCAAATTCGACAAAGAGTATCGTGCTCAGGTGAAGGAACTTATGAGCCAGGGTCAAAGCGAAGAGGATGCCAAGAAAAATGCCCCTCTAATGGTAGAGGCTCAACAAATGCTTAAGAAATGGGAAGATGGCGACGCAGAGGTTCGCGCTCTTTGGGAGAAGATGAACAACTGGGTTTACGCCGGATTCGATGAGACTTACAAACGTATGGGTGTAAGTTTCGACAAAATATATTATGAGTCTCAGACTTACCTTGACGGAAAAGCCAAGGTGAACGAAGGTCTTGAAAAGGGTGTGTTCTACCGCCGTGAGGATGGTTCCGTGTGGGCTGATCTTACAAAAGACGGTTTGGATGAAAAGCTTCTTCTCCGCGCAGACGGCACATCAGTTTATATGACTCAGGATATCGGCACAGCTCAGCAGCGTTTCCGTGACTATGACATCTCACGAATGATCTATGTCGTAGGAAACGAGCAGAACTACCATTTCCAGGTGCTTTCTATCCTACTCGACCGTCTTGGATTCAAGTGGGGAAAAGATTTGGTTCACTTCTCTTACGGTATGGTTGAGCTTCCTGAAGGTAAGATGAAGAGTCGTGAAGGAACTGTAGTCGACGCGGATGATTTGATGGACAAGATGGTGGAGGATGCAAAACAGATGTCGCTTGAGCTTGGCAAGTTGCAGGATTGCTCAGAAGCAGAAGTCGACGAAGTTGCTAGAATCTGTGGTCTTGGAGCATTGAAGTATTTCATTCTAAAGGTTGATCCACGCAAGAACATGATGTTTGATCCTAAGGAGTCTATCGACTTCAACGGAAACACAGGTCCATTCATCCAATACACTCACGCGCGTATCTGCTCTGTGTTGAGAAAGGCTGCAGAAATGGGCATCACATTGCCAAACAAACTGAATGAAGACTTGCAGATCTCTGATACAGAAGGAATGTTGATTCAATCGTTGGCTTCATACCCAGACGTCGTTGCTCAGGCAGGAAAAGAGTTCAGCCCAGCATTGATCGCCAACTATATCTACGACTTGGTAAAACAGTTCAACTCATTCTACCACGATTTCTCAATTCTAAAGGAGGGAAACGAAGATGTGCGTGCATTCCGTCTACTTCTTTCAAAATCCGTTGCGAAAGTGGTAAAAAGCGGTATGGGATTGCTTGGAATTGAGGTTCCAGAAAGAATGTAAATTCAATTCAATATTTTTTGCGGAGACGTTGCGCATGCAGCGTCTCTTTTTATTTAAGTATTACCAACAAATAGATTTTTCCACCGTCGGACATTCCATAAAGAAACGAGCAGATTCACTAGTGGCATGGTCCACTAAAATGTATCTCACTTATTACAGTATCGTCATACTTCGTCCCTTCATATACATCTACAATTTCAAACTTGAACGACCACTGTGGCACGAGCTTTCCATCATAACCAATCCAGTGTCCCTCATCGTTGTAGTACGCATGTGAACCAAATACCTTCCATAACTTGAAATGTTGGTCCGAAAGTTCATCCTTCAGATGTAAATTTGCTATATGTTTGTCATTGTAATATAGTTTGAGGGTCTTGACTCTCGAATTCTCTTTGTATGCTTTAGGTGTCTTCACGTAACCATTAGCAACAATGATTTCATCAACTTGTCCACTATTTATATAAAACGTCACATTCTCACCTATTCCATAACCATCAACACCCTCGACCCAAGCTGTCTCATAATTATCATCACCAGCATTAGCTCCTATATATGTGATCTTACCACTTTTCTTAAGATTACTTGACGCAATAACAGTGTCAATATTTCCACAGCAATACCAACTGCATCCCATACCAGAGACATCCCACCAACTCATTTTTTGCTCCACCAGTTTTTCATTGTTGATTAGATCGTCAAGACGTTTACGTTCTAATTCCGTTAGTACCTGTTTATTATCCTGTTTCATGTAAAGCACATAACGCTCTTCATATAATTTTTTTATTTCCTCAGGAAATGATAGTTTATTCACTTCAGTCGGATAAAGGTCTAAAACCTGCGAGGGCAAAGATTGTGAAAGAAAGATAGAAAATAAAACAAATAGGATTCTCATACTACAAAATTGAAATTCAAATTTAATTTATGGATAAAAAAAAGCGGATTCCAAATAGGAACCCGCCTATGTTATGGAATAAATCCTAACCTAGATTATAGATTTGGATTCATAGTCTTCCACTCTGATACTGGTGGGATGATACCAAGAGTTACAAGCTCATCACGCATCTTCTGTAGGTGCTCGTAAGACTTAGCAAGATCAGCCATCTCCTCAGCTGTACCAGTAGGAGCTGTGAAGCTAACACCATTCTTGTCGATCTTTGAAGGCATAGCCATCATTACATTCTTGAAACCACACTTGTCGCAGTTTACATAGCAACCTGCAGGCCAAGTGAACTCAGCACCACCCATAGCACCTTCGATCATCTTAACTGCCTGGTAAGCTGGGCTCTGGAATGAAGAACGTCCACGAAGCTTGATAATTGCAGAACCACCCTGGATAGTAGCCTGCTTAATCTCAGCCCAACGATCAGCTGGGATATTGTACTCAGAAAGTGGCTTGCCAGCAACCTTTGCCTTTGAAGCAAACACTGCCATCTGCTCACCGTGACCACCGTAAGTGTAGCAATCAGTAACCTGATCCTGCTGAACACCACACTGCATTGCGATCTGCTGCTGAAGACGAGTAGAGTCAAGAGCGGCAAGAGAAGTCAACTGATTTGGCTTCAAACCTGAGTGGATAAGTGCTGTTAGAGCAGTAACGTCAGCTGGGTTGAAGATAACAACAACATGCTTTACATCTGGGCAATACTTCTTGATATTGTCACCAAACTCAGCAGCGATCTGGCAGTTACCCTTCAACAAATCCTCACGAGTCATACCCTCCTTACGTGGAGCTCCACCAGAAGAGATGATATACTTAGCGCCAGTGAATGCCTTAGCAGCGTCAGTAGTCCAAGAAATGTTTGCACCTGGGAATGCGCAGTGAGCCATCTCATCTGCAACACCATGAACACCAGGCTCGAAAATATCGTATAGACAAATGTTTGGAGTCAAGCCAAGCATAAGTACAGACTGAACCATGTTAGAGCCGATAGCACCACCAGCACCTACGATAACAAGTTTCTCGTTAGTTAAAAAAGCCATAACTTTATATTTTATTGTTTATTAATATTTCCTTCTCTGAAATGTAGTGCAAATATAATAAATTTAAGAAGAGGAAGGATAAAAAAATTATACATAATTTTGAACAAAAGTTTGAATTAATTGACAAACGTAAGATATATCGTTTTTTTTGTAACTTTGCATTAAAACGACAAAACATGAAATATATGAATAAAGTTAAATTCTTGCTTTTTACGATCTGCACATTAGCAGCATTCACATCATGCGACGACAAAAGAGTCAGTCAAGGAAGAGAAGCATACATGCGTTTCTACAAAAACTATCTGCCGAATCCAAATTCGCTGAAAGTAAAAAAGGAGACATATACGATAGGCGACAAAAATGAAGTCAAATGGATACTAAACATACAGACTGACAACATTTACGGAGAACCTTCAGATGTTCAAGATTCATTTATCACAACTGGCAACCGCGTTTTCAAGATAAATGATATGGTAATCTATGACGACGGCAAGATGAATAGAATTTACTAATTTGTACGCCACAGATATCATTTGATCTTTTTAATTCAAACAACAACGCCCGAAAGTATTTTATACATTCGGGCTTTTTAATTGATAAGAATTCATCATTGTATTCACAAACAAAAAAGGTTGCGATTGTCTCGCAACCTTTTTTGTTATCATATAATCCGTTTGATTATCGCCTTATCAGTGTGAAGTGTCCTTTGTAGACCTTGTCGATCTCTCGGATCAAGCACTCATACCAATAGTCTGTTGACGGCATCGCCACTCCGTTATATGAGCCGTCCCAACCGTCATCTGCTCCCTTGAACTCTACAAGTTTC
>OCTX012275933.1_pt1 | contig 90825 bp, 72 predicted proteins | sample 1539691 | NCBI WGS metagenome assembly OCTX01 (sample SAMN02144231, study PRJEB22623) | gut metagenome | biome: sheep rumen | host: Ovis aries | place: New Zealand
TATGACTCAGTAGCGGGTGACAATCCCCGACTGAGTTGTAGCCTCCGGCGGATCGCAGACGCGCACAGTGGGAGGTGCTTACGCACCGTGTGTGTCGCGGCAAGAACGCCGAGGCGTTCTTGAATGAGGCTTGATTTAAGATAGCTGGAATGTCTGATGGACTGGAAAGCAGAAATGTGCATGGTTCGATCTGCTGAAAAGAGGGCCTGCCCTGTGCAGATGTCTCTGTACAGAACAGGCCCTCTTTGTCAGAACTGATATGCTGTTTTTATTGGCTTTCTCTAATGTCTCTTTTACTGTCTCATTTATTGTCTTTTTTTACTAACTGCTTCTTACCGACCGCTTCTTGTTATTTCTCTCAGCCCTCTTCCTGAAGCTTGTCAATAAGTTCCTTCATGGCCTCGATAGTATTGAAGTTGTCGGGCTCCAGATCATCGATATCAATATCGATATCAAAGGCCTCGTTGAACTCGCTGACGATGGTAATGATATCGAAGGAGTCCAGGATCTCGTCATCGATGAGTTTCTTCTCGTTTTCAAAATCTACGTCTGCGCGCACGCCCTTCAGGATCTCAAGAATCTTATCCATTATTTTTTTCCTCCATTTGTGTATCTGTTTCTAAATTACATTTTTAGTTGACTTGTTTCTATTATTTCTATTCTATAAATCTATTCCACTAATGATCCCGAGGATCAATCAGTTTCCTTTATGAAGCAGGATCAGCCTGCTTCTGTCTGTGAAGAGTCAAGGGCAAGCCTGCATAACTCCTCAACGCTGCCTCATCCAGGTCTGCAGACAGCAGATTCCAGTTTTCCAGGATCTTCTCCTTTGGCTAGTCCCACCACTTCAGTTCCAGAAGCTTTAACTTACACTGTTTTTTTTCGAAGAAGCTGTTGTCTCAGGTATTTCCGGTATTGCTTTATTTCTTCGAATTGCTTAATTTCCGGTGTTGCTTTATTTCTTTGACAGGAACTGCTCCCTAAGGATCCGGGCGCTCTCCTCCGGCCGATCCCGCAGGGAAGTATGTCCGCCAGGTATCGTGATGAGCGTCCATGGCAGGCCGTCCATATCCTGCAGGGTGACTCTGCCGAAAAGCTCGTCCCTGCCAAGCTCAGATACGCCTGCAAAAACCGGACAGCCGACGGCCCGGAGTTCATCCGGATCCGGCTGCCAGAGCTGGATATCATTCAGCTCTCCGTATGCAAAATTCTCCACATTTCGCTTTGCCCGGAGAAGCTTCTCCTTTGTTAAGGAGACCTTTTTGGGCTTCCCGCATTTGTCTGAGCCGGTGATCCGGGCAAATGCCTTTGTGATCTTCCCTGCCTTATGCTCTGCGGCATAGCCGTTCAGCTCCCGGTTCCACTCCCTGTTCGCTGCAAGGCCTTCCTCTGTCATGCCAATGGCCGGCTCCATAAGGAAAAGCTTTTCCACTGCCTCCGGATGGCGGAACGCAAGTGCCAGAGCGACCCTGGCTCCTGCACTGTGGCCGATCACCGCCGCCTTCCTTATTCCGCATCTCTGCAGGACGCGGAAGGCATCCTCTGCCTGGACATCGATAGAATAATCCGATGAATCCCCGCCCAAAAGGCCATACCCCCGGCGGTCATAGGTAATCAGCTGAAAGTCAGCTTTCAGCTCTTCGACCAGGCCATCAAAAAAGGTGTGGTCACAGAGGATCCCGTGGATCAGAAGCACAGGCTGCCCCTGCCCGGTACTCTCGGCATACGGCACATCCTTTGTCTGTTTCTCAGCCTCCACTGTCTCTATATCGTCCATGGGTTCCTCCCTAAGGCAATGATCCAACTGCAGGCAGATCTTATTTTCGACAGGCATTTCTACTCCCCCTATACCGGATCGCTGCCTTTGTTCTAGAACTGCTCATAGATAAAGCTGGAGGCACTGTACTCCGGACCGTAAATGCCAAAGATCAGGACAAAGCAGATCGCTGCAATGTAGATGATCCACCGGAAGATCAGGCTCTGAGCTGCAATAGTCTCCCGGATATGGATCTCCTTCTCGTGGAAATAATCCACCAGAAAGAGCAGGAGGATCGATGCCAGCAATATAAACCAGCTGGCGGTATTCAGGCCAAGCTTGACAAAGGTGCCATCCGTCAGGAAGGAGAGATCTCTCCACTGGACTGTGGTCAGCTTCATCATATTCCAGGCAGCCATAAAGCCGCTGCCCCGGGAGAAATACCGGCCGATGGAGACCAGCATAAAGGTCCGGAACATCTGGAAAACACGCCAGGAGATATCCTCTTTGCCTATGCCGCACTTCTCTCTGGCCTTGTCATATACCTCCTCGAGCAGGATGCCCGCCATGATGAAAACACCATTGTAAAGGCCATATGCGATATAGTTCCAGCTGGAGCCATGCCAAAAGCCCACCAGGATATATACGATAAACATGGCAAGGAAGGCGGGAAGCCGCTTGCCTGCAAACTGGCCAAGGACCTTCCGGGATCTCCGTCCCAGCTCGGCAAACCCCTTTGACAGGGAAAGGGGATAAAAGATGTAATCCCGCATGAAGCTGCCGAGGGTAATATGCCACCGTCTCCAGAAATCCTCGATGGAGGTGGAGAAATATGGCTGGCGGAAATTCAGCTCCAGCTCGATCCCCAGGATCTCCGATACGCCCCGGGCGATATCCATGCCTCCGGAGAAATCGGTGTAGACCTGCAGGCCATACATCGCTGCACCAAAGAAGAGAATCAGCCCGCTGTGGTTCTCATAATGGTCGAAAAGTTCGTTGACCGGAATGGCCAGCCGGTCCGCGATTACCAGCTTCTTGATAAAGCCCCAGAGTATCAGCTGGATGCCGAAGGTAAAACGCTTATAATCAAACGTATGGGAGGCATACAGCTGCTCTGCCAGCTGCTTGTGTCTGGGAATGGGGCCCTGTACGATCTGGGGGAAGAAGCTCATGAAGAGCATGAACTTGCCCAGATTCCGGTCTGCGGTAATCTTTCCCCTGTAGATATCCGTCATGTAGGCGATTGCCTGCAGGGTATAGAAGGAGATTCCTAAGGGGAGCAGCAGATGCAAGGTCGGCACCGGCGATGCGCCGGATGCCAGCTGAAACAGCTTGTTGATATTCTCTCCAAAGAAATTGAAATATTTCAGGAAAAGGAGCACCCCCAGATCAAAGAAGATGCCAAGCCGCAGGATCCTGCCGGTCCGCTTCTTAATCTCAGACTTATAAGCCTTCTTTTCCTTGCCTGTAAGGTCCTTATGCTCCTGAAGGTACTGCTGCCCTTTCCCATTCTCCGCCTCGATCCAGCGGCCGATCAGGAAGGTAACCAGCGTAGAGGCAAACATGACCAGCAGCAGATATCCGCTGTTCAGCCAGTAGAAGAAATAGCTGGCCGCCAGCAGCACGATCCACTGGTATTTTCCGGGAGTAACAAAGTAGATCAGCGTTACGCAGAGAACAAACAGGAGAAACGCGAATGAAAAAAAAGCCATATCCGATATTCCTCCTTCTCAGCCCTGATCCAGCTTCAGCCGGGTAACGCCTGTGTAGCTGAAGTTGCCGTAGCTTGTCTGACCGTCAGCTGACCGGAAGGGAACGACGGTATATTTGTATGCCTTGTCCGCCGCAAGGTCCGTATCGGTAAAGGAGAGCGCATCCGCTTCCACCGTGGCCAGCAGCTCATTTGGTTTTCCGCCGCTTACCTTCCGGTAGATGGCATATCCGTCCGCGCCTTCGACGGCATCCCAATTGACCTCATAGGATGTATCCGATACTGCTTTCCCATGGATCGCAGGGGCTTCAAGGGAATAGTCCCGGGAAGCAAATTCCATCTCAAAGGGAAGGGCATACTGAACAAGCCTGGCATTATACATCTCGACCGCCTGGTCCCATTCCTCCCAGCCGGCCTGCCCCCGCTTATCGGCAAAATCATAATGCTCATGCAGATAATCCGCAAGGTACCCGGTAAATTTCAGGGAGCCGTGCACGTTGGTGTGTTTGAGATTATAGAAATCCGTCTCCGTAGAGATGTGAAGCTCTTCGATGTTTTTCTGGGTATTCACACAGGGATAGCCCCTCTGCTCCACCTGCTCTGCCATGTAGTTCATGATGGCTGTGTCGCTCTCATCCATAGCCTGGGGAACAACAACAAACAGAGCCTTGATCTGTTCTGCGTCCAGAAAGGCCAGCAGGTCATCCAGCTCCTGCAGCTCCTTTGCGTCTCTCGGAGCATCCGTGCTGTCGGAGATGATATAAGAGTCGGAGATATCTTCGATATTTTTGAAATAAGGATCATAGATGAGACTGGTCTTCATCCCGTTCAGGGTATGGTAGAAGTCCCAGTCGATCGTCTCGCTCCAACGGGAGTGAAAGCGCATCAGAGGAAAGAAGAATTCCAGCCGCTTGGAAAGAGGGATATCGGCAGCATCGGCCATCGTGTTGATCAGTTCTGCCTTATTCAGGGAGGGATGCATGTAATCCACGATACGATGGAGTTTGACATCCGTCACCTCAGCCTCTTTATAGCAGTTCAGATTGATGATATACAGGGCGTCCGGCTGTGTCTTTCTTGCCTCAATGATCATGTTTTTGATGGCTATCCCGGGCATGGAATCCACCGAGTAAGACCAGACAGCCATCCCGTAACGGTCAAAACCGACGGTTGGCTGCCAGAAGGCATGGACATTGCTGGCGCCGACAAAGAGAGCATCCAGGCTCCCAGGCTTCTCCTCATACAGACCTTCTACTGCGTAGTAGGTCGTTTTTTTGCATATGCCGAGTACATCTTGGATCCTGGAGACTGCCAGGGATAAAAGGAGCAGGAAAACGACGACCTTAAGGATCGTCCTTCCCCTCTCTTTGAAAAGTGGTGCTTTTTCTGACATAGTATAGTGGTTCCTGTTTGCTGTTTACAGTTTTACTCACAGACAACTCTAAACTTCCGATCTGAGCACAAACCGGACACTCCACGATTCTCTCTGTTCCGTCTCAATACCAATGCCATACAAGTACAGTTCGCTTCTCTGAAAAAATCCGGATCCCAATGCTGCTGTTCTGACAGAGATCCGTTTCGCATAATGCGAGAACATTCGGAGCTTACTGTACAAGGAAAATCGTTTCAGAAAGCCGCTGATGTTGCTGCTGTTTTTTAACGAATCGGTACCGTTCCTTACAACGATACCGGTCCGTCATTCAATTAATTTATTAAATACGACGAAAAGGCCATCGCAGGATGGCCTTTATCTGTCAGCCCTGATCGTCTCCAAGCTCGGTGATATCTGTGCCGTCGTCTGCTACAAAGGCATCATCCTCGACATACTCATAGCTGTAATTTGTTCCTGCCGCGTCCCAAGTCACCTGATTGTCCTGGTTACAGACCTCAAACATCGTTTTACCAGGATTTAACGAAAGAAGTTTGCCATCCTGTGTATAGTACCTGGTCGGCTCCTCACCATTCGGCTTATGCCATGTGATCGGGATCACCTTGCCATTGGTGAAGTAGTATCCGCTGCCGGTAGAAAATACATCCATGTCCAGCAGATAGCCATCGCCCATCAGCCACTGGTCGACAAACTGAACAATGACATTCTTGAACGCAAGCTGCTGCCCATTTTCCACATCAATATGGGCCCCGCCGTACTCATAGCGGTAGTACAGCCCGTCATCCGCATTGTATACAAAATAAGGACTGTCATAAGCGAAGGGAATGTAGACATTCACGGCATCCTCCCCGTCGATATTTCTGTCCTTCCGGGTAAACTGGAAGCCCATGACATGACCGTCCGAATTTGTCCGGAAGCCTCTCTCAGCCGCGATGCTGATCAGGCCGTCGCCGGTCACATAGGCGTTGTGGGGAGCTACCCGGTCTGTCGTCCGGTAATACCGGCCGTCACCGTCATAATCCTGACCATTGATATCCTCTCTGCCCTGATCCTCGATGATATGACGCGCGACAGCACTCCATCCAAAATGGGTGTAGATCACGTCCAGGTCATCGCCGAACCAGAGGAAATAATGCCGGGCGCTTCGGCAGGGGCCGATCTTCTGCAGACCGCTGGGATCCTGGAAAACAGCCATCATACGGGTGATGCTGCCCTCCACTTCGATCTCGTAAATGATATCCGCGGCGGAAATGCCGGACTGGGGAATCGCCGCCTCAACGTTATTGATCATAACGGAGAAGGGTCTTCTCTGCCCAATCTCCTTATCGATCAGCTCTCCGGTCAGACGGCTGTACATCATGCCCTCCGGGATCGGCTCTTCGGTCGGTGTGGGCTCCGGCGTCGGGGTCGGCTCCTCGGTGGGTTCGGGTGTCGGCTCTTCGGTGGGCTCAGGAGTTATCTCGGGAGTCGGTTCCGGAGTTGCTTCCTCAGCAACGGATTCAACAGAAACCTCTACCATAGCTGTCGAGGAATCCGCAGATACATCGGTACTGCTGCCACAGGCTGAGAACAGAACTGCCGCGGCAAGCATACCTGCTGCAGAACGCCATAATTTTCTTGTCATCGTTTCTTCCTCCTATAGAATAAACGAATTTATTTTACTAGAAAACAGGACAAAAGTCTATACTTTTCCGTAACGTCCGGGGCGGCCCGTCCTGTAAATACGTGCTTTCCGCACGGAATAATGGCAGGTCAGGCCCATATGCAATGTCTCTGCTGTTCATCCCGAAGTCGTCCATGCCTTAAGCCGTCCGCTCAGATACCGGATCCCGATGGAGATCACCAGGGAGATCACAAATACCACCATCGTAAGCAGAGGGATCAGGATCCAGCGGCTCACAGGGATCGCCAGCACATCGATCCTCCGGGTAAGGAATTCAATCACCATGACATGTACCAAATAGATCTGCAGGCTGACCGCCACCGTACTGCGGATCACCGGCCCGGGTGAGAATTCCGCCAGTTGGTATTTGCAGAATATATAGAGGGCCACACAGATCCCTATGGTGAAAGGAGAGAAATTGTTGCTGAAAACCATCAGCGTCTTTCCTCTCAGCTGCGTAAAGAACAGGTTGAAGCCTGCCGCTCCAAAGATACTGAACACCCCGAAGGCATAGATCCACTTCCTGACATTTGGTCCCAGTTCCTTGTATCTCAGCCAGTAGCCCAGCACGAACAGGCCTGCATAACTCTCACAGAAATGGAAGCGGATATTGCCTTCCACCTCCTCCAGGACCTCATAGACATCCCTTGTGTGGAGCAGGGGTGCATATTTCAACAGGTTCTGAACAAATGGAAACAAAGAACCAAATGCAAAAAACAGCAGCAGCAGATAAAGGGTCAGCTTCTCATTTTTGATGATCGGATCCAGAAGAGGAATCAGGAGGTATACACCGGCGATCATAAACAGGAACCACATGTGGTACTTGCCGATAACAATCTTCGAGAAGATCTTCTTCCACCCCGGAAATTTATTTGTATTCAGGATCTCAAAGATCACGTACAGCGGAGACCATACAAGAAAGGTCCGGATGATCATTGAGACATTTCTGGAAAGGACCCTCTCTATGGTAAGGCCCTTTCCCAGCAGAAGGGAGCCGCTGATCATCACAAACAGCGGAACCCCGATATGTGTTACAGAATCATAAGCCAGAGAACTAGTCCATCCGGCCTGCCCAATATCCGTGTGGTTTACAAAGTAAGCAGAGGTATGAATAGTCACAACACACAGGCAGCCCAGAAATCGCATGATGTCAAGATAGACGATCCTGGATTTCGCCATTTAAACTCCTGTCGTGTCTGCCCCTATATTATTTGTTCAGAGTACAGACTTTCTTTTCAGCAGAGCGATCAGCCGCTCTGTATTTTTGCCGTCATGGAACTCGACGATCCTGCTGTATCTCCTGATATATTTCTCTTGCTGTCCGTCCGTGTAGTTTTTCAGGAATGCCTCGCGTATCGTGTCCGTGTCGTAACAGACATCGCCGAAAACATTGGTTTCATTAAGCATCAGTTTCGCGTTCTCACCGTAATTCTCCAGTGCGTATTGCAGCTCCTCCCAGCAGAAAATGACATTCGCGCCCCGGTAGAAGGCATCATAGGCAATGGAAGAATAATCGGTGATCAGCAGCTTTGTATCTTCAAGAATACTATTGTACTGGGTATCCAGCTCCATCCAGGGACTCAGCTCTGTCTGTGTGTCCCGGATAATGTCAAAGACCAGCGGATGGGGAAGGATCGTGATCTTATCCCTGTACTCCTCCGGTATCGCGTAAAATATCCGGCTGATGAACTGATAGTACTTTGTCTGGGTGAAATCGATCCTGGCCTGGTTGTATTCCCATGCCCGCCAGGTAGGCATGATTACGATCCGGTCAGCGCCTTCATTCCAGCGGTTGCGGTCGAATTTTGGCAGTCCCGAGATCAGGACCTGCTCCATATCATAGCCGCCCAGATCAACGAAATGATCCCGCTCAAGCTTCGATGACACAACTACGGCATAATTGTCATACTTGTCTCCCACCCGGAAGAAGTTCCGGCTTCCGGAATCCAGAGAGATCATGTACATGACGCCGTGCTGAAGGAAAACATAAGTTTTGTCCCTCTCGTTCAGCTTCCGGAGCACCAGAGTGTTGAAGGGTCTCACCTCAAAAGCGTGGGCCAGCATCTCGGTTCCGATGAACTTTTTGCAGGCGAAGAAATACCAGCAGTGACGGAAGGACATCTTCCAGATCAGGTTCTTACGGTATTTCTCCGGGATCCGCTGTACGTCCTCAGAATCCTTGTCGATGATGTACCAGACATTTCGGTATCCCTGATCGATCAGGTTCTCATAAAGAACGGAAGCGCTTTCTTCGTACCGGGCGGATTTCTTCTCATACATCAGGATGATGTCCCCCGGTTTATACACCTTTGCCAGAAGCCAGGCCAGAATGATCCGAACATTCATCCCGAAGGAGTCGGACATATTGCGCTCCCGGAAGAGAAGACGTACCTCTTTTGTCCTTCCCACCGCATTCAGATAGGCTGTGGAATTCTCCTCCGGATGGACCAGCTGCTTAAATATTCGGAGCTTCGGAAGGGTCAGCCGCTTGACAAAGCCCTTTTCCCCCACCTTTCCTGCCAGCTCGATAAAGCTGGAGAGCTCGACCTTCTTCAGATCCTCCTTCGGGATCGTGATCTCCAGCGTATGACTGCTGGATCTTCCGGCAGCGTACTGCTGATCCGTATCATAGACAAGGGTGTTTCCAACACGGACCTCTACCTTATCCACATTCTCCGGGAGGATGTTCCTCTGGCGGTACCTCATCCGGATGCGGAAAGCATCCTGTCCCGGGATCAGCTGGATATTCCGGACCTTTATGGCAATGGAGGTATTGTAGAACCGGTCCATCACGTCTTCGATCTGGACATCGGCGGACCAGCTGATGGTCTTCCGGTAAGTCTGCTCCATCAGCGCGTGATTTGCCAGGAAGTATCTGCGGGTCGTCACCAGGCCGTAATACTCATCCGGGATACGGATATATTCCGTCTCTGCAGGCAGCTGTGCAATGATTTCCGGCATATAGTAGGATGTATCGAAGAAGTTCCGGATCTGGTGCATCCGGCAGCCCTGAAGGATCTTATCCCCCTCAAACCGCAGGCTCTCCGAAGTCGCCTGAATACCCCTGTACCGGAGAATGTTCAGCCGGTTGTATAGATACTGTCCAAGGGTAAAGCTGAAGCCCACGGTGTATGCCAGGATCTGTACCCCCTTTGGCCTTTGCTCCACCATCTCCGCCTTTTTCTTGTTGATGGAGCCATTGAAGAAGATAAAATAATTTTTATCCGGCTCCTTTTCCAGGCATTCGGTCAGATAGCGGTTCAGCAGCGCGATCTGGAAGTCGTTGGAAATGCTGCTTACATGGACAAGGACATTTTCCTTTCCGTTCCAGGGAGCATCCTCGATGTGCAGCTTTCCGGGATCCTGCCGGATCAGCAGGCGGAGGACCTCCCGGGAGGCTTTTCCGTCAAAATACGGGCAGTAGGTCTTCCGGAACTCCTCATAGTCTGCCCCGTCCTCCTGCCGCAGCAGTTCCACCAATTCCTTCACATTGTCTGTGCGGGGGAAGGGAAGGTCTTCCACCGGAAAGTAGGTAGCCCGTGTGGACATGTACTCGTGCAGATCATAGGTAAACAGGACGATCCTGCGTCCGGTCACGGCAAAGTCAAAGAAAACACTGGAATAATCAGTGATCAGAGCATCTACGATGCCCAGGAAATCATAGGTCTCATACTCTCCCGGGAACATGCGCACATGCTTCAGGCCGGAGAGGTCCAGGCTGTTTCCGATCAGGAAATGCAGGTTGACATAAAGAAGCTCATCCTCTCCCAGCAGATCATCGATATCCTTCAGGTACTGGTAAGTGATCCTCTTCTGGTTTTCCACGTCCGCCTTCCTGCTGGCGCCGCGCCAGGTGGGAAGATAGGCATAGATCCGCTTGCCCTCCAGTCGGAAGCGGCTGCGGATGGTATCGTAAAGCCCTTTATCCGCGAAGCTGTCGTTTCTCGGGTAATCGCAGAGCAGGATCTTTCCCTGCATGATGTTCGCCAGAGAATAGTCATCCATGAAGATATCCCTGGTATAGGCGTTCTGGAACAGAGCATAATCGCTCATCATGTAGTTCTTCTGTACATTGGCAATGGAGGTGGACTCCCGGATGCTGCAGATGCCCAGGGTCTTGAGCGGTGTGCCGTGCCAGGTGTTCAGATAGACCTGTCCTTCCTTCTTGACAAATTTCGCCGGAAAGGAATTGTCCGTAATGAGGTATTTTGCCGTGGACAGGATACGGACATACTCCTTCGTATCCCGGAGCACCAGCCTCACGCCCTCGTACCCGTAAAACGCCAGCTTTTTTTTCATTGCCTCCGCTGTATCCGGAACGATGATCCAATAAATGGTCAGGTCCTTCCACTCCGGATCGGTCATCAGTTCCCGGAGCAGGCCGAACATGTTTCCATGGATATTTTTACCCTGCCCGGCCTCCAGGAGGACTGCCTTCTCGTCCAGAGGATCTCTGTAGTATCGCTTGTACCAGGAATTGGGGCCTGTCACTGATTTGGCTTTTTGGAAAACATTCCTGATTTTTGTTTTTAATTTACCCATTCTGTTACCAATATTTCCAATAATAAACTATACATGTCCTGTTATGCTTATTTTGACACATCCCACTCTTCCGGCCTGGATCGGCCGATGAAGCCTGCTGTTTCAGCACGGTGCTCATCCTCATCTCCGGAAAATGGCGCTGAACATCCGCAGGATACTGTTTTTTACTGGGCCCCCTCCTGCCGGAGTACTGCCCCGACAGTATGAAGCAGGATCTTCAGATCAAAGAACAGGCTCTGGTGATCGATGTAGTACAGCTCCATCTTCTGCCGTTCTCCGGTCTCATAGACAGCATTATTTCTGGCATATGCCTGCCAGTAGCCGGTCAGCCCGGGCTTTGCACTGAGAAACTTCGCCTGATCTGCGCCGTAGAGAAGCGTCTCCTCCTCGATGACCGGCCGGGGTCCTACAATGGACAGATCCCCGAGCAGGATATTGAGGAGCTGGGGAAGCTCATCCAGGCTGCTCTTACGGAGAAAATTGCCAAACCGGGTGATCCGGGGATCATCGTCCAGCTTGAATTCCCGCTGGTAGATCTCCAACTGCTCCGGTGTCAGGTATTTCTCCAGATTATCCGCGTCCCTGCGCATGCTTGTGAACTTAAACACGGTGATGCGCCGGCCGTCCTTTCCGATCCTTCTGTGGCCGTAAAATGGGTTTCCTCCATTGTTGGCAATTACCAGGAACATAAGGATCAGGAAGACCGGTGACAGAAGGAATAGACCAGCCAGAGAGCCAATGATATCGAAGAGCCGCTTGATGACAACGTAGAAGATCGTCCCCGCATTCACCTTCGGCTGGTAAGTGCTCCGGTCATATACCAACGGCTTGCGGAATTCAAGGTAATCGGTGATAAACAGCTTCTCCTCCTGCACCAGTTCGCCGGTGTTGTACCGCTTTGTGCGGAAGAACAGGAGCTTCAGGAAGGAAAAAAACAGGATCTTTGCGTCCAGCTTCAGGTTCCATGTATGTATGTACTCGTTCCGCTCAAAAGCCTCTCCGCTCTTCAGATTCCAGAGGCCGGTCACGCCGGGCCTTGCGCAGAGATTCCGGATCACCGCAGGATCATGCTCGATGTAGGTTTTCAGTGACACCGATTCAGGACCGACAAAGCTCATATCTCCTACGAACACGTTCCACACCATCGGAAGGCCGTCCAGATGCGTAAATTTGAGGAAATGCCCGAGTGGGGACAGGATCGCCTGTTTCTCATCCGGATGATTCTTCATGCTCAAGGTGCGGTACCGGTACAAATGAAATCTTCGTCCGTTCTTGCCGATTCGCTCGTGATTGATCATCAGGGGGCCCTGGCCGAAAACGAGGTTCAGGATCCCAAGGATCAGGGTAACTGCCCCAAGCAGCGGCAGAAGCAGTGCGGACAGGCCGAAATCGATGAACCGCTTGATGATCAGCGTACGTCCCCGAACCGGCATGGCAGGAAGGTAACTGACCACGGCGCAGCCGCCCAGGTAATCGAGCATACGGCTGGACTCGTTGTAGTAGAATTCCTCGAGCTGTAGGTAAACCGTCTTGCCCATATCCTGGAAGCGGTTCAGCCATGCTTTCTGGCCAAAGCTTCTGGGAAGGCGCAGCAGGAGAGAATCAATATTCTCCTCTTCGATATCTGCAAAAGCATGCTCCTTATCGCTCAGGACTTTATACCCCTCGTACTCTTCCCCTTTGCAGTTTTTGTCCACAAAGATCAGACCGGCGATCTGGTATCTCCAGTCCTCGCTGCTGTCCAGCCGGGCAAGCACATCCCCGGCCAGGTCGGTGGTGGTCACAATGACCAGCTTTTCCGATCCGCTGCTCTGCTTGTAGCGGGGGAAGATATACTTCTTGACGATCAAGCGTGCCGACAGATCAATGAGAAAAGAAAGGATCAGGAACACGCCCATAAAGACACGGGAATACTGCTCACTGGTTTTTGTAAAGAACAGGATCAGAATATCCAGAACGACCACCATGAGGATCATCTTGAATACAGCCGAGAACTCCTGACTGACCCGCCGGGAGAGAAAAGCATCCTCATACAGGAAGCCGAAGGCCACGATCACATAAGAGATCACAGACACGAACAGAAGCGGCATGTAATAGCTGATCTCCGGAATTACATAGATATGAGGAAGCCATCCACGGATCACATAGGCCATAAAAAAAGACAGGATGACAGCCATGATATCAGTAAAATACATGATATAAAGAGATACCCTTCTCAGGTTTCCCATGGATTCCTCTCCTTTCTTCTTTATCTGCCGATCTTGTGATTAACATGTCAAAAGTAAATTACGGATTGTTCTGCTCTTCGAGCTCCCACAAACCTGCAGGAATTCTTTCCCATATATCCTGCCATCTACTCTGCGCCCTCTCCCGTAAAGATGATGCGGACTGTCTTCAGCAGGATGCGTATATCCATGGCAATGGACCAGTTGCGAATGTACTCCAGATCCAGGGCAACAACCTTTTCAAAGTCGGTGATAGAGCTTCTCCCGCTGACCTGCCACATCCCGGTGATGCCAGGCTTGATGGAAAGCCGGGCATAATGGTGCAGCTCATACTTTTCCACCTCCTCCTTCAGCGGCGGCCGGGTGCCTACCAGGGACAGGTCTCCTTTCAGCACATTCCAGAACTGTGGGAATTCATCAATGGAGGTCTTGCGGATGAACCAGCCGATCCCATGACGGGTTCCGTCGGGGCCGCTTCCCAGGATGCGGGGATCATTGTCCATCTTGAACATCAGCCCATCCCCCAGCTTATTCTGGGCGAGATAATCTGCCTTCCGCTTCTCCGCATCCTGATACATGCTGCGGAATTTATAAATGCGGAATGGACGCCCGTTTTTCCCGATCCGGATCTGGGAGAAAAAGACAGGTCCCGGATCCGCAATATAGATGGCAGGTGCCACAAAGATAAACAGGATCGCAGTCACTGCCAGTCCCACAAGGCTTCCGGCGATATCCATCAGACGCTTGACAAACAACTGTCCGGTGGTCGCCGTGTGAATGCTTTCCGTAAGGCAGAGATAGCCTGCCACATTCTCTACGGTCTGCTCCACATGCCGGTCCGTATCAAAATTCAGGACCTGATGGGTAGGGATGCCCATCAGGGCAAGCCCATCCAGCAGTTTTTCCGAAGGCCTCTGCTCCCTGGGCAGACAGATCATCACCTCATCCACCCAGTTGCTCCGGACGAATTCAATCACATGGTCCCGGTCAGCAGCCAGAGGAACACCGGCTATGGCGGCAGATGCAGCCTGTGCTGCATGGCCATCCTGTGCCATCTGCCTGTCCTCTGCCTCCCGGCTTTCCCGGGAAGCTTCTCTGTCCATGAGCACAAGTCCGATCAGCTCATAATTGGCGAAGCCCTTTTCCTGTATCCTCGCTGCCACATCCCCCGCCATGCCCTCCGTGGTGAGGACCAGCAGGTGATATTTATCCGTCTTATGTCTGGCATGATCCACAACGACCTTTTTCCAGATCAGCCGCTCTGCATACAGGAACGCCAGCGCGTACAGGAAAAAATACAGGATGACAAGACGGGAAAAGTTCAGGCTGCTCTGGGCAAAGAACAGAAAGACCAGTATAGACAGCGAAGAAACTGACACAAGCTTAACTGCGGACAGAAATTCCTGGAAATAGCCTCTGCGCAGAATGTCCTTATGATTCTCAGAAAGGATGGAAAAAACGATCTCCGCCAGGGTCAGCATCAGGGAAATACTGATATACAGTGAGCGGTAGGGTGTATCTCTGTACAGAAAAGAGACCCCGTTCCTGGTGACCGCAGCCAGGGCAAAGGCCAGCTGGAGAACGATCAGGTCGAGGATGAGGAAATCCAGATGCTTGATCCAAGATTTGTTGTTTTTCCTGTACATAATTTTCCCTGTTTTCCGTATGCCCTTCTGCAGAATGGCATACTACTGTCAGTTTAGCATTACATATAAAATAGCATAAAGAAACAGGCGAAGCAAGTCGCTTCGCCTGTCAAAGCTGCTAACCAGACTCGAACTGGTGACCTCATCCTTACCAAGGATGCGCACTACCACCTGTGCTATAGCAGCACTCGCTGACTTCATGTCGTCAACGCATTAGATGATAACAAAACCCACATCCCTTGTCAAGGTTTATTTTTTGTTCATGAGATTTTTTTTATTTATGAGATTCTTCTGTTCACGAGATGTTTTCTTTTCTGTTCTCTGAACCCCGTTTCCATTCTGCCTCAGCCTTTCTGGAAATAGGCGGTACCTCCCGCAGTGGGAGCTTCGCTACCCTTTGGCAGGATCAGCACCTTCAGCCCCTGCATCTTGAGGCCCATGGCGGCGCTGCCGCAGGCCCTTCCGTTCTTTGTCCAGGCCGTCCAGCCCTTTGTCTGGACATATACAGAGTAGTAAACATCATACTCTTCGGCCATCTTTCCGGTCAGCTTGATCTTGATGGCCTTGGTCAGACCACCCTTGATTCCGGCGACCTGTCCGTTCTTTTTCCAGACGCCGGTCCATCCGGTGCCCCTGTTCCGGATCTGATAGGTGATCCCGCCGGTAAAGGGCGCGTCCTTCAGGCGGATCCGCATGGCTTCCAGGCGTTTGCTCCCAGACTGGACGCCGCAGAGCTCGCCCTCATTGACATAAGCCTGCCAGCCGCTGCCCTGCATGAAGCCCCTCATGTTTACATCGCACTCGTTGTAGGCATAGGTCACATTGCCCATTGGGGCAGGCGCTGCTGCGCCCTTTTTCCTAAGCTTGATCCGGATGGCTTTCATCTGGTAGCCCAGCCTGTCTGTACCTGCAGCCTCTCCGTTGCAGGCCCAGTTCAGCCAGCCGATATTTTCTACCCTTACACAGTAGTAGATATCGTATTTATCCGCATTCTCCCCGGTCAGTTCCATCTGGTAAGCCTTTGCCAGGACGCCACTCTTTCCGCTGGTCTTGCCGTCCCTTCTCCAGGACTCCCAGCCGATATCCTCCCGAAGGCACCGGTACCGGATCCCCAGGTCTTCATAGCCTTCGATCTTCACCTGGATGGCATCCATCATCTTCGTATTGTCCGGAGTACCGGAGGCATATCCGTTTGCCTTCCATGGATTCACCCAACCGATGTGATAGACATGGGAGCGGTAGGTCACTCCCTTAACCGGCTTCTCCAGGGCAGGTGCCGGGATGGTCCTGTAATACCGGTTCATGTCCACATCTACCGATATCCCGTTTACCCTGCCGTCGGAACAGTACTGCCACATCTCATACCGTCCGGTATACTGCGTGGTGGTGGTTTCGGTGACCTCATTGGGCCACTGGGCGACCCAGTGATAGATGGTCTCGTCTGTGGCTGCCCCTGCAAGTCTTCCATTCCACCAGCTGAGGGAGGAATAGATTCCCGGGTTGTAGCCCGCAGCCTTGATCTCGGCACACCAGGTGGCGGCGATGGAACACAGTAGGCTTTCCTTCAGCGGGATCTGGCTGTTGTCCTCAATATCGTAGTAGACCGGAAGAGAGGGCGTGTGTCCCTGAAGCAGGCGCAGGGTGTGGGCTGCCTCAGACCTTGCCATGGTTAGATCTGTTGCATAGGAATAAATATATACGCCATAAGGGATCCCCAGACGCTCACACTCAGAAACATTGCGCTCCCAATACTTGTCATCCTGTCCGGGATCATCGTCTCCGTAACCGCATCGAAGGATCGCAAACTGGATGCCGGCATTCTTGACCTTGCTCCAGTTGATGTTGTACTGATGCTCACTGACGTCGATACCTGTCATGTAGGTCGTGCTGCTTCCCACAAGGACCGCACCCGGCTGGTCCTGCAGATCGTATACAGATGCATTAGCCTCTGCTGTGGCGATCTCGCCGCTCTTCAGCATCTGGACGATATTCTCATCCTCTCCTGCTTCCAGGGCGACAGCCGCGTCTGTCTCCCGCTCCGCAGTCAGTATGGCATCCTGAATAGGCTGACCGTTGATGTACCGCCAGCTGTTGGGAGTGTCTGTCTGGGGAAGAAGGACCTCCCCGGTCTGCTCCAGTGACATGTAGGTGTCCTGCATGGAGCTCACCGCCGCCTCCATATTTCCCAGGGATTCGATGCTGCAGTCCAGGACTGCCTGCTCCTCCGGCTCCAGGCTGTCGTATGCCTCCCGGATCAGAGATGCCTGCTCCTGCAGAACAGCCAGCTCCTCCTCCGACCGGAGACCGATCTCCGGGGCCTCGCCAAGAAGCTCTGTGATCGCCTCTCCCACCTCACTGGCAGGGATCTTATCCGCCTCTTCCTCAGCCTCGTCCATCCCGGTCTCTTCCGTATTTTCGTTTTCTTCCGTCTCCATGACGGAGAGCTCATCCAACTCTTCCGGGACCGGCTCTGCATCCCCGGTCAGTCCAGGCTGCAGAAGCTCTTCCTCTTCGGAAATGTCTTTTTCGGGCTGACCGTCCGCGTATTCCTCAGTGCTCTCCCCATCTGCAGGATCCGCTGTTTCCGCCGGGAGGACATCCTCCGTCTCCAGACTGATTTCCACTTCCATATTCCCGGAGTCAGCCCCGGTCAGTGCCGCATCCTCTTCCGCTTCTGCAAAGCTGATGCTTTCCGCCGCATCCGGCAGACTTACCGACTCCCCGGCCCATGCATTTCCCGCAGGGCCAGCCGCCAGGAGCAGGACCAGCATCAGGCAGACGATTTTCTGTATCCCCTTATTTATCTTCCTCATGTGCAATATACTTTTTCCCCTTTAGTATTTCGTATTTCAGACTGGCCTGATACTGCTGAGCATCCGGTCAAACATCTGACTCTGATCACAGGCATCATCAAAAACACCTGCGCCAAATCCATAAAAGACCCCGTTATAATAGAATGCCGTGATAGAGAAATCAAGCTCTCCGTAGGCTGTATCGGCATCTCTGATATCTACGATAACCGCGCTCTGTCCGGCTGTCTGGGTCTCCCGGACGCTGTACTCTGCTCCGGGACTGACCTTGGAGGCCACATAGGCGCCGAAGGCATCCGCACCGGAGGAATAGGCGCTTCCTTCACTGCCGGAGGAATCCACGACCGCCAACAGGTAAGCGTCCGCCATGTAGAAAGCTGTCGCCGACGCAGAAAGAGCCTCATTCTGGTTAAACATGGACATGGGCACCTCTGCGATAATATCCATAAACTGTATGCCTGCCACCTCTCCGCTGTATGGATCCTCTCCTTCTGCACCGGGACCGGTATAGCCGCTCATCCCATAAGGGATCCATGCCGCTCCGGATGCGCCGGGATCCATAGAGAAGCTGTCTGCAAATCCCTCAGGAAGCGGGACCTGGATATCCTGTGTCCAAAGCTCCTCGTAGTCAAAATAATTGGAAGCAGCAAGAGTAAATCTCAGGTCTCTGGCATCCCTGAACAGTTCGCTGTTGATCCGGTCATCACGAAAGCTCAGGAAAAATCTTCCGGCTGCCTCCGGAAAAATGATGGCATCGCCGCTGACGGCTGCCTCCGCTTCGCCGACTGCTGCCCCCTCGACAGCAATTGACAGGTAGTTCTCCGTGTGGTTAAGCAGAATCCCGTCCAGGACCACATTTCCTTCCCTGGTACTGTTCCTGGTCAGCCAGATCTCCGTATCTTCATCGGCATAGACCGGTGTCAGGCCCTTTACTTCATCAAGCAGCACATCTGTCTTTTCCGGATCCGCCACATCCTCTCCCGGATAAAAGGTGAAGCCGCATTTGTCAATGTCCGTCAGCTCATCCTCTGATCCCAGAGTCAGGATGAGCTGGATCTCTTCAAACTTCTCGATCTGGTATTTTTCCAGCTCTTCCGCAGAGAAAACAAGCTCCCAGTCCGAAGATCCCTGCTCATCCAGCTCCTCATAGTACCATTTGTCGATGGAAAAATCCCAGCCATTCACGCCGACATAATTTGTATAGCAGACTGCAGGCTGCTCATATTTGCTGTCAATATGGAACCGGCAGATGCAATTTCCCGCATCGTCTGTCTCTGCCTCTTCCAGCGCGACCGTCAGATATCCTGTCTCATAGACAGCGCCAATATCGATCTCATCCCCGGCAGGCGATTCTTCTTCTGTTTCTCCAGAGACTGCTGCTTCTGTCTCTTCCGCGTCCCCGGACAAATCTCCCTCCTCCGGTTCAGGTGTGCTCTCGGCTGCCTCTGTGACCACTGCCTCGGTCACTGCCGTGTCCTCTGATGCCGTCTGCCCTTTACAGCCGGCAAGGACCATCGTGGTGATCAGGATGCCTGCGATCCATACATTCCCTTTTCTCATATTTTCCTCCCTGTTTTGGATCCCGGCCTGCGGCCGGGTCCTGTGTGTCTTCCGGTCAAACGGTCTCCCTTTCCCGGCAGGTCCTTTAACTGATCCTATCACTGGAAATACTGCTGTCTCATGACCCGCTGAGCCTCAGTAGATGACCACGGCACATTTTCCGGATTTATTATAGATGTCCTCTATTGCAGAAGCGCTTCTGGTGACCAGCCCGGAGAGAGGATCTGCAATAAATACCTTGCCCTTGTTCTTATCATAACCGTACAGGACAACGCAGTGCTCCTCCCCGTACCAGTAGTAAGTCTTTCCATTATATATCCTGGAGTTGAGGATCACCGGCTGGCGCATGTAGGAGGTGATCCAGATGATCACCGGGCGTCCCTTCTCCAGCTGCTTATAAAGCCCGGCGAAGCTGGTTCCTGTGATCTCATGCCCCCTGGACTTGCTGCCCTTTGCCTTCAGGAAATTGTCCGCTGCGGTGACCAGGCCCGGTGCCATCACGCTCTGTCCGTTCGTCGTTCTGGGATCTCCCACATAGGTGGTGACAAAATCAAACCCATAGGGCAGATAGTCGTCCGCGATGGTCGTCTTCTCCAGACCAAAGCCATAGGATTTCAGCGCCATCGTCAGAGCAACAGACTCACAGCCTGTGGGGAGTTCCGGCTTCTGCCAGACCATGGGCACATAAAGCTGCAGGACCCGGCTGGTCTTTTTTACAAACTCTGCAGAACGATCCCCGTTCTTGAAGGGCCTGTCCGTGCTTCCCGGGGCAGCGCATCCTTTGCCGGTGATCTTGATCTGTACAGCCTCCATCCGAAGGCTCAGATCCCGGGATCCGGCCGTCTTCCCGTTCCTGGTCCAGCCCATCCAGCCCATATCCTGCACATAGACCCGGTACCAGATGTCATAATAGGATGCGATCTCTCCGGTAAGGCGGATCTTTACCGCCTCATAGCGCTTTTTCTGTCCCTCCAGGCCGCTGACCGCCCCATCCCGGGACCAGCTGCTTTCCCAGCCGACATCCTGCACCATGCCCATATAGGAGATGCTGCCGGTGATCTTCTGGGAGGGCAGGCTGATCTTCAGTGCCTCGATCCGTCTGTTTGACCCCGCTTTTCCACAGGTCTTTCCCGAAGAATACTCCGCCGTCCAGCCGATACCCGGCAGATAAGCACTGTAACTCAGCTTCTGAGAGGAGAAACCCGCCAGGGCAAATTTCCCATAGTTTGCCGGCGCCTTTACCCCCTTAGGCAGGATGCGGATACGGATATTCCGTATACCCCGGGTGAGGCTGAGTGCTCCGGCGGTCGTTCCGTTGGAGGTCCAGTTCAGCCAGCCATAGCCCTGTACATTTACGCAATACCACACATTGTATTTCGCGGCCAATTCTCCCGTAAGCCGGATCTGGAGCCCCTGGATCGTCTTATTCTTTATCCCGGCGCTGGTTCCCGGCGATGTCCAGGACTGCCAGCCTGTGCCGCTCAGAGAGACCCGATACTGGATATTGCCATCACATTCCGGGTGTTTCAACAGAACCCGGAGCTGTCCAAGAACTGCAGAACCTGTAAAAACTGCACCATTGGACACATAGGAGGAAAGCCAGCCTGTGCCGTTCTGATATCCCTTGTAGGAGACTCCTGTGGCCGCATAGGAGGCAGAGATATCGGAGATCTGCGCCGGAGCAGGATCCCCCTTCTTCACCAGGCAGATCTTGATCTTGCGGGCTGCAGCTCCGATGGCTGCAGTGCCTGCCGATGCCCCGCCAGAGGCCCAGTTCATCCAGCCAAAACCCGCCGCGTACAGGGAATAATACACATCATACTCGTTTTTCTTTGTTCCGGTCAGGCGGATCTGAACCGCCTCCAGCTTCCTTCCGCTGCCGGAGGCTCCGGCTTCGGCTCCGTCTGCTGCCCAGCCGGTCCATCCGCTGTCCGCCAACCGGACCCGGTACTGGATGCCCAGATCCTCATTCTCTTTAATACTGACAGAAAGAGCCTCCAGATACGTGCTGGTACTGGTGCTTCCGGTCCACTTGCCGGAAGATACATCTGAGAGCCATCCCTGGGTGCTGACACTGACCCGGTAAGAGACCACCGGTTCAGACTCTTCCTCAGCATCCTCCTCTTCCGTCTCTTCCTCCTCAGCGGAAACATCTTCCGCTGCATCCTGAGCTTCCTGGGCAGCTGTCTCCGGATCGGCAGAGATCTCCTCTCCGGAAGGCACCTCTTCTCCGGCAGGCAGCTCCCCGGCTGAAGGATCGGTCTCCTGCCCCGGCAGACTGCCGTCTCCGGAAGGATCGGTCATTTCCCCCGATGTCCCCCCGTCTGTATTATCGTTTTCTCCACCTTCGCCTGATTCTCCGCCGGCTGGATCAGAAGGTGTCAGTTCCCCTTCTTCCCCGGGAACAGATCCCCCGTCCGGCTCCTCTCCCGCAGAGTCAGGAAGGTCAGACAGGCCGGCATCCCCGCTTCCGTTGATCTCCGTCCCTGCAGTGATCTCAGCTTTCTTCCCGTCACCGTAAAAGGTGCCGGTATCCGCTGCCTCCTCCTGCGAGAAGGCTGCGGCCCCCTCTGCAGCACTGACGGGCATCGCAGGGCCCGCGCCTGCAGGGATCATCAGCAGAACTGCCAGAATGGCGGCTGTTTGTTTTTTCCAGTAGATCATCAATTATCTGCTCCTGAGTTGTTTTTATTCATGTCTGCGGTCCTCGTCCGGCTGCAAAGCTCCGCCTCCTCCGGAAGCAGGCCCGGTACGGAATTCCTCCGCAACTGCTGCCGGCACCAGGGCCAGCACCGGATTATAGGCCATGCTGATCCAGGTGTTGTTCATGATGGAAAACAGCAGGACGGCCGTCACATAGATGAACAGCATCCGGTCGTTCTTCCAGCAGGAATGATGGTGCAGATACATGTACATGCAAAGGATCAGGATCGTAAGAATCAGCCCGTAGCCCAGCAGGGCATAGATCATAGCGGAATCGATATAGAAATAGTCCGTGGTCTCATGTGTGGTGCTGTTCCCACTCATGGCGATCTTCTGGCCCCAGAGAGTGATATTGTACCGCTGTATACCCTTGTGAGACTCCTGGATCCGGTTGTGGGACAGGCGGTTTAAAAAGCTCCAGATCCTGTTTTCACTGTTGTAGTACACCATGCCGATGCAGGAAAGCGCCATGCCTGCCGGAAATCCGGCGAAGGTGAAGATCTTTACCGGAAGGCTGTCCAGGCGGATGAGTTCCAGCTTGATGATCAGCACATACAGGGCGATCACGATCAGGGTCAGGCCGTAGGTCAGGCTCAGGGTAAAGAAGGCGTAGATCAGCTGATTGATCACCAGCCAGACGGCGATCTCTATCCAGCTGAGCACCTTCTTCCGGATGTAGAGATACATCAGGAAGCAGTAGAACAGGTAGAAGGGCACCGTGGAATAATAGGAATAGCCAAAGCAGTGGGCAAACCCGTCCCCGTGGGGATAGAGGTTGTCCGGAAGCTTTCCCATGAGGATCAGGATCCCGATGCAGGAAAGGCCTGCCAGCACAGAAGTCAGGCTTGTCTTCAGGATCTTCTTAAAGTCTACTGCCTCTGCGCTGGCGATCATGGCACCGTAGACATACATGGCAGGACGGCCCAGGCCGTTCCCTACCTTGTAGAATACCGCGCAGATCCCCAGGATCAGCAGCACCTCCCAGAAATGCCGGCGCAGCTTGTTCATCCGGTATACGATAACAAGGAGCATATAATACAGAGTGATATCCCGGATCACATGTGACGGATGGCTGAGTTTAAGCAGCGAAGAATTCAGGATCGCAATATAGACCCACAACCCGTACAGTGCCAGCCAGATGTATTCCAGAATCCTGTCGATCCGATTTTTTTCTTCCATTTGTCCCTCTCAGGCTTCATATTTGATAAGATTATTTACTATTTTGTAACTATTCAGAATCACCACTTTTTCTTGTGCTCCGGAACCTCAAACCCGTCATCCTCGTAGATGTTCGGCCCCAGGGTGGTGACTTCCTCTACGGGGATCCCGTTCTTGTACAGGACGTAGGGGAAGGAAAGCTGGTCCCTCTTTGCGTGGCTGCAGAACTCGGACCACCAGAGATCCATCAGAGGGCCATACTTCTCCGACTGATGGTCCCTCACCAGCACATTGCACAGGGCAAGACCGTAGTTTTCCGGCATGCCCTCTGCCCGAAGGTGCTTCACGTGCTCCTCTACCTGCTCGGGCACACCCTTCCTGGTCTTGATCAGGCACTCTGCCTCCTGGTAGACGCAGCTGCGCAGGGAATGCCTAAAGCAGCTGATCCCGTGGGGTGAGAGCCGGTTCAGGCATTCCGTCAGGTCCGTGCACACCCGCACATTTCCATCGATGTAGATGGAATAGCGGTATTCCGGAAAAAGTACATGGGGGTGCATCTTGAAGTACCGGTTCTTCATGACCGAATTCATGCCCTCTGTGTACTTTTCGAATTTCCCGGCGGGGATCCACTTCCAGCGGGAATCCGCAGGGATCTCAAAATCCGTCACCGCATAGAAATCACAGTTGTCCGGCACAAAGACCGGCTCCATCAGGCTGTCATAGTTCCCGATGATGCAGGTATAGACAGCGATCCGCTCTTCCGAAAAGTAATCGGGGGGCGAGAGCTTCATCTCCTTCTGGGCGACCGGGGTGTAATACTTCCGGTTCAGCTTCCAGTGCACCTTCTTGTCCACCAGATAGCGGATCCCGGAGAACCCGTGGGAGGTGATGATCCGCTTCCGCTCCAGGATACTGTTCCCCAGATGGTATTCACCGCCCTGCTGCAGCATCCGCTTCTCATGGTTCAGCTGCTTGACCGCCCCCACCATCTGGATATAGGCTTCTTTATTTCCACAGGAATGACTGTACATCGGTTTCCTCTCTTATTCTCAGACCAGCAGGATCTTCCAGGCGTTTTTCCATCCGCCGGGGATAAGCCGGTATTTTATATACATTTTCATTCGCTCTGTTTTTGACGGCGCACCGATCCCGGCAAGTTCGCCGAGGAGCTTCCGGTTCTCCTCCGTCAGGTCCTCCAGGGCAAGCAGGCCCTGCACCGCGTTCTGCTGGTACACGAGACCCTTCCGGGATTCTCCCAGCTGTCTGCCGGAAAGGACATTTCCGGCCTTTTCCTTCAGCCAGGAAAGGCGGTCTTTTCTGGCCCCCACCACGTTTCTGCCGTGCTGGCGGTAGAGCATGAGGGGACGGTCGATAAAGGCAGTCCGTCCACAGGCGGAGGCCGTCAGAAGCAGCCACCAGTCGTGCATGAAGACTCTGCCCACATCACCGATATTCAGGGCTGCATCCCTGCAGGCCCGGTTGATGCCGATGGTGCATCCCGCCGCGCAGTTTCGCCTGAGGATGCTGACCAGGTCCCGGTGATGGGGATCCCTGCCGGTAAGCCGGAGGTAGGACTCTGCAGTGACCTTCAGGTCCGCGTCTGTCACCTTCAGATCGGAGAAGGCGAGGACAGGTACATTCCTCTCCCCTTTTTCCAGCTCCAGGAGCGCAGTTCTGGTGGTCTCCAGCTTATCGGGCAGCCAGAAATCGTCCTGATCAGAAAAATAATAGTAATCTGCCTCCACCTGCCTGAGCATAGAAAAAAAATTCCGGCAGGCCATCCCTGTTGGAGCAAAATGCAGGATCCGGATCCGCTCCATATCCCTGTCCTCATACTCCGCCAGGATCGCCGGAGTGCCATCCTTCGATCCATCATCGTGAATATAAAGGGTAAAGTCCTGTACGGTCTGTTCCAGAATGGAATCGATCTGCTGCCGGATATAATGTTCTCCATTGCAGGCAGCCAGAAGCACTGCCGATCCTGCCATATGCAAAGGTCCTTTCTTTTTATATGCTCTCACTATTGTCTGCAGATCAGTCTCTGTTTCTCAACCGAAGCACCTTGTCCAGTGCTGTCATAAGCTCCCGGAAGAAGATACTGCCTGCAGGCTTCCCATATTTTTTTTACTTGTCATAGCATTCGAGAAAAGCTGAGATGGACTGGTAGTTCTGCCTGTTCATGAACTCTGTCCGCTTCAGCTCATCCTTCATGGTGTTTCTGGTGGAGACGTTCTGGTGATGCAGGACCTTCAGGGAGGGATCATAGACCGTCAAAAGGCCCGCCTTCCCGCACTCATAGTCCAGGATCTCCGACTCATAGTAAAAGAAGGTCCCGGGGAAAAAAAAGTTCCCCCGTTTTTGCGCAAATTCTCTTGAGAAAATGAAGCAGGAGCCATGGAGGGGAACGTTTGTATATTTCCGGCTCCAGTCCGTGCCGCTGCTGATGCTCTTCTTCTTTGCCGCCAGGGCGCGCACGAAGGGGAGCTGCTTGAGACGGCACTTCAGGGGCGTCAGGATACGGCTGTCCAGCTTCCTCCTGTAGACCTGCTGCAGGGCCCTGGCGTCCTCAATGGTGGTGCGTCTGGTGCTTTTCGGGCTCTGGTGGACCCTGCCCGTGGTGGAATAGATGTCCGGTCCAAGCACGGCGAAGGGTTTCTCTCCATAGATCCTCTCGATCCGGGCGATAAAATCCTCCTGGGGGATCTCCACGTCGTTGTTCATGACCACGTAGAAGTCCGGATCCAGATTGGTCCTGGCCCAGTCGCAGCCCACATTGTTGCCCCGGGCAAAGCCGCTGTTCTCCCCGTTCAGAAGGACAGTGATGTCCGCCCGGTCTTTATATTCTTCCTTCAGCTTTCGTCCCGAGCCGTTGGGGGACGCATTGTCGATGATCACCACATGCTTCTCCCCGGACAGGCGGTCCAGGGAACGGATGCAGGTCTCTGTCTCCTCGGTGACCTGATAGTGCAGAATGATAAAACAGACCATAGTTCTCCTTTGCCTCTCAGTTTCTGCCGTACAGGTGGGATTTCGTCCTCTCGGAAACCGGGGGCTCAGTGGAGGCATAATTCTCCCCAAAGAGCTGCTTCAGATAAGCGTCATACGCCGTGGGGATCCGGCAGGGGATCCCGTTAAAGGAAGCCCGGCAGCCCTTTCCGAACCACGATGTGGGCATGATCTCCTTCTGGAGCTTGGAGCTTGCCATGGTGCCTGCCTTTCTGGTCTTCCCGAAGGGATATTTCCCGTACATGCGGTCCAGCCGCCGGTAAATGGAATCCTGGGTGTACAGCCGGTGGATGCCCAGCCCGTGAAGGATCCGGAGGATCTTGTCCTTCTTTCCTCCGTGCATGCTTACCGTATCCTTCACATCCAGCGTCCAGAGGCTGGCCAGCATCCGGTAAAAGTAAGCCTTTGCGATGTGGAGCTTCATGGACAGGGGATTTCCCGGCATGCCGTCCAGGGGCAGCACATCGATGAGCACCAGTCCCCTCTCATTGTTCTTCGGGAAGCCCTCTGCCTTGCGCTCATCCTCATTCAGGAGGACTCGGGGGAAATAACAGTGGGCATCCTTCGTTTTCTGATATGCCACAAAGCGGAACCGGTCTCCTTCGCCGAAATACTCCGGCATGACCTGGATCAGCTTCTCGTAATCCTTCCTTGGAAGGGCAATGTCAATGTCGTCATCCCAGGGCACAAATCCTCTGTACTTGACCGCCCCCAGGACGCTGCCGCCCCGAAGATAGAAGCGTATCTTGTTCTCATTGCAGATCTTTTTCAGGACTGCCAGTGCCTCTGTCTCGGCCTTCTGGACCTTCTGCAGCAGAAGGTCATCGGCGGCCTCTTCTGCCGCCACCCTTGCCGCCATCCTCTGGGAAGCGATGTCCGCATCCACGATCTCCTCGCCAGATCGGCCTTCCAGCTGCTCTTTGCTGGCCTCACTCAGCCCATTATTCACCTCTGCGCACAGATCACAGGTCGAGCAGCGGTCCAGCTCCTCCTTTGTCACCCTGCCATCCCGGTAGTCACGGACCACCTTCAGCTCATACATGGAGTAGGGATGCTTTGTGAACAGTGCTTTCAGCTTGTGGGTCATGACCCAGAGAGCCGGCACCCAGATGTACTTGTGCATGGCCGGGCTCACGCTGCCGATCATCCAGCACTCCCGGTCGCAATTTCTCACCTTCCGGCGGACAGCCTCCGCCTCCGGGCTGTTCCAGAGCTCCTCCCAGGTCTGGGTATTCAGATTGCCCATGACCTCCTTATCCTTCGTGCCGTTACAAGGCATCACATCCCCATAGGGATCGATGAAGAAGGTGTCAAAGGACATATCGCAGGGAAGCAGACGTTTCTGACCGTAGATATAGTTGATCAGACCGTGGTTGAAGTAGGCCCGAAACCATTTCTTTGGACTATTGCTGCGCAACAGCTCATTGACCAGGTCCTCAAAGTGCTTCGCCACCATAGGCCGGTCATGGATGATATTCTTTGCCTCAACGAAATAAAAGCTGTTATGCAGGCTTGCGGTGGCAAACTCCATCCCCATCTCTTCACTGATCTTGTACAGGGGAACCAGGTCCGGCGCGTTGCGGTCCTGGACAGTCATTCCGAAGCCCACGTCCTTCATGCCCATCTCCCGGAGCTTCTTCAGGGTCTGGTATCCCCTCTGGTACCCGTTCTGAAGGCCGCGGATGGCGTTGTTGGTCTCCTCCAGACCTTCGATGCTGATCCGGATGCCGATCTGCGGAAATTCCTTCGCCAGGGCCAGAATGCGGTCTGTAAAGAAACCGTTCGTGCTGATCACGATACGGTCCGATTTTTTGTAAAGCTCCCGCACGATGTTCGGGAGATCCTCCCGGATAAAGGGCTCGCCGCCCGTGATATTCGTAAAGTACATCCGGGGAAGCTTCCGGATCGTCTCGATGCTGATCTCCTCCTCCGGCCTGGAAGGGGCTTTATAGCGGTTGCACATGGTACATCTCGCATTGCACCGATAAGTGACGATGACGGTCCCGTTTAGTTTTTTCTCTCCCTTAGTGATACCCATAAGCCTTATCCCTGCGTCCTGCTGCGGTACACCTGCAGGGTCCTTTCTGTCATTTCCTCCCAGCTGTAGCGTGCCTCTACATAGGCAGCCGCACCTTCCCTGTATTTTTCGATCTGCTCCGGATGATCCAGCAAGATCTGCAGATGGGCTGCCAGATCCTTTACGTCTCCCTTGCGGAAGACAGCCGCCTGGTCCTCTACCACCTCAGTCAGCTCCGGAATGTCGCTGACCAGACAGCAGTTCCCATAGCTCATGGCCTCCAGAAGACTTAGAGGCATGCCCTCAAGGTCGCTTGGCAGTACATAGATACAGGCGCTGCTGTAAAGCTCCTCAAGAACTCTTCCCTGCTGAAAACCGGTAAAGAGCACATTCTCTCCTGCCATCTGCCGGAGCTTCTCCATATAGTCTGCCGTGTCGGAACTTCCGCCTGTGATCACCAGTTTCTTGTCCGTCTTAACCTTCTTCCAGGCCTGGATGAGATAGTGAACGCCCTTTTCCGGCACCAGACGGCCGAGGAAGAGCACATATCCGTCCTTTTCCAGACCAAACTGCCTGGAGATCCTCTCCGGCTCCCGCTTTTCCGGGATAGTCACACCGTTTGGAATGTATACCGTATCCCTGCCATAGTTCTGCATAAAATAGTTCTGCACATTCCGGCTCAGGACAATGATCTCATCGGCGTATTTTACTGCAGACTTCTCTCCGCTGCGGATATACCAGGAGGCAAATCGGCCCCACTTTGCCCGGGCCCAGTCCAGGCCGTGGACCGTAACGACTACCCGCTTGCCGCAGAGTTTGGGAAGCCAACACATGAATGCCGGTCCCTCCGCATGGATGTGGACCACATCGTAATGCCCGAGCGCGGTAAGGAGTGCCGCAGAGGCAGAGCTGGTCACTGCTGCAAGGCCCCCCCGGCCCAGGGTGAAAGCCCGCTTCAGCCGGACGCCCTGGTAGTCCTTACCGATCTTTTCGTCATAGCCGGCGCCGGACACATGATGACCGACCCGGTTGTAGCAGGTGACAGCATGTCCCATGCGCACTATACGGGAGGACAATTCCTCCACCACGATTTCCACACCGCCCTCCCGGCCGGGGATCCGCTTGTGGCCAAACATGGCGATGTGCAGCGCGCCTTCTGCACGTCCGGAGACAGGGTCTTTCCTGCTGGACGCATGCGGCAGCAATGCCGCAGGGTGCTTCAGTTGTTCCCTCACTTTTATCTTATTCATAAGATTATCAGCGGAAAGGATTTTCCGCCTTCATGTTCTCCTTAAGGATCGATTTGTAATACCCGGTGCCCTGCTGCTGCCTGGCATAGCGGGCAAGTTTTCCGAAATCTCCGGTTTCAAAAAGATTCAGCACCGCCAAACGGTCCTCCGGGACCGGAGAAGGTGCCTTCAGGGAATCCCCCCTCACCAGGACCTTCCTGTAATCTGAAGTGAAGAGCATCAGTTCTCTGCCAAAGTCAGACAGCAGCTGCCTGCCCGCCTCTGTGTTTGCCGTGACAAAGGAGATGCCCTTTCTCCGTTCCATCAGGCCGCCGTTCTGGGCCAGGAGCTCGGGATGCGCATCCTCAATGCCCCAGTAATCTCCGATGGTCAGATCACCGCAGCGTTCCGGTGCAGAATACCGGCAGGAAAAGCAGCTGTCCCGGTTCAGCTTTGACCGCTGGAAGAGGTACCAGTACCCCTCTTCATTCAAAGTAAGCTTAATCCACTGCTCCTTTTTTCCCTTTTTAACACAGAACTTCGGTGAATACTGATAGCTTCTCTCCTTGTCCCGGAAGCAGTAGCCGGTGATCTCTCCATGATGCTTCTCAGAAAGATAGGCCAGGTACTGATTCAGGACGTTCTGCCCGTTCGTGCCATGGCAGGCGATATCAATCACATACAGTCCGTCCCGGGAGATGCCTTTTTCCTCCAGGTACCGGAGCAGTCCGGCACACTGGCAGGGAAGGGAACTGTACAGGATCTTTTTTCCCTCCTTCAGGGCTTCCCCGATCTCCCGGTAAGCCTCCCTGGAATCACTCTGGGCATACTTGGAACCGGAGATCCGTGCGAGATCCCTTTCCTCTGCGGCCAGTATGTGGTGCACCCGGGCTCTGGAATCCTCCAGGTCCATGACGCAGCCCGCCGCGAGGCCGCCCGCCTCCAGAAAGTTCTTCGCCAGAGCGGTGAATACACCGCCGGATGCAGCCGTTTTTAGGACATCATCTTCCACAGCCGCAGCTGCATAAACCTCCTGCGGGGTACGGAGGACTACCGGGGACAGCTCCGGGCAGGTCTTCTCACACAGTCCGCAGGATACGCAGCACTCCGGATCGACAAAAGGCATGCAGTAACCTTCCTTTGTATCCTCCATGCGGATCGCTTTCTTCGGACAAATGACCGCGCAGGCTCCGCAGCCGGTACAGCTTTTTCCTGTCTTTTCGGTCAGCATCCTTTTACCTCTCTGCCTTCCGCTTCAGATAGTGCAGGAAGGTCTCTCTGTGGGTCTCACAGTCAAGGAAGTTTACTAGCTTCAAAACATCCTCCTCTGACATATGTCCGTCGATCCACTGGTTCTTGTACCGTCTCCCGCTCAGCCGGTTCAGGACCTTTCCGGCCATGCTGCTTCCGGCCAGAGCACTGTTGAAGCCTGCTGCCCGCTTGTCCACGTACCGCTCGAAGTTTGCCTCCAGGAAGCGTTCCCTCTGGATCTGCTCACTTCTTTCCCGGAAATCCTTCAGGATCTGTTCCTTTTCCTCCGGGTCTGCGAGGCGGATGGTATCCTGCGGCTTTACGCGGACATTGAAGCTTACCTGGACCCCGCTGCCTGTCACTTCTGCCTCGATCAGCAGACCGGAATACCGAAGGTCATTCCTTGTCGGTCTGGCAAAAAGGAAATCACCCTGTCCGTAGACAATGGTGCTGCCATGATACTCCTCCATGCAGCCGATGCAGTGGGTATGCTGGCCGACCACCAGATCCGCGCCGCAGTCCGCCATCTTGCGGAGCACACGCCGTTCCATGGGAGAGGGATAGCGCCAGTCCAGAATGCCGCCATGGTACAGCACGATCACTGCATCACAGCTGGCCTTCAGCTCCCGTATGGCATCAAAGGTCTCCAACGGGTCATAGGCATTTACGCCGCCTTTTCCGTCTGCAGCATAGGTAAACTCATGCTCCGCACAGGCATAGACGCCTACCCTCAGGCCTTCTTTTTCGATCACATATGGCTTCCCGGCATCCGCGGCTGTCCCAGCACCGACACAGGCGATCCCGTACTTCTCAAATATCCCGACGGTATGGAGCACACCTTCCTCGCCAAGATTCCCGGCATGGTTGTTGGCAAGTGCCATCAGATCCGGCTTCGCCCTTAAAATGCCCGGCATGGTCTCCTCCGGTGCAGACAGGAAGGGACCATACTTTGCGATCGGCTCCCCGCAGCCCTCAAAAACACATTCAAAATCGTAGATCCGGTAATCAAAGCTGTCCAGATAAGCCATCAGCTCGTCCGTATACAGCTTCGTCCCGTCCCCTCGCCGGAAATCCTCTATGTTAAAGTTTGTTGGAGCAAAATCACCGCCAATGAACAGTCTCATTTCAGTTTCAGCCTTTCTCCGCAGATCCAGTCATATTCTGCCGGATGGAAACGGTTGTACCCGGCACCGTGATAAAGCGTCGTCTCACCGATGTACATTTTGTCCTCGCAGGCATAAAAATCCATCCGCAGATATTTAAAATCCTTTGCCATCTCGTTGCCGATCTCGATCATCTTGTCCAGCATGACCGGGCGCGGCTCCGTGATCGGCTTGTCGATCTTTTTGTATTTCTTATCCGATACCCACTGGAAGGGAAGCAGCTCCCATTCCGGGGTAAACAGCGCACGGTACGCATCTCCCTCGCGGTCCACGACACAGTAGATGAATTCCAGCTTCCCGTTGAAATAATGCAGCTTTATATCCTGCGGTACCCTGCCCTGTGAATCTGTGATCAGCTTTTCCACGATGATGCAGGGCTTTATGTTTTTGTACTGCCATTCCTGGGTACGGTAATACTGGTTCAGGTGCATCCACTTGCGGCATTCATTGCGAAGCTCCGCATAATCCACCTCATTCCGGTCCCGGATGATCCGCCAGGTTCCGGCCCCGGTATTCGCCTTGATGACGAAGGGATAATCCGGCATGTTTTCTTTTTTGACATCCTGCCAGCGGTCCGTTTTCCAGACCAGCGGGACCAGATATTCCTCCCCGAAATGCTCCTTATAGTATTCTCTTACCCGGTACTTATCTGCCAGAAGCGTATAGATATCCTTGTGATCATTCAGCTTCAGCCAGCAGATCTTCTCGTTCATCGTTTTTGGATGATCCAGATCCGGCTTTTTCCCGAAGATGCGCTCATACATCCGCTCCGTCCTTCTGCGGTCTCCCAGAAGGATCGCCCGAAGCTTGTAATGGTACAGAAATTTCAGCCAGCTGATATAAAAATTCTCGCTTTTACCGCTCAAACCATTCACTCCAATCATAATAGGATCGCCACTATATCTTATCTATTATACACGACTTTACCAGATCTGTGAAATACTATCTATGACCGACAGCTGAAGGGTCTGTTTAAGAAAAGGGTATTTCCCCCGACTCTGCCTGGCGGCCTCCCATGTGATCGGAAATACAGAGAAGAGACCGTCGCTTATGCAACGGCCTCTCCCCCTCATGTTTCACAATCCGTCCTCTAATGATAGATCAGGACTCTGGAATCCCATTTAAAGTTGTCATATACCCATTTCGCGTCTTCCAAAGTTCCCCGGATACATCCGCTGGATATCTTTCCGTAGGTCGACGGGTTTTTCACGTGCACCGGTTCCGGATCCCTGTAGTACAGGATCGAATGGAACAGATTGCCGCTGGTGATATGCGTCGCATACCAGGCGCGGGCATCCCAGCCGGTATCAAAGTACACGACTCTCCAGCTCACCTGGAAATCGCCCTCAATGGTCTCCTCATTAACATTTCCGATCGCACAGCTGTAGGTGCGGATAAGGGACCATGCGCCCTTTTTCCCATAGAAGATGCAGACACGGCAGGCGGATTTGTCCACCAGCGCCAGGTATCTGGTCGGGCTGCTGTAGTTCTGTGCCTTGGCCGTCATCTCCTTCATAATTGCAGTCCGGGTCGATGGTGCCGTCCCGACAACATATGAATAATCAGAGGAACCTGGTCTGCCCGTGCCCCTGACCTTGACGATGACCTGCACCGCGTCGATCTTCATCTTCATGTCGGTCGTGCCGCACATCTCCCAGTTGGCTGCCCAGCCGGACCATCCCATGTTGATGGTGTGTACGCGGTAGAACACACTGTATTTCTCATTCATTTTACCGGTAAGTTTGATCCGGATACGTTCGATATAACCCGCGGCCTTAAGCCCGCCTGCGGCAGTTCCGTTGCTCACGGTCTTGGACCAGCCGGAGCTGGAATTGTATACAGCATAGCTGATATTTCCCGTATAAGGCTGATCCACCAGCTTGATCTGGAATCCGTCAGCATGGTATCCCTTGGAAGTGGAACCTGCCGTCACGCCATCCGACTTCCATCCGGACCAGGAGCCGCTGCTGACTGCTTCACGGTAGGTTACCATACTGTCAGATGCTGTAATCCTGGCCTTGATCAGATATCCAAGATTTGCCGGGGCATCGCTGCCCTTCTTAACCACCTTTACACGGATGGCTGCAATGGGCTTGGAGAGTCCTGCACTGCCCGCAATGGCATTATTCTTTGCCCAGGCGCTCCAGCCCAGATCCTTTATCAGTACACAGTAGTAGAGATCATATTTACTCTTGTCTGCACCCGTCAGCTGCATCTTCAGCGATTCGATTGCCTTGCCCTGGGACGCACTTCCGGAGGCTCTATCGTTGGCCACATAGTCCGTCCAGCTGCCGCCCTGCATCTTGACCCGGTACTGGATACCCAGATCATAGCCGGATGTGATCTTGACCTTGATGGCTCCCACTTTTTTGCCGGAAACACCTGAGCGGTAACCGTTCTTCTGATAGTCGGTCCATCCGCCAGAGGTCAGGTAGGTCTTGTAAAATACTGACGGTCCTTTTCTATAGCAGGCTGTAGTGATGGAGCCGGCCGCTGCAGGCTTTGCATCCCCCTTCTTTGCCAACACCATCTGAAGGCCCTTGATATCATAACCATAGCCCATAGACCCGGAATAGCGGGTAGACAGAGACGTATTGGTCCAGGCCATCCAGCCTTTGCCATCCACATAGGTGGTATAGTAAAGGATATAATTGGCTGCATCTGCACCGGTCAGTGACACCTCGACGGCTTCTACGGTATTGCTGTTGCTGCCCGCAGCAGCTCCGGAAGTACGGAGAGCAGACCAGCTTTTGCCATTATATTTGACCCTGTAGCTGACTCCCAGATCTACTCCCTCTGGAATCTTTTCCAGCTTTACGCGGATACCCTGGACAGAGGCAGAGGCAGAAGGTGATCCGGCTGCACCAGATTTGACGTAGGACTGATAAGCCCCGCCCTGATATACCGTATATTTGAGGACCGGCATATCGCTTTCGGATGCATCCTTGGGATCGCCGGACACAGACTCCTCCTCAAGGACAACATCCTCGATGATCACGGTATCTGCAGTATCCTGTACTTCGGAAGGCTCCGCCTCTCCAGCAACGATCTCCGGCTCCGCAGAAGGAACGACCTCGGCCGGGTCTGCTTCCGGCATAGGATCCGCTTCCGGAACCGTCTCAGAGGGCTGTACTTCCGTTCCCTCCGAAACATCCTGGGGGATATCTTCGCTATTTGTCTTCTCTGCGGCATCTTCACTGCCGTTCTCCGTCACCGGTGCTTCCGGAAGAATGGATGAATCTGCAGAAAAAGCTGCAGTGTCATCTGCCTCCTCTGCAGCAAAAGAAGCAGCCGAACCATTTTCCGCTGCCAGATTTGCTGTCTCCGTATTCGAAAAGCTGAGCTCACCGGCCTGAGGCATAGAGGTCATGCACAGGAATACGGATAAAAGGATCGCCGTAAACATCCTTGTCTTATATTTCATGAGATTACCCCACTATACTGATTCTACTTTACGCTAAGACTATAACACAGAACAAACCGGTAATTCCAGTCTAATTTTAACTAATACGGAGGTACAAATATACTCAGAAAGAAAATCATCCATAGTATGTGAATGCAATGCCAAACACAGCCGCTATGAACACAAAAAATACCGAAAGAGACAGGACAACGCTGATACAGGCTGCGGTATTCCCCTTTCGTTCTCCCCCGGCATATGCCCATTTTTCCGCCCGGTCATAGCCCGTGCAGGCAAAAATGGCCGCAGGCAGGAAGCAGGGAAGCCAGTATCTGCCCTGGGGCTGGTAATCGGATGCATAGGCATACCAGAAGGCCAGGCCTCCTGCAATGCCTGCCGCTGCAAACAGGATCCCGTAATAAAAAACGCGGTCGGTCAGCTCCTGCTTCTGTCCATCTCCCTTCTTTCTTTTTCTCAGGAAATGGATCAGCGCAGCAATAAACAGCACAAATCCCAGATTCAGGACAAAAGCAAAGAAATAATACTGGCTGTCATGCAGCATGATATTCATCTGACCAAAGGCACCGATAAAGCTTTTTCCCGTCTGCTTCACATAATCAGACTCTGTCAGCATATCCAGCGGCGAACGTCCCGAGCCTCTCCAGGTCCACTTCAGCGAAGGTTTGAATTCGGGAAGGGCGTTGGCCTCCGAGCACTCTCTTGAAGCATTCCGTGCCAGAAAATCACCATTGTAAAGAATCGCGTTGCGGACAAACCACCATCCGCCGATGGCCAGTGCAAGGCCGGATACGATCACGGTGTTCTTAAGGATGTCCTGCTTATCCTTTTTGGCTCTCCACAGGCTGTAATAGAACAGCGGAATGCTCAGAAGGATATACCCATACGCATTGTAATAGGACATGGCACAAAGCCCGATGCCGATGCCAAGGCCTGTGCAGCCTGGCACTGTCCATCCGGTCTGTATCCCTCTTGCCCAGAAATACAGGATCATGGCAGAGGACATCAGCGCCAGCGAATCTGTATTGACATAGATGGCCATGTAAGCCATCTGAGGCCAGAAGGCGGCAAGCGCAGGAAACAGGAAGCGGGCACGGCTGTCCGGAAACAGAATCGCCGAAAGGCGGTCGCACCAGTATACCAGCAGGGTCCCGTTGATCACATTCACCAGCTTTGCCATCGTCCAGAATACCGTCTGACTTTCGGTGAAAAGGCCCGCTATCCTTGCCAGCCATCCGCCGGCAATATAGGGAAGGATCGGATTGAAGGCATAGGATGTGCCCCAGACCATATTCAGGACCGCCGGGTCGTCGCCCCGGGGGAGCCGTCCCGTTGTCCGGATAAAGTCGACCACCAGATAGCGCATCGATTCATCCGGCCCGTCCATGTAAGGAATATGACACGCCCAGATCAGGTACGTACAGAATACCAGCAAAAGGAGCGCTGCCCGGTATTTTTTCTCCTCTCCCGCTGCCGCGGATGCATCACATCCGATCCGTTTTTCATCCATACGGAAGGCAAAGATCAGGACCAGCTGTGCCAGGACCAGCAGAATACCCAGCAGCTGGATCAGAAGGATCTGCCGGAAAGAGGATGCCTGCAGAAAAAAGAACAGCCAGAGCACCGCAGAAACAGCCATAAAGGGCAGCTGCCTTCTGCCGCCGATCCCGCGGCTGCCAAGATACGCGAGAAAGAGGCCGGCAAGGATAACAGCCAGCATCCATATGGTCCATCCCCTCTCGGCAGGATTGATCACGATCCGGCTGATCTTGAACGCCTTGTCCGCATCGATCCCAAACTGCAGCCGGAAGGAGCCGATCCTGCCGCTCTTCCCGATGGTCATGACCCGGTCCCAGGTATCCCGGTCATTTCCGGAGATCATCGTCAGGACAGAATCATTTACATTGTATCCGCGTCCGGTATCGTAATAGATCCGGACCGACAGGCGGGCGGCGCCGCCGCCATCCACGTCCTCCACATCGACCTCTGCCGAATCCATCCAGAGACGCACATCCGGAAAGATCCAGTTGGCATCGGGGTCGGTAATGCGCAGATATCCGTCATCCTGTACTTCCAGATTCTGCAGGACGCCCTGTTCATAACCGGTAAATTCGACCCTGCGGTAAAGCCGGCCCTCGATCATGGCAAGCACACAGAATGCCAGGAATATACAAAGATACAGGAGACCGGCCAGTCTCCTGTTTTTGCTGCATTTTTGAAAGAAATCCATTCTGATCTGCCTCCCTGTTTGGCCGCTGTCCATCCGCTGCTTCTGCATGCCCTTAAAGTGCATAGATCAGAATGCCTGCGACAATGACCGCAAGCGCTGCTGCCTTCTTCCCGGTGACCTTTTCATTTAGAAACAGCGCGCCCAGCACGGTAACAAAAAGATACCCCGAGGATTCCAGAACCGGTCCCCAGTTCATGGGGATCCCCCGGTAGGCCAGCATGGACAGAAATGTACAGCCAAAGAAGATCATATAGCTGATGATCACCGAAGGGTTCAGATACTCCTGAAGAAAACCGGCATGCTCCCGCATCGCTTCCTTTTTCAGAAGCACCTGGGAAAACGCGGACAGAAGAACTCCCGTAAGGTAGATCAGTACATAGGGCAGTACCTTGATCATTTTTCCGTCACCTCCCTGTCCGCCAGAACATACAGGATGACCCCTGCGATGACAACTGCCGCACCCAGGATCTGCCTGGGTGTGATCGTCTCCCCGAAGATCAGTGCTCCGAAGACCATGCCCCAGACAACGGCGATACCTTTGTTGGCATATGCAGTCGTCATGGGCATATGCTTGATCACCTGCTGCCACAGGATCGCATAGGTCCCAAGAACGACGATCACGCCGCCGTAAAACAGAATAAACCGCGGGCTTAAGAAAGCCTCTCCCGATGCAAGTTTGTTAAAAATACTGCAAGTGGAATAGATCAGCAATGCCACCTGCAGTACGAGAAACCAGCGCAGTGTTCCTTTTTTCAATGTCTGCCTGCCTTACTTTCTGAAATAAGAGATAACGCTCTCGATCACATGCTCTCTGTCCTGCTCACTCATCCCGTAATACAGCGGAAGCCGCACGAGACGCTCGCTTTCTTTCGTGGTCCACCTGTCCTCGCCGTGGAAACGGCCAAACCGCAGACCTGCCGGGGCAGAATGCAGAGGAATGTAATGGAACGGGGTCATCACGCCCTGCTCCTTCATGTAAGTGATGAAATCGGTCCGCTGCTCAAGGTCGCGAAGCTTCAGATAGTACATATGCGCATTGTGGACGATATCCTCCGGTATGAAGGGAAGCTCGACAAGCCCCTGCTCCTTAAGCTCCCGAAACGCGTCATGGTAGCTGTTCCAGGTATGCAGACGGTCTGCCGTGATCTCATCGGCCTTCTCCAGCTGTGCCCACAGGTATGCCGCATTCAGCTCGCTCGGCAGATAGCTGTCCCCAAAATCGACCCAGGTATACTTATCCACCTGGCCGCGGAAAAACCGGGAACGGTTTGTTCCCTTCTCTCTGAGGATCTCCGCTCTCTCGTTGTCTTTTTCGTGCTTAAGCAGAATAGCGCCGCCTTCACCCATGGAGAAGTTTTTGGTCTCGTGGAAGGAATAACAGCCAAAATCTCCGATCGTGCCAAGAGGACGTCCCTTATAGGTGCTCATGATACCCTGGGCAGCATCCTCCACAACCAGCAGACCGTGGCGCTTCGCGATATCCATGATGGTGTCCATCTCGCAGCTGACACCGGCATAGTGGACCACAAAGATCGCTTTTGTGCGGTCTGTGATTGCCTCCTCGATCCGGTTTTCGTCGATATTCATGGTGTCCGGCCGGATATCCACAAATACCAGCCGTGCCTTGCACAGAACAGCCGATGTGGCCGTACTGGAAAAGGTAAAGCTGGGCAGGATCACCTCATCCCCCTCCTCCAGACCGCACAGCAGAGCTGCCATGTCCAGTGCAGTGGTGCCGCTGGTGGTCAGGAAAGCCTTCTGCGCCAGGAAGCGTTCCTCGATCCACCGGCTGCATTGCTTTGTAAAACGGCCATCGCCGCAGATCTTGTGAGATTCTGCGGCCTGGCGCATGTATTCAATTTCTGTTCCGACATAAGGTGCTTTGTTAAAATCAATCATTTAAACATCTGCCCCGCATGATCAATGATATACGACTACGGTCGTTCCGGTGGGAATGTTGTCGTAGATCCACTTTGCGTTTTCGAGTTTCAGCCGTACACAGCCCTGGGACACGCCCATACCAAGCCTTCCGTCAAGGACGTGGGCTGGTGAGCCCTCATCATAGTACTTTATGGAATGCAGGAGATAATCTCCATAGAACTGTGTCGCATACCAGCAGCGGTATTCACCCGGATGGCCAAAATAAAGGGTCTTGTATGCTGTACTAAAGACACCCTCTACAGTTGGCGTCTCCGGTGCGCCATCGCCGCACTGCCAAAAGTATTTCTGTTTCCAGTTGCCTCTGGATCCTGTACACAGAAGGACTGTGTGGGTGCTGCGGTTCACCAGAATGATATACCCGGTATTGCTGCCATAGCCCTGAGCGACAGCCAGCATCTTTCCTGCGATGGTCGTACCGTTAAAAAGCTGGTTGCCCGTACCTCCTGGCGCTCCTGTCAGCTTATGGCGGATGGAGATCTCCATGGCATCGATCCGGTATCCATAACCAATGCTTCCGCAGCGGGCATAGTTGGAAGCCCATCCCGTCCAGCCGAAATTCTCCACATGGACCCGGTAATAGAGATCATAATAGTCCGCCATCTCCCCGGTAAGCCGGAGCCGGACGGCCTCTACCCTCTTGCCAGAACCTCCGGCAATGGCATTGTCAGCATACAGACCTGTCCATTCGGTATTGGCCAGGTACGCACGATACTGAATGCTTCCCGCATAAGGCTGGTTTACAAGAGCGGCCTTAAAGCCTTCGATGATATAGCCGCTGCCTGTAGCGCCAGCCGTCTTTCCGCCGGAAACTGCAGCAGGCCAGCCCTTTCCCTTGATTCTTACCCGGTAAGAGAGGATGGACGGATCCCCTTTCATATAGGCCAGTGAGGTCTCCCCGGCCTGGGCGGGCGCAGCCGCCCCCTTCTTCAGAATCTTCATCCGGATCGCCCGGATCTCCAGATTATAATTGCTGGTTCCGGCATAACTTCCATTTTTCGTCCAGTTCATCCAGCCGACCCGCTGTACATATACACTGTAGTAGAGATCATATTTGGATGCATCCGCGCCGGTCAGCTTCGCACGGAAAATGTTGATCTTCTTTCCTTTTCCGACCGCGCCGCTTACCGTACCATCACTGGACCAGGCAGGCCAGGCAGATCCCTCGACATGGGCAGCATAGGAGATGCCAAGATCTGCTGCGCCATCCACCACGACCTTAATCCCTTCCAGCCTTGCAGTCGTCTTCCCGGAATAGGACCCATTGTAGGAATAATCTTTCCAACCGACACCGTTCATGTAGGTGGTGTACTTGATCGAAGCTGCCCGGGATTTTGTGGGCGCTGTGGTGCTTCCCTTTGCTGCAGGTGCCGCTTCACCCTTCGGAACTAGTTTTACGGCGATAGCACTTACTGCATACTCATAGCCCTCACTTCCGGCTTTGGCACCGTTCTTTGCCCAGCCAAGCCAGCCAAGGCCGCTAACATAGGTACAATAGTATACATCGTATTTATCTGCATCTGATCCGGTAAGAGATACCCTGATCGCTTCCACATGACGAGAGGCAGAGGCGATACCGGTGATGGTGTTGTCTGCAGTATAATCCTGCCAGCCTTTGCCGTTTATCTTCACCTGATAAGTGACACCCAGATCAGCATCTCCCTCGATGCGGATTCGGAGACGATTGATGGCCATGCCTGCACTGACAGTTCCTGCCTGAGCCCCATCCTTTTTGTTTTTGCTCCAGGCGCCGGTAGTCAGACGAGTACGATAAAAGACGGAAGGCGGAACAGGCTCTTTCTCCTCCTCTTCCGTTTCTTCCTCGGAAGGAGTCTCTTCTTCGCCGGCAGCCGCAGGATCTGCAGAGCTCTCCTCACCCGGGATCACGGTTTCTTCGCTGATCTCACCGGCGGGCAGAGTGCCTTCCTCTGCAGGATTCTCTTCTCCAGGTACTTCATCCGTTCCGGAACCGCCCGGGATCACCGCAGGATCTGCCGGCGTACTGCCTTCATCAGACCCGGCCTCACCGCCGCCCTGCGTACCTGCGCCATCCTGCGTCCCCGGATCGGTCGTCTCCCCTGCCGCCGGATCGGTCACCGTAGTTTCCTGCGGCTGGCCTGCCTCTCCGGAAGGCAGAACCTCTTCACCTGCTGCAACCCCTGTTTCTGCCATGGCCGCTGTCTCTGTTCCGCTTTCATCGGCGGCTGCCGGCGTACCGGCAAACAACAATTCCTCAGCAAATGCGGGCACAGCTGTCATAACCAATGTGAGGATAAGCGCGGCAATGATCCATATTCTGTGTCGGCGCATAAGAATTCTCCTCTCTTCTTTCTTCCGTAAATGAAACGTACGATTACTATAAAATCATATTCCTGTCTGTCAGCAGAGATTATCACAAAACCGGCGTTTTGTCACTCTTCTTTTCGGACGGTCACCTCAGAATCCATGTCATAAAAGCCCACGGTATTCTTGTCCGATATCACCGATATGCTGATGATATCATACAGCCGGTTGTATACCACAAAGTCATCCCCTTCATAGCCAGTGCAGCTAATGGACAAAAGATAGCTTCCGCCCTGCAGACTCATCACCTGCTCAAAGGATGCCACATAGACCTCCCCTGGGGACGCCTGCCCGATATCAAACCGCTCGATCATGCTGTTTGTTCCGGTGATCGTGACCCCCTTCAGATCCTTGAAGGAACAGGTAAAGATCGGATCGCGGATCACGGTGTTGAACCGGACCTTTGAGCGCACAGTGAATCTGGTGCCCTTTTCGATGGTGGAGGTCAGCATGCCATTTTCATCCTCCACGGCAAAATCGATGATGTCAGCGCGCCCGTCCCCGTAAACGTCAGCTTCCGGGTTGATCTCATAGTGACTTTTCCACAGTTCAGACGACCCCTGACTGCCGGCGCTTCCTGCGGCCCGTTCCCTGGCATCCTGCCCGGCCTGGCCGACCATCAGACGCTTGTACAGACTGATCATCTCCTTTGGGGTTCCCTCGGCGTACATACGCCCGTGATCCAGGAGGATGACCCGGTCACAGTACTGGGAGATGCTGCTCATGTCATGGCTGACAAAGAGGATCGTCCGGCCCTGTTCCTTGAACTCGTCAAATTTATGATAGCACTTCGTCTGGAAGAAGACATCTCCCACCGACAGCGCCTCATCCACGATCAGGATCTCCGGATCGATATTGATCGCCACGGCAAACGCCAGGCGCACAAACATGCCGCTGGAATAGGTCTTTACCGGCTGATTGACAAACTCACCGATATCGGCAAACTCCAGGATGGCAGGAACGCGCGCATCGATCTCCTCCCGGGTAAAGCCGCTCATGGTCCCGTTCAGGTAGATATTCTCGATGCCGGTATACTCCATGTTAAAGCCGGCGCCAAGCTCCAGCAGAGCGGATATCCTGCCGTTGATCTCCACGCTGCCCTCCGTCGGCGAGAGCACTCCGGTAATGATCTTCAGGATCGTGGATTTTCCTGCGCCGTTGGTGCCGATGATGCCGACTGTTTCCCCTTTTTTCACCTCGAAATCAAGATGATGGAGCGCATAATGCTCATGGTAGAGCTTCTTTCTGGTCAGTCCCAGCGCATCCCGGATCCTGTCCCGGTTCCGGTCATATAATTTATACAGCTTGCTGACATTATTTACGCGGATCGCCGCCTCATCAGCAAGCATTTTTGTCTGTTGTTCTGCCATAGTCTTCCTTTATCACAATACGTCTGCAAAGTGTACCCGGAGCCTGCGGAATACGGAGGTGCCGAGGATATAGACGGCCAGCGTAAACAGCCAGAAGTATATCGTTATTCCCGGCCGCTCGAAAAACCAGATCTTTGAGATCAGGGAGTCCCGGTACCCCTGAACAATGTAGAACATCGGGTTCAGCTTCAGGATAAACATCATCACGCTGCCAAGCTGCATGCCCTCTGCATTCCACATGATCGGCGTCATCCATACCAGGACCTGCAGCATGATACCCACGATCTGGGACAGGTCCCGGAAAAAGACCACCAGCGCACTGGTCAGGTAGATGAGCGACATGGCCATAAGGATCATCGCCAGTGAATAGTACACAAGCTGGATCGTATAGACATCCGGCCACATGCCGTAAAAACAATAGATGACCAGCATAAAGGCGACGAAGAACAGGTGCACAAATATGGCGGATATGACTTTGACCACCGGCAGAAGGCTGACGTCAAACACGACCTTCTTGACCAGATAGCTGTACTCCACCAGCACATTCGTGCCGTTGTTCAGCACATCCTGGAAATAGAACCATGGGATCAGACCCGCCATCAGCCACAGGACGTAGGGGACGGTGATGCCCGCCTTCGTCTGCTGGGTCCCTGCATGGAGCGCCTTCTCAAAGACGAACCAGTACAGCAGCACCGTGATGACCGGCTGCACAAATGCCCAGATAATGCCAAGATACGAGCCGGCAAACTTGGCATGGAAATCATTTTTCGCCAGGTTGGCGACCAGTCTTCGGTTTTTATAGATACTCTGCGGCAGCGCCAGGGCTGCCGGCTTTCTGTTTTCTGTCATATGCGTTTCCGATCGTTTCGTCTTGTACTTAACAGGCAGCATCCTGCAGGAAATAAAGATCCCCGGAAGCTTTATGCCTGTCCTCTTTTTCCGGGAGCATTACCGGCCGGCATGCAGCCGCTGTTTTGCTCTGTGATACACTGCAGCAAGTTTTTGTCTGATCCTTGCCTTCCAGGAGAGTTTTTCCGGAGCCGGCACAAATCTGCACCGGTAAGGCGGAACCTCCAGTGTCAGGTTTCTGCTGTAATAGGGATCGCCCTGATCCAGCACGGGACGCCAGTCATCCCAGAAGGTGTAGACCTCCCTCTCAAACCGCGCCGCTTTCTCCGGTGTATCATCTGCCCCTCTGGATTTTGACTCATAATGCCAGAAGCAGGAATAGGGGGTGTACACCACACGTTTTCCGGTCTGTCTGACCTTCAGACAAAAGTCCACATCATTAAAGGCAACGGCCAGCTTCTCAGTGAATCCGCCCACCGCATCGTACACGGTTTTTGGCACCATCAGACAGGCTGCCGTCACAAGGCTCAGATCCTGAATGGCAGCGATGCGCATCTCATACCCCTCTGCATCTGCCGGGGCTCCGGCAAAAGCATGGGCAGCGATCCCGCCGGGGCCAAGCACAACACCGGCATGCTGCACTGTCCGGTCCGGATAGAGCAGCTTTGCCCCTGCGATCCCGACATCCCTGCGCCTGCACAGGCCCAGCATCTCTTTAATGCTGTCCGGACGGATCATCTCGGTGTCGTTGTTCAGGAGCAACAGATACTCGCCACGCGCCTTTGACGCGCCCAGGTTGTTCAGCCTGGAGTAGTTGAAGTCTCCCTGGTAATGCAGTACCTGTACATCCGCGCGGGTACTGATCTCCTCATAATAACGGAAGGTCTCCGGCTGTGTGCTATTGTTCTCAACGATGATCCATTCCAGATCACGCCAGAGTGACTGCCGGTCGATGGAATCCATGCAGGTCTTTAGATCCTCCACATGGTCCTTATTCGGCACGATGATGGATACCTTCCCCGATCCTGCATCCACCGGATAGGCCGCATGCAGCACCGGATGCTCCGGATCCACATTCACATCAGCGGTGATCCCAAGTCTGGAAAGATGGGTCCGGACGCAGTCCGCACCGGCATCGCTGACCTCGGAATGTGTATCGGCCGCTTCCGGACTCCTGTGATACAGGGGAAGGGCCAGATGGCCAAAGCGTTCGGTTTTCTCTGCCGCATGAAGCAGAAGATCATACAGACAAAGCTCCCATGCCGCATCCCAGGAAACGGATCCATCACTCAAAAGCTCCTGCATCAGGTCTGCAGAGAAAAATGCAAGACCGCCGATATAATTCAGGCTTCGCAGAAGGTCCGGTGAGAATTCCGGCCGGAAGGAGGGTGATGCATAATACTCCCTGTCCCCTTCCGTCATGATAAGATCGGAATCTGTGTAAAGCACCTCCGGCAGATTTTCCCCGCAGCGGGTCAGATACGCGGCAAGAGCCTGCAGCATCTCCGGCTCCAGACGACAGTCCGGTCCGGCAAATCCGATATAGACCGGTCTGCTCCCGCACGCTTTCGCATCCTCCAGTGCGGCACCTGCCAGATCCTTCATCCAGGTGCTCTGCTCCGCCCGGACATCCTGTATTCTTTTATCCGGTTTATCTCCGGCCACATGCCCGGATCTCTCTTCCAGCCCCTTACGGTACAGCCGCCATTCAGGCCAGGTCTGGCCTTGCAGCTCCCGCTCCAGACTTCCGGATGCCGCTATGCTTTTCTTTGCTGCGGCATCGATCATCAGAAAACGGACATCCTTTGGACTGCCGCTGCTGGTCAGCTCCTGCTGCAGCAGCCGCGGGTACATCTCCCTAAGCCACCGGGCGTACTCCTCATCCGGGATCCATATTCTGTTTTCCGGTGTATTTGCATGATCGCCCATAGGCCTGCTATCCTCGTATTTCGTGTTCGTATGCTGCTTCTGTGCTCTCCGCGTTCTGTATGAATTATGGAAAGGCGCTTTCTTATTCCTTTACCGAATAGTCCTGGCGGACCAGGCTCAGGTTCGGATTGTAGTAAGGATCCCCTTCTTCCAGGATGCCGCTCCAGCGGCTGCGGAATTTTTTCACCTCGGCCTGCAGCCGGGCGTTCTTTTCCGGATCCTCCGCGTCCAGTCCTCTGGACTTCGACTCATAATGATAGAATTCAGCCCAGGGATCATAAACGATGGTATACTGCTTTTCCCTCAGCTTCAGACAATAATCGATGTCATTCAGCGCGATCTCGAAGGACTCCGTCAGACCTCCCACCGCCTCAAAGGCGCTCCGCTTTGTCATCAGGCAGGCAGCTGTCACCGCCGAGTAATCACAGGCGCAGATGATGCGGCTCATATAGCCGTTCGAAGTCCTTGGCTCGTTGACAAAGCAGTGCCCGGCAAACCCGCCGTAGCCGATGACCACGCCTGCGTGCTGGATCGTATTGTCGCCAAAGTACAGTCTGGCGCCGACCGCGCCCACGTCACTGCGCATGCAGTAGCCAAGCATATCCCCGATGGCGTCCGGTGCGATCAGCTCTGTATCGTTGTTCAGCAGGAGCAGATACTCGCCGGAAGCATGCTTCACGCCAAAGTTATTGATCTTCGAGAAATTGAAGCTCTCCTCCCAGCGGACGACCTTTACGTTGGCAAATTCGCCGGAAAGCTTTTCGTAATACCGGAAGGTCTCTTCCTTCTCGCTGTTATTTTCGACAATAATAAATTCCAGATTCCGGTATGTGGATCCGTTCTGGATGGACCGCACACATTTATCCAGATCATCGGTGTGGTCCTTATTTGGGATAATGATCGATACCAGAGGCTTCTCTTCCCACAGGAACCGTGTCCGGTAGGTGCCATACACCTCTCCCAGGGAAACCTCCGCCGGTATGCCCGCACGGTCATAGTGTGCCTGTACCGCCCTGCGGCCTGCCTCATAGCAGTACATCTTGCTCTCGGGATCTTCTGCTGTGGAAGAAGCATGAGATCTCCAGTGATACAGGATCTCCGGAATATGTACGATCTGCCCGGCTTCTTCACAGGCACGCAGGATCAGATCATGATCCTGGGAGCCGTCATATTCTTTTCTGAGCAGCCCGACCTTATCCAGCAGGCTTCGCTTTGCCACAAACAGATGGCAGATGTAATTTATGCTTGCCAGCAGGTCCATATTGAAATCCGGCTTGAAATTCGGGTCATAGCGGAAGCTTTTGTCCGCATCGATCTTGTCCTCATCGGAATAAAGGACATCGGCATCCGGATGCTCGTTCAGGGCCTTTACGATCTCGTACATGGCATGGGGCGCCAGTGTATCATCGTGATCGCAGAACGCGATATATTCTCCCCTGGCGATCTTTATCGCCTCATTCGTATTTTCCGATATGCCGCCGTTGCTGGCGAGCTGTACGGAACGGATCCTGGGATCCTCCTTCTCCTCTCTGGCAAGAAATCCTGCCAGAGGAGACGGGCTGCCGCTGGCATCTGCCAGACACAGCTCCCAGTTGTCGTATGTCTGCGTCTTCATAGAACGGATCAGATCCCGCAGAAAATGCTCCGGTGTCCGATACACGGGAACCACAACGCTGATCAGCGGGCGAAAGCCAAAGTCTGCCGCCTTCTGCTCCTCCAGCCGCTCATCCAGCTTTTCATATTTTTCGATCCAGTTCTTGTAAAGATCATCCTTCTTCCTGCCGGCAAAGCTCCGGAGCCTGCGCAGAGACTCGACCATGCCATAGGTATGGGCAACCTGGCGGCCATGCCGGATCAGATAGCCCAAAGATCTGCCCCGGATCGTGATCCCCATCAGTTTTTCCATCAGAGGTCCGGCAGGCTTTTTGTTCTGCTCCCTCTGGGCCTCACTGTATGGAATGCGGTAGCGGCGCAAATAGGTCCTGCCATCGGCCGTGATCTCCAGCCAGACCTTTTTTTTGCCGGCTGCTTCCTTTGAAATATCGATCACGAACCCCGCCGGCAGCGAGCCGTCTGCCCCGGTCTCCTGGTCAACGTCCTTTCGCTCCGTACGGCTGATCATCGCAGGAAGCGGCATCTTTCTGGCGTCCAGCAGACGGATCACGCATTCATGCTGATCGTCCATGTAAGCCCATCCGCGGATCCTCCAGGAATCTCCGTTCTCTATCCAGTTGTCAACGTTGTAGCGTAATTTCCCCATAGAATCAATCCTTTGGTTTTCCTTTTATCATCCGGTACAGCCGGTATGCCCTGCTCGATTCGATCCGCTCGATGCGGTTTCTGAGCGCGTTGATCCGCTCTGCTGCTGCCCGGGCGGCCTCTGCCCTGTTCCCCCATGTCCGCAAGCCGATGCACAGGGTCATCCCGCCAAAATCTGCGGGGCTGCCTGCGCCTTCCTGTGCAGCCGCATCTCCCGCTGCCTGCACCGGGGTAATGTAGATATTGGGATCCGATTCAATGAACAGAAAACACCTGTCATCTGCCATGATCCCGTTTGCGGCCAGTTCAAAGCCTCTCTTCTGTCCGTTCTCTTCGATCGAAAGCTCTGAGAACTCGCAGATGCACGGAACATCGCCCGGATCGATCCTAAGTGCTGCCGTCCCCTCCGGGATCTCGATCCGCAGCTGTATCTCACGCTCCGGCATGTCGTATAAACAGGAGTCCTCCTCCCCCCAGCCTTCGCCCTGGTTCCAGTAGATCTGCAGACGGTGGGCACTGCCCTGTGCGCTGCCTGGACCCCCGTCCGGAAGGGCCTGATCCTCCTTGCCCGCCGTTTTCTCCTCCACAGCATTCAGGATCCGCTTCTGAAAATTCTCCTCCATCTTCTGCCAGATGGGAAGCTCTCTGCTCCGGATCCCGAAGCGTTTGTAAAAAGCGGCTCTGTCCGTGACAGAAAGCTTCGCTGCATGGCGGAAGAAATAATAAAAGACGATCCTGTACCTGAGATAATCCGCCGGAACAGGAAAGGCGAATGTCCATTCATAGTCCAGCATCACCTGTTCGCTCCCTCTGCGGATCAGGTTGGCCGGGATCATATCCAGATTGGATACCGGAAGACTCATCCAGCCGGGGTGTGCCGCCACATCCTCCCCAAACCAGAAGGCAAAGTCCTCGGAGGGTACAAACTTCTCCAGCTTCTCCTCCGGGATCATCCAGTTCAGCTGTGCAAGAAACGCCTCTGCGGCAGCCTCAAATCCCTTTGTCCTGAACAGCTCATCCAGCGTCTGCTCCATGGAGGTCCCGTCCACATACTCAATTGCCAGGGTACCGTCCTCGCACAGGGCGCAGCGGTTGATGCAGACAGCCGGCCCGTACAGTCTTTCCAGAAGCGCCTGTTTTTCCGGCAGCGATGCCAGATGCTCACAGGCTTCGCTGCCAGCAGGTACTTTCCTGACCATAGGATTGCCGCAGGCATCCTCCCAGATCTCCGTGACCAGCCGATATTTCTCCCTCCGTTCCGGAGAAAACTTTGCGAATCTCAGGGTGTTCATCTTTCCATTTCCTTATCTGGCGCAATACAACTTCCGGCTCCAGGTTACCTTGTCCTTATCTGGCGCAATATGCCTTCCAGCTCCAGTTCACCTTGTCCTTATCCGACAGGATCAGGTCATCCGGCCCCATCCCCTCCGGCATCGGCCATTCCACACCGATATCCGGGTCGTTCCACATCAGGCCGCCCTCATCGTTGGGATGGTAGAAATCCGTGACCTTATAGCAGAACTCCGCATAGTCAGAAAGCACGATAAAGCCATGGGCAAAATTCTTCGGAATAAAGAACTGCTTTTTGTTTTCTTCGGAAAGGCGAATGCCATACCACCGGCCAAAGGTCTCGCTGCCCTTCCTCAGGTCCACGGCAACATCAAAGACCTCTCCTCTTATGACACGGACCAGCTTGTCCTGGGGGTAATTGATCTGAAAATGCAGGCCGCGCAGCACACCCTTCCGGGATGCGCTCTGATTGTCCTGTACAAACTGGCAGTCGATCCCTGCCGCTGCAAAATCATTGTAGTTGTAGGATTCCATGAAATATCCGCGGCTGTCGCCAAAAACAGTTGGCTCGATCACATACAGACCTTTGATGCCTCCGCAGTTTTCTGTCACTTTGATTTTTCCCATGATTTCCTCCTGGTGTCACCTTTTGTTATCCTGCCGTCCGATCGCGGTGTCTCCCTCTTTGAAGGGCAGTTCATCTCATCTGTCCGCTCTTTCGTCAGACATTCTTTACAACGCTGTAATATTCCGTGTCGCAGATATCCTCCCCTGCCTCCAGCCAGGTGCTGTAGTAGGTATTGTCCTTCGGCACGATCACGTATTCCACTTTGCATTTGTCCATCACAAGCTCCAGATCCTCTGCCGTCACATCCAGGACGCCCTTGGAGCCGTTCCGGTTAAAAAAAGTATAGTGAAGCAGATTTCTCCACTCCTTTTCCCGGAACAGTGCCTCATACTCTTCCTGACTGTATTCCCGGTTGGGATCGAACTTATACTGCTGCATCAGGCACTGGAAGGAGCCGTCGTAGGCCCTGACCTCCAGGTAAAAATTATAGTCATAGAGCACTCGCTTGGTGGCATAACGGTCCCCGGCATCCTTCTCAATGGCGTCCGCCGCCTGGATCACGTCATCCTCTACCTTATATACATTCGTGTAGGCCATCATCCCGGTGTTCGGCCGGTATCCCGTAAACACGCCGGCTGTCCATACCGTGACCTGCCGGCAGGACCAGACAAAGAACACCGCAGCAAAGGCTGCCGCTGCCGCTTTTGCTGCCTTCGGAAGTCTCTCCCAGACCTTCACGAACACGTAGGCATAAGTCAGGGCCACCGGGATCATCCAGAACAGCCGGAAATACCGGGTGGCAAAATCCAGGTGCACCACCAGCTGCCAGGCCACTACAGGATTTAGCGGGCACAGGATCAGGACAGCCAGCTGGGCTCCGAAAAAGGTCCTCTCCTTCTTTGTGCCGAAGATGAGGATGAGCACCACCAGCACCAGGTAACCGGCCAGCAGGAGTTTGATCCCCGTGGAAAAGGTGGACCAGTAGACCCTGAGGCACTCCCAGAAGAATTCATTTCCACTGTATACTTCTATATCGTAATGCATATCTGCCTCCTGTCAGATCAGTTCATCGGAACTAGCGGGGAATGGCGAGGGTCAGGACCCCCTTCAGGCAGAGCAGATAGTAGACTGCCGCCATGCCGCAGATACACATACACACAAAGAGATTGATCCAGACCTGCCGCTCCTTCGTGCATGCCGCAAAAGGAATATAGCTGATCAGAAGGAATGGACAGGTAAACATGGCAGACATGGACCAGGTAAAGGAGCCTGCATAAACCAGCACAGACTTCCACAGGAGCGATCTGTCCTTCGGTCTCTCCCACATCTCCCAGAGCAGCACCACCATCAGGGGCAGTGCGATGTTGACAAAAAAGTTCTTGCCCTCGTGGGTCCGGTAATAGGCATACAGACCGGGAAGGAGCTGGGACCTGGCGAACACATTGGATACTGCAGTGTACACCAGGTAAAACAGGATACCCTTCTTTGTATCCTTCTTCGCGAAGGCAAGGGCACTCTTCCAAACGACAAGGTTCTGCATCAGGATAAAAATGCCGGTATTTACCGTTTTTACCTCAACCAGCGGGTTGAGGCCTGTCATCCGGCAGACCAGGGCACTGTGATCCAGATAGGTCTGGAGCAGATAGCTCTTGTCGAAGCTGTCCAGGGCAACACCCATCTCTGAGGAAAAGGTGCCCAGCTCATTGTGAGCAACTGCCGTAGAGACATAGCCGACAAACAGGGCCTGGTTGGTCCCTCCCAGGATCCGCCCGTAAACTTCCGCAAACAGCAGCATGAGGATAGTCACCCCGGCCACAACAAGCACCGGAAGGGGGTCCGCCATGATCCGTGCCCGGCAGGAGGAAAGTCCCTCAGCCATATAGGAACGGTTCCGGAAGACCAGAAAAGCACAGAGTGCCAGAACGATCACCAGCCATACCGGACCGGTCACCGAGACCGGCGCCACCCGGAGTTTCAGGGGCATCACATAGACGAAGAACAGGATGGCATAGGCAAACATGCCGTAGATCAGCTGGATGGAGACATCATTCTCCATGCCGGACCACTTCGCTGCAGCCGCACCGATTATATAGTATATGCTTAAATATATCAATGCACAGAGTGCAGCCATCACCAGCTGGTCCATCGTCTCTCCCTGTCCGTCTTAAAAGCTCTTATCGTATTTTTTGTGCAGGAATTTTGCCTTCAGGAAGGAAAGGATCTTGCGTCTCCAGTCCACATTTCCCAGATACAGATAGGGGATCTCATGTATGCTTTCTTTCGGCAGTACTCCTGTGCGCACCTGATACTGCAGCCAGACATTGAACAGCCGCTCGCTGATCCGTCCTGCATATCGTTTTTCAAAATCCGTCATGCCCTCCACAGAATAGATCTGCTCCACCCGCTCAAGAATATCAAAGAGCCAGGTACAGTAGGCTTCCGTCAGCTGACGGTCCATGATGAACATGTTGAAGATATAGGCCGAGGTGCCCTTCATGAGCTTATCGAAATCCAGCAGATACTCCGGACACTGCTCTGAGATAACTCTCCTCGCCGCCTCCAGCTGTGCGCCCTCAAAGGTGTGGGCATAATGGGTGTACACACTCTCGATATAGTACCGCCGTTTTTTCGGCACAAGCACCCGGTACTGGTCAAGAAGCCGTTCACACGTTTCACGGGTCAGGACATCTGCCATGCTGCTTTTGCGCCCCGGCAGCTGCCGCTTCTCGGCAAAATACCGTCTGTAATGAACCAGCCCCAGGTAATCCGCATCCAGATTCTTCCAGGCCCAGTACAGACCGGTCAGCTCACAATAGATGGGATTCTTCCCGCTGATATTGCTGCCCGTATCGTCACGGGAAAAACCGATATCCGGCTTTCCCGCCGCACCGACCTGCACCGGCAGATACAGATCACTTGGCGGCACCTCACAGGCCTTATGGCAGGCAACGATCAGCCTGATGTTCTTCCCTGTCATGCTTCCTCCAGTCTGCAGATCACAAATTCCAGGGCATCGGATGCCCGGACCAGTCCTGCTTTCTGAAACATCTCCTCATCATATCCCTGGTTTCTGTTGATGACCAGGTACTCATAGTCCAGCTCACGCATACGGCTGACGACATGCTGCAGATTTTCCTCATTGATATTCCGAAGAGCCTCCAGCACATCCTGATACTGCTGTCCATGCCATGTAATATAGCCAAAAACATCCCGGCCATACATCATATGGATCGCAGAGGAATACTCCCGCATATAGTAGATAAGGCCTTCATCCATCACGACCCTTGGCGCATCATCCAGCTGCAGCAGTGCCTCAGCCACATAGATGGTCTGGGTCGGGATCTTGTACTTGTTTTCAGCCGTCGAAAAGCTGGTCTCCGGCGCCGTATAGACATACGTACCCGTAAAGGCAATGACTGCAAGAAACACGGCAGCCGCCGCCCCCTGCATCCAGGGCCCTTTCAACGAACGTACCAGATGCACACAGGCAAAGCCGATAACCGACAGCACCGGGATCACCCAGAAGATCCGCCAGACCGCTGTACTGCTGGCCAGCGCCAGGATCCGTTTCCAGAGGAACTCATACAGGATCGGGTTCCAAAGCAGCAGGATCAGAAGCAGCGAAGGCCAGAACAGGATCCTGCGCAACTCCTTTGCCCGGAAAAAGATATAGATCAGGGCAAGGATGAAAAGAAGCGGGATCAGGTTGCCGCCGTATACCTCATTCATGAAATTCAAAAAATCTCTGACCATATATTATACCATATCCTGTAAATCTGTGTCTGCTGTCTTTTCGTGAGCTGACTTTTGTCTTATGCCGCAGAGATGTCTGTCCGCTCACACGTCGCCTCCTGGTCAGCGCTGCGCCGCCGATTAGAGCCGCCCTCCGGAAACTCGCGCACGATGTGCGCTCAGACAGTCCTCCGGGCGCCTCAGCTATGCTCGCGCTTCCTGCGTCGGCTTCCTTCCGTTCGCCGGACAGATATCTCCGCGGCATTGCGACTGTCTGCTCACCCATGGCTCCCCGGCAGGAATTCCGCAGCCATACGCCCCATCCCTCACCTTCTCTCAGAAGATTTTCCCCGTCACGCCCAGGTAGATCAGCCCGTAAACGATCTCCGGCAGGACCGCCGCGAACAGATACGGGATCATCCTCCACCGTCTGAACCAGATCAGGTAAAAGAATCCGTACAGTCCTGCAGTTGCAAGCCCAAGCAGCACGCCCATGCCGGACATCAGGCTTGCTCCCATCCCTGTGGCTGTCATCAGCAGCAGGTATCGTTTCTGGTCCGGCTCACGGTACAGCCGGATAAACAGCAGAAACAGCAGCGGAATGATGATGCAGGCTACGCAGGCCTTTCCCTGCCAGATCCGTATCAGTGTAAAGACCGAGTGGGTCTTTGTCGTGCCCGCAAAGAACATCTGGATAAATGCCGCAAAGGCCAGGAACATGGATCTGGATGTGCGGTCCTTTGGAAACAGCTCGCCGGCGATCAGCCAGTAGACGGCATAGGAAACCAAAAGAAGGACCGGCGGATACAGGGTGTGTGCAATGACCGCAGGATGGAGGCGGGTAAAACGCGCCAGCATGGCCATGTAGATCATCCATGGCGATGTCAGATCCTTGCTGAGCTCTCCGTAAAAGCCGGTCATCAGCTCTCCGGTCGCCGGATGGATCTGCAGCATCGTGTCTGAAAAGTAAGCGTCAACTGCTGTCACCACGAACCGGGAGTCATCAAAGTCAATGTGCTGCCGGAAGATATAGGTCCAGCACTGAAAGAGGATGAGCGCAGCTGCCGCCAGCAGCCAGATGACGGCGGATGGCTCCGCCGTGCGAAGGCCTGACAGCCAGGCCGAGACCCCTTTTGTGGAGAAACGCACATTTTTCTTCTTATACAGAAAAATGATCCCTGCGAAAAAGGCAAGGATCAGCAGGCCCAGCCAGAGCATGCTTACCAGGGTAAGCGTCTGTCTGGTCCATATCATAGGTACGGCGATCAGCTGGAACAGTCCCCAGAGCGCAATGCTCCCAAAGACGAACCAGGCTGCAACGCCTGCCAGGCAAAATGGACGGTATATCTCTGCCAGCTGGCAGATGAGCCATCCGCAGGCAAGCGGAAGGCATACCGTTAAAAGCAGAAACAGCAGAATCTGTAAAAGCATCATAGGCAATTTCCGGATCCCTTCATTTCATCACTTGATCATAACGCCAAAAGGCCGTCCGGACCGCTCACAACTCCAGGCTATGGAACGATCCTTTTGCGCCTTTGACGGGTAAATCTTTTTGTTTCAGCAAAGAAGCAGCTCCCCGATGCTGCGCACCAGGTCACTTTTCAGATAGCCGCCCTTTGCCAGAATGAGCATCCGCTTCCACTTTGGGCTTTTGCCCACCTCCAGGAAGCGTCCGAGGGCGGCCTGGTTTTCCGGTGAAAGCTTCCTGCCATGCCGCTCATCGAGCAGTGCCGCCTGGGCCAGGCTTTTCGCCATCGACTGGCGGATCGCCGGATCCTGCAGCTTCTGAAGACGGTAGCGGAGGCTTTTTACATCCTTTGCCCCGACATCGTTGTCTCCGTGCTGGCGGTAATACATCAGCTTCCGGTCCAGATGAAAGATATCACCTGCTGCTGCGGCTATGAGTGCGAAATACCAGTCATGCATCTGCATGCGGGGATCATAGGATCCTGCCCCATCCAGCGCAGCCCGGTTTATCATCATCGTGCATCCGGTGACGTAATTCTGCACCAGCAGATGAGGGAGATCCGTATGAAACTTTGCGATCTGGAGATGATCCTCCCGGATCTTCATCGGGTGGAGCTGTTCATCCGCCACGATGTAGTCGGAAAACACCAGAACGGGCACGTTCTTTCCTGCGCTCTCCTCCCGCTTCTGCATGGCGGAGAGCGTTTCTGCCGCCTTGGAGGAAAGCCAGACGTCATCCTGATCGCAGAACATGATGTATTCGGCCTGTCTGTTCTCTGCCTCGTACTGCACAAGGTGCATAAAGTTTACGGCCGGACCGCCGCAGCGGATGCCATCCTCGACCAGAATGATTTTCTCAGGATAGGCCTGATGGTACCAGCGGAGGATGTCCACGGTACCGTCAGAGGAGCCGTCATCGTGGATCACGACCGTGAACTCTGCCCCTTCCTGGGCAAGCAGCGAATCCAGCTGCTCTGCTATATACTTTTCTCCGTTATAGCTTGCAAGAAGTATATCGATCATCTTCCGTAATCTCCGGCCCTGATCCCTGGTCCTGTCCGTTTATTCTCCAATGACCTGCAGATAGCGCCTGAGTGCATCCTGCCAGGTAGGCAGCGGCACAAAGCCGGCTTCTGCCAGTTTTGTCTTGTCAAGCCGGCTGTTGGCCGGTCTGGCTGCCTTGGAGAGTCCATATTCCTCTGTCGTCACCGGGGTGACTTTTGTGCTTAGTCCGGCCTGCCGGTAGATCTCCCTGGTGAAGTCATACCAGGAAATGTAGCCTGTCCGGCAGCCCTCCGCTGTATAGTCCTGATCGCCGGGCACCTCACTGTTGGTGGCATGATAATATCCATACTTTTCCGTACCGATCATATCGACAAGCAGCCTTGCCAGATCGTAGGTATAGGTAGGCGTCCCGATCTGATCATTGACGACTCGTACCTCGGGATACTTCCGCCCGACATTCAGCATTGTCTTGATAAAGTTTTTCCCGCTGACGCCAAAGACCCAGGCAATGCGTACGATAAAATACTTCTCCAGGATGGAGGAAACGGCAAGCTCACCGTCCAGCTTTGTCTGTCCGTAGACAGACAGCGGCGCATAATCCCTGCAGTCCGGCTTCCAGGGTTCTGTCCCCTGGCCGTTAAAGACATAATCGGTGCTGATATAGACCATCTTTGCATCGACCGCCTTGCAGGCTTTTGCGATATTTTCTGTTCCGCCGGCATTGATGGCAATGACCTTATCCCGGTTTTCCTCATCCTCGGCTGCATCTACGGCAGTCCAGGCAGCACAGTGGATCACGGTGTCCGGGCAGATGCCGCGGATCGTCTGCTCCACCAGGGCAGCATCGGTGATATCCATCTGCACATAGGGCGCAGCTGTTACCGCCGATCCGTCGTCTGCACCGGCATATGCCGGGGTAATATCGCTGCCGACGGCCTCGATGCCGCGGCCGGCAAGTTCATTGATCACATCATGGCCCAGCTGGCCATTGACTCCGGTCACAAATACTTTCATCTTTTCGCTCCAATGAGGCTTGCGCAGCGAGCGTGCTGTATCAGGAACGCGAGGCGCACCTGCATTTGCCGCTTCTGCTCAGTCGATTACTTTCTTCTGTCCATACATCTTCTCATAGTAGTTCTGGTATTCACCGCTGATGATGGTCTCCCACCAGGTGCGGTTGTCCAGATACCACTGGATCGTCTTCTTGATGCCGTCCCGGAACATGGTCTCCGGCAGCCAGCCGAGCTCGCTGTGGATCTTGGCCGGATCGATGGCATAGCGCTGATCGTGTCCCTTTCTGTCGGTCACATGGGTGATCAGGCTCTCCGGCTTGCCGAGGGCCTCGCAGATCAGCTTTACGATCTCGATGTTCTTCATCTCATTGTGTCCGCCGATGTTGTAGACCTCGCCGACTCTGCCCTTGTGGATGATCAGGTCGATGGCCTTGCAGTGATCCTCGACATAGAGCCAGTCACGGACATTCAGACCCTCACCGTAGACCGGAAGGGGCTTGTCTGCAAGCGCGTTGGCGATCATCAGCGGGATCAGCTTCTCGGGGAACTGGTAGGGGCCGTAGTTGTTGGAGCAGCGGCTGATGGTGACCGGCAGTCCAAAGGTCCGGTGATACGCCATGACCAGCAGGTCAGCGGATGCTTTTGAGCTGCTGTACGGGCTTGAGGTATGGAGCGGCGTATTCTCGGTAAAGAACAGGTCCGGACGGTCGATGGGCAGATCGCCGTAGACCTCATCCGTGCTGACCTGGTGGTACCTTGTGATCCCATATTTGCGGCAGGCATCCATCAGAACGGCTGTGCCGATGATGTTGGTCTGCAGGAAGATCTCCGGATTTTCGATCGAGCGATCTACATGGGACTCTGCGGCAAAATTGACGACGATGTCCGGATGCTCCTCCTCAAACAGGCGGTATACGCCCTCTCTGTCACAGATATCCAGCTTCACAAAGCGGAAATTTGGATTGTCCATGACCGGTGCAAGGGTCGAAAGATTTCCCGCATAGGTAAGGGCATCCAGGCAGACGATCCGGTAATCCGGATATTTGTCCAGCATGTGAAAAACAAAGTTGCTTCCGATGAATCCGGCACCGCCGGTTACAATGATATTCATATCTCGTTTCTCCTATATCCTGTCCGATAGATTCAGAACTGCCATGCAGTATGCCCCGCAAAAGTCCCGGATCCGTCTGTCTGCTTTGCGGATCCGCTTTGCGGCGGGCACATCTGCTGCGCCATCATTTTTTCTTCTCAAGTATGTCCACATATTTGCCCGCCAGCACATCCAGGAGATACTGACCGTACTGGTTCTTTTTCAGCACCTCGACCTCCTCCAGCAGTTTTTCTCTGGTGATCCAGCCGTTAAGGTACGCGATCTCCTCCAGGCAGGCGATCTTTCTGTGCTGATGCTGCTCCATGGTCTTGACGAAGTTTGTGGCGTCCGCAAGACTCTCGTGGGTCCCGGTATCCAGCCAGGTAAAGCCCTGGCCGAGCAGCTCCACATTCAGCTCTCCGTTTTCCAGGTAGATCCGGTTCAGATCGGTGATCTCCAGTTCTCCTCTGGCGGACGGCTTCAGGTCCCTGGCGTATTCCACGACCCGGTTGTCATAGAAATACAGGCCTGTTACGCAGTAATTGCTCTTTGGCTTTGCGGGTTTTTCCTCGATGGAGATGGCTCTCCCGTTCTCATCGAATTCCACGATGCCGAAACGCTCGGGATCGTCCACATAATAGCCAAAAACGGTCGCGCCCTTGCCGCTCTCCGCATTTTCAACCGCTGCCTTCAGCCGTTTTTTCAGTCCATGGCCGGCAAAAATGTTGTCGCCGAGCACCATGGCCACGGAATCCTTTCCGATAAATTCTTCACCGATGATGAATGCCTGGGCAAGACCATCGGGAGAGGGCTGGACCTTGTACTGCAGCGTGATCCCATATTCATGGCCGTCACCGAGCAGCGCCTCAAACCTGGGCGTATCTGCCGGCGTCGAGATGATCAGGATATCCCGGATTCCTGCATTCATCAGCACGGAAAGGGGATAGTAGATCATCGGCTTGTCATATACCGGGAGCAGCTGTTTGGATGTCACCTTTGTCAGCGGATACAGTCTTGTGCCTGACCCTCCGGCCAGAATAATACCCTTCATATCATTTATTCCTCCAGAATTTTCGCTGCATGCTCCAGGGATGCCTCAAAGGCTTCCCTCGAAAAATATCTTTTCCAGGCTTCTCTGGCTGCAGAGCGCATCCTGCCATCTGCCGCATGCGCGCATATGGCGTCGGCAGCCCCCGCCAGATCCCCCTCTTTTACATTTATCCCAAACTGCTCTTCCTCGATCAGCTCCCAGGTATCACCGGGAATGTTGTTGATCAGCGGGAGTCCGCAGTACAGATAATCGATGGATTTCATGGTCAGGCCGACATTGACCCGCGTTTTCATGATATTCAGGCCAAAGGCGCAGGAGGACAAAATGGTATTTTTTCTCTCCTCGTCGTATATGGCCCCATGATAGCGGTATTCGATCCCGGCCTCCGCAAGGCATTTCAGGAAATGTTCCCGGCCCTCTCCCTCACCGATCACCTCCAGGAAGACATGCCGCCGCTTTTGGATTTCAGCCAGAATGGCGGCGATCCTTTCCGGATCGATGATGTGGTTGATCGAGCCCATGTAGGCAATGCGAAGGGGCCCATCCTGGGGCAGAGCGATCGGATCGGTGTCTTTCCGGTCTTTCTCCTGTATACCTTCGCCACTGCTTTCTTTATACCAGTATAGCGTAAAGGTCCTGTCTTCGGGAAGAGAAATTCTCTCCCGATAGTAGCGGCATTCCGTCAGAATGACGTCTGCGCAGCCCAGATGCTTCTGTCTCAGCCCTCTCCAGTATCGGATCGGGGGAAGGAAGTCAATGCCTTTTACCGGGAGCGACTCGGGCCACAGATCGATCAGATCAAGCACGATCCTGCACCCGATTCTTTTCCTGAGCCGTTCTGCTGCAGGGACAAAGGAATTTGCCGGCACCAGAAAATAGATCAGATCCGGCTTTTGTTCCAGCAGCACCTTTTCCGTATCTGCCGCAAACCGATGTATACTAGAAAGACGCTTCAGCGAGAGATTTCTGGTATAGGGCGCCATATGAAGGTACACATGATCCCGCTTCTCCCGCTGCAGCGTCATTCGCTTCTGGTGATCAAAATCTGAAAAGAACCATGTCACCTCATCTCCGCGGTTTTCAAAAAACCGGCCGACTGCTTCCGCCCGGTTTTCGTATGTAGATGAATGTGTCACGATGGCGATCTTCATTGATCCTCTTTTTCCTGTCTGGACTCCTTGTTCATTTCCTCGCTTGTCTCCTCGGAAAATCCTTCTGTACTCTCCTTCTGGAACACCGTCCGCAGAGTCAGCAGAAAGATCTTCAGATCCAGGAGCGTCGACTGGTTCTCGATATACATGAGATCCAGCAGCAGCTTGTCATAGGCAGAGGTGTTGTACTTGCCATAAACCTGGGCATAACCGGTCAGGCCTCCCTTGACGGCCATCCGGTATTTGAACTCCGGCAGGGTCTTTGTGTACAGCTCCACATGCTCCACACGCTCCGGCCGCGGGCCCACAAAGCTCATCTCGCCCTTCAGAATATTGAAGAACTGGGGCAGCTCATCGATCCGGTACTTGCGGATCACCGCGCCGACCTTCGTGATCCGGTCGTCATGGTCTGTCGAAGGCTTTACGCCGTCTTTCTCTGCATCCACCACCATACTGCGGAATTTCATGATCTCAAAGGTTTTTCCGCCCTTGGTGCATCTGGTCTGCCGGAAGAAGACGGGCCCGCCGTCCTCCCGGTGAATACAGATGGCCACCACCAGCATCAGCGGCGAGAACAGGATGATAAAAAACAGAGAAAAGAAGATGTCCATGCACCGCTTGATGACCTGCTTGCGGCGGTTTTCATAGCGGTATTCATATTTCATGATCGGCGTGTCGAGCAGATGCTTCGGCTCACAGCCAAATTCCAGAATATCCTCGATATCCGGCGTAAAGTAGAAGTTTTTCTTGTTTTCCAGCGCTGCCGAAGTGTACTTATGCCTGGCCTCGGAGGAGACATTGTACATGATCAGGGTCTCTGTCTCCCGGATCCGCTGAAGGAATGTCTCGTCGCTGATCTCCTCAGGGACGATGTAAATAACGTTGAACAGATGCCGATATTTATAGAGCAGACGTTTTACGAAGCCCTCTGCATCCCGCCGGCTCATTTCGCTTCCGTAGACCAGCAGCGTCGTCTGCGGCGGCACATGCTTCATGAAATACCGCTTGGTCGCCAGGGTGATCAGCATCGTGCCGGCCAGCTGGATAAAGACGATACACAATCCAGGCAGAAGATTCCTGAGCTGGTTGTAGATCAGACAGCACTCAATATAAAGAATCAGATCTGCCGCTCCAAAGGAGACAAACTGTGAGAAAACGATCTCTCCAACATCTGTAGACGCGATCCGGAAGGCCTTGTATACACTGCAAAGAGCAGTGTAGATAAGGAAAAACGTAAAGATACTGAATATCGCGCCCAGCACGATATAATGATCGAACATGAACTGGTTGTAATACAGGATCCAGACAAAGGCAAACCATCCGGTATTCCACAGACGCAGAACCGTCCTCGCGGTATGCGTTACTTTTTTATCTTCCATATAGAACCTGCTTCATCATATATTTTTGACTTTCAGCCGGCCATACCTTCTGCTGCTCCTTCTCCTGCCGCGGCTGCACCTGCCTGATCCGCTGTGCCGGGATCCGTCCCTGCATCGACTGCGCCTGTATCTGCCGGAGCGGGGCCCGGTTCAGCCGGTGCCGGCGCCGGATCTGGCGTGGCTGTCTGCTGGCTGTCCAGCACGGAAATGCTCTGGGCAGGCTGTTCCATGCCTGCATCATAGGTGACGGATTCCGCCTGCGTCGTTTCCTCCTGAACATAGGAATAACCGGAAGTATCCTGCGGGGTCTCCGGCACGGTATATGTATTGTAGTCCTCCTGATACCAGGTCTCCTCCTGATACCAGGTCTCTCCCCCGCCATCGTATGTATAATCGGATCCCGTTTCGGATCCGTCATCCGTCTCTGCCGTATATTCCGGATTCAGGGCAAGCGATTCATCGATCTCTGTTCCGTAAATATAGTTTTTCAGATACTGGGAATTCATCGTAAGATCCGGGATCAGCACCGACATACCGTTGATCGTTCCGCTGGTATAATGTCCTTCGACCGGAAGTCTGTAGCTGTTGATCACCGAGATATCATTGACAGCAACGGTCTTTACATAGGACAGGATCTCCGAATTTGTCATATCCGTCAGCACGTAGGGGATCACTGCCTTTGCCATCCGGATCATCTTTCCGTAGCCGCTGCTCTTAACCTTTTTGAAGGCAGCCATCAGGACCTTGCGCTGGCGTTCGGTCCGCTCCCAGTCGGAGTTGCCCACATAACGCATCCTGCAGTAGCAGAGAAGCTGGGCCGAATTCAGCTCGTTCTTGCCTGCCTCCAGGTTCCAGAGCTCGATATCTACACCCTTCTCCAGCGCTTCCTCCGGATCCATCGTGAGGCCAAGCCCTGGATTCTCATTCATATATTGGGCTTCTTCTTCATTCAGCTCGATCTCCAGCGATCCTACCTGGGTAACGGCACTGACAAAAGCCTCCAGATCGACGACAACATTCCCGTCGACCTCGATGCCGAAATTATCCTTTACGGTCTGATCCAGCAGCTCGATGCCGCCAAAATAGTACGCCGCATTCATCTTGTTGTCGCTGTAGCCGGGGATGTGCACATACATATCCCGCATCAGAGAGGTCAGGCTGATCTCATTGGTCTTTGTATTGATGCTGCAGATGATCATCGTATCCGACCGCTGCCGAGACTCTGAACTGGTGGAACGCATATCCTGACCGATCAGAAGAATATTCTTGATATCGTTGTCTCTCATTACCGCGATGTTGTCCGCATTAAAGTCGATCTCCTCCGCCACCAGAGTGTCCGGCTCGCTGGTCGTTACTTCAAAAGACTCCATCGAGGCAGCGATGACATCGCCTGGCCTGGTGGATATCCTCCCGATGGAATTCAGCATGCTGCTCAGCATCAGAAAACCGCCGATCGCGACAGCCACCAGAAGCATGATTATGAAAATGACAATCGAAACATTTCCATTGCCCTTTTTCCTCATTTTCTCTTCGCTCCCTTGTTTTCATCTCTCTGCCTGCTCTTCAGGTCGAGATCTGCAAGTAAAATACAGATAATTTTACCATATACAGCCGAACAATACAAGAATTGGTGCTTCTTGCGGTATATCCTGCTGCCCCTGTCTTTGCCTATCCTGCCGTCAGGCCAGTCCGAGCTCCTTCATCCTGTCTGCGTTCAGCAGCTCAGGCTCCTGGCGGGAAATGATCCGTACAGCAGCCTTGAGAGCGGAATCGGAATCCCCCTTCTCCAGGATCTTCTCCAGCTTCTTTGCTTCCCGGGCATTCTTTTTTTCTTTTTCCGCCTGCATACGCACCTGATACTGCGCCGCCAGAGCATGCACATCCTCATCGCTCTTCGGCAGCTTTTTGGTCTCCAGAAATTCACTGTAGGCATCGCAGTACAGCTCGACATCATCCGAAAATGCGACCTGATTTCCGTGATCGATCCACAGTACCTTATTGCACAGTTCCCTGACCTGCTCGATGGAATGCGAGACCAGAAGGCCTGTGATGCCGCCGGCCAGGATCTGTTTCATCCGGTCGCCGCTTTTCTTGCGGAACGCACCGTCTCCCACACTCAGGACCTCATCCAGGATCAGGATATCCGGATCCACGAGGCAGGCGATGGAGAATGCCAGCCGGCTCTTCATACCGCTGGAGAGCTGCTTGAAGGCATAGTCCTGGAATTCCTCCAGCTCGGCAAAAGCGATGATCTCCGGGTACTTTTCATCCATGAACTTGCGGGAATAGCCCAGCATCGCTCCGCGAAGATAGGCATTTTCCCGTACCGTCATGTCGTTGTCAAAACCGCTGGACAGCTCCAGAAGAGCGGCGATCGTGCCTCTGGTCCGGACAGTCCCTTCCTTTGGCAGAAGGATGCCGGTGATCGCCTTCAGCAGCGTACTTTTTCCCGCTCCGTTGGAACCGATAATTCCAAGCATATCTCCCTTTTCCAGGGAAAAGGTGATATCCCTGTCTGCCCAGAACTCCTTTATATGGTAATTGCCGGTCAGGTGCCGGATCACATATTCTTTCAGACCGATGGATTTCAGATCACCGGTAATATACCGGATACTGACATGATCACATTCGATAACTGCCATTTTCATTCCTCCCTCACAGGGCATAGGCATCAGAGATAGTAGACAAACTGGTGATTGTACTTACGGTACATCACAAAGCCGATGATCAGGAAGATCAGGGCATAGAACATGCACAGGCCGTGGTATGGGAGCGAGGGCAGATGCCCATCGATAACGACCGTACGGAAATATTTGATGTACACGTAGACCGGGTTGGCCAGAAATACCCGCTGGACACTCGCACTGAAACGGTCCACCGTATAGAAGATCGCAGAAAGATAAGTCAGCAGCGTCAGGAAGACATCATACAGGTATTTTGTGTCCCGGAAAAACACGAACATGACGGACAGGATCATGCCAACGCCCACGTTCATCAGTGTCAGGCACACGATCGGAAACAGCAGGCTGATAAAGTGAAAGCCGAACTGAATATGATCGATGATGCAGAACAGGAAAAAGACCAGCAGCGTCAAGCTGAAATTGACCAGGGATGACACGATCTTTGAGAACAGGAAGAGATATTTGGGGATATTGATCTTTGTCAGGATCTTGGCGTTGTCCAGCAGGCTGTTCATTCCCTGTCTTGTCGCTTCCTTGTAATATCCCATAACGATATTTCCGGCGAACAGATATGTCGTGTAGTGGGGCGTGTTTCTTCCAAAGAATTCGGTAAATACCAGCTTCATGACCAGCAGCGTCAGAAGCGGCGACAGCACGCTCCACAGCATGCCAAGAGCTGTACGCTTGTATTTATGCTCAAAGTCCCTCTTTACCAGCTCCTGAAACAGGAACATGTGGTTTGGGAGATTTCGTATCGCTTTTATCAATGCCTTCATTTTGTCACTCCATCGAGACTCCCGCCTCTGTAAGCGGCGGTTTTTTCAAATCTGTCCTTTTCGCGTCTGATCCTGCTCCCCTGCCGGACGAAACATCCGGCTTTCCTGGGACCGGTCAGATCGCTTCTTCTTTGGGGATGATCTCCAGGCATGCCGTTATTCTGTCCAGCATCTGGTCCATCTCTTCTTCCGTAAGTCCTGCAGCAATGACCTGCCCGATCCGGTCTGTTCCGTTGTGCAGCTTTGGAATCGGATCTCCTGCCTTCACATCCAGATCGATCTGCACGTTCCCAGACCGCAGGCTGGCCAGGGTCTCCTCATCGACAGAACGCAGAATACCCTCCCTGCTGCTGACGATAAGTCTTGCCTGACACGGGATCCCGGCCGTCTGCGTCAGGGAGATCTCCTCGCCCAGAGCACAGCGGATCATCAATTCATAGTAATCGATCCCCGTATAGACAGAGATCAGCTCAGGAATGCAGGTCGCGCCGGCACGGCCGCCTGCCTCCAATATCGATACCTCGCCGGAATCCGTCAGGATAACATCGCTGTTTACGGCACAGTTGTCCATGCCGGTGACGGCGATGATCTGCTCCAGCTCCCGGTGCAGCTTCCCTCTAAGATCCTCATCAAGGTCACAGGGAAATGCATGTCCTCCGGGAATCGTGGCTGTTCCGGCCCGGTAAACATATTTTTTATGGGGAAGAAACAGCTGTATTTTTCCGCCGGCAACAAAGGCATCCAGCCCGATCTCCCGTCCCTGCACATATTTCTCCACAAGGAAGTATGGCTTTTTTGTTACGGAAAGAGCTTCCCGGCAGGCATCCTCCAGACCGCTTTGTTCACTGACCTTATTGATCCCTCTGCTTCCGGAGGAATCACAGGCCTTTACCATGACCGGATACCCAAGCCGCGCCGCGGCCTGCTCGGCCTCTTCTTTTGTCCGACATTTTTCAAACGCAGCCGTCGAGACCCTCCCCCGGAAGGCTTCCTTCATGGCTGCCTTATCGGTCAGGATCTCTGCCGCCCGGAGCGGAATGCCGGCAAGGCCCAGCTTCTCACAGACATACCCAAGAGAGATCACGGCGACGTCCGTCCCGGTGGTCACGATCCCGTCGATGCCGGCCGCTTTGGCAGCCTCCAGGATCTTATCTTTATCCCGGGTATCTGCATATACGATCTCATCCGCCAGCGCAAACCCGGGATAGTTTCCGGGATAGCTGGCCACGATCACATGCAGGCCCATCTCCTTTGCTTTTTTTATCAGCGGAACCTGATAGATACCGGCTCCGAGAATCATCAGTTTTTTCATCTCTGTCCTGCGTTCTGCTGCCGGGGTCTGTCACCTTCCTGATCCGGCTCATACCGCCTGTTTCTTTTTCTGTTTCTGTCCTTGAGATTGACCGTCTCCCGGACCACGTACTGCGGCGTACTGTTGATGGAGAGGACAATATCACCGATATATTCGCCCATCACGCCAAGGACCAGAAGGACGATCCCGAAAAACACCAGAAGGATGCATACGATGGACGCCCATCCCACGGTCATGGACGGCGAGATCATCTTGCTGATGGCAAGGACGACTCCCGACACGATACCGATAACAGCCATGATGGAACCAATGACTGTTGCGATGCGCAGAGGCAGCATGGAATAGTTCCAGTAGGCCATCCACAGCTTTATCAGCTTGCCCAGTGTATAATTGGAGGATCCGTATTCCCTCTTGTGATGCTCGATCGGCACATTTCCGATGTTGTGGGTCACCCGGAAAAAGATGGCGTCGACATAGGGATTGTAATTCTTATATTTGATAACCTCATCCCTGACCTGACGGGTAATGACCCAGTAATTGCTGGACACGATGTCCTTGGGCCGGCCAAGGAGGGCACGGGACGTGACCTTGTTCAGCCAGCTGGTAAAGTTCTTGATCGGAGAATTGAGACGTTTCTCATAGACTCCGTAAACAACATCGTATCCTTCCCTGATCTTGTTCAGGATGATCGGGATCTGTGAAGGATGGGTCTGCATGTCATCGTCCATGCCAAGGACGAGGTCGCCCTCCGCATAGTTCATGGCACACATCAGCGCATTGTGCTGGCCGAAATTCCGCATCAGGTTGATGCCCCGCACATTTGGATACTTCCTGCCCAGTTCACGGATCACCGCATAGGTGTCATCGGCGGAACAGTCATTGACCAGGACAAATTCGCAGGTATACTCCTGCATCTGGTCAAACTGCTCGGATACCAGCTCCACGACCTTCCCGATCGTATGCGCTGAATTGTAACATGGTATGACTACTGAAACCAGCATATTGATTGTCTCCGTTTAGTGTCTTAGTTTTTCTACCTTGGCACGTATCCTCTGCAGGGCATTATCAATGGACTTCGGCTTTCTGTCAAGTCTTTGCGCGATCTGCAGATAATCCATGCCCTCCAGGTAAAGGACCAGCACATTCCGCTCCAGAGGGCTCAGCACCGCATCGATCTGGCGGCGCAGAAGAGCCGTATTCTCCAGATCGATCACAATGCTTTCCGTGCTGTCCGCTACCCCAAGGTTTGCTTCTCCGCTGCCATTTTCCAGTTCGGTAATGGAGACGGAGTTGTTCAGTGGCTGGTGCTTCTGCCGCTGGGAGGCCTGGATCGCCGTGTACATCTGCCTGTCGATCAGCAGCCTTGCGTAGGTCGCAAAGGATGCCTCTCTGGAAGGGTCATAATCCCGGATCGCCTTGAACAGCCCGAACATGCCCTCCTGCAGCAGATCCTCCCTGTCGCCCCCGGCCAGGTACAGCTCTCTGGCGCGCATGCGCACCGCAGGTTTATATTTATTCAGCAGATAATCTGCCACCGGCAGCTCGCCGCTGCGGTAGCGGAGGATCAGCTCCTCATCCGATACATTTTCATACATCGCACTGCCTCTGTCTGACGATCTCATAGGCCAGTACGCCGGCCGCCACGGAGGCATTCAGGGAGTCGATATCTCCCTTCATGGGGATCGAGGCGATGTGATCGCATTTCTCACGGACCAGGCGGGATACGCCCTCGCCTTCATTGCCGATCACCAGGCCGATGGGCCCCTTCAGATCCAGGTCGTACATCCGCGTGCCGCCCATGTCGGCGCAGACAAACCAGATCCCTTCTTTTTTCAGCTGGTCGATGACATTGCCCAGGTTGCCGACCTTTGCCACCGGCGTATAGCTCACTGCTCCGGCTGAAGCTCTGGCCACCGCGGCTGTCAGCCCTGCCGCCCGGTGCTTTGTGATGATCACACCGTGGGCTCCCGCCAGATTTGCCGTCCGGATGATGGCGCCAAGATTGTGGGGATCCTCGATCCCGTCCAGCAGAAACAGGAAGGGATCCTCCCCCTTGTCTCTTGCCCGCTGCAGAATATCCTCCACCTCCACATAAGCGATGGAAGAGGCATAGGCGATCACACCCTGATGCCGGCCAGTCTCGGACATCTGGTCCAGCCGGGTCTTCGGCACATAGCTGATGATGCTTCCGGCCTTTCTGGCCTCCCGGGCAATGGTCAGGATCATGCCGTCCTGCAGATCCTTCTGCAGGAAAAGCTTGTCCACGGTCCGTCCGGAACGATACGCCTCGAGAACGGCATTTCTGCCTTCGAGACGGTTCTCGCTCTCCTCCGGAAGTTCAGGCGCAGGCCCATTTTGCGCAAACTCGCTTCTGGTCCGGCTGTTCTTCCAGTCCTTTTCCGGGGCATGCTCTCTTTCCCTGCGCCCGGAAGTCTCCTCGCGCCGATAAGGTCTGTCTTCCTGCCGGGTCTTTCTGCCCGGATACGTCTCGTTTTCGGATCTGCCTTTGCGGCGGTCCTCCAGGCCGTTTCTGCTGCCGGCTCTCTCTCTGGCCGTCTGGCCCTTCGCCGGTCTGCTCTGTCCGGGTCTGCGGCCCTCTGCGCCTCTTTTGGAATAATTCTTCACTTTTGTTCTCCTGTCAGACCGATCCGTACCAGCTCCGTCAGTCTTTGCATATCGCCCTTCAGATACAGATAGCCGCACACGGCCTCAAAGCCGGTCGCCCGGCGGTATTCCTGAATGCTGGCATTTTTGGCGTGGGTATAAGCCTTTGCATTTCTGCCCCTGTGGTAGATATGCAGCTCCTCCTCTGTAAAGAAGGGCTCCAGCACGGCGATCATCTCCGACTGTTTTTCTGCTTTTACCAGATCGCTGGCCTTTTTGTGCAGCCGGCTGACGGCTTCATTTGCCTGACGCACAAGCATCGTGCGGATGATCAGCTCGTAGATGGCATCCCCGATATACGCCAGGGTCAGGGGAGAATACTGCTTTGCATCAAAATCAGGAAGGACAACCTGCCCTTCCGGATCTTGTACATTTCCGGAAAGCAGATCCAGGATCTCTCCCGCGGAAAGGGTCATGCTCTTTTCCATTTTACTCCTTCACGGGTATCCTCAAGGATGATCCCCATCTCAAGAAGCTCGCTGCGGATCGCGTCAGCCCGGGCAAAATCCCTGGCCTTTCTTGCTGCCTGCCGCTCGGCGATCTTTGCCTCGATGGTCTCATCCAGGCTCTCTTCCTTTACCTCGGCAATGAGGCCAAGGATATCGCACAGGCTGCATATCTCCTCCTTCACCTTTCCGGCAAAGGCGGCAGAGCTGTCCCCCGTCACTTCAATGTTGGCAAACCGCACCAGATCAAAAACAGCCGCAAGGGCATCTGCGGTATTCAGGTCATCGTCCATGGCCTCCTCAAAGGCTGCCCGGAATTTTTTCATCTCCTCCAGCTTTGCCGCTTCTTCGGCGGTCAGCTCCTGCACGGATGCATTCGCCGCCCTGTCGGAAAGGGTGGAGACTGCGGTGCGGATCCGTTCCAGAGAATTCTTGGCACTGTCCATAATATCCGCGCTGAAGTTCAGCGGGCTTCTGTAATGCGCGGACAGCATAAAGAACCGCAGGACCTGCAGATCATAATGCTCACTGATCTCCCGGACGGTCTTGAAGTTGCCAAGGGATTTGCTCATCTTCCGGTTGTCGATATTAAGGAAGGCATTGTGCAGCCAGTAATTGGCAAAGGGCACGCCGTTGGAGCACTCACTCTGGGCGATCTCATTTTCATGATGGGGGAAGACCAGATCCTCGCCGCCGGCATGGATATCGATGGTCTCACCCAGATAACGCTTGGACATGACCGAGCACTCGATGTGCCAGCCCGGACGCCCCTGGCTCCATGGGCTGTCCCAGTAGGGCTCTCCGGGCTTTTTCGGCTTCCACAGAACGAAATCCAGCGGATCCTCCTTCTGCTCCTCACCGGTGACCTTCAGCTCACGGTTTCCCGAGCGCAGATCGTCAAGATTCTTGTGGGAGAGCTTGCCGTACTGCTCATCCTTTCTGGTACGGAAATAGACCGTGCCGTTCACATTGTAGGCATAGCCCTTGTCGATCAGCTTCTGAATCATGTGGATCATGCCGTCGATCTCCTGGGTTGCCTGGGGATGGACCGTAGCGGGCTTTACGTTCATCGCCGCCATATCCTTCCGGCATTCCTTGATATAACGGGCAGAGATCTCCTCGGAGGAAACGCCCTCCTCGTTTGCCTTGTTGATGATCTTGTCGTCCACATCCGTAAAGTTGGAGACATAGTTGACCTTATAGCCCTTGTACTCCATGTACCGTCTGGCGGTATCAAACACGATCATCGGCCTGGCGTTTCCGATATGGATCAGATTGTATACGGTGGGGCCGCACACATACATGGATACGACGCCCTCCTTCACGGGAACAAATTCCTGTTTCGTCCTGGTCAGTGTATTGTAGAATTTCATATATCTCCTCCTGCCGCCATTTCCCTGGTGCGGCAACTCTCACTATCTTCTCCGCTGTGCCTGTCACTCCTGCATGGGACATCGCCCGCAGGCGCCGCCGCATCCGGCTGCGCGGTCATCAAACCGCCCGTCAAACGCATTCTCCAAAAGGCAGACAGCCTGGGCGGCGATCCCTTCGCCGGAACCGGTAAAGCCCAGCCCCTCCTCCGTCGTTGCCTTGATGCTGACCTGATCCATGTCCAGTCCAAGAGCCTGTGCAACATTTTCCGTCATCCGGTCAATGTAAGGCCGAAGCTTTGGTCTCTGGCATATGATGGTGCAGTCGATGTTCGAAATGATATACATCTTCTCGTCCAGCATCTCGCCGACCCGTTTCAGGAGAACGATGCTGTCTGCGCCGGCATAGGCAGGATCCGTATCCGGGAAATGATAGCCGATATCCTTCATGGCCGCAGCGCCCAGAAGCGCATCTGCGATGGCATGAAGTGCCACATCCGCATCGGAATGACCGAGCAGCCCCTTTTCATAGGGCACCTCTACGCCGCAAAGGATCAGCTTTCGTCCCTCCACCAGACGGTGGACATCATAGCCTGTTCCGATTCTCATTCTGTTCCCTCTCATCTGCCTGCAGCACGGTGCGCTCTCTGCATGCAAAAAGGCAGAGCATACCGGCCGCAGCAAGTGTCCTCTCTCATAATTCCCGTCTATTATACACGAAAACAGGGGCAGATGCCATAAAAGCTTTTCTGCCCCAGAAAAAGGTCTCTTATACAAATCCAAACAGCTTCTCGCCGACACCGTACCCCAGGATCACCAGCTCCCGACCGGCCGGCCCGGGAAGATTGATCGCCCTGCCCAGAAGGCTTCCGCGGATCTTGCGGTACGCCCGCATGTCGGTATCCTTCAGCCGCTGCCAGAGCGCTTCCTTTTCCGCCAGTTTTTCCTTGTTTCTGGATCGGATCATCAGCTCTGATGTCACCATCATCATGATGGATACGGCATGGAACATAAAATCCCTCTGGTTCGGGTGAAGCGGCACATCCTTTATCTCGCCGAGGTAGTCGATGATGATCTCATTTACCTTCCGCTGCTGCTCCATGCGTCCGAGCATGACGGTATTGTTGACGCTCTGGTCAGCCCGGCCGATAAAGTACATGTATAGATTGACGTTGCAGTAGTACATGGTCTTTACATAGGCAAAGGGAATATAGGCATAGATGTTGTCCACATAGAAGGTATGCTCGGGCAGCTTCAGCCCGCACTCCCGCAGCAGCTCCGTGCGGTAGAAGACAGAGTGCATCAGCACATAGTGGTTCCAGTCGAGCGGCTTGAACTCATCCCAGCCAAAGATCCGGTCCTGCGGGATAAAGCGGTCATACTTCATCTCATATTTATGCTTTTTGCCGACCTTGTCGTAGGTGTAATTGTTCAGTACAGCATCGACCGTCTGTCCGCCCCTGGCGATCTTGCGCAGGGCTTCCAGGATATACAGATACGCTTCCTCCGCCAGATAATCATCGCTGTCACAGACCTTGAAGTACAGGCCGGACGCATTCTCGACAGCGGTATTTACCGCGCCGCCATGTCCCTTGTTTTCCTGATGGATGACCCGGACGATCTCCGGATACTTCTCCTGATACTCATCTGCGATCTCGGGCGTACGGTCCTTTGTGGATCCGTCGTCAACGATCAGGATCTCCACATCCTCTCCGCCCACCAGAAGGGCATCCAGACACTTGCACATATATGCTTCCGAATTATAGCAGGGAACCGCCACAGTCAGTACTTTCATTCATCGGTACCTGTCCTTTTCTACTATCTTTTACCCATCATGGCACACAACTGACTGAAAGTCAATTCTTTGCCAGGAACTGCAGGTCCATATCCACATCGCCGCTGATGCCGTCCACATGGCCGGTGTTGGTATACTGCCAGAACTGGAAGGCGTAATCCGTCAGCGGGTACATGTTGTAGTCCGAATACCAGATCGGCAGACCGGCGAGCGCTGCCATATCGATGACTTCTCTCTCCCAGCGGAGGTTCCTGTACAGACAGGGGATATAATCCGACTCGGCCATCAGATCCCAGAAGGCATTGATATAGTACATGTACTGCCAGTAGGGAACGTTATCCGTGCGGGCCTCATCATAATCCACAAATTCGGGATCAAAGACCACGGGAAGCTGCAGCTCTCTGTCCTTCAGAGTCTTCTTGATGAACTTGACCTCCTCAATGGCCTCCGTCACATTTATAGCCTGGGAATAAAAATAAACGCCGATATCCAGGCCCTGCTTTTTAGCTCCCTTGTAGTTATCTTCAAAGCACGCATCCTTAACGATCTTTCCGGACTGATACCCACGGCATCCGATCCGGATAAATACAAAGGTGACGCCCGCATCCTTTACCTTCTTCCAGTCGATCTTCCCGTTGTACTCTGAAACGTCAATGCCCAGACGGGCCGTATACTTGTCATCCTCAAAGCTTTTGATCCAGGACAGGGCATCCGAGGAGGTATTCGCAAACTTCTCGTCATCGTACTCGTTGTAGATCTCCGGCGCTTCGCCCTCCAGCATCTTCTGGTAGGTGCCAGTCTTGTAATCGTAGGCGTAATTCCGGCTCTCCATGATCTGCAATGGCTCATCTCTCTTTATATCTGGCTGGGGATCTGCCTGTGCCGGGTATGCATGACACACCAGCAGCATAACTGCCAGAAAGGCTGCAGTGATGGTTTTGATTCTATTCATCTGATACTCCTGTTAATGCTTTGTTGCCTGTTGAAACGACAGCCTCGCCGTCTGTCTGTCCTGCACTGTCCCCAAAAGGTCCGCGCATAAGCCGGACATGTTCTGCATAGACGCCAAAGGCTGACGGAATGGCATACCTCGCCTGGATCTCCTGCCGGCCTGCAAGGATCCAGTCCTCTGCCTCCGGTTTCTCCCGACCTTCCCGGTCAAAGGAAGCGATCCGGACCTCATATGCCTGCATGTGCCACTCGATGTGAGAAAAAATATGCTTTGCATTTTCTATTCTTTGTATATGCAAAGGAACGAGTCCTCTGGCCTCAACTATAGCCAAACTTTCTTCGTCTGTCAAATTCCCGGGATAATTCGGAAATTCATACAGGCCGGCCAGAAGGCCCGTCGCCGGGCGTTTGCGTATCGCGACCTTATCGGTGTCAGTGATCAAAAGCACCGTCCGATCCTCGATCCGCCTGGCTTTTTGAGGTGCGCGGACCGGAAGTGACGTCTCGCAGCCATCCTCATGCGCTCTGCAGTACAGCCTGCAGGGACACGCTTCACACAGCGGCTGTCCATTGGGAAGGCATACACCGGCCCCGAGATCCATGAGGCCCTGATTGAATTCGCCGGGAAGATCGTCCGTCCCGGAAAAGAAGGCCTTCATTGCCAGGGTCAGTTCCTCTGTCACTGCCTTTTTGGTCTTCTCTTTTCGAACATCCCTCTCATCTGCAAACAGCCGGCTGTACACGCGCAGCACATTTCCGTCGACAGCCGGAACAGCCTCGCCTCCGGCGATCGACGCGATCGCTCCTGCCGTGTACGAACCAATGCCGGACAGCATGAGAAGTGCCTCACGCTCCAGAGGGATCCTTCCGCCATGGTTTTCCATGACCTCACGGGCAGCCTTCTGCATATTCCGGACACGGCTGTAATAGCCAAGTCCCTCCCAAAGCTTGAGCAGCTTCTCCTCCGGGCATTCTGCCAGCGCCTTTACCTCCGGAAGCGCCTCAAGGAAGCGCCGGTAATAGGGGATCACTGCCTCCACCCGCGTCTGCTGGAGCATGATCTCGGATACCCACACCCGATAAGGATCCCTGCTCTGTCTCCAGGGCAGATCCCTTTTGTTCTCTCTGTACCAGGCACAGATATCCCTGATTATTCTGTTATGATCCTCTGTGCAAATCTTTTTTTCCATATCCTTCAGTATGTTGATTTTAGAGGCAAAGTCAATATTATTCTTGCACTTCCGCCCGTTTTTCCTATAATAGTAGAAAATGCGGCGAGGTGCCTGATGGCTGACGCCGCTGCCCATCCGGGATCGCTGCTGCCTTGCAGGAGGCGGTCCTCCCCATATATTTTTACTGTTTTTTCAAAGGGTACTGCGATGAAATACGATGGACTTATTTTTGATGTCGACGGCACACTGTGGGATTCCACAAAGGTCGTAGCCGACGCCTGGAACCCGGTATTTGCCCGGTCGGGATTTGCTCCCTTTCTCACCCCGGATATCCTGAAAAAGGAATTCGGCAAACCGCTGGAGGTCATCCTGGAGGGCCTTCTGCCGGAAGCCCCTGCAGATCTGCGCTCAGAAATGCTGGAACAGCTTTACGAGGTGGAAAATGACTGTCTGGCATCTGCTCCCCCAGCTCCCTATGCCGGTCTCGAGGATACGCTGCGGCAGCTGTATGGACGCATCCCGATGTATGTGGTGAGCAACTGCCAGGCAGGCTATATCGAATCCTTCTATGCGGCCACCGGTCTGGGACATTATTTCGATGACCATCTGTGCCCGGGAGATACCGGAAAGCTGAAGGCTAATAATATCCGCACCATTGCCAGACGGTACGGCTTGATGAGGGGCGCCTACATCGGAGACATTCAGGGGGACTGCGACGCCACCAGAGAGGCCGGCCTTTCCTTTATCTGGGCTGCCTACGGGTTTGGCACAGCCGAGCATCCGGATGCCGTGATCCGGGACATATCCGAGCTGCCGGCACTTGTATTTTCGGAAGAATAACCGTATAATACAAATTGTTCACAATATAATAAACAACAGGAAAGAAGGATCCGTATGCATTATCAGTACAAAACAAAGGGGACCTGCTCCCGTCTTATCGACTTTGATCTGGAAAACGGCATTGTTTCCAATGTCCGTTTTGTCAGCGGCTGCAACGGCAACCTGAAAGGCATCGGCCGTCTGGTCGAGGGAAGAAAGGCTTCCGAGATCGCAGAGCTCCTGAAAGGCACCGACTGCGGCGGCAGAGGCACCTCCTGCCCCGATCAGCTGGCCAAAGCGCTGGAGGCAGCACTGGCCCAGCAGGCATAACCCGTCCCGCACACAGATCGGATGGGCGGACTGCGCCCCATCCGATACGATACGCACATCTCGCGGCACAGCCGCTCGATGTACGTTGGCCGTCGAGTGGCCCGCTCAAGCAAGCCTGGCAGCCACTCACCGGTCTTATCGCGCAAAAAAGCATGTTCTCTGTACCTTGGGTGGCAAAGAGAACATGCTTTTTTTGTATTTCGCTTTTTTGTATATTGCTTTTTTATTTTCTTTCTGCAAGATCTGATTTGATCTGGGTCGTTGAGATCTCCGGCGTTCTGGGCAGGTAGACGACCTCCACACCCTGCTCCTTGAGGAAATCAAATTTCCCTTTCCAGTCGTCTCCCATAACAAAGGTGTCGACATGATACAGGGCACAGTCTGTTTTCTTCTGCTCCCAGTTTTCCTCCGGGATCACCAGATCCACATAGCGGATGGACTCCAGCATTTTTTTGCGCTCTTCGTATGTAAAGTAACATTTCTTCTGCTTCTGATCCCAGTTAAACTCGTCGGTTGACAGTGCAACGATCAAATAATCACCATACTCTTTTGCCCGGCGCAGAAGATTGATATGGCCATAGTGAAGCAGATCATAGGTTCCATAGGTAATCACACGTTTCATCGTATTATCCTTTCACAGCAAATTCATATGCAGACCAATTCGTCCAGACCGCGAAGCGATACGCTTTGCTGTCCATGTCTCACATGATGTCCGGACGGGTTTTCATTGCACTGATATACAGTTTACCTTTCTTTTCTTCAATTGTCCAATAGTTCTATCGCGTGATGATTTTCTGTCACCTTTGGTTCCATGTAATTTCCGTACATCTGACGGAGCACATAGTCGGTATCCAGCGGGCAGCGGATCGTGGTATCCTCAAAGGGCATATCTTTTCCGCTGCCATATATGGTCTTGGGAAACATCTCCTTAAACTTCCATGTCCCCATGAAATTGACCAGATAACCGCTCCGTTCGTAGCTGCACCGCTCCAGCGCGCGATCCAGCTTCCGCATCATCTCAGCAGTATCTCTGTCTGCGCCGATCCTGGTCTTCTGGTACAGCCAGATCAGTGCCTTTTCATACCATGGCCGATTCTCACGATGCTGGTGCACATTATCGTCGAACATGGAAAACTGGATCCACATCCTGCGGTACAGGAGATAAAGCGCATGGATCTTCTGCAAGATGGGATTCGACGGCATGCCGTCCAGAGGGAATACATCGATCCACACATAGGTCTCGATCGGCTTATTTGCGATGTGCTGCACCAGTCTGTAGTTCTTGTTCAGTACCTGGCAGGCATAGACCGGCCGTTTCGTTACCGGATTCACACGGTAATGTGAAATCGTCATCTCCTCCGGCAGTTCACGCATAGCTGCCCACATAAACCGGTTGTACCAGGGTCTGGGGATCCCGATATCGATATCGTCATCCCAGGGAATAAAGCCCTGATGCCGCACGGCACCAAGGAGCGTGCCGCCTAAAGCGTAATAAGGAATCCCGTGCCGTTCGCAGATCTCCACGGTTTTTTTCAGCATATCCAGTTCAATCGTCTGAAGTTTTTTCAGTTCGCTCGTTTCCACGATTTTAAGCTTATTCTCCTTTTTTGTCGTTTTTCTCAAAAACGGACGTCTCCGGCAGCAGGCTGGCAAACGCGCCGTTGATCATCTCTTTTGCCCGTTCGAAATCCAGGTCCTCCGCCTCGTTGATGCATACCATGGTATAGGCTGCACTCCGGATCAGTTCTGCCGCCTGCTCTGCATTTTCGTCCGAAAGACGGATGAGGTGTCTCCTTTTTCCCCAGCTGTAGGGCGTATACATCCCATTTACATACTGATGATGCTGGAAGACATACTGATTGACATCCCGGTCGCTCCTGAATCTGGACCGGCATGTCGCGTCAAGCCAGCTGCCGCTCTGTTCCCAGACAGCGGCAAGCGTTTCCTTCCGGTAACTGTTTGGCATATGCCCGCTCTCAAAGCCGAAGAAACGGTCTCTTCTGAGGCTTTTGAACATCAGGTTCTGCATCATTCCTCTGGGATCCGCCGGAGAATAGAACTTTTTCCGCTGTTTTTTCAAAACCGCTGACCGGCTGTAGTGCTCATTCAGCAGAATGATGTTGTTGGCCAGCACATGCGCAAAAACCGGGTCATATACGCTGTAGGGCGATTCGATCGCATAGTCACACGGAAGTCCGCCCGAAAAGAACTGCTCAGGTCTGACCGGCTGCAGGAGGAAGGTATCATCATTAAAATACACGAACTGTTCGGAAAGTCCTTTGATCCTGTGCAGATTCAGCTCGATCGGATGGGAACTGAATACCGGCAGGTATTTTTCCGGAATATAATCCTTATGGCTGACAAGGACCAGCTTTTCGCAGGCTGGGTCGATCCAGTCAGGCACCTGATCATCCGTGACCAGAAAAACTTTCCGGACCCATGGGGCAAATTTCTCCACACTTCTAAACCAGTATCTGAGATTATCCCAGCTCCGATAGCGGATCAGCCTGCCGTCCGCACCTTCGCCTGTCCGGTACCTGGCTCTCTTTTCCTGCCAGAGCGGGTCTGTCCCGTCCACATAGGTGATCACAAAATCAATTTGTTCTGTCATTTTGCTTTTTCCTTCCGTCAGGCTTTCCATCCGCTCCCGGTCTCAGATCCGGATGCTGCTGTCCGCCTTGTGCTGCCGGCGGAATTCTTTGGGCGTCATGTGGTATCTCTCCCGGAAGATCCGGTGAAAATAGCTGTGGTTCTCATATCCCACCCGGTCGATGATGTCGCTGATCGCCAGATCTGTCTCACAGAGCATCCCCACGGCCTTGCTCAGCCGTTTTCTCTGCAGAAGCTCCTTGAAATTGCCTCCGGCAGATTTCTTGATCATACGGCTCAGCGTATGCTCAGGCAGGTGAAGTTTCTGGCAAAGCTCCGTCAGCGTGCCCGAAGCATAGTTTTTCTCGATATAGTTCATCGTCGTCATGACGACCATATTTTCATACTGATTGGGGGACAGAGTATCCGCCCGCTGCACCGAATCCAGAAGATACATGAACAAAAGGCCCATCGTCGTCTGGTTGATGCGGTTTTTATCCTGCTCTCCCATGACCAGAGACCAGATCATATTCTCTACCAGATTCTGGATCTGGAGAACATCAGACACCTTGAAATAGAGATATTCACCCTTCTGCTCGCCTTTACGCAGCGTGTTTACGATGAACTCCGCAAGAATGTTGTTGGGCCCGATCATTTCCGAGGCAACATCGAAAAACTCCGGCAGGATGATGAAATTGATGACGATGTCATTCTTGCCGGCCGGCAGGATCTCATGCCTGGTGTACTGGTTCAGAAACAGAAGCTCTCCCTTGTGAAGTGTGATCTCGGCTCCTCCGATGATATTGGTGACGGAACCCTCGCACACATACAGCACCTCCACATAGTTGTGCCGGTGCAGAGGAAAATGCGCAAATCGCGTGTGGGTACGGACCGCGATCAGCTGTCCGGTCGCCAGCATCTTTGCCGCATCGATGGTAAATTCCTCACCGGAAGCGTAAAGCTGTTTTTCGATACCGGCAGTTCCATCCATGATACGCTGTTCTTCGTCTGTAATCTCTCCAAGGCGCCGGAGCAGTTCTTTATTCATCTGTTTTCTTCCTGAATACGACCCATTTGCTCAGAATATAGTTTCCAATGATGACAAGCAGCTGGACAAAAAGCTTCATGATCTTATCGTTGAAGCCGCATACCGACACCAGCAGGGCCATCAGCCCCATCTCCAGAAGGAGTGTGCCGACCCGTGCCGCATAAAATGCCGCTGCTTCACCCAGCCTGTCGGGATTTCTGCTCTCAAATACGAACCGGCGGTTGGTAAAATAGGCAAATGTGACCGCACCGATCCAGTTCAGAATGTTCGCAGCCTGCAGCTGTACAGGATCCGCAGGATCCAGCACGGTCAGCACCAGTGCATAATAGATCGCCAGCCCTACGAGCGTCGTCAGTACACCAACGACCAGGTAGCGTATGATCTCTTTCTTTGCCCTGATCTTCTCTGCATCTTCCATGCCGCTCTCCCGTTCCTGTATAGCCGCATGTCTGCGGCCTTCTTCCCTCCTACCTTACTCCATCCGCCCGTCTTTCGCAAGAAAAAGCGGCTGAGCGCCGCAGGATATCTGCAGGCTCAGCCGCCATATAAATCATTTTCCCAAAGTCAGTTACGGAGCGTTCCGTTTTCTGTGATTCAAAGATCAGGCTGCCTTCTTTGCTGCCTGTTTTCTCAGAACACCGATCGCCTCGATGACCAGGATAACTGCCAGAATGACCATGGCAAGTGCGAAGATCAGCTGGAACCAGTCACCCCATACAGCCTCGCCTGCGCCGATGGCGCCAAACTTCTTTATGATGGTCAGGATCAGGCTGGTGATCGTTGCCACAAGCATGAAGGCCATCGGGAAGAAGAACATCTTGTTGTTCTTGCCAACTTCGCCGAGCCATGCGCAGACAGCCATCAGAGCAATACCTGCAAGAAGCTGGTTCGCCGCACCGAACAGACCCCAGATCTGGCTCAGGCTGAGACCGCCAAGGATACAGCCGATAATGACCATAACCAGCGTGCCGACCAGCGGATGAGTCAGGGCTTTGCGGATGCCGGTGGCATCCTTGTAGGAAGCCTCATCCTCTTTGAGGAAGAGCTCAGAGAACATGAAACGGGACAGACGGGTACCGGTATCCAGAGATGTCAGAGCAAATACGGATACGGCCAGAGTCAGCAGTGCATAGATGGTGCTGTAGATGGCGCTTCCCTCGACACCGAACATCAGAGCAATACCGCCGGCGAAAGCAGCAGAGGGAGAACCAAACTCGCCTGCAACATACTTGTCAAATACCATACCTACAGCGATCAGGGAGATAACGCCCAGAGCGGACTCGATCAGCATGGAGCCATAACCGATGGCCTTCGCATTGCCCTCGTTGTCGAGCTGCTTGGAAGAGGTACCGGTAGAGATCAGAGAATGGAATCCGGAGCATGCGCCGCAGGCTACGGTGATAAACAGGGTCGGGAACAGAGTTCCAAGATTGTTGGACCAGCCGGTGAATGCCGGAAGCTGGAAGGTGGTGCTGCCGGTGAACGCGGAAAGGATGATGCCAAGGATGGCAACGATCATCATCGCGTAAAGCAGGAAGCTGGACAGATAGTCACGGGGCTGCAGCATGATCCAAACCGGGATCAGAGAAGCGATGGTGATGTAAGCGCCGATAAAGACGATCCATGCGGTTCTGCCCATGGCGAAGCCGACGTTCATGCCGATCGCGATGATAACAACGATACCGATGACACCGATGATGGTGGCCGGACCGGTCTTCATGCCGCCCTTATTGGTCATCATGCCGTAGGCGATCGCCAGGACGATGAACAGAAGGGAGATCATAGCCGTGGTCTGGTTGCCGGTGGGTGCGCCGACAAAGCCGAACTGTCCGGCGTCAGCTGCCGTCATGAAGGTACCAGCAACGACGTTAACGAAGGATGCAATAACCAGGATAAGAACAAGGAGGGCAAAAACAATGAACAGCTTCTTTGCTCTCTCGCCCATGGAATCCTTGATGATCTCACCAACGGACTTGCCGCCGTGACGTACGGAAGCAAACAGAGAACCGAAGTCCTGAAGACCGCCGAAGAAGATGCCGCCGATAACGCACCACAGGAATACGGGCAGCCATCCGAATACGGAAGCCTGGATCGGTCCGTTGATCGGGCCTGCACCTGCGATGGATGAGAAATGATGTCCCATAAGGACTGCCGGGGGAGCGGCCAGATAGTCAACACCGTCCTCCATGGTCTTTGCAGGGGTCTCTCTGGACGGATCGACACCCCACTCCTTAGCCAGCCAGCTGCCGTAGGTGACATAACCGATCACCAGCAGAACGATAGCAGCAAGGATAATAAGTAATGCTGTCATGTTTCATATCCTCCTAAAAAAACTAAGATAGATTTATTGCTTAAAGACCTGCGCAAGATGGTCGCCCGTGCGGTTATGGGTCTCCTTTCCTGTCGACAGCTCATAAACAATCGTGTGGTTGTCGCTCCAGCCCCGAAGGCCAAAGCGGTAGCTCTTGTAATGTCTGGTCTTCTTCAACAGCTTCGCAGCATCCGGATCAACATGATTTGCCAGGATCACCAGGCTGACATCCGAATTCCGGTGATGCTCACCGATTTCCGCTCTGGAAAGTCCGTCCTCCCAGGAGATACGGTCGAGTTCCTCGAAAGCCGCCTTATCCAGGCGGTCTACCGTGGCAAAATAGACAAACTCTCTGCTGTCGGCCTCAGACACCTTTGCACTCTTGATTAGAAAATACTGCTCATCATGCAGGCGGAATTCCGCCTCCGCCGCAAAAGGCTCCAGCGGTGTTGACCGGTTGACGTTGTAATACCCGGAATACGCCTTCAGCACCTTCTCCAGAAGAGCCTTCATCTCCTCTGTTTCCACTACATAATTGGGATTCATCCGGCAAAGGCCTCCTCCGTCTTTGGAGGACACACGCTTGGCGTGCCCGGCATCTTTTCCTTCAGAACCTCCATCAGGATCTTCGCTGCACGGTTATCCGGCAGGGCAATGGCCTCCAGCTCCTTTTCACCGGTCCGGATCACCAGGCTGGCGTCCTCGAACTCGCCCTTGCCGCAGCACATCTTGGCCGGAACCAGCTCGATCCGCTTATAAAACCTGGTGATGTCCGAATAAGGGATATACCAGGTCTTCAGACCCCTGCGGAAAAACAGGCATGTAGCCCCGATGCTGACCACACCAATTCCTCTGGCGGATCTATACTCTTCCTGCAAAAGTTTTTCATCCAAATTGTTTATAACGGGATAAAATTTCATGTAATACTCCAATTATTTCGTAAAAAGTATTTTAGCACCACATGCATAAAAGAACAACGTCTAATTTATATTTTCTTTATACTTTTTTTAGAAAGTTTATATATCTACGAATATTTATCTGTGTATTCGTATATTTTTAGTCCTTATCGTGAATTACTGCATCTTTATGCGTGTGGGCCGTCTGTCCCGTATGCATAAAAATACGGCCGGACATGAGCAGTGACGCCCATATCCGGCCGGTGTAAAACAGACCGCAGAACATTTGAAAAAGGCTGGTGCGCAGAGCAATGTGCACATAAAATATTCTTTCGGGATCGCTCTCGCTGGTCCAAAGCGCAGCGGTACTAAGTCGGAATGTTCCGTTCCTCCAAGTACCGGCGCTGCGGATGTCCCTTCAGAATAATTTATGCACACCTGTTTGCTCTGCGCACCAGCCTTTACGTACTGTATCTATACTTATTCTCGCCTTACAGGCGGATACCCTCCTGCTCGATCCGGTGGAAAAAGAGGACCTTCTTCAGCCGGAATACGACCGTGTCACTGATCTCCAGATGGTAGTTCGGGAGCAACACCTCTCCGCAGGATACCGGATATCCGCGGAATTTCTTCTTTTCCTTCAGATACGCGGCATTGCTGTCAGTGACCGTCCGGAGAAAAATCTCGGATATCTCAATATCGGATGTGTTTGCAGTTGCCACATCCACAACGATGTTGTGCTGTTTTTTTCCTTTCAGATACGCCTGAAGATCCGGCTCGATAATGATCTCCATACCGATTCTCCTTACCTGCTGCCCTAATCCATCTGCAGGAATTCCGGATCGACATAGTCGGTCAGCTGCCGGCGGATATAATCCAGCGAGAAATTCGGATAGGTATCCGTTATGCCGTGGGCGGAAGCCTGGGCGGAGGTGTATCCTTCAAACCAGGTGACATGACAGTCTGTGCCGTTCGTCCCGTAATCGGTGATCAGCGGGATCAGCTTTGGATCCACGATCGTGACCTCGGGATCGCTCTCCTTTGCCCCCTCGTCGCGGAAGCGGAGGGTGCAGTCCAGGGCCAGGCCGATCATGTTGTCTGCCGACTGCTGGGTTGAGATGAAGTTTCCGAGGGAGTACGCGCAGAAGACCTTTCTGCCGTCCTCGGTCTCGATCCATTCCGCATCCTGGATCACATGCGGGTGACATCCGATGATCAGATCCGCGCCGCAGTCCGCAACGAACTGGGCTTCCTTGCGCTGGTCATCTGTGATCGTATGATCGTCTTCTGTTCCCCAATGACAGCTGACAACAACAGCGTCTGCCGCCCGGTCTGCGATCTCGATCTGCTCCTTGATGATGTCGGTCTGCCAAAGGTAGATGACCTCGGCCGTCGCTCCTCTTGGTGCGGAGGCACTGTCATCCCCGTTTGTCATCTCGGTATAGGTGAGGAACGCAACCGTCTTGCCATTGCTGCAGCGATAGATCGGAATGTCGTTGTAGGCGACTGTTGTTTCCGCCGGAACGGTAACCGTATATTTTTCGCCGGTATAGACGACCTCTCCATATTCATCAAAGTAATAGATGTTGCCCTCGCCGTCGGTTCCCCGCCAATTGCCCTCTTCGTCATAGTAGGCATAATTGGTGTAGGTCTCCTCGTATGGCTCAGAGCCTTCCACCGTCACCACATCCCACAGACCGGTCACAACGATGTCGTCGGGCATCTCGATCTGCCAGAAATTCAGTGTTGCCTCGATTCCCTCCACGCCCAGATCGTAGGAATGGTTGTTGCCGATGCTGAACACATTAAAGCCGGCCTCATACAGCGCCTCTCCGCATGCGGCAGGTGTGGAAAAATACGGATATCCCGCCGGCTCGATATCGTCATTGATCAGTGTCTCGCAGTTGATCCATGCGATCTCGTGCTTTTTGATAAAGGATTTGACATCCTGGTAGGTATAGGTGAAATCATAGCCGCCGTTCAGGCTTCTCGCCTGGGCCTGCTCATAGATCCTTGGATGGATCAGATTGTCACCGACCGCAGCCAGTGAAACATCATTTTCTGTGTTCTCCTCGGGCACTGCTTCCGTGGACGTGGAAGATACCGCGCTGTAATCCGCAGAATTGGTGATGACCTTCTCACCCTGCCCGCCGTCATCTCTCCTGCCAAGCGCACAGCGCACAAGCAGGATGCCGCAGAGGATCACAACTGCCGCCAGCACGAGCAGGCGGATCATGCGTACCCGCTTCCTCCTGGCCTGTTCCTTCCTTTTTCTTGCTGCGCGGCGCTTTTTGCGCTCTTTACCCTCGCGCTCCGCTTCCGCAAGTTCCTGCTCCATCTCCTGGATATCGCCCCGACGGTTGGTATACCGCCTGGGTGTAAGATTTTGATCATACTGGATCTCATCGGAACTGCGCGTCCCTGAAGCTCTGCGCCTCGACGCACTGCTTCTTCCGGTGCTTCCTCCGGAACCGGCCGTTCTCCGCGTTCTGCCGGAGCCGGAGCTCCGCTCCCCCGTTCCGCGGGATGCCGGATCGGCCGACCGGCTTCCGGACCTGGTGCTCCGCCTGTGCCGCTCAGCGTCATTTCCTGAATTGTCTGTATATCTGGTCACAATAAATTCTCCATACCCTTACATAACCCCTAGTAACCCAATTCGCATTATACCATTTTTTTCCACAAGAGTATAGCCAAAAAGAGAGGGCCGTACAAGGCACCGCGCATCTTACCCATGCTGCGAATGCTTCTTGCACTGCCCTCTCTGCAAATTCTATCCCTGCTGTTTTGGGGGATTCCCCTGCCCGGCTCTCAGCCGCCCAGGCTTGTGCCTGCAGCAGATGAATCCACTGCCGTCAGAGAAGTCCCGTTGGCCGCTGCATCTGTTCCGCCGCCAACCATTCCTTCCGAGCTGGTACCAGGATCAACATAGCTCATGGAAGTGGAACTGCTTCCATCGTCGATAAAGGAGCTGCCGGATACGACCGATGAGGAAGATGTGGAACCATCATCTATTGTGCCGTCATCTCCTGTAGAGGAAGAAGTGGACGTCTCCGAAGAGGTGCTCACCGGATCTTCCGGAATGACAGGCTCCAAAGAGGATGCCGAAACTGCAGAATCATCCGTGCTGTCCGCTGTCGTTTCTCCGGCATCCGTCTGCGACGATGAGGATACAACCTCCTCTGCCTCCAGCTGTTCTTCGGCTTCCTCGTATGCCTCCATCTCATCCTCGTTTGGCTGAATATTGTCGGAGATAGCGTCATCCGTCAGCTCATCTGCAGCAAAGCTGCGGACCGTAGGATTGATGACCTCGCCATAGATGAAGCGCTGCAGCTCGGCAGCATTTGCGGCCAGATCCGGAACGAGAACAGACATGCCCCGGATAGAGCGGGATTCATAAAGCCCGTTCACCGGCAGACGCATCTCCTCATCACGGATGCCCATATCATTGGAAAGAACTGTATAGATAATGCCCAGAAGCTTAGGCGCGGAGATATCTGTCGTGATCGTCGGAAGAACGCTGGCTGCAAAATCCAGCAGTGTGAATACATTGCTCTCTTTTGCCTTCTTAAAAGCGATCTTCATCAGTCTGCGCTGACGCTCGGTCCGCTCGTAATCCGAATTACCTACGTACCGCATCCGGGCGTACTCCAGAAGCTGACCGGGGGACAGGGAATTGACACCCTCCTTCAGCGGGCCGTTCAGATAACCCTCATCCAGGGTACCGTCCAGGAAATTGGTATTCATGTATTCTGCCTCGGCTGCATTCAGCTCGACATCCAGCGGAGCCAGCTTTGAAATAGCCGTGAGGAATCCTTCGAAATCAACCTCAACATTGCCGTCGATCACGACGCCGAAGTCCTCCAGGATGACCTGATCCAGAAGCTCCATGCCGCCGTATACATAGGCAGCATTGATCCTGGTGGCGCCATACCCTGAAATCGGAACATACAGATCACGCATCAGGGAGGAAAGACCGATCTCTCCGGTCTTCCGGTTGATGCTGCAGATGATCATCGTATCTGAGCGCGTACGCACAGATTTGTCCTCGCCTTCCCGTCTGTCCTGCCCGACGATCAGAATATTCGTGATCTCCTTATCCTGAAGAAATGTCTGATCGATCTTGGACATGTCATATTCTTCAGCGGACAGTGCGCTGACGCTTTCCGCTGTTACCTGTACAGACTCCGCCTCAAGCGCAGCATCATTCACATCGGCAACCGTTACAGAAGAAGCCTGCTTTCCGCATCCACTGAACATTGTCATTGCAAACAGTACAGACAGCACGATAAATGCCGTAATCCGTTTTATTTTTCTCATCTCGTTTTTCCTGTTCTTATACAGAATTTTTCTCATACAGAGGATCTGACACCCGCCTGCAGGGTTCTGTCATTTCCCGGCCAAACACAGGCAACACCCCTTATACTATCATGTTTTCTGTGCTTTTCAAGCAGGTTTTCCCTGCTTTGTAGTATTTTTGTAACATTTCAGTCACTTTTTGCCTGTTCTGTCCGTTTCTTAGTGCGAATTCCCCACGAATTGGTTATAATAAGACAGTCACCCGCCAATTTCCGTCTGCACGGTGCTTTTTTCCAACAGCAGGCGGCCAGCGTCTCTGCCGGAGCCAGTCATCATGGAAGCGGAAAACCGAAAGCACTATCTGTATATCGACATTATCCGGATCCTTTCTCTCTTTCTCATTATCGTCTATCACTATATGATCGAAGCAGAGCTGGTGGGCACATACTATTTCACCTACCGCGGGATCCCGTATGCTGCCCCAAATCTGCATATAGCCATGGTCGGCGTGGCGCTGTTCTTTATGATCTCCGGAGGCGGACTCATGCTGGGAAGTCAGAAAGATTTTTCTGCTGTCCGTTATTACAAAAAACGGATCCGCCGGATCATGATCCCGTTCTACCTGACGTATCTGGCCGTTTTTATCCTGACCTTTATCGGCAGGCAGGAATCTCCCTTTGCAGGGAAGGAGATCCCTCCCTGGCGCGTTGTGCTGACCCTGGCCGGCATGGATGAATACCTGAGCTCCTTTGGCGTCCAGACCTTTACTCTCGGCATCGGAGAATGGTTCCTGGGCTGCCTGATCCTGCTGTACCTGGCGTTCCCGCTGGTCCGCCTGTGCGTTCTCAAAAAGCCGGTCCTCACGTTCATAGCCGTAACCGTATGCTATGTTGTTTTTGTTCTCAATTATCCCCTGCCCTATCCCGTGCACACCTGCCTGCTGATCAAGTTCTACGACTTCTTCCTTGGCATGTACATGGTCCGCTGGCAAAAATACATCAAAAAGCCGGTCCTTCTTCTTACCCTGCCGGTGATCCTTGTGTGGCTTCTCTGGCCGGTCGAACTGCCGATTCCGTCCGCCTTTTCCAATAATATTATATCAGCTGCTCTCTTTCTGACGCTGATGCAGGGGGAGGAGCTCTTCCAGGCTATTGTAAAGCCGAATGGTCTCCTGGCAAAGCTGTGCAGCATAAGCTATGAGGTTTTTCTTGTCCATCACTTTGTGATCTATCACTTTGATGATTTTTATGAGGGCATTGAGCTCCCGCTCTGGCAGGCACTGCTCATCTTCCCTGCCGAACTGCTGGTAATCATTCTTGCTGCTCTACTGTTGAAAAAGGCAGAGCAGCTTACCTGCTCCGCCTTAGATAAATTAAACAAACGCCTTTAATATGTACTTTCCCCACACCTTAATTTCCAAACTTCGCAATATTGCTGGCGGATCCTGAGGTGAAAAGTTCCAGCATTTCCAACGGATCATTGTTTCGTCAGATTTCTTACCCATTTATATTTACGGAAGCGGAGCATGACCCAGGGGATCTTGCCCACCTCATCCAGGCAGGTGCAGGCATAAACCAGAAGAACCGGCCAGTGGAACACAAAGGCTCCCAAAAGTGCCAGCGGAATGGCGATGCCCCACATGCACACAGCAAGGCTGTACATATCAAACAGGGTATCTCCTCCTCCATCCAGCACGCCGTTAATCGTGATCGTGTTGACGCAGCGCCCGATCATGTAGACCGCCATGATGACCATCATGCCGTTCAGATAGCTGCGGGCGGCATCGGAAAGGATGACCACGCGGGCGACAAACGGGATGACGGCCAGCACCAGTACGGTAGAAATAATGCCGACGATGTAGGAGTCCTTCATCAGACGGATACCGTACGCCTTTCCTCGCTCCAGCTTTCCTGCGCCAAGTTCATTGCCGACGATAATGCCGGCCGCTGTGCCGATGCCGTTGCATGCGCAGCAGATCAGATCCCGGACCACCGCGGCAACCGAGTTGGCCGCTGCCGCATCCGTGCCCATATGTCCCATGATCGCTGTATAGGAGGTGAATCCGACGCCCCAGAGCAGGGAGCCGCCAAGAAGCGGCAGAAACTGCCGGCGGAAATCAACGGAAAGTGTCCGGTCACCCGAAAACAGGCGGCTGATCTCCGGACGGATATAGCCTGCGCCGGCTGAGACCATAAGGCACAAAGCCAGCTCGATCACACGGGATATGGTCGTTGCCAGCGCCGCGCCCCTTGCTTCCATCGCCGGGATGCCAAACAGGCCAAAGATCAGGACGGCGTTGAACAGGATGTTCAGAATGACGGCACTGCTGCTGATCCAGGCACTGGGCGTGACGTGATCTGTCACCTTCATCATCGCCAGATAGCACTGGGAGATCCCGGTCAGCAGATAGGACCAGCCAGCGATCTGCAGATACATGCTGCCGATGTGGATCAGTCCGGGATCCGAAGTAAAGATCTGCATCAGAAGTCCCGGTGTCAGCTCACACGCCGCACAGAACAGGATGGAGATGCAGCCGGCATACCGCAGCATCAGATGAAAAAGCTTCTGCATCGTCTGATGATCCCCTTTGCCCCAGTACTGGGCGCCAAGGATCGAGCCTGCCGTAGTGACGGCAAACACAAACATATTCTGGATAAACTGGATCTGCGTGGCCAGTGAGACTGCCGTCATCTGTTCCTGGGCGATCCGTCCCAGCATAAATGCGTCGCAGGCGGCTACCAAGGCCTGCATCAGGCTCTGAAAGGCGATAGGCGCGGCGATTGCTGCCAGCCGACGGTAAAAAAGTCTCTTGTCAATCTGCTCTGCTGTATGTTCTGTCATATCTATGATGCTCCTGACATGCCCGCTGCACGCAGGCGGTAATCTTAGAGTATCTTGCCACAGATCCATTTGCCAGTCAAAGCGAAATTTAAAGGAGGGATAACATACCAGACATTTCGTACATAAATATTCTTCCGGGAACGCTCGCGCTCGGTCCTCACGCAGCGGTACTACGTCGGAATGTTCCATTCCTCCAAGTACCGGCGTTGCGGATGTTCCCTGCAGAATATTTATGTACGATTGCTGTCTGGTATGCCATCCCTCCTTTTCGAGCATCCTGCCTGGCGTCATACCTCAAGCATTTCTGCGCCCTGTTTCAGGTATTCTGTGATAGACAGGTGCTGCGGGCATGCCTTCTCGCATTTCTTGCAGCGGATACAGTCGGATGCCATATGGCCTTCGGATGTGACTTCCCGGTATGCCGAAATGGCTGCCTCTCTCTGGCTTTCGATATAATGTTCCACCATATCGCGGCTTCTGTCACTGACCGTTACCACACAGTAGGACGGGTTCCAGAGATGTCCGTCCCAGAGCTGTTTCTTCATTTCCGGATACATAAGGAACAGTTTTCTGGCGATCCCGCCCTTCATGATCTTGATCATCTCGGGGATCCGGA
>OCTX014539243.1_pt1 | contig 90346 bp, 95 predicted proteins | sample 1539691 | NCBI WGS metagenome assembly OCTX01 (sample SAMN02144231, study PRJEB22623) | gut metagenome | biome: sheep rumen | host: Ovis aries | place: New Zealand
TTTTATAATTTATAATATTTTTAACATCGTAATAATTATATTTTTCAAAAATTAAATCATTAACATTATATTCTTCTAATGAATGAAAATTTAATAAAAAATTTGTTTTAGAAATATCAATATCTAAACTTTTAAAAGCTCGTTGATTATCTTTTGTAGAACAAATAATACCAATTTGATAATTTTTAAAATTATTAGAATTATGATTTATACGAAAACTAATTGTTTTACTACAAGTAGAAGATGGTGAACTAATATAATCGACAACACCTTGTCCTGCTAAAACTTTATTTAAATCATCCATTGTAGTGCCATCACGATTAATGCCAACACATTTTTGTCGATTACTTTTAATAAAATAATTAAATAAACTTACTTTTTCAAGTTCATCAATCAAAATTGGATAACCAATATCATACCATTTTGTATAATCATTATTATTAATTTTATATCTAATATAAATAGAATACCAACCTTTATAAGCAAGACCATTCTCATACCAAAAATCTTCAATCTCAGGAATTCTAATTTCAGGATTAAGACTTATTTGAGAACTATCAAGACTTAAATCTGTATCATCTGTATTATTTATATCATTATTCCAAGTACCAACATCTATAGTTTTTAATGGTATCATTTCTCCATTAGGACAATCATATTCACTTATTGCAAGAATTAAATGATTTTTTATATTATATGTAAAAGTACCTTTTATTTTACCACCATTATATTCAAATTTATTATAGATAAGTTTGCATTGTGGGTTATCATAAGAACCATCATTTATATTATTGTTTGTACTTTCCTTATATCTAAATAAACTTACATTATTTTCTTTATATTGAACAAATAATATAAATTCTTTATTACAAGGAATTACACCAACTATTTTACCATTATTGATTGTATTAGCGATTATATCATTTTCAAAAATAGATTCTTCATTTTGTAAACAACTAAAATCATTACTTACTCGTATATTTTTGGCTGCAACTAAAGACCTATTTGGTGTATCTTTAGGATGTTTATTAAGATTAAGTTCAAAATTTATATTTGGCATACTTAAAAAATATTATGAGTTTTGGACTAAAATAAAGCCCCACAAACGATTTTATATACATAGATGAAGAATTTATCATTTAATATATTAAAATCGAATGTAGGGCAATTTAGCCAGCACTACGAGCATTTTAGATTAACTTTTTCCTCTCGGATTAAAAGTATTGATATAAAAGGCAGACCGCCAAAGGTCATCAAGATTTTCATCAATACCATCATTAATAACACTTCTCTTAGCTTCTTCTTTAGATTGCATCCAAATATAATAAGGATTAGTACCATATTGACTTGCAGCAAGATTCATAACAGGATGAACATAACCACGAGTTAACATTTTGTACATACAATAATAAGTAATTGCTTCAATTAGTTTGCCATTGTTTGGAATTGCAGGAGAAGCACAACTATAAACAGTACATTGTATTTGTTTAGGAGCTTTATATTTTACAATGACATAATCTGTATCAAAATTAAGTTCAAAAGTAGTTGAATTAATTCTAACATAACCATGTTTACAACTTCCACTATGACGTTTAACTTCTATTACATTATAACGAGGAGGATAAGAAATTGGTACATTTTGATGAAAAGCAATATTTTCTACAGTTTCATCAACGTTATTTACTCGTTTTGTAACAGTTCTGTGTGTAACAGGTTTATCATCTTTATGATAATAATTTCTATCAACACCATTATCTAAATTATCATTATTGGCTGTATTTTCTGAATCTTCATCATTGGCTTCAGAAACTAAAGAAGCATCTTCTATTCCGTTACACCCACAACCAAGACTATCTAAAAGTTTTATTTCACAACCATTACAATCATAAAGTTTGATATTTTCACCAAGTTCACAATTTGAACGAGCAATTCTATTTTTAACAGTAAGTTTCTTTTTTACCTCTTCAGTTATAATACAATCAAGTTGCATAAGAGCATCATGAATCCAAGCTCCAACACGAGGAATCCAATCACTATTATTAGGATTAAAGTCGTTATCTAATTTAGCAATAATCCTATCAACTGTTGTATATTCATTAATCATATCAGCCTTGACCGGTTTCTACTTGTGTATCTTCAGGTTCCATAATTTTTTCAATAGTGCGCGCATCCATTTTACTAACAGAATCGTAAATACAAGATTTTATAAATGAATAATCTTCATCAGAAGTCTGAGTAATTTCACCCATAACAACACGCATATCACCAGACTCAATATCTGTATCTATCTCAATACTAGAATAAAGAACAGCATTAAGATTATTATCAAAAATAGTAATATCTACACCATTATCTGTAACTTCAAATGTAGTAGGTAAAACAATAAAGAAATTATTATCATTTGGATCACATATTGGAAGATCTATTACATTTTCTCCAATATTAGAGAAATTTATTAAAGGTATGGTAACATTATCATCACTAAAATCATAATATACATTATATTCACTTGATTTAGGAACTTTTAAATGAAATAATTTATCAAATTCATTAACATTATTATTACTTCCACCAATTTCTTTATCAATAACTCTTTTACTAAATCCTTTAAGATTTAAAATACCACCACCTTTAAGTTTAAAAGGTTTAGATAATAACTCACTAAGTTTCATTGTTATAATCTCTAATAAAATTAATGTATCTTTCTGGATTGCGTTTAAGATAAATAGTTATCTTAGTTCGCAAATCTATTTGAAGATTATATATATCTTCATCATTTTCACAAATTTCAAAAGCAAGTTGGTCTTGATTATAATCTCTATACTTCTGATGAATATAACTTACAGGAATAAAATCATATTCTTTTTTAAAATATTTAGAATGTATAAATTTAAGACTATAATAAGCAGGAGCCCTAAGCCAAACTCTATAATCTACACCATCATAAGGTAAACCAAGAAATAAAGCTTTTTCAGCATCTTGCTTATTATATAATTTAACACCTTGCTTAAGTAATTCTTCTTTACGAAGTTTAGTTTTGTGAAAATCAATTTTTTTACCTTCACCTTTAATTTGTGTCCTATCTACATAAAGTGTGCCAATACCAGCATTGTAGCGATAAGCTTTCCCCTGTAAAAGAAACTTATGTACTTTTGCATAATAAGTAACTACATATTGTCTATAATCACTAAATGATAAATTTTGTTTTTTATTAGCAATATTTAAAGCAGCAATAGTATCTTTTATATTTGTAATTATAGAACAATATTTTATTAATAATATAAGAAGTTCTCGTCTATTAGGATTATCATTTTTACGAAATTCTTTATTAAGTTGTTCACCAAGATTAATATAATCAATATTGTTACTAATTGTAATTTTAAAGTAATCTCGTATATCTTCTCTACGGGGGATTAAATCATTCCAAGTTTTTTCTTTAGCAGCATCAAGTCTTGCTAACTTCTTTTCAAGAGTACTATATTCATAAATACTTTTATGATGAAAAGAGAGATAATTATCTCTTATGTTTATATCAGCAGCTGGGGCTTGCATTATTTAACCAAATTTTGTGTAGGAACCTCATTAGTTTCTCTAATAACTTCAGGATTCCAAGTTTCAATAACAAGTTTTTTAATATTATTAATCATATCTTCAGAAATCATAAATTCATCATCATCAGAATAATTAGTGACTCCTTCAATATGTTCTTCAGATATTTCAAAAGGATTTTCAAAAGGGGCTTCAACAATTACTGCTCCTAATTGAATTAAGTCAGGAGTATTTTGAAGATTAATATAAAGATATTGATTAATATAATCATATTCAAGTGCTGGACAAAAACCAGGAAGAACTTTATAAAATTTTTGAGCAGCAGTCTTAACATAAGGAATTTCAACAGGATTTCTCATTCCAACAGTACGAACAGAAAGAAAAGGCAAATCTTGACTTAAACGAGTAGGTCGAGGAACTCTCTGAACACTTCGTTTCATTTTAGGTAAACTAAAATTTTCAGTATTAGGAATATCACCATCAGGAATATCAATTAAACTAATTCTAAAAGATTGTTGAAGACTTTTATCAATATAACGATGTTGTTCAAAACTTTGTCTAATTAATTGATTTCTACCATGAATAACAGCAAGACGAATAGCACGCCTAACAGGTACACTATCTGCTTGTTGTAAGCTATGAGCAATTTCAGATACTAATTGATTAATTGAAGCCATATTAAAAATTGATTTAAGATTATAATCAGTGGCTTTAACAGTAGTATTACTATTAATTTGTTAAAATTAATAACAATATTTTTAAATTCCAAATAATTTTTAATTTTTTTACACAATATGTTATATCAATGATAGTGGCTGCATCATTATCTGAACTAAATAACCAAGAGTATAAGCAGGAGGCTCACCTGTAATATCTACATCATAATAATTAAGCATAGCCTCCATAACATGAACAGCTTCATGAACAATAGAATTAATTAAATCATATTTAGAATTAGTCGAATTAAAGCCAACAACACTACATTTCTTTAAAGGGGAACTAATAGTAACCGCTTTTGCTCTACCACTTTTCATCATTTTATAAACTCTATTAACCAATTTATCATCTTTTTCTAAATAATAAATGTCGTCTGCTATATAATCAAAAAGGTTATAATCTATATTATAATAGACTATAACCTTCCATTTATTATTAATGTTAAATATTTTCTTAATCATAAAAAATCTTCCCACGGAATTGGTATTCCGAGCCATTTCATATCAGCAATCCAACGATTAAATGTAAGACCTTCAACACCATCAGGGTCATCTAAAGTATTTTTAATATATTTTACAAGATATTGTTCACCAGGAACACTATCACCAAGATAATCAGCTTTACACATAGTTGCAACATAGGCTGCATCATAAAGATGATTATTTTTAATTTTTATGCCATAATTGGCTAAAAGTTCATCAACTTTAGCTTTAGTATAAGGAGTTACTTCTTCTTCCTCTCCAGATGCTGATTTCTTATACATATTAGAAACAGCAAACTCAAAAGCATATTTATTAAAATGAGGGCCATTTTGACTAAGATAAACAGCTAAATCCTCAGGCATAGTTTCGTAAGCAGTAAAATTTTCTCTGTGCATAGTTATAACAATTAAAGGGGCAGCAACAATAGTTACCGCCCCCACATTAATAGTTAATTACATTTTACGATAACGACGGCGACCACGATGAGAAGTAGTTACTTCTTCATCATCTTCGCGAAAATCTTCATCATCATCATCTTCAATACATTCAGTAAGAACATCTTCAAGCTCTTCACTGTATTTAGTCATCTTCTTTACCTTCTTAAGCAAATCCTTTGCTTCAGAAGAACTTTTGAATTTTACTACAATCATATTATTCAGGTTTATTTATGTTTCCTCCTTTAATAAAGGCAAATATTTCTCCAATTTGGGATTTAATATCTTTTATTTCTCCACGGAGTTCAACAGCAGTTTTACTATCTAATTTGTCTGCTTGTTCAGGATTAAAATAATTATATGCATCAGTATATTCAGTAATTAATGCTTCATGTTTTGGAACACTATTTACAATATTTTTACTATTCTGACGCATGGAATTAATATAAGCATTAATAGTTTCTTTACTATCAGCTAATAAAAAAGCATCAGCACCAAAGTTTGCAATAGATGAACTTCCAGGAACTTTTTTAAATTCTCTGTTTTCACCATTAACTGTTGCAATAATATCTACAACAGTTTCAGGTAATTGTCCAAATGTAGTATTATTAAAATTTGAACGAGGCAAACTTATATTAGAAACAATCGCAGTAAAAGGTCTAATTTTATCTTTTGTTTCAAGTCCGTAGATTATACTACCTTTAGTTAAATTTGAAAACATAATATTAATGATTTTGTTTGTTAAGCAGCAGGTTCACCAACAGTCATAAGTTGAAGAACATTTGCTCTTTTACTATAAAAAATTTGATATACTCCAGCTCCAGTTATTTGAGTGGCAGTAGCATTTGCACCACCAGCCAAAGTAAGAGGACGGCTTTCCCCGTTAGAAGAAATAACAATAGGTAATGTTGCGGCATCAGCAGGAATAGCAGCATTTACTCGTAAAAATAAAATGCCTCTATCTGCAAGTCTTGCAAAAACATTATTAGCTATTGTTATGATGGCATTTGTTCCATCAGAAGTAATGGAATTAGCTTCAACAAGAGGAATACCAGCTCTATTGGAATAAGGAAAAGGGAATGGGCCAAAAGGAAACATAATTACCTCCTTTTTTATTAACCCCAGAAACCACCTCCACCATAGCCATAGCCATAGCCATAACCAGGGAATCCACCAGCATATGGAGTATTATTTATAGCAGTAAGATTAGGATAAATAACAGGGACAGTATTAGGCTGCTTATTGGAAATTTCATTAACCTTAGCCTGTAAAGGAGCAATAACATTGTATAACTGAGCAGTTTGAGCATCATTACTAATCTGACCACGAAGCTGAGTAATAATCTCATTCTTACTATTGATTTCATTCTGCATATCACGCTCACGAGCAGCGCAGAATTCACGAGTCATATCAGTATGGAGATTAGCAATGCTATCAACAATGCGCTGAGTATTAGCAGTAGCACCATTCTGAAGAGCATTAGTTTGCTGGCAAATAGCAAGATTAGCAGCAGCAGCGTCCATATCAATAGAATGCTGAAGAGCAGCCTGACCAGCCTGAAGAGCATTAGTCTGATTAGCAATAGCAAGACGATTTTCGCAGCAGCACTCACAAAGCTGACGGCTAAGGTCTGCATTACCAGAACGAATATCACTAATAATTTGCTGACCAGTAAGACCAACAGTACCCTGAAGACCAGTAATGCTGCTGCTAATAGTAGCAAGAATATCATTAACACGACCTACGCTACTGTTAGTAATCTGAGCAAGCTGAGAAGCAGCATTAGCATTACCTTGAATAGCTTGAAGAATTAAATCAGCACCTTGTTGATTATTAATCTGATTAGACAGAAAACCAGTACCAAGAAGACCAGCACCAGCACCACCGCCTAAACCTCCAAAACCACCATAACCCATGCTACCAAACATCCAAGGGAACATCATCCACATAAACATAGGCCAAAGCCAACCAGCTCCACCACCAAAACCACCATTCTGATTAAGAGCAAGAAGAAGATTAGGGTCAACACCACCACGACCAGTGGAAGAACCCGCATCAGGAAAAATATAAACACCGTCTTGTGCCATAAGTGTAATAATTTTAAGATTAATAATTAAATTACTTTTACTTTTAATACCGGTCTTAAAAGTTATTACAAATATGGTACATTAGTGTTAAAATTAAGAATAACTCCAATAAATAAAATAAGCCGCTAACTATCAAGCAGTTAGCGGCTTATTTCACTTACGATTTTTTATTAAGTTTAACTTTAGTAAGAGCATCCCTAAGTTCATCTTCGTACCAAACAAGTTCTTTAAAACCTCTTCGCTTTCTACCTTTAGGTAGTTTATTAGCAGCCATAAGATTATTGAATTGACTTTGCTGTAAACCAACAAAATTACAAGCTTGTTCTTTACTTAAAACTTTATGGGATAAAACAGATAATACATCCATTGCTTCTTCTTCAGTTAATTCTGATGTTCCAGCATCAAATTTATCAGCAGTTTCTCTTAATAATTTACTTAATAATTTACTTAATGGTGTTTGCATAATTTAATTTTAAAAAATATCATTAAAAATATACATATTCCAGCACTTATCATATTTGTTATAAACAACATTCTATTAGATATTGGAATACCAATATATAAATCATAATAATTTATAATATCAGAAACAATAGCATAATAAACAGGAAGTCTATAATAAATACAAAATTTAAAAACAAATGAAGAAACTAAAATAAAAATAGCAGGTAAAATTGAAAGTCCACCAATAATAGAAAGAAGAATAATATCTATATTAAAATATGATAATATAGTATTAAGCAAATAGCATAATCCTATTGTTACTGATAAATATTTTAATAACAATAGTTCTATTTTATATAATGTTTTATCAAGCATAACCACCAAATTGACGACGACGGCGTTTTAAAGTAAATCCTGCTTTAGGAGTTAAAGGTTCAACTCTAACATTAGGGTTATTTATTAAATTATCAGTAGTAGCAATTTTATTAGTATTAACTTCCGCTTTCTTCTTGACTCGTTTCTTCATTTTCTTCTTCATGTTTTGGAGGTTCTATACCAAGAGATTCATAAAATTCTTTATAAGATTCTTTAGTATATGGTTGATCTTCATAATTATCAATAGAATCGGCAGAACCTAAATCAATATCTTCTCCCATTATAAAATTATCAGATTTTCTAACAATAAAGCAACCTTCATTAGCTTTATAAATATTTTCATTTAATTGTATCATAATTTATACTTCTATTTCTGTTGAACCTATAGCTTTATAAATTGTTTGGAATGTATCATTTACAGTATTGTGTGATATAGTTTTTCCTATTGTTGTATTATTATTAACCCCTTGAACAATAATTATATTTCTTAATAATGATGAAGAACTTGTTGTATTAGTAGAAGTTATTGTAATATATTGATTTCCATTCTCTATTATAACATTATGCACATAATTTTTAGTAAATATAATATGCTGACAATTATTACCAAAAAAATTATGATAACAGTTGTTTGTAAATCTATTGTAGCAACAACCAGTTCCAAATATATTAGCACAACACTCGTTTTCAAATGTATTGTAATAACAAGCATTTCCAAATATACTAAATCTATAGCCGTTACCAAATACATTGTCCCGACAATTATATTCAAATGTATTAGAATAACAATAACTACCAAATGTATTATTACTGCAATTGCCCCCAAATATATTGGAAAAACAGTATGCAGATGTTTCTGTATTTCTAAAAACATTAAATGAAAGTTCTTGTCTTAAATTGTAATCTAAAGGTACAAGAACACCTATCTTATTATTATAACATGTTCTATTTAAAGAATGATCAGTTACGGTAGCATCATTAACACCAATTGCAACAGAAAAGGTATAATAAAATACATCAGCAATAGTACCTGGTTGTGTTTTAGCACCTATTTTAAATTGAATATTTTTAAAATCATAAAAACATTCGTTATCTCGCTCATCTTTCATCCAATAAATAACACCTTTACCATTTACTGAATCAGCCCATTTAAATTTATTGATATCATTATCTAAACTATATTTAAGTTTCCAAGCTTCTAATTTTGAACCAGCTGTTGAAAAATAAGTATCACCTTCATGCAAACAAGCTCTTGCATTTTCATTAAGTTTATTTACATCATCGGCAATAACAATTATATCAAATTGATTTCCTGCACTTCGAGTATTTGATTGAGTAGTAGTACATTGATAATCAGTAATTCTATATTGTATTCCAGGAGTTAATTGACTATTATTTCTAAGAGATTTAAGTTCACTATAAGTAATTTTAATTATATTATCTGCATAAGGTAAATAATTTTTATCTAATTTATGATAAACATATTCTAATTCACTTTCATCAAGTACATAATTAACATTATTTATTGTAATTGACTTTTTAAGTCTATATACATCATCAATATTATCACAAAATAAATTTATAATATTAAGAAAATATTTTTTTTCTTGATTTACTCCAGAAATATTTCTAAAAACAATTAAATCTTCAATAAATATATAATTATCATATAAACTTACATTAAATTGACCTTCACTTGTTTCTACATCAGTACTATAATTAATTTTTAAATTATTTATAATTTCATTATTATTTTTTATATATTTATATTTACCACAATTAATTTCAATAGTATAAATATCAGTATTATTATCTAAATAATTTAATACATCTTCTATAGTTCCTTCAACCATTTCACCTTGTATAGAATATTCAACTATAGGTACTGGTAATACACTTTCTCTATAATGAGTTCTATTTTCAATATAATTTAATTCATTAGAATTATTTTGATTCCAATCACCATGAACATTATCAGGTAAATAGTGTCTATCTATTTTATTATATATAATTCCTTCATCTTCAATATGAAAATAATAATTTTTAAATTCATCAACATTATTAAAATTTATTGTTTCTTTAAATTTATAAACATTATTTACATTATCGCATACTAAAGATACTAAATTAAGAAAATTTTGTTTACATTTAACATTAGTAATAGATTGTATTGTATATTCAATAATATGAGCATCCCCATAATAAATAGCAAATATATAATTATTATTATCTATATTAGCAAAACCAACTTGAAACCGGTCGGTTACAGAATTTTCTTGCATTACAACATTATAATGAGGTGAATCAAATATAGCTTGTAGAGGTATAACATTATTATCTAAATAATTTAAAACATCATTAATAGATCCTTCAAATCTTTCATTATCAATTATATAACTTACAATTGGACTTACAGTATCTTTATAATGAGTTCTGTTTTTAATATAACCAGATTTAGTATTATCATTTTCATTCCAATCTCCACCACCTAAATTTTCAATTTTTTTATTAATATAATCTATACTTTCTATCATACCTGTCAGAATACGAGCTAAAGCAACTTTATATTGTGCAGGTAAGTTATTAATACTTTTAAGTATTTTATTAATTGTTCTTTTAATCATCTTTGTAATCTACTTTAAGTTTTTGTAAAATAGGTTTGAGAATCCAATCCCAAATAACTGGAGCACAAATACAAGAATTAAGTAATTTATTTCCTTCAATATCAAAATTTTGTTTATAAAACATTCCAAAGCCAACAATAACTATAATAGTACAAATAATTTTATACCATTTGGCTTTACTTATATTTAGTGAAATTGCTTCTGTTATTTTAATAAATAAATAAACTAAAACATTAATAGAAAAAATTACACCAAAATCAAAGTTGTTTGTGATTATATCTAATATTTCCATAATTAAGACATAATATTATGAATGGCTTTCTTTAATTCAGGAAAAGCCATAATTGCAAGAATAACAACTCCAATAGCAGCAGGCCAATTATGAGAATGTAAAGACCAACCAAAACCACCTATTGCACCAAGAAAATAAGCGCAAATTTCTGCAAAATATAAATACTTTTTCATAATGTTTTATTTTAAGGTTTAATGTTAATAAAAAAATGACCTTATGATAAATGATTTTAATAATATTTACCATAAGGTCATTATAATTAATTCCAGTAATTAAACATCCCAATCAATTGCAAATGTAGCATTTTCTGTATGACCATCATAACTTAAAGCAATATTATAAGATGTGCTTATAGGCTCAGAAGGTTCTTCTCCAGAGGTACTAATCGTTAAGGCAGTACCACTACTATTTACACTAAATTTATCAGTATTTTGTGCTCCTTGAGAGAATCCATTAGATGTTATATTAACATTAATATCTTCTCGTAATTGGCCATCTATTTTAACTCTGGGAGTTAAAGTAACAGAATTAGCAGCAGTAGTTAATCTAATTGCAGTATCAAGAGGTTGTTCAGTATCTCCACCAGAACCAGTTAATATACCTACAAATTCATAAGTAGGTGTTGGTGTAGGAGGAGTAGAACCAGCTGCTTGATTTACAGTAATAGTTACTGTTTCATCAGTAGCAGTTTGTTTACAAACTACTTGCCCAGTACGAGCAGCTCCTGTATTAGCAGTTATCTGTAAACCAAGTTTAGATATTTGAACATTAGGTGTTGCAGTAATCCATTCAGGACTTGATTCAACAGTATAAGGAGAACGCTCCTGACCACCAACTATTGAAGTTACATTAAGTGTAGTATTCAAAGCATCTGCAGAAATATTAGCAACAGAACTACCATCTATTTCAAATGTATCTGTACCTTGTTGAGTAATATCTATTCCACAGGTTTGACCACTTTCATTTTGAATAAATCTTACAAAACCTGAACGAGAACTTCCTGTATTTTCATTAGCAGTAATTGTAACAATATTATTCTCAATACCTACATTTAACCAATCAGATTTAGCATCTACACCAAATGATTGAGCAGCACCATCTTTAGTAGAAGTAACTGTAGGATTAAATACACTACTGCCGTCTGCTTTCATAGAAGTAACAGTAGGACTTACACTAAATGCATAAGTAGGTGTTGGTGTAGGTGTATCTTCTCCTTCTTGAGTAAATTCAATAGGATAATTAATATCACTATCACCACCAACAGTAATCATTACAGTACCTGTTCTTTCATTTCCTTCGTTCTTTTGAATACCAAACCTTATTTTATAATAATAATAATAAGAAGTACTAATTAATTGAGCATCTTCAAAACTAGTATTATCTATACCTATCCAATTAGGATGTTCATCTTGAGAAGATAAAGAAGGCTGTCCTGGAGTATAACCAAAACCTGTATTACCTACACAAAAACCAGTAATAATTTTTAAATCTTCAGTATAATGAGCATTTTTATTATAAGTAAGAGGACTATCTATAACATAAATGTATCCTTTACATCTTATTAAAGTAAATTCTAAAGTCTTACCAGAATCTCGTTGAGTTAAAACAACTTTTCCTGTTATTTGAGTTAAAGTAGATGATAATTCAACAGCATCTAAAGCAAAATTAAGTTTATTATTTTGTAAATCTTTAGTAAAATTAATCCAAGAAGGCTTTTGTGTTATATCATAATCAAAAGATTCTCCATTTTTAGTACTTGTGATATCTATACCATTAGGAGAAGTATAAGCATTACCTCCTACAGGAACACCTCCAAGATAATTATTAACAGATTCATCATTCCAGTTATTAATTAAATTTGAGGTAAATATATAACTACTTGGAGTATCAGTTTCCTGAGTAATAACAAAAGGAATAGTTACATTCTGAACTTCTTCTTCAGGACGATGTTGTCTAAAGTAAATTGTAGCAGTCTTAGTTCTATCTAATGCATTACCTGTAGTAACAATTTTAACACCACCGGTTACTTTAGTAATACTTTGAATTATATTATCAGAATCTTCTACAGTATATTCATATTCATACCGTTGATTGTTCTTAACAGATTCAACATTTACAGTAAATTCAGAAGAAACAGCACCAACAGACTTTTCAGTAGGATTAATCCTAAAGAAGTATTGTACAGTTTCTGCAACAAGAGTAATATCTAAAGTAGTATCTTGTTGTAAATTGGTAATATTTTCAGTTTTAGTAACATAGCCAGATTTACTTACTACAACAGAAACAGTACTGCCTTCTTCAAATTCTCCACTATTACCTTGTATGCCATTTAATGTAACTACAGCATCAGAAGGATTAGCATTAATAGTTACAAGATATTTAGGAGTAGGAGCAGGTTCATCACCATCAACATAAATTGAACCACTAACTTTAGCATTAACACCTACATTACCAGATAATATTTCTTCAACTCGACCATTATGATTAAGATTAATATTGCCATAATGAGTAATTTCATCAACATTATGATTAGTCATACCACCAGAAACTTTATTCCTAATTTCAATACCGGTGTTAATAAGACGACTAATTTGATTACTAAAACTATTAATAAGTTCTTGAACCATACTTGTCATATAAGACCTAATTTCAGTCATTATATGATTAGTTAAATCTTCTTTTATTTTATCAACAACAATTTCACCAAGTGCATCACCCAAAGAGATTTGATAAATTACAACATCACCCATTTTAATATTACCATTTTCATCAATAGTAATATCTTCAAGTCTAAGTTCAGTTGTAAATAATTGCCAATATTCTCTATCATGAATACTTATATTCCCTTTAGGAACATGTTTACGAGATATATATGAAAGAACTCTTTGTGTATCAGAATCTTTTGTTACAACCAAAGAAAGTCTATCATATTCTTTGTTTACATCCCAAACACCTTCAGGAGTAATACAAACCTTTCCAAGATTTTTTATATTATCTGCCATATTAAACTGTTAAATCACTTTCTACAATTAAATCATTTTCTTCAATAAAGAAATTTCGTTTTGCACTTTGATTACCAAAAACACGAGCATAAAGTTTACCTGGTTCAAATGTAAAATCATCTACAACTTCAACAGGTTCTAATGGCCCATGTACATAAAATTCAATACTATTAGCACAACTATTTAAACCTTTAACATATCCATTTTCATCAATAGGAAGAATAAATCCTCCACTAAACATATCTTTATCAGAATTTTTATAAATAAGTTCAAGTTGTGCATCTACATATTTTATCAAAGTATTTGCTAATTTATCTTTTCCTAAAGATTTGGCAGCAATAGCTGATTGAAACATTCCCCAACATTTAAGAATATTTTTATTTTTACCACTACAACTTGTTTCACAATCTTTAAGAGCAACTTCACCAAAATCAGCAAGATAATAAAGAAGCTTATGATATAAACATAACCATTCTTCAGGAATAGCTAAATAAGTATAGCCATCACTTATAAATTTAGTATCTGCCATAAACTACTGAATTATATAAACTATTTAAATTAACAATTCTATTGTTGTCAAATATATTTTCTTCATTAACAGTTAATCTAAAAATACCAAGTAATATATTTTCAACAATATCACAATCAGTATTAACAAATCCTGCAAACTCTTTATTCATAATTTGTTCACCAGAATTTGAATCCAATTTATTTACTTGATATTGACTATAATTTAAAATCATATTTATTTTATAGATTTAGCTTTTCTTACAAAACTAATATAATTATTAATTCGAAGATTCAATTTATTATGAACAGTATATATTTTATTTTCTTTATCTAAATCATCATCAAAAATAATATTTTTTAAATCACTTATAAGTTCTTCCTTCCAAGAATCTTTAATTGCATCTATAAGTTTGGTATTATTATATGAGTATAAAATTAATTCGTTATATACAGAAGCAAATTCAGAATAAACAGTTGTATTAATATTATCAATTATATTTTCTTTATTTAATTTAACATTATTACTAATTATTGTAAAAACAGCAAACTTGGCTAAAACTTGTCCCATAGCTTTAAAAGATGAACGAATAGCAGCATCGCATTTATCATCTTCTTTATCTATAATACCAGCAGTTATTTGTTTTAAATAAGTATTTAAATTATTAAAACAATCTAATAAATCAGAATTAATTCTAATAGTTTTCTTTTTTTCTTCAGCTTCAAGTTCTTGTTTTTTAACTTCTTTTTTATGCTCTAAATAACGAATAACAAGTAAATAAATTAAAACAATTATTGCTGGAGCAATACCTTGTTGTAAAGCATCTAAAAGGATTTCCATGATAACAAAAAGACTTGATAACAATATTATCCCTTATAATAACATTGTTACCAAGTCTAACAACTAACATTCCAAACTTATTAACTTTTATTCAATATCTGCAAGTTTTTTGCAAGCATTTTCAAAAGTAGTAATACCAGCAGCACCGGTAGGGAAAGCAACCTGAACAATCTGATGTACTAATTCATCAATAGTTTTAACCTCACGAGGTTCAGCAAACCTAAGAGTGAAAATCGTAAATCCAGAATCTTCAGCATCCTGAGCTTTAAGAGGATTGAGAGGATAATTAGCATAAAGATAAGTGCTGGGGTCACGATAAGTATATTCAAATCCAGCATCCGCAGCAGCTTTGTCAGCCAAATCTTTTACATAATTAGCGTCACCATAAGCAGGAATACCTTTACTATTTACAGTAACATCCAATCCAATAAGGTCATCTGCAGGAACAATTGCCCAATCAACTCCTTCAGTTTCTGCTTCAAAAGTAAGAGTGGCACCATCAGCAGTTACTTCAAGACCATAACGAGGAATATCCCCATCCATATAATATTTTACTATTTTCTCAGCAATAGCTTCAGGAGTATCATCAGCTTTTACTCGAACATTAGCAGTCCACTTATTGCGCTCATTAAACTTAACACCTTTCTTTACAGCAATGATTGTATAATCTAAAGCGGTAGGAGAAAGTTCAGGAAGAGTTACCTCAGCAGAAAACTTAGTAGCAGCCTGATATACACCTTTAACATAAGAAAAATGATTCTTATAAAGGGGAAGGAAAACAGGCCCACCATCTTCAGCTTTACGCATTAACACAATGAAACCCTTATCCTTAATATTAACACCGGTATCAAATGTTGCAATACCATTAGGAAAATAGCCAACACCAATTTTGCCAGCATCTGCATCAGTTTTAGACTGAACAGTTCCCGAAGTAAGACCAGCAACATTTCCACCAAGAACAAATTGTCTCATATTTTATTGTTGGTTTTTATTATTGTTTTCTCTTTCTTGTTGTTCAGAAGTTAATCCAAGTGTTTGGAACCAAAGAGCAACAGCAGTTTCAACTATTTGATGATGAGTATGCTCAGGTAAATCACAACTTTGTGAAGTATCTTTATTACCACTTTCCCAAGCATCTTCATCAAGATGAACAACGGCAGGCATCTTTACATAAGAAATGTCAAAACCGTCAACATCTAAAAGGCTGTCCCCCGTAAAGAGAGATATAACAAATCTTTTATCATCTATTCCTCTATTGAGGCTAACAATAGGATAATCATACGATGCACGGTTCAGATAATCATCAAGAGTTTGGTGCAACCTTTCACTTTCAATAACTCGACAATCTCTTTTTATAACTTTAGCTCCAGGATTTTTATATCTTAAAACGAAATTTGTGATACAGATGGGGGATTCAGGTAAAGTACACTCAACTTCTGTACCTTCGTTTGATTGTTCAACAGGAACTTCTTTACTAAAGCTATAAGTAACAAAAAGAGTATGATAAGAATTAAAAGCACTAACTTTAGTATATTGAGGTGTTCTAACATCTTGAAGAGGCCTTGCATTACCTAATATAGCAACTCGAGCATTTTGAATTATAGCCTCATTAAGAAACTCATCAATAGATTCAGGAAGAATACCACGAATCTGTTGCAATCCTTGTTGTTGCCCAAGTGTTCTGAACAGAACGTGCATCGCATAAATATCCATTGTTTATATCAGATTATATAAGATTAAGTTTAGCCTTATAAGCATTCACTGCTGAAGTATTATTAGGGTTCTTAAACCAAACAACAGCTTCATTTATATTAGCTCCAATGAATTCACCAGTTGCAGTAGTGATATTTTGGTTATTAGCCATTCTAATTAATTCACCACGAGCAATAAGTTTTTCAATTGTAGCTTTGATAAGTTTATCTCCATCATTGAAGATTTTATTGAAGACTTCAGGCTCTTCAGTAGAGAACTTGTCAAGATTGCTTTCTTTAATAAGTTTATTTTCAGCAAGCGAAGGCATAACAGGAAGATTTTTTGCAAGAGCATATTGAATATAAACCGCTTCAAAGAGAGTATCATCACCAATACAAGTAACATAATTTGCTTTTGCTTTGTTAATAGCTTTCCGCTTGCGTTCAGCATTAGCAGCCTCTTTTGCATCATCACGGAAATAAAAACGAACATTAGCATCTATGTTAACAAAAGCAGGGTCTTTAGCAACATCGTTATATAAAAGACAATGCCTATAAAGTAAATAGTCTTCAACACTAATAGGCATACCATACTTATGTTTCTCGCTCTCAAGAGCATTAAGACGATTAATCTTTAACTGAAGAGCCCGACGAAGTGCAATTACATCTGTACGAGGGACAGCATCATATTCTGCATTAATTTTATCTTCTTCTTCTTTAAAATGAAGATAATCTCGCTTAGTATTATATCTGAAAGATATATTAAAAGTTTTACCATTTTTATCTACTTTAACCATAATATTATTAAGATATTGCTTTACACGAGTAAAGAAATTCTCGTTGTTAGGCGATACCCCAATAAGATTAGGGAAGTATGCTGCAATTTCATCTTTATTACCAGCAAGTGTCCGAGAAGAAGTAACAGAACTACCAATATAAGTAACTCGCTCTAAAAGAGCTTTACTATTAACACGACGATACAAAGAATAATCTTGTACACGAGCGATAGTAACAGTTCGTTCGTCTATATAAGGATAATCCAAACTTTTATCTTCGGCAGGTTTAGGCGGTTCTACACTTGCAGGAGGAACAACAGTACCCGAAGCCGGAATAATTGGCTTAGGAGCTCCGTTAGCCGCACCAGGGCTTGAAAATTGGAAACCAGGACCAGGCATAATTTCTTAAAGTTTAAAAATGATTAAAGGGCGCACTCCATTAAGAACATCTTAGTAGCGTTATCTACCTGAAGTCCAAGAGAAGATTTAACCTCATAACGAGCCATATCAACTTCAGTGGCAGCATGATTGGTATTAGGAAGACCCCAGCAAGCAGGAATATCCGTCATACCTTCAATAACTTTAGTCTTATTAATCTGGCCTTTCATACGAGCGACACGCACATTCTGATGACCATTATAAGAAGAGAAGTCAATAAAGCAAGCACGATGGGAAGTCATAGGATAACCAGTACGAGGATGTATGAAACCGTTCTGTTTAGCAGCCTCAGCAATAGTTCCTTTATCAAAGAAAGCACAATGCTTAGCAGTAATCGTATGACCTTCAACAGTCTTATATTTACGGAAATATGCACCATATTCCATATTATCGGGAGAACCCTGAATTTCCTTTTCACCAAGAGGAGTAAGGAAACCATTATCTTTAGCGTCTTGTTTGATACCTTCATCAAAGTCCTCAAGGAAACCTTTACCACCGAAGAGAACAATGTTCATCTTACCAGTGTCAGTATCACGCTCAAGAATATCACCAACAGTCCTCTTAATCTTAGTGAGAGGCAGATACTCACCATAAGTATCATAATTATTCTCACGGCAGATTTCTAACATACCAGCGGTATGAGGAATAGGTTTTCCGTTATCGCGGTCTTTAAGAGTAATTTCACCTTGTGCATTACGATTATATTCAGCAAGCCAAAGACGCTCTTCAATAGCAACACGCTTAGCAATCTCAAACTGCCTCATTTCTTCGTTAATCCAAAGTTTAGAAGTACCGCCCGTAGAAGAACTCTTAAATTCATATTCAGTAATGACATTAGCAAGATTACCAGCAATTTCTTTAGAGAAACGATGGAACTCAAGCTGGGAAGTCATACTACCAGGGCCCATAGAATTACTACGATTACCCTTAGAATAAGATTCACTAACAGTAGGAGCACCTTGAGACCAATACATACCTTTAGCAAGGAACTCAGGGTTCACATAAGCATTAGGATTAGGATTGGTAAGTTTAAGGATATAAGCATATCCATAAGGGGATTCACCAAGGTCTTTTTGAACACGAACCTGAGTTTTAGCATCAGGGCCAATCAGACTATATTGTTCAATAAACCAATGCGTAGCAAAATGAACTTCAAATTCAGTACCACCTTTACCAGGAGTAGTATTAGCAGTGTTAAAGTAAGTTACATAATCAGTAAACTTCATACGGCCCATAGTCTTCCAAGTCCACTGAACAGTAGCAATATCAGTAACACCAACAGAGCCTTGACCTTCCGTCATAAAAGTAAGAGGGAATCGGTCATCATCCATACCATAGTTATAGGTAAGAAAAGAATTAATTTCAACAGGTTTCTGAAGTTGGAGATAAGCAATAGATTCCTCATTGCTATAACCCCTATCCTCATAACGACCTTGAGAAATAACTCTCATTTTGTCCATTGCCATAGTTGATAATAGTAATTTTAATAATTAAACATTAATAACCGAAACTTTCTTTTCCAGCTTCGGTATTTGAATTAGTAGGAGGAGTTATTTTTATTTGTCCAGCAGGTTTACGGTTTTTACTTTGAAGTCTAAGGGTCTTCACCTTTTCTTCATTGATTGCCATTTTAACTAAGTCTGCATAAGTACCCCCAGTAAACTTAAGATATGCACGAAGAATTTCATCTTGAAGAGCATCTTCAGGTTTAGTAGCTCTCACATCTTTAGCATAACCTGTAAGGCCATCTTTATCGGTACGATATAAGTAATTGAAGAAATCATTAGAAGTAACACTAATCTTCTTTCCATCGCGTTCAACGATAATGGTATCAGGAATTTGATAACCAGCAATCTTATGACTGTCGATAACCTGTTTAACACCATTCCAATAATTAGTGGAATCTTCAATTGCTTTTTGTTGAGCAGCCTTTGCTTCTTGTTCAAGTTGTTGAGCACGAGCTTTATCTTTTTCAACTAAAGCTTCAAGCTCTTCTTTAGCAGTGGCAGCCAAAGTACCTTGAGATTTAAGGAAACTAATGTAAGAATCTACATTACCTTTACGACCATCTTCTTTCCATGCAGTTCTAATGATGGTTTCTTGTTGGGCTTCATTATTCTCATCAATCTGAATGTTACTTCTATCAGGAACTTCATTGTATCCTTCAAGAGAATTACCATTAGCGATATAAAAATCAACCATAGGTTTAACAAAAGGAAAACGAGAATAGAAGGCATTAATTGTTGCATCAGCAACTTCTTCTCTTCCGGTTTCAATAGCGTCTTGAACAAACGCTTTTACACCTTCAGGAGTGTTTTCATATTGAATAGGCTTATCCTCTTCATCTACAATTTCTATATCAAGAGCTTTTGCTATATTGGCAATAGTTAAGTCTTTATCGCCATCCTCTTCGGAAACTTCAAAAGTCTTAACCCAATCAGCAACTTCAGCCGCATTCTTGAAAACGTTTCCATCTTTGTCAACTACATCACCGGATTCGTTGACAGTATATGTAGTATCATCTACTTCAAAACTTGTACCAGCTTTATATTCATGAGGAAATTCAGGAGGATTAGCTGGAGGAGTATTAGTATCCTTTTTAGGAGATTCAGGATTAGAAGGATTGTTAATATCAGTAATAACATTACCATTTTCATCAACCTTAACTTCCTTACCAGAATTAATATCTGTCTTTTCTTCTTCCGTAGGCGGAGTTACAGGAGGCGGAGTACTAACAGTACCACTGCCATAACCAAAATCGGGAACAGGCATAACTTTATTGTTTTTAAGATTATTAATAGATTCACTATTTGATACAATAATAGTAAATTTATATAGAAAATAAAATACTCCAGCAACAAAATCTATATTAAAATACCTATATATAATATACTGCTATGTTTAACCTTTTTCCGGCATAAACCAAAATAAAGCCCTCTAAGGCACTTTAAAATAAAAAATGAAGTCCCCATCATAAAATACTCAAAAACGGCTTAGAATCAAAATTAGACACCAAAGAAGGCAAATTAAAAGCCGTATCCACCATTTAATTTTGGCAAATACGGCTTAAAATTATTTCTTAGTAGTTCCTTTAGGTCTTGATTTAGCTATTTGAACTTTAGCTTTAATATCTTCTTGTTTAACTTGTCTATCTCTTTCTTTATTATAATTATCAGCAGCTATTCTTTCACGCTCAACCTGAAGTTTTTCTCTTTCAAGTTGATTCTTAGCTTGAGCAATTCGTTCAGCAGATTCATTCTTCATTTCTTGAGGTAAATCATTAGGATAAGAAAGTCTATTGGCATCCGCCTGTATAAGAGCAATTTCTTTCTTAATAACACCTTCAAGTTCAGCAGTAGCCCTTGCTTGCTCACCTTGAGCAGCAATTTGTTCAAGTTTGAACTCTTCCTGCATCTGTGCTAATTGCTGGTCTAATTGCTTTAATTCAATCTCATGTTGTTCTTTAGCTTCTTGATACTTATTAATAAGTTTTTTAATAGAAGCTACATTATCACCTTCAATAGCAGCAATAGCCATTTGAGAATCGCCATTTTGAGCAGCACTAAAAGCAAATTGACGAAGTTGTTCAAGTTTCTCTTTTTCAATTACAGAATTCTTAGCTTTAACAACATAATCAGCATAAATATGATTATTAACATTAAGACTTACATAAGATACAGAACCATCTTTCTTACGATAAGAAGTATCAAGGCCATCAATCCAAGCAAGTTTTGTATAATCCAAATCTCTATTATAATCTCGTTCACGAAGAGTATCCATTCGGAATTCAAGTATAACAGAACCCATAGAACCACGAACAATAGCTTCTTCAGTTACACCTTTACCAGCAGAATTAGCAATTTCTCCATATCGTTGAGGAGTCATATCTGCTTTAAGTTTTGCAGTATTTTCTACATCAGCAAGCAATTGTGTAAGCTGAGAAATATATTCACCAATAGAAGCATTGAGCATACGAACCTGTTGTGCTCTAAGCATACCTTGGTCATTACTATCATCAATATAAAGAACACCATCAGCTAACATCTTATAGATAGTATCTTCAGGAACTTTACCAAGTAATGATTTCGCAATAAGAAGAATACTAAGTTTATTCTTTGCAAGAACCATTTCTCTATGATAAGCAACAATATTATAGAATACTTGATAAGGAGTAATCAAATCAATAATACTGAACTTACCAAATCCAGGTAATAATTCTGTAATACCATTATAAGGAAGTTTACCATTTCGCTCATAAGCTATTGGACGAACTTTATAAGGATAGATAGCCGTAGCACGAGCACCAATACGAACACCTTCATATACTTGAGGTCTATATTCAAAATCAATAGATATATCTCCAAGTTGAGGATTCAATTCATAATATTCATCTTCAATTCTTTGAGAAATCATGCCATTAGGAGTAACAAAAGTTACAATAGCAACTCTTGCTTCACCACGCCAAACAACATGCCAAACATCATACATATCAGAATTTAAATCTCTAAAAAGATTTGGTTCTTTAACCATTTTTTCTCTTTCTTCTCCACAAAATTTATTACACATATTACCAAGATAATATTGTAATCTTGAATAACTTAAATCAGGAGTAGGGTGAGAAGTATGACGAGCATAATATGTATCTAAATATTCAAGTTCTTTTTCAGTAAGATATTCACTAAATTCATCTACAATTTGTTGATATGTAAGTTTGCGCCTTTCAGCAAACATATCATAATCTTCAACAAACAAAGAATCGTTAGGAATAGGAAAAGCATCACGAGGATGAACAACTCGTTTAATCAATTTATCACCAACAACATCACTATATGTATAACAGCGGCCAAAAGCAACAAAATGGAAATATGCAGTAGCATATAGCAAAGCGTCGTCAGTAATATCTTGAATTACATTAAGAAGTTCTTGACCTTGTGCAGAAATATCATCAATATAATTCTCTTGAAATTCCTTTGTGAAAGCTTCAATATCAATTTGTTCTTGAGGATTAAATTCTTCAGGATTTCCTCCTTGTTGAATAAATTGATTATAACTATCCATCATTCTTTTAGCAATAGCATTTTGTATAAGTATTGTAACTTCTTCACGAAGTTTAGCATTGCGAGCTAAAACAACTTCAGGATTATTAGCACCAACTATAAAATCATGAGGATTTTTAGTATATTCAGAAACATATCGTCTAAGAATACCTTGAATCATATCATAGTTTCGCATATCAGCAGGAAACCTTTTATACTTTTCATTAGTAGCATTATAAGGATTAAGAACCTTTTTATAATATTTTTCAGGAATATCCCCCTTAAGGATATTCATTTGTTCTTCCACTTTAAAAGAATCATTAATATTTTGTCCTTGAGCAATAATCCAATCTATAGCATTAGCATACCATTCAGGATTTTGCTTATCTTTTCCAGGAACTCTTTGTTTAGGAAAAGCATATGAAGTAAGTTCAATCATAATAATCTAAAACCAATCTCTTTCAAGTATGTCGTTTTTGTCTATATTTTCAGCAGTCAATTCAACACGACTGTTAAGTTCATTTTCAGCATTTAAGTTATATGCTTTCCATTCGATACCTCTAAGTATCATTTCAGAAACTCGGTCAAAGTTTCCTTTAGCATTCCATTTCTTTAATTCAAGAATTGTTTGGTAATCATATATACGATGAAAATTTCTCACAGGATTACCATTTTCATCTTTACCAATCTCTTCATAAAGAAATTCTTTCAATAGACGAATACCATTAAGCTTTTTTGCAGCATCGCCTATAACAAAGCCATAAGTCTTAGAATACTTTTCTTGAATAGAATTATCCCAAACAAATAAAGGTTCAAATGCAAGATATTTAAGAGCATTCCATTTTCTAAAATTACTAATAGTTTCTCCTCGGTCAACCTCAACCTGAGTTGTTCCAACACAATTATAAAACTTAGCAAGTTGTAAACAAATTGCATCAGCTTCTTCAAGTTTATCTGGACGACCATAATAAGCTGCTACAAGTTTTTGTTTAAATCCGTTCTTAGCACAAGGATTCATCCAAACTTTAATACTATTGTGGGAGTGTTTATTTGTAATTTCATTTTTATCTTTATCAACACCAACAGGGTCATAAGTAATAGAATATGTATTAGCAGGAATATATCTTTTTGTACCTTCGCTTGTATATTCTTCAGTATATTCTGGATAAAACCAAATACGAACACAACCATGAGGGTCTTCGTTACTTCTACGAGGAACACCAAAAATCCAATCATAAGTTTTCTTACCTTCAGCTTGAAGCATTTTGTTAGATTTAAATCTAACTTCACCATTTGGTAAATCTTCAAACGCTCCATCTATACCAAAATGTAAATCACTATCAACTCTAAGTTTTTCTTCCCAAGCACTTAATTCTTCAGAACTAAAAATATTCTCAGTAGCACTTGAAAAAGATTCAGCAGGAAATAAAGCATATTGTCCAAGATAGTTAATATAATCAGCATAAGTTTTAGCACTTTCTTTCTTTTCAATTCGCTCTTTTTGAGCTATAGCTAATCCTATACGAATATTACTATTACCATCTGCATCAAGACTATATTCACCATTAATCTCACCTTCAAGTCCCCAGGCATAAGATTTGAAATATCCACATACTTCATTTCGTGCATCTCTATCCCAAACATTTTCAAAAGGCATAAAATTAAATGCACGAGGATTATAAAAGTTAACTTCAAAAGTCTGCATATTACCAGCAGTTGCAGTACCCCAAGCACAAAGAAAGCCAGTAGTATAAGCACCAGTTCTCATAGCAGGTTCTGTAACATTCATAAATGCATCAAAATTATCCATAGTGGAAACTTCTTCAACATCTACTTCTACAGCATCTTTACCAATAGCACAGTCAGGATTATTATTAGCACTTACAGCAATCAAAGCCGAACGCCAAGATTTATCTGCTTCTACACCAGAAGGAAGTTTATAGCCTAAACGAAAATCATGTTTAACACTACTAAATATACCTCTTTTAAATGGAGTACCTTCTTCATAAAATTTAAGATTATTAACAGCAAAATCTGTCAAACCTCCAGTAGTTGTAAGATATTTTTTATCATTAGCAACATGAATTACAACTTTTCTACTTTGATTATTAACAGTATTTGCAGAAGCACTTGCCATATTATAAGAAAATCCACCACGACGAGTTTTATCAATTATAAGATGAAAACCATTAGCTCTTGCAAACTCTCTAATATGAAAGAACCAATATTGAGCATCAATAAAACGAGGAAAATCATATTTTTTCTTTCCAGTATTTTTATTACCTTTAACAATAGAATCAACATCAAGAAGTTCAATTCTATTATAGTTAAGAAAATTATAATGTTCTCCTGTTATTCTTACATTATGAATACTACCATCAGGATATAATAAGCAAGATGCAGTATAACCATTTTTTCTACGATATTGTTCTCTTTTACGAAATTGCCTATGAAGTACAGAATCTACTTTAAAATGAGTATATTCCTTATCTTTGTTATATTTAATTGCTTGTTCTCTAAATAAATCAGTATTAATAAACTTAACACCAGGTTGTATATTCATAAGGAATCCACCACTTTCACCAATCAAAAATAAATCATCAGGGTCAACATAACCACAATCTTTTGCGTGTTTATATTTTGATTTATCTTCATTGATATAATCTAAAAATGGATAACCACTACTTTCCATGAACAATACTATTTATAATTATATAACCTATTGCTGCAATAGAAACGCCACTTAATGTATAAGCAATAGTTTTAGTTCTTTTTAGATTCTTACTTAAATCAGAATTTAATTTATCAACATCAACATATTGTTTTTTAATATCTTCATTTATAGATACAAGTCTAATGTTTTCTTCTTTATAAGAACCAATTATATTATTTTGATTCGATATAATAGTATCCTGTTGATTAATAATTTCTTTAAAAGCTAATCTTTCTTGAAGTTTAATGTTAGCTTCTCTCAAAGTAGCAATATCAATAACAACTAAACTATCTGCATACCCCTTTAAAGGAAATGTATCATTGTTCTGCCCAAACAAGTTCTTTGAACATATTAACAACAGAGCTATCAGGCATATTTTTAATATATTCAGTTTCTTTAACATATTTCTTTCTAATATTAAAAATTACAGAATCTCTATAAGTAATATTATAAACAAGAGAGTCAATCTTTTCCTTAGAGGGGTTTGCCGCTTGTTTATATTGTTCAACTTCTTCTGTTAATTCTATTATTTGTTCTTTGTATTTATTAAAGCTATTGCTTATAAAACCAGCAATAATACAAGCAATAATAAGACAAATAACATAAAAAATTAACATAATCTTTGTATCATTCATAATGTTCTTAACATTCGAATAAGTTTTGCAGAAGGAATACTACTAACAGGAAGTCCAAATAAAGCACAACAAAGTTTACAGGCAGCACCTACACCTCTATTAACAGCATCATCAAATATTTGTTCAGCAACCTTTTGATTAGATACAGTATCTAATTTAAATTTATCCCAATAATTAGCTTTATAAATTCTTTTAACTTCACTATCTATAAGTTTATCAGCATCCAATTTTTTCTTAAATGTTGAATTAACACCACCGCATTCATCTTTATATCTATCAATAAGAGTCCACAGATACTCTAATTTATAATATTTTCGAGCAATACCTTTATAGGTTTCTCCTCCTCTATCAGCCGGATTGTTTGAATAACCACCTTCTTTTTTAAGAACTTTGGTTATAGCTTTATTAAAGTCTGCCATAATATTATTCGTCTAAAACTCTAACTATCCAACCTCTAAGAAATTGTAATTGACTATTGTTTTTCTTAACAATATTACAATATTCTTTAATTCTTCCAAGTTTATAATTTGCTACAAATAACTCAGAACGAAGATTAGTATTTGAACTATCACAATCATGTAATAATTTTATAGTTTCAGCATAAGAACTATCTTTAGCAGAAATAATATTTTGTAAAGAAACAATACTATCATTAGCAGTTTGAAGCTGAGCTGACATATCGTTAATTACTTGTTCATAATAATAACTTTGGTCAACAACTTCAGTTTTGGGTTTACAAGAAATTGCACCAATTAATAAAATTAATGCTAAACTAAATTTCTTCATCGAATAATCCTTTAGATGTAACAATAGATGCCTCAACTTCTCTTTTTCTATCTGCAAGAATCGCATATATTTCATTACGAAGAAATTGCATTTTATGTAAAGTACATTGAGGATGTGGGTCTTTTTTAATATGATAAAGACCATCTGAAAATCTTTTAGGCCGCCCATATTCATTCAAAACAAAATCAGAATCAATATGACCAAGCCAAAGACCAGCACAAGGAATGCCAAGTATATATTCTACAAATACAGCATATAGAGAAAGCTGTAAATTATAAATCATACCGTTGCATTTAGGAAGATTACTAACAGGAGCCAACAAAGTTTCATTTGTAGGAACCCATATATTTGTTTCTTGAGCAGGAAGTGAAGTTTTATCTTTTTTATAATATCCTGCTTCAAATTTAAGACCTCCACGATTAGTTTTCCAATCTCCGATAACAAATTGGTCTTCTCTAAGAAGAAGAACATCAATTGTACCAGATAATAAATAATCAATTAAAAAAGCACCAATTTCAGAATAAATTTTATAACCTTTAGAAGTATAATATCTAAATACTTCATAAAATTTAGGATACTTACCTTTAGTAAGTTCTATAAATTCATTAACACTCATTTCTTTAACATTAGTATGAATATTTGGAATATCAGCAACAGTAATCATTTCACCATTATCTTTTATCATATATCTTACAGCTTCTTTAAACATAGAACTGCCTTTAATACCATCTTCAAGGCCGTTATGAGTTTTTGTTCCACGCTCACAAGCCTCTTTAGTAATAGTATCCCATTGACCAGCTAAACGCTTTTCAGAAATATGAAGTTCTTTAGCTTTTTTCTTAAGCCAATAAGATTTATCAAAAGCAGGAGAATATCTATGTAAAAGAGTTGTAGCTGAAAGATACGAATTACCAAGAGAGTCAGTATAACTATGGCCCTCTTCTTTAAATGTAAGTTTTACATCTTCATATCTTGTGTCGCGAACATTAAACATAACTATTGTATTTCTTTTAAATCATCTTCATAAGTTCTCCCTTCAACCCAACCTTTATATTGACCTTGTTTGATAAACCATTTTCCCTTTATAAGAACAGGTTTATAAACAGTTCTATCCATCATAGCTTTAGAAAAATTTGAAGCAGACATTTCAATACTTGCTCCAGCAGCATTAATAGAATAAAACTCAGCAATAATTTCTTTAGTATCTTTATTAACTTGATAAATAGGAACATGTTTTCTATATACACACCATTTATGTTTCTTTCTTGCACCTCTATAATCTTTAGCAGCATTATGTTCAGCAGCTCTTGTAGCTCGCTTTATAAAGGCCCCCTCATATTTAAGTTCTTCAGGAGTCTTTGTACCTTTTTTAAAAACTCTAAGATATAAAGCCATTATTAAAAATCTTCATCAGCATCCATAGAACTTAATATAACAGTACCACCACGAGCCGTTTGAGTTTCTTCTTCATCACGAAGATTTTCATATGCTTGAGTAAGAGCTTTAGAAAGTTTTGGCATATCCTCAATTCTTTTAGTAAGACTATCAATATTTGCAAGAACTGTAGGAATATCTCCTTCAGCGATATCTCCTCTCATTTTAGTATTAAGTAAATCAAGTATCTTATTACAGGCTAAATCAGATATATGTAATGCTCGTTGTAAGTTTTCAATAGTAACACCAGCTTTAGTAATATTTTGTTGATAATATCTATGAATAAGCTTAACTACCAATTCATCAGGTTTATAATTTGCATCAAGATTAAAATTATCAATAGCTTCTTTTAAACATTCAGAATCAGAAAGTCCTTGTTGCCTTACAGGACTTTTAGGGTCTCCAAGATAATAAATAACACCACAGTCACCAAGATATCTTCGTTTATCTGGAGTGTTATCACGAGAATAAAGAGCAAGAACATCTTTATCAAGAAGTTGTCTAACACTTGGAGCTTTAGGCATACCGCTTTCATCAACGGTTATTAGTTTTTCTATTGTTAGCTTCATTTGCTTCTATTTTATCATAAACATCTTGAACTTCTTGATTAAATTCAATAGGCGTCAACCACAGTAAACTTTCAACCCATAAATTAGCACCACGCTCTCCAAAAACTTTATATTTTTCATTATATCGTTTTCTATTAAGTGCTTTAATACGACGCCTAAGTTGATTAAGTTTATCTTTAGAAGAAATTTTGGCAACACATTCTCTATAAACATCTTTTTTATATTGTTTATAGTCTTCTTTATCCATGATGCCTTTAGCAACTTTAAGAAGTTTACGATTTTTATAATATTCTTGTTTAACAAGAGGTTTTCGTAATCTTCCTACATATGGTAAAGAAATTGTGCCACCATCTTTTAAAACTCCTGCAAGTTTATTTTCTAAATGAAAAATAATATCCTTACAAATATCAAAATCATCATCAGATTTAAAATCAATATCTGCAAGGATATCTTTTTCTCTTAATACTTCTAAAGCATAACCATTTGGTAAATAAGTAAATTCTCGATTATTAATTTTACCAGGCCTACTCACTTACTACAAAAGGGTCTTCAGGAAGAATATCACTTTCAATAATACCACTAATGTCAGAGGCATTAACAATCTTAAACTCTATAAGAATAAATTGTCCGTTAGGAAGAACATTGATGTTTATAGATTTAGAACCAGGAAATTGAGCTTGAGTAGCATCCATTGCCCACTTTTCAATATTCTGCATAGAAGCAGCATTAGGAATATGAACATGAACACCCATTTCAATTGCAGAACGAGTAAGAACAACCTTTTTGCCTATTTCCAAAAATTTATAAGAATCTTTAACATCATCACTTAAATTTAATTTGGCACACATTGGAATAACCAAAGCATTACCATTTTGTTTTTTATTATTAAAGAAAACATCACCAAAGTTAACTTTCCAACATAAAGCTATAAGAACTCTATTTTCAGAAAGAGTAATATTTACAGCAAGTTTCTTAAGAACTTCTGGAGTAATGTCATCCATAGTAGTAGGAACATTAATTTTCCTATCTAACTTTTCGTTTTGTAATGTAATCATAATTATTTAAGTTTATTGATTTGAATTGGCGGAACACTTTGTCCTTCTTTAAGATTAACCATAATTAAATTGTAATAGGAGAAGAAGTTTCTTCTTCATCAAGTTCAACAATCATAAATTTAGCAGTTTCACAATTTTTAGGAATACGATACCAAGGAGTTAAAAGATATTTATTATCTTTATCTTTAACAAATATACCTTCATCCACAAGACTATAAATAGCTGTGTACCAAGAGCCGTCCCTACCTTTAACACCATAAGTTCTTTTATAAGTATTAATTAATGAAGCAACACTAAAAGAATATTCATCATAATAAGCAGCTGCTATACAATAAACAGCAAGTTTAGTTTTACTTAATCCATGACTTTTACCAATAAAAGAAGCAATTTTAAATCTTTTAGTATCGCCTTTATCAGCAGCAAGAATAAATTTAATAACATCATCTTTTTCAGCATAATGCTTGTTAGCTTTATCAACAAACATTATATCAGTTTCCCTTGTATCAAACTTTAAATGAGCCATAAGAATACCACTAACATTTTGTACTATTATTTACACAAATGTACTCTAAAAATTGCGAATTAACAAATTTAATATTATATTTGTCAATATCAATAGCACCAGAGTTAATGTTGCTGGAGATAATCTTACACCCCCTTTAGAAGAATGTATTGCTATGGTCAAACTTAAAAATGGTTTTTTTATTAGAGTTAAAGATAATTATACTGAAACTAAAAAACTTTACAACTATAACATTGCTGTAAGTCCTTTTGAGTTTAAAGATAAATATGATAATTTTCCTGAAATAGATTATGATAAATATCCTACAGATTATCTTGTTGTAGATACTAAACTTTGGGCTTTAATGCTTCGTGACCTTCCTAAGTCTGCTTATTCTATGGCTATGCAAATAGCTTATATGCTTGAGCCTAATACTAATATAATAAAGATTACTAAAGAAATATCTTCTGCCCTTTATAGTAGAAACGGTAAGCCTGCTCGATATTGGACTACTGTTGTTAATATGCTTCAAGATTATGGCTTTATGGTAAGAACTAATCAAAAATCTACTTATGTAATTAATCATAATATTATATTCAAAGGTAACCTTAAAGGTTTTGCAGAAAAATATAAAGAAATATACGGTGACTATAAAGGTTGTTATAATGAGTCTGGTAATTTTATAATTGATAAAAGAAATAAACTTAGACAACAATTTAATTCTGAAGAAATTGCTAAAAAGATTGAAGAAATAAACTATCGGGTTGATAAGTATAAACATCAAGATGGTAACTTTGAATTTAACTTAGTACAAAGCGATGACAAATAATGTATCTATAAAACTTAAAGAAATACATATAGATTTTGTTCCTAACAAGTATAAACAATCTTTTTATGATAATACCAAAAAAGCAATACCTATTCCAGATTGTTGTGGTATTTTAGTCGAAAGAAGAAATCATAAAGTTAAAACTGACGAAAATAAACTTTTTGGAACAAAAGAAAATCATAAGTATTTTTAAATCATAAGGGTAATACCGGTGTATTATGTTTAACTTTATTGGTACGGTTCTTGGTCAAAATGGTATTACCCTTTTTTAAAGTATATCCACTTATTATTATAAAATTAACCATTAAATTATTAAACTTATGTATTATTTATTACTTTCGCTACTTTTAATTGTAGCAATTATAGTAACTTATTTTGTTACTAAAAAGAAAGCTTTTGATAAAGGCTATGTTCATGGAGAACTTAGTGAACAAGAAAAACATCGTTATAGTGATGACCTTCGTGTTCAATGGGATTATAATGATATAATGATTAATGGCATTAATCCTTTAAAAGGTGTAGATATTTGTGAAAAAGAACATAAAGATATAAGGGATGAAAACAGGGTAATTCCTTTATTTGGTATAAAAACTAAATATATTCCTAATATTGAGCATCCTGCAAAAAGATATTTTGATGTAAACATTTATTGTGATTATACGAATAAAGTTGATAAATATATTAAAATATTCCCTAATGGTGATGTTTTTGATGGTTATCATACTTTTGATGAACTTTACTATTATAGACTTTGCTACAATGCTATTTTCATTAATACTTTAGTTAAATTAATTAAGGAAAACCCTGTTACATTTAAAGATATCAAAGTTTGCAAATCTAAAAAACATTTTGGTGGAGAACCTTGCTATGGTGGTGGTTGGTTTATAGTTATGATTAGTACTCCTTGGGGCCAAATTAGTAATCATTATAAACTTGAATATTGGGATATGTTTAATTGCCGTGTTGTTGATGTTTCTTGGAAATGGGATGGACATGGTATGAAAGAAGCAATGGAAAGACTTAATAAACTTTCTAAATTTATTGCAACTGGAAAACTTTATTAGTTAATTATTGTGGGCGGTATTAATACTATCGCCCATATTTATTATCTTAATAATAGAAAATCTCACAGGACTCTATATTTAACTCCATAAAACTAATGATAAACTTAGTAATCAAACAAAGACTAATAGTGGCAAAAGGCATATCATTCTTCTAAAGGGGTGTTGCCAATAAACATATAATTAATATTATGGCAGTTATTGATTTACATAAACTTATTTATACTCCTTGTAATAAATGTTCTAAATGTCCTTATGATTGTAATCAATTTGAATATGTTGTAGATACAAGAAATGACACAAAAACAGTTCCTATACCTAAAGAATATAACAAAGATTGTTATGAACAAGTTGCATTTATAAATGTTTAAACCATGTATAACTCAGATTTATATCCAAAAGATTTTAGCTATAATGCAGATTTAAATTATAGCAATAATAATTATAATCAATATACAAATTAAATTAATAAGCCTGTTCGTGAATGAGCAGGCTATTTTTATATAATAAGCCCTGGGAATGAAGTTGATGATTGAATAACCCCTGGTAGTGTTGTAAATAATGAAAAATGTAAAGAGAGTAATAAAGAAGTGGTGAAAATAATTATGAAAGAAGTAATAAAAATGGTAATAAAAGTGATAATAATGAATTTATATTAAGTGAATGTATAAGTGAGCCTCCTCATACAAACCCCCTCCCTGAAGTTGGCGAGTTGGAATACCCCCGTGGTCAAATCCAATTTCCTGCAATTCAGCGCCAATATCATTCGGCTGGTGCAAATTGTATTCTATGTTGTGCCGAATGTCAAAGTCTTCACATTATGAAAGATTTTGCTACCCTTCCTGAGACTTTAGAGGTTAAAGGTCTCACTCTGTCCACTCTTCGTGTTCTTGATGAGAAGGACAATTTTGGCAACACTGTTGCTATCATTACCGACCCTAATGCGCTTATGGCTATTGGTAATGATAAAGTATTTGAAGGTAAGACTCGTCTGCCTCTCAAGTATATTATTGCCAAGTTTGTTGGTGCTGATAGCAGAGTTCTGCCTTATCTGCAAAAGCAGTTCAATGCTGACCTTGCCAAAGCTCAAGCTAATGGTACTATTGGTATTATTGGCGAGAATAGCTCTGAAGAAGAAATCAAAACCGTTATTGCTCTTAAAACTGACCTTAAAAATCGGTTGATGATTAACCTTCTTCGTGCTGCCGCAACTCTCAATCTTACTTATCACAAAAGTGAGAAAGCCAATGAACTTACAGGCGATATTTCTCAGAGTCTTAAAGTCGGTATTGACGACATTGTTGTTGTTCTCAAAAACAACTTTATTAAAGCTCTTGACGCTACTATTGCCGAAGCATCTACTTTCAACTTTGACTAATGTTCAACTTATGGGCGGTAATGTGACTGCCGCCCATTTAATTACTTTAATGCTATGAAAACCACAAAAGAAATAGTAATTGAATATCTTGCAGAAATGGCAATAAAATATATGAACATGATGAACAATTCAAATAATGAAGAAGAGTTCGAACTTGCTCATAATAACTTAACTAAAATTATAGATATAAAACATATTATTGAGAAAGAGGATTAATCCTTTTTCTTTTCTTTTTCCTCATACATATCCTCATACAGATTTTGGTCCAAATTTTGGATTACATCATATTTTTATAGATGCAGTCCACAATAACGATAATAACTAAAATAATACTAATATGGAAAAGATTAAAAAAGAATTTGCTGTTAAGCTTTGGTTTGACCTTGGACACACTTATTATGGTGTTGTTAAAGCTTTTAATATGAAAGAAGCTACACAACTTGCTCATAATAAAGCTAATGAAACAGATGTAATTGCTAACGCTGATTTAATATCTGTTAAGGTAAAAGAACTTCCTACTTGTGTTGTTAGAAGTGCATTTGGCCATATTCCAGTAAAAGTACGTCCAAATCCATATTATGATAACGAAATCATTATTAATAATGAAAGAATTAATCTTCCTGATGAATTTCGTTATTGGGATATCAAATCTATTGTTATCCACAACGCTGGACTTCCTGTAATTGCAACCATAACAACAGATAAACATACATTTGTTGTTCAGAACAATGTTAATGGCTGTGGTAAAAGATTTGAAATCATCAAATAATTTTTGATTAGAATAGTGTTAATTGTAATAAAGCGGTTGACACTATTCTTTTCTTTCTTTTCCTCATACAATTTTTTATTCCGCACTTGACAGTATTATTATAGTTGGTAATACAATTAATTATAATACTAAAGGAGCCTTGCTCACGAGCTGGTTCATAACGCTCGAATATAATTATATATCTATATTTACTAAGTAAATATAAATATATAATATATATTCTCGCTATTAACGGGCGCGCACACACGCGCTTTAAGGTACACATACGCGAATATACTTGTTACTTAATAACAGTACAATCTCTCGCGTCTAATTATAGTGCCAATAAATCTGCAAACAATTAAATTAATACTAATATGGATAATACTATGAAAGAATTTGTTGAAACTCTCAACAAAGAAATTGCTCTTAAAGCAAAAACTATTGCTACATGTGTTTGGGAAGATAGTACTGAACAAATGGTTACTTATATTAAGGATAAACTTCATGAAATTGATTCACTTCTTGATATAAGAACTAAACTTATGAATAATGAAAATTAAAGCTTACATAGTTTATGGAGTTAGCCAAACTCTCTATAAACTATTTGGTGTTAATACACCTTCAAGAAAAGTTTGGCTTAAACAAGAAGCTTATAGACTTCAAAAGCAACTTGATTATGAACATTACATTAAAGAGCGTGTAAATACAGCAACTAATGGTGTTTATACAACTAAAGAAGCAATGAAAATAGCTGATGCTAATAATTGGTTTTAAAGTAAGAAAGTAAGAGGTAATGAAAGTGATGCTGAAGTATCTTTTCTTGCCTCTTATTATCTTATTGCTCCTGCTTCTAATAAAGTTATTGCTCTTAATCTTAAAAAAATTTCTGTTGAAACAAAAAGATTTTTAACTTACGCTTCTCCTTCTATTGCTGTTACTAATTTTACAACAAATAATTAATAGTTATCTAAATATAGTACAAAATTATGATAATTATTATTTTATGGGTTATACTTATTATTTCATTATTGATATTGTTAATAATATTAGAAATTACACTTAACAAAATTAATAAATGAAATAAATGTTATTGTAGATTTTCTTAAACCCCTTTAAAGAAATGCTATGCTAACTACCATTCCTGATAACTTCATTTATTTTGGTCTTTTTCTTATTGATAAAGATAAAATAACATTAATGAATGTTGCTAATGATATGGCTCCAGAACAAATAGCTGAAACAACTAATATTTATCTTGAGCATATTACTTTACTTCATAAAAATGATAAACATACATTTCGTTTTAAATTTCAAATGTATTGTTTATTAAATTATATGTTTGAAAATTTTATTGGTGAAACTTATGAAGTAACAATTACTCATATTGGATTTAATAAAAAAGCTATAGCTTTTAAAGTTGAAATGCCTGAAGGTTTTCCTGTATTTTTGTATAAACAATATCATATTACAATTGGTACATTTAATGACGCAAAACCTGTTGAATCCAATAATATTATTAATTGGCATCGTTTATTTAATCCAATTACTATAACTACAATTCTTAAAAAAGTATATAATGAAAACAATTTATCAAGTCAAAAAACAAGATAATGGTAATATAATTTCTGTTAAAATTGCAGAATTTATTCAAAATCCTAATGCACAACCAGCATCTATTGAAGCTATGTGGGATATGTGCAATAATAGTTGTTGGTGGGATAATGAAAATTATATGGATATGACCAATTATAAAGATATGGGAACTTGTAAATTCTTTCCTGATTATGTTGGTTACTGCAATTCTGATATTTTCGTTATAGATGACAACAATGATATTTATGTTGCAAAAAGTGTTGGTTGGAAAAAAGTTAACAATACAAACGAAGCAATAAATTATATCAAAAATCATTCAATATGGTTTAATTAATAATTAATATAATGAAAACATTTGAATGCAAATTAATACATAAAGTTGATAAACATATTAAAATTGACTTTATTAAAGCAAACGATGCTATTGAAGCATCTGCTGCTATTCAAAAATCTAATAAAGATTGGATTTGTGTATCAGCTGATGCTATAGACTAATGTTCCAATAAATTCTTTTAGATTAGTCAGACTCTCCTCTTTCTGCCCTCAATACTATTGGAACTATTGAGGGTTTCGATAATTTATTTAACAAACATTATAATGAAAAAACTAATTATCTTATTGGCTCTTATTGTATCTACCACTGTATATGCACAAAATGATACAACATTGATTAACAGACCTGTAAAGTTTGAAACAGAAATTATTAGAACTAAATCAGGTAAAGAAACTATTAAATATTATGCTATTATTGATGGTAAATATTATGATAGTAATAAAACTGCTGCAAAAAGATATCATCAAACTATTAAGTTTGGTGGTAAACCTAATATAGCTGTTGTTGAAAACAAAAAGAAAACAAATAGAAAAGTTATTATATTATAACCAATTAAAAACAATTAACCAAATTATTAACAATTTTAAACAATTAATCCTATGGCAAACGAAAAAGAAATTAAGGCTATCGCTGAAGCCCCTGTTGCAGAAGAAGTAGTAGCTACTGAATCTCCTGTTGTTGAACAAAATGTAACTTCTTCTTATGAAGAAAGGCTTAAAGCTCTTCTTGCTGATAAGGAGAATCGTGTTTATCGTAATATTCGTATTCGTAATATTACTAAACGCGAAAAGACTGGTGATTGGGAAAATATTACTCTTGTTCTTGATGGCATGATTCCTGGATATATTCTTCAGGAAGATGGTACTTGGAAGAAAGGTATGACTAATAATCTTTATACCACTTCTTATGCTATTGCTGGTATTCTTAAAGAAAATGAAGATGTTTCTTCTATTGCAAATAAAGTTGCAGAACATCCTGAAATGATTCCTCTTGTTCTTAATGGAGCTATTATCTCTGTAGTTCAGACTGATGTCGCAAAAGATGAACCTTACACTTTTCCTTTCAGTACTCGTGAGCGTAAAGAAAAATATACTCGTGACCATGATTGGATTGCTAATAATATTTTCAATGTAGCTCTTGGTAAAGCAGGTAAGAACTTTATGAAAGAAGCTGTTGGATATATGGTAGCTAAAATCTTTGGCGACTAATTATACTGCTAATCTAATTAGGTTGTTTTTGTCAGTGTTATTATTACTAATGCTGGCAAAGACAACCTAAAAATTATTAGATTTTTTCATCACTTATTTTTGGAATATTAAGAATAATTCATTATTTTTGTGTTAGATATTAAAACACATTTTATTTATAACAATTAAAACATTACTACAATGGCTAAAGAAAAACTTAATGCTGGTATGAGCCAGGAAACTGTTGATAAACTCAATCAGATGGCAAAAGAAAATCCTGTTATTAACAAATTCAATCAAATGGAAAAAGGTATTAATGACGATTCTAACAAAGTTCGTCAAAGGAATACTCATAGGTATCAGAATCCTAAAACTGTAGAAGATGCTCTTAAGATTTATCCTGAACATATCGTTAAACTCGTAAATCTTGTTAAGAGCAACAGTGATATTCGCAGATATACATCTTTAGGTATTCTTAATTATCTTTTCCAGAAAGGTATTATTGAAGAGGCCAAAGGTTACGTCACATTTAATTGGACTAAGTTCCGTGTTGTTAATCGTGGCCTTAGTGTAGAATATCGCTATACTGAAACATTCTTTATCAATTGTCTTATTGCATCATTTACAAGTTTTGCTAATGCTGCTCAGAAAATTATTGGAGTTTTCTGCTCTAATGAGTTTGAAGAAACTTTCAAAGAAGATAAGTCTGTAATGGATGCTGCTATTGAAGCCGCAGAAAATGCTGATGAAGCTTCTGAAAATAAAGAATTAACCGAATAAGAAATAGTATTTGATTAAGGGGATAAACTCATTATAAATATAACGGTGTAAGAGGTTAAGGTTTATCCCCTTTTATTTAAATTATTATGTCTTATTTAGATAATCTTGGACAACAAATTAGTAATCCTAATTTCGATGTTGATGATGCTCCTGATATTGATGCTTCTCAAATGTCAGAAGAAGATATTGACAAAATGATTGAAGAACAATTTGGTTGGCAAGAGCATAAACTTGATAATGGCCCAGAATATTAGTATGAAAGCAAATAGTAAAAAAGGTTTAGCCCGTAAAGGTGCTACTAAAAAAGTAATCACTTTTAACATTAATAATGGTATTGCAATAGATGCAAATCAAAAAGTTACTGGTCGTAGAATATTTACTAAAAATATAACTAAAACTATTGATAGATTTAATGCTGCATTGAATAAGTATTTTCCTAATATAACAAGAGAAGAGCAATTAAAGGCTTATAAGAGAGAAAGATTTGTTCTTAAAAATCCTGTAATTATTCAAGCTTTTAAAGCTCTTTAAAATAATATAATGACTACTACTACTTTTCACGTTATAGTTAAGCGTCACCGTTCTCTTATTGGTAGTCATTATACTAACGGCAGTTGTGAAATTCCCGTTAGTTTTCTTAATGATTCTATAGCTCAGTTGGTAGAGCATAACACTTTTAATGTTAGGGTCGCGAGTTCGAATCTCGCTGGAATCACGATTAATAACAGCTGTGAAGTTCTTATTAATTATAAACAAAGGTATCATAATTAAACGTAATTAAAGATTGTATTACTAACACTTGTTGTGAAATAAGTGTTAGTACTTGGCCTCATAACTCAATGGTTAGAGTACTCGGCTCATACCCGATTAGTTGTAGGTTCGAATCCTACTGAGGCCACTAATCACAGTCTTGTTCTACAAGAGCCAATGCTATATAATCGTGACATTTATTTTGGGTATAGACGATTGGCAGGTGGAGTTAACAATTAATCTAAAAGTTATCGCAACGATTTTATCGACGATATAAAAACTTATTTTAATTACTCTGAAAGGAATACCTTAAGCATATAGCGAAAACTTCCTTATTAATAATAAATAAATAAATATTAATATTATGAAGTGTAATATTCTTAATTCATGTACTATAATTACTAAAGATGATAAATATTTACATTATGTTATACAAGATGGTATTAGTTTAGAAGAATTAAATACTTATTTTACTAATGAATATAAAGACAATCTTGATAGAGTTGTTTTTGGTCAAACTTTTGGATATTTACATAAATAATAAAAATTATGAAAACAAAACAATTATACCGTAGTAGTTTTAAAATTAATATTGACCATTTTGATAAAACTATTTATTGTAATTTCTTTGCTTATAATGATGAAGATGCAATATCTCAATTATCAATAAGAATAAAAGAAAGAATTGGTTTTATTACTGATAATATTAAAGATATTGTCCTTACTAAAAGCAATACTAAAATTAAAGTTGAAGTTAGAAGATTTATCAATCTTGAAGAATTAAATCAAGAAGCTACTAAAGCATAAAATATTATGACTATTAAAACTAAATTTGAACCTGAACAAGAAGTTTGGGCTATGCAAAATAATAAACCAATTAAATTAATAGTAGATACTATTCATACTTTTATTTATCTTGATAAATATAAAAATCTTATATGTGATATAATATATACTTGTTTAATTGACAATTATGCTTATAGATTTAAAGAAAATGAAATTTATGCTACTAAAGAAGATTTAAAAAATAGTTTATTTGATTAAATTAATAAAAGATGCCTTGGTGGTGGAAAGGTAGACACGAGGGACTTAAAATCCCTTGGACTGAAAGTCCGTATGGGTTCGACTCCCATCCGAGGCACTAATATGGATAAAGATATTAGTAATAATATACTTCAGGTTTAGGCAGTAAGTTATAGATAGGAATAAGATAACTCTATAATATCCATAAAATTATATTCTGATAAGCTTGGTATAGTTGCAGATATATTAAGTAAAACAGAAACTGCTGCAACAGTGTGGGCTTAGGCTCACGATGAACAAGAGAGAGGTGAAGGGAACAAGAGTGTTCTTCTCCTTATGAGAAACCTAATAGTCCTCCTCTTTGTTCTTTGATTATTCTTATTATTTAATATACAAACACAAACATTATTAACTTTATGTCTAAAGAAAAATATCACATAATTAATAAATTTACTAAAGAAAGTGTATTGAAAGATAATTATGATATTTGTCTTTATAGATTAACAAATAGTCCTAAATCTTTTAGACAAACACATAAGATTATATCTAATGATGAATATCAAAAAATAATCAATAAAAAACCAACATTATGATTAAACTTAAATTTTCAAATCCTGCTATTAAACTAAATGGTAAAGAAACTATTATGGTTATAAGATGCCAATTATGTATTGCAAATATTCCTCTTTGTTATAAAAAATTTACTCATAAAGTCACATTAAAAGAAAATGATATTTATGATTCAAATAAAGCTAAAGATATTCTTCAAGCAATAATTGAACAAAAAGCTTATATTTGGGCTAAAAAATATATAGATAATCAAATACTTGAATTTGAAGAAATTCTTAAAGTAAGAAAATCTTTTTCTGAAAAGGCAGACCACATTATTAAACATGATGCAGATTATATTAACAACTTAATGAAATAATTATGGAAACTATTAGACTTCTTTATCCAGATTGGTATGTTGTAGGAACAATTTGTTTTATTATTTTATTAGCAATTATTGCTACCTGTGTTATTGTTGCTACTATTAAATTTATTCAATATATTAGTGCAGCATTGAAATCTGAACCAAATGCAATATTTTATATTGAAGATTTAGATGGTAATAATTTAATTAATGTTGATGAAATTGAACAAGTAAATAAAAGATGGGATGTAAAGAATGAACAATATGAAATTATATTCTATCTTAAATCTGGTCATGAAATAAAAGAAGAATTTGATAATCCTGAAGATTGTAATACAAGATTTAAAGATATTAAAATTATACTTAATGATTTTTATTGTTAAGTTACAGCTCTTAAACCCAGTTACAGTATCGGTCTGTATTAAGCATCAGAATGAAGATAAAGCAGGGGAAAGAATCAGTGGAGCTGGTTTAGAGAATAACAATGAAATATAATCTTGTTCGCATATGCGGTCTCCTTAACAAGATATTGTTATTCTCTTTACTTTAGAGAATAATGTTACTGCTATCAATAATTTTCGTCATATTTTATTATTAGATAGTCCTTTCTTTAACATTATTCTCTTTATTGAAGTATGGTGTAATGGTAGCACAAGAGATTTTGGTTCTCTTAGTTCAGGTTCGAATCCTGATACTTCAACTAACATTACCGTTGTTAGTAGTGTTTATTGTTATTTTAGTATTAGTTATAATGTTTGTGGAAAGCCGGACTTGAGATATAACTTGTCCGGCTTTATTTTATTCATCTATTTGCCCACAATGATGGCTCATTTGGCCTACAATCAATTTTCTATATTAAGATGAAGAATCCTACATAAAACATATAATAATGGCTTATAACGGCTAAAATTGACTTAAAAATTTAAAAAATTAAAAATTATGCTTGTTATTTCAACTCATGGAAATAGTACTTTTCGTACTGAAGAATTAGAAGGTATTTTTCGTGTTATTAATGATAAAACACATAAAATTACAAAAAGTATTAGACTTCATTTTAAATCTGGTAGTGTTACAATTATAGAATGTAAAACTTTAAAAGAATCCAAAGAACTTTTTAATATTATTATTGAAATGATGCAAAAAGATTATGATAATTTAATTAAATAATGCCTTATATTGATTTTGGTGGAGGTTCAAATCAAACCCCCGTAAAGGAAACACCTAAATTTTCTACTTGTGATAAATGTATTCATAGATATATTATTAATAAAGATTTATTTTTTTGTACAGTAAATGGCACTATTGAATTTTATAATACTAAAAAACCATATGAATGTCCTTTTAAATCTATAGAAAATAAAAATAGAAAATTAATTATTGCTGTATATTATATAAAAGATGATGGTTCTCTTATATGGACTGGATATACAAGTATATTTTCAGCTAATTCTAATAAAACAGATGATGATGTTGTAAAATTATTTTATGAAAAAGCAGTTCCTGATATTCAAAATAAACTACCTAAAACTAAAGACTTAATATTTATTCCTATTATTATAGGAGAAGCTATTGAAGATGGTCTTTTTTGTGGAATTATGGCTCTAATGCCACATTTTGTTTTAAATGATATTATTTCAAATATTAATAAAAATATAAATAATCTTGGAGAATTAACAGACTAATAGCATAAAGCATACAATTCTTCTAAAGGGGAATTGCCATAAAACTATTACTACTAATACAACAAACAAAATAAACATTAACAAACAATGGAAAAAGAAAAGTACACTGTTGAGAATATAATAAATATTCTCAATAAAATTGCAGGAATTGAAATAACTAAAACTCAAGTAAAAATTATTAAAGGTAGTATATTTGGTACTAAAACTTTAGGTAAAATTGATTTTCTTGCAAAAAATGGATATTCAATAGAATATGTTGATTCTTTGAGTATCAAAAAAGCACCTAAAGTTAATAAAGATGACTTTGAGGAAAATAAGAGAAAAAAGAAGAAAAAAGGTATAGATGTTTTATCTGATGTAAAATCTAAGATGAAAATGTCTAACTTTAAAATAAAGAAATAGTTATGCACTTCGATTTCTCTGTTATTTCAAAAAAGAATAAATCTAAAAGTAACAGAATAAAAACAAGTATTTATACAATAATAAAGAAAAATATTTATTGTGTTGCTGGTATTAATTTAGATGGAACATATTATGCTATTGATATTGAAACAAATGAAAAATATATAATAAGTTCAAGAAGTTATAGTATAAAAACAAATGTATATTATAGCCAAGAACTAATAGATGGTAAAAGATTACACATTACTGAACTTAGAAAAAGAAGTGTTAATAATCAACCTACAATATATTTACCTTTTGCTCCTGGTGTTGGATTAATAGGTAATTTAGTTAAGAATACTGTTATTGGTAATAATATAATGTTTGATTTAATTAAAACATTTGATATGCCAAGAAATAATGAAATTGCTTGTAATGAATTCATTAATTTTAAAGATAATTATGAAGAAATAAGAAAAAATATAATAAATAAATATGCCGAATCCAATATTTAATGAAATGTCTAATAAAATTAACGCTTCTATTGTTAAAAGTAATAGGAGCGTTAATTTTACTAATGACCAAAAAATTGCAGTAAATGGTTTAAGTGAATTTATTAATGATTCATTTAATGAACAAAAATATATTTATGGTTTAGTTGGGCCTGGTGGTGTTGGAAAAACATTTGTAATTAAATATATTGTTAGAAATTGTAAATATGCAAGTTCTGTAATCAGATTTACTGCTCCTACTCATAAAGCTTGTCGTGTATTTAGCCAGGCACTTGATGGTATTGAAACTTATACTATACAAAGTACTTTTGGGTTTCGTATTAATATGAATCTTGCGGATTTTGATTATAAAAATCCACAGTTTGACCCTATGGCTGCTCCTAAACTTGATAACATAGAATTACTTATTATTGATGAAAGTTCTATGTTGCCTGCAGGACTTGTTCAATATATTAATGGTGTTTGTAGAAAAAGACAAATTAAGCTGATTTATATTGGCGATGCTTCTCAGCTGCCCCCTGTAAAGGAAAGAAAGAGTACTGCTTTTGATACTTGTGTTAAACTTTTTTATCTTAATGAAATTGTTAGACAAGGTGCAAGTAATCCTATATTAAATATTCTTGATATGCTTAGACAAGATATAAGAAATAATACTACAAAAACTATTTCTTATTTTTCTACTCATATTGGAGAAATAAATTATAATTCTAATGATGAAGGATATTCTATTATAGGGAAACAAGATTTTTTTAGAACTATCGCTACAAGATTTCAAGATGAAGAATATACAAGTAATATTGATAAATATAAGATAATTGCATATACTAATATAGCTGTTACTCAATGGAATAATTTTGTAAGACAATTAATAATTAATCAATCTGAACGAGGTATTATTACCAAGAATGACTTAGTTATGTCTTATAAAACTATTGTAGATGAATTTAATTCTGTTATTATAAATAACAGTGAAGAATATATTATTAATGATATTGTTAATTATACTGATTCCAAATATAATATAAAAGGTTATCTTGTTAAATTTCAATTAGTTAATGGTGGACAGATTACAAAACCTTTGTTTGTTATAGACCATACTGATAAATTTACTATATTAAAATATGTTCAAACACTTGATGATTTAGTTAAAGCTGCTAAATCTGCTACAGGTGCTGTAAGAAGTAAGCGTTGGAAAGAATATTTTGATTTTAAAGATAAATATCTTATAGCAAATAATATAACTCGTGCTGGTCAAATTATTTATCCACGAGATTTAGATTATGGTTTTGCTATTACCAGCCATAAGAGTCAAGGTTCTACTTATGAAAATGTTTTCGTTGATGTCAATGATATAGTTTTTGATAGAGAAGGTAAAGTTTATCCAAATATTGAAGATATGTTGCGTAGACTTTATGTTGCTTGTAGTAGAACTAAAAAAGATTTAATAATAGCTTATGGCGGTTAAAATCATACAATATGCTTATGATGTTGAAGTTCTTCCAAATTATTTTAGCATCACTGTTGTTGATTTAAACGATTATTTAAAAATATTTTCTGATTGTCATAAAGTTAAAATTAAAAAAGGTAAAGAAACTAAAAAACCTATACCATTAGTTGAGAAACTTACTGTTAAAGAAATTATAGAACGATTAGATAAAGTTAAATGTTGGCAATTTGATATAACCGATTATGATAATAGTCAACATTTAACTTTTATGAAATTTATTAATGATTTAGCTCCACATAAAGTTGGAAATGATACTGTAATTACTTATATGTATGGTTTTAATTCTGAATCTTATGATAAATTTATGTTAGCTTGTTTTCTTATGTATAGTGGTATTGTTGATACTACTAAAGATTTATGTAAGAAATTACATGAAACAAGTAAAAATATTATTGATTTACAAAATGATAGAGAAGCTTTTTATAAAGATTATTATATGAAAACTCTTCGTGATTATCCTCTTCCTTATAAGAATATAGATATTATGAAGATTTTTGCATTAAATAAAGTTGGTTCTGGTGTTAATGAAAAAGGAGAAAAGGTTTATTTTGGTAAATCTTTAAAACAAACTTCTATTAATATTAAATGGTATGAACTTCTTGAATGGGAACTTCCTCCAATAAATGAAAAAGACTATCATTTATATCAAAGTCGTCCTCGATATAAAAGTCTTACTTATGAACAATTAAATGAGCTTATTGATAAGTGGGATAGATTGATGATTGAAGACTATAGAGCTCCTATGAAACATTATAATAAAAATGATGTTTTTATAGTTTGTGAAACAGTTAGACTTTTTATTGATGAAATTCGATTAAGATATAATCTGTCTAAAACCTATGAGGTTGATTTGATGAATAGTTCAAGAAGTAATGTTGCTAACATTCTATTTAAAAAGTTTTATTCAGATTTTAGTGGTCTTAGACCTGAACAATGGACTGGAAAAAAGACTGAACGAACAAGTATGAGTTTTAAAAGAGTTATTTTTGATAATGTTTCTTTTAAAACTAAGCCAATGCAAGATTATCTTGAAAGAATTAGAAATACTATTGTTACTTCTGTTAGTAAAGATAGTTTTCAACAAAATATAGTTATAGGAAATTTAACTTATACTATGGCTACAGGTGGTCTTCATAGTCAAGACCCTCCAAGAAAACTTGTATCTAAACTTGAATATAATGGTATAAAAGATGATGATAATGTTTGGAATACATTAACAGATAATTCTTTCATTTATGTTCATTTTGATATTGCCAGCTTTTATCCGAGTCTTATGGGAGCATATAGGATTGCTCCTGAACATTTAGATGTTGGTGTATTTACTAAACTTATTAATTGGTTGAAGAATACTCGTGTTGAAGCTAAACATAGTAAAGAAGATTTTATAGATGGTATTCCTAAAGACCTTCTTGCACAAGCATTAAAAATTGTTATTAATAGTATTTATGGTAAACTTGGTGATGAAAATAGTGATATTTGTGATAGACTTGCTGTTCTTAAAGTTACTATAAATGGACAATTATTTGTCCTTATGCTTTGTGAAGAACTTGAAATGAATAGTATTGAAGTTGTATCAGCAAATACTGATGGTATTGTTGTTAAACTTTATAAAAAAGATAAGCCTAAATTTGATGAAATTACAAATAATTGGCTTAAAGTTACTAAACTTGGTGCTGATAGTGAATTATACTCACATTATATTAATAGAGATATAAATAACTATGAAGCTCGAGAATTAGATGGTAAAATTACTTATAAAGGTGATTTTAATCCTAAACTTTATATTGAAGATTTACAAAAAGGATATAATCAACCTATTGTTGCTCAAGCAGTAGAAAATTATTTTCTTTATGATAAACCTGTATTAGAAACTTTATATGAGGCTACTGATATTCTTGATTTTTGTAAAACTCAAAATATTGGTAGACAATTTCATGTTGAATATTCTTATGGTAATGATAAACAAGAATTACAAAGAAATGTTAGATTTTATGTAAGTAAACTTGGTGGATTCTTATATAAAGTTCATAATTCAACAAAAGGTGTAAACAATCTTTGTGCTGGCTATAGAGTTAATGTTTTAAATACTCTTGATGATAAACCTATTACTGAAAGACATATTGATTATGAATATTATTTTAATGAAGCTTATAAAATTATCGACCCAATTATGTTAGGTATTAGTCCTAATTTAAAAGGAGATAAATCTAAAGGAACTAAATCTGGAAAAGCCTTACTTAAAAAGTATGGTGGTGGAGGTTCTTATAGTACACTTTTTGACGATAACGAAGATGATTGATTATAATAAAATAAACCAATTATTACAAGAAGGTTTTGTTGCTAATAAAGGCAAAGGAAGTATTCTTGCTTATCCTCCACTTAACATAGGTAAGGTTTTATTAGGAACAATAGGTAAACTTATTCTAAAAAGACCTAATGAAAAAATACTTATAGTTCTTGGAGATTATAAGTATAAAGAAGAGATAATAAAAGTAATTAAAGAAACTTTGGAGTTAAATGAAGCAGTATTTATTGAAAACCATATTCAATTTTTAACTCAAAGTTATGCTTATAATAAACTTTATTTATATACTGTTAATATTCTTATTGGTATTGAAGATATTCCATTTATTGAAAAATCTTTTCAAGAAAGTAAATTTACTCTTGTAGTAATAATTAATTCTTCTATTAAAATTAATAAATTAACTTCTATTCAAGCTATTTTACCAAATATTCATTTGGGTATTGGCGATAATGATTTACAACAAAGTAAAATTAATGTTCCTGTAACAGAATATAGACATCCTATTTATTTAACTGAGGAACAATTAACTCAATATAATAAATATTCTGATTTTATTAAAGATAGTATGACTGTCTTTGGTGATTTTAATATGGTAGAACTTTGTAGAAATGGTGATAAAAATTGTAATGTTTCTGCTATGTCAATTTGTAATAATTTAGCCCATCAAAATGGTTGGAGTTCAGAACTTGATATGAGTGTTGAATTCAATGTTCAAATTGATAAAATTTATAATCCAAATGCTATTCATGAACGTGCTCAGCTAATATATAATATAGCAAGAGAACGAAAGAATTTTGTATGTAATTTAGATACTAAAATTGATGAAGTTATTAAAATTATAAAGGCAAACCCCTTTAAAGGAATTGTTATTGTTAGCAAATCTGGAGAATTTGCCAATGAAATTGCTGATAGGCTTAATAAAGAAGGTATAATTTGCGGATTATATCATAATGAAATTCCTGCTTCTTATATGCCTGATGCTAATGGTGAAACTATAACTTATAAAAGTGGTATTGATAAAGGTAAACCTAAATTATTTAAAGCAAAATCACTTTCTACTTATTGGATGCAATGTTATATTTATGGTGAAACTCATGTACTTTCAATGAAGGCTGCTTCTGATACTGATTTAGCCATTGATATTGATATTGTAATATTTACTACAACTCTTGTAGATGATATATTTAAATTTAAAGCTCGTTTTAGAAAATGTAATTTTAATGGAAATAATACTGAAATTCATAGAATATATTGTGTAGATACTATTGAAGAATCTTCAATGTATAAAGAACGCCCTACAAATTTAATAACTGTTTGCGACTGCAAGACACAAAATGATATATCTATAAATTCAGATACGGGAGAAATTATTTTGTAATTTCTTTTAGTACATATTTGATTTATTGATGAAATATATTATATTTGTATCAGCAATCGCAACAAAAGGTCTTTGAAATATGGAAACTAAAGTTGAAGTTAGTTCTGCTGAAGTTGATAATAAAAATCCCAATAAAACTTCTCATGCAGAACAACCTACACCTCCAGGAAATGCAGTGGCTACAATCAATGACCAAAGTCTAAGTAGAATTAACCTTTTTGATGAAAAGCAACTTGTTGCTGCTGAAAACTTTCTTACTAAAGTTATGAGAAGTGAGAAAGGTGGCATTAAAAGTGTTAATGATGGTCTTGCTGTTCTTATGAGAGCACAAGATTTAAATCTACCTTTTAGTACTTGTCTTGAGCATATCCATGTTATTAATGGAAAAACTGGTGTAGATGTGCATATTATTAAGGCGTTATTGTTGAGGGCAGCTTGTACTTGGGAAGTCACTAAAGACTATCAAGCTCTGTATGAATATACAGACGGCTTTAACTCCTATAATGATGGTTATCTTCCAGAATATGCAGTTAGATGCAATTCTAAACTTGATGCCGAAGAGAAAGCTAAGAATGCTAAAGAAGATGATGATAAAATTTATCTTTATCCTGTTAGATTCTATAAAGGATTTGATGGTAATGTTTATAAAGATTATCAACTTAATTCTGCTGCTAATAAATTCGCTATTGTTCGTAATCAAGCTGAAGCTAAATCTGCTCAAACCGCTGGTAAGATTCCTGTTGTTAGATGTGCAGCTGTTCCTGTTGATTATGTTACTGAATATAAATTCACTCGGCATATGCCTGATGGTAGGATTATGACTGCTACTGGCCGTTTTAGTCTTAGTGAGGCTCGTGCTGCAGATTTATTTAGTAAAGACACTTATGTAAAATATGCTCGTATTCTTATTGGTCATAGAGCTTTTACATATGGTGCTCGTGAAATTGGTTCTGATGTTTTATTTGGTGTAATGGAAACAACCGAGCTTAAAATCACAAGTAATATTACTCTTAGTGATGGTGATATTGCAGAAGCTGATATTGTTGACATTCAAGACCAATAAATTAACAAAAGTGAACTTACACTTACAAAAAGTATCAATAAACAATGTTTAACTTTTTAACAATTAATTGTTATGAAACCTACTACTTCCAAACTCGCTTTTGGCTTTAACGCCGTTGTTGCTGGTCAGCGTAAAGTTGTTGACACTCCAGAACTTGTTGCTCTTACCACTAATGGTGGTTTCCGTATTTCTCGTCCTGTTTCCAAGGCTCTTGACATTCAGCATGGTGAGTATATTCAGTTTATTCAGAATATTGACCAGGTTCAGAAAGCTATTGTAGAACGTGCTGATGTTTATGTTCAGTTCTGTGAAGAGAATGGTCTTGATGTTGATAGCGAAGAGGCCGCTGTTGCTTTCCATAAGGAAAACGATATGTGGGGCATTGTTAAGGGTTATGCTCTTTATAATGATAAGGGTACTGCTCTTACTTGCACTGAGCGTCTGAGCAAAGATGACCGTGAGGCATATGTTGCTAAGAATTATGATGATATGCTTGCTTCTCTTATGGCATCTGATAAAGAGGAAGACCAGGAACTTAAAGATGCTGTTACTGCAGCTGATGGCAATCAGCAGGAAATTATTCGACTTCTTGCTACTGCCGTTCGTGGTGAAGAGAAACAGAAATATAGCGGTTCTAAGGTTGCTAACACTTCCGCTATGATTGGTTCTGGTGTTGTTCTTAACTTTACTGATAGTAATGTTTGGAATATTCTTAAGGTTGGTCTTGGTGAAGAAGTGAGCAAGAAAGCTCGTAAATTCCCTATCGACCTTGATAATATGATTACTGTTCCTCTTTATAATGGTTATGAAACCATTGAGGTTCCTTGCCTTGTTTTCGATGCTAACACCTACGAGGATGTAGATGCTGCTCGTACTAAGGATGGTGAGTAATTAAATGCTCTAATTGGTATAGCCGGTAGTGATAAACATATTGCTACCGGCTATTATTATCGTTATATATAACCTTAAAAACAATTAAAAAGTATGGCAGAAAACAATGAAGCTAAAGCAGCTGGTGCACAGGCTGCTCCTGCTAAACCTGCTCGCCGTAGAGGTATTAGTAATGAAACTGTTGGTACAACTCGTCTTCGTTTTTCTCATGTAGACGCTAAACCCAATGGTCTTTTTGTAGGACATCTTGAAGATGTTCAGATTACAAAAGTTGACATTAAGGAAGATAGTGCTGGTATGCCTTCTTTCCGTGGTATTGAGTTGTCCCGTTTAGTTTTTACTTTTGCTTCTAATGATGAAGATAAGGCAAAACGTCGTTATCAAACTCTTTCTTTCCTTCCTGTTGAAAGTAATGTAAATACCATTCCTGATGGTAAAGAAGAATGGAAAGTTACTCGTATCTTCAATTATCTTAAACACATTCTTGATGTTTATGTTCTTCGTGGTGCTCCTATGACAGCTGAAATGGAAGATGCTCTTGCTCTTCCTTTTGAAGATTTTGATGAACAAGGAGAATATGTTTCTATCGACCCTAAAGTTGTTGCAGAAGGTTGGAATAAACTTTTTGAAAACTTCTTTAATATTTTCAATACTGCTAAAGATGGTAGCCCTGCTTGGAAAACTAAAGACGGAAAATTCATTCCTGTTTGGATTAAATTAATTCGTTATATTAAGGCGGGTCAGAAAGGTTGGGTTGAGGTTGACCGTGGTAATCTTTCTTTCCCTACCTATCCTGGTGAAGGAGTTATTGAAGTATTTGTTCAGAATACTGCTCCTACCATTAAACTTGATGCTACTCGTGAAGCCATTAAGCCTATGAATATTGAGAAAAAGAAAACTCCTAATCTTAGTATTCCTGGTGCTGCTGGTGGTGTAGATATGGGTGCTGGTATTGGCCCTGTTATGGGTAGTGAAATGGGAATGGGTTCTTATGGCTTTGGTGGTGGTTCTGCTTTGGCCCCTGGTGAAGATATGCCTGAAGATATATTCTAATTCCTTTTGTTGTTATTAACATTAAGGCTGGTATCATACTTTTAGATGCCAGCCTTTAATTTTATATTATTGTGGGTAGAAATATTAATACAGAAAATGTAAATAAAAATTATATTCTTAATAAAGTTAGTCAAGTTACTATATTTGCTACTTATTTTAATATTTCTCCGGAAACTATACAATATTGTATAGATAGTGGAAATTTTATTTGTTCTCCTATTAGAGAAGATATTCATCCATCATTTGGTTTTCGATATGATAATCGAGGTAGATTAAAAGGTAAAGACTTTGCTGGATATTTTTGGGGTGATTGTTTTGATGCTGCTGCCTTTGTTATTTCTCGTTTAGAAAATAGACGAATTAATATTGCAAACAAAGGAGATTTTATTCATGTTCTAAAGCATATAATGATTACACATAAACAATTCTTTTACGGGGGAGAACAAGATAAAACTCTTACAGAAGCTATCAAATTAAGTATAGATAGAATTCGTAAGAAAAAACCTAATATTGAACTTGTTGTTAGGGATTGGAATAATTATGATGAAGAATATTGGCAACAATTTGGGGTTAATTTGATTTATCTTAATAGACATTTTGTTTATCCTGTTGACCAATATTATATTGAAAGAAATGTTAATCCTGAACCTAAATATTATTATGATACAAAAGACCCTTGTTATGCTTATTTATTAGGTCATAGAAAAGGTTATCTCCCAAGTATTAAATTGTATTTTCCAAATCGTCCACACGGTAGTACTCGTTTTATTACTAATGCTAATCATTTAGAAGGTATTTATAATCTTTATTATAATGATTATGATTATATAGTTTTAACTAAATCTACCAAAGATAGACTTTCTCTTGGTTGTACTTGGGATAGTCTAAGTTTAGGATATAATAAACAACCATTAAAAGTTGGTTTTATTAATATTCCACATGAAACTTATAGACTTCGAGAATTTGAATATAAATGGATGACAAGTAAGCTAAATCTTGATGGTAAACTTATTTCTTTAATGGATAATGATAGAACTGGATTAGAAGAAGCTCATTGGCTTCGTAAAACATATAATATACAACCTATTATTATTCCTAAAGAACTTGGAGCCAAAGATTTTGCAGAACTTCGTTCCAAATATGATATAACTCAAATCACAAACTTTATTAAAGATACTTTAGAATTTCTCAATTATGAAAAAGACGAGAAACTTATTCAACACACAGAAACAAACACTACTAAGCCGTTCTGAAAAACAAGACTATGGAGTATTCATGGAAGTCATTACTGAAGATATAGAAAAGAAACTTGATAAAATGATGAATACTCATGGTTCTTTTACTTTTATTAATAAACAAGGAAAGAAAATACCAAGCTCTTCGGTATATCTTTATGGTGAAGTTGATTTAACTAATAAAAAAGATATTCAATATCTTGAAAGATATAAAAGAGCAATTTTAAATCCTTATGATATAGGAAATTGGTATTATACTTCATTTAATTATGATACTGGAGAAATAATTTATGATGAAAATAAACAAGCTTTTGTTGGTACTAATTTTATTTCTGACTTTATTAAATGGTTTAAATTTCATTATTGTATAATTGGTAAACCAAGCCATATTATAATATATAAAGTTCCAATATCTCCTAAATTAGATTAATATGATTAATAAAGATATTATAGCCCAATATGATGTATATGTTTATGATGATATGGAAACAGTACACGATTATGTGGGTAATGATTTAGATGAAGCAATTAAAAGTTTTGAAATGCTTAAATCTATTCAAACTAATAAAAAACAAATTGATTCTGATATTACTATTATTTTATATGATAATTGGAATGACAAAATAATTAATGACTATAATACTTTAAGAGATGCTTAATATTAATATAGATACCAATTATCCAAATTATGATGGTATCCAATATTATAAATATGAAAATCTATTCCAAACCCCTGTAAAGGAATGCCTTGATAATGTTCTTAAAGAACTTGATTGTTCTAAACTTTGCGCAGGTAAAATTATAATTCCTACCAATAGTTTTAGATACAGTGAGTTAGTAGAAACATATATCAGACTTCTTTTTCGTATTCCTATTTACAATTATATTCTCTATAATGAATATGTTGAAAAATTGTTGAATAGGCATAATGAAAATCTTGAATTTGAAAGTGGTTTTGTTCCTGAAGTTAAAGAAAAAACTAAAACTAAAGGTAAAACTACAAGAAAATCCAAACCTGCTAATATTTATGTAAGAACAGAAACACATAATCTCTTTACAGGGGAATTGGAATATGATTATACTAATTTTGCTACTGGAGATAGCTTTATTAGTCCAGACCCTAATCTTCTTGAGCAACTTAATGCTCCTAAGAAAAAGAAAAAAGAAAAGAAACAACCAAGAAAAGATTTTGGGAAAATAATAATAAACTTTTCAATGAAATAATGGCTAATATTCTTAATTATACATCAGCATTATATCGTAAAGATAATAATGGAAATATAACATTTTGGAATGCTGAAACTCAAGATGTTTGTACTATTCATATTCAACATGGTAGACTTGATGGACATCCTATAGATGAATATATTAAAACTCATCGTAATCCTTCAGATGAAATTTATTCTCGTAGAAATGCTAAAAGAAAGACTGGATATAAATTTCTTAGTGAACTTAAAGATAATGTTGAACTTCCTACTTTAAGTGGATTACAATCTTTTCTTAAAGCATATCTTCCTTCTATTCGTACTACTGCTGATGGTTCTACATTGGCTATGTTAGCTAAATCTTTTGATAAAGTTAATAATATATTTAAAAAAACTGATAGCTATTTTGGTCAATATAAAATTAATGGTCTTCGTTGTTTTATAAAAGCTGAAATTGATAATGATAACAATGGTGGATTATTTGCTGAAGAAGGTATTAAATTACGCTTTCAATCACGAGAAGGTACTTATTGGGATAGTCTTGATTATTTGGCTAATTCACTTATTAATATTATTCCTTCTGAGTTTCTTGATTTAATGGTCTATGAAAATTATATTCTTGATGGAGAATTATATATTCCTGGTTATCATATTAATGAAATTGATTCTGCTGTTAAGAATATAAATAATCCATTAAATAAATATATTTCTTATTGGTGTTATGATTTAGCTATTGAAGATACTGCTCAATATAAAAGATTTGAAATACTTGATAGTTATTTTAAAGAATACATGATTAATTTTTTTGATAAATCTCAACATTTATCATTTACTAATAAACCTTTTGTTTATCTTCCTCGTTTTAATATTACTAATAAAGAATATGCTATAAAGAAACGAGATGATTTTATTGATTTAGGTTTTGAAGGTCTTATTATGAGAAATCCTATTGAAGAATATCAATTTGGAAAAAGAAATATGGTTATGCTTAAATATAAACGTAGTACAGATGGTAAATTCCTTATTGTTGATATTTATCCTGAAGGTGAAAAAAGAGATTTACCATTATTCAAACTTAAAAATGATATAAATAATGAAACTTTTGAAGTACATATTAATGGCGATTTTAATTATCAAAGAAGTTTTCTTGATGATAATAAAAGAGAAGCCACAATAGGTAAATATATGTATGTTGAATTTGGTGAAAGAAGTGGAATTAATCAACTTCCTTTTCATTGTAAAGCAGTAAGGTTATATGAAGCAAGTAACAGATTATAATTCTAAAGCTAATAGAACATCTTTTACTCCAAGAAAAAAGATAAGAGTTGTTAGAGTAAAAGATAATACAACTTTTACTGTTGTTGGATATAGAAAAGCATCAGAATTAACAAATGTTTCAATTAGAATGATTGAAAAAAATCTTAATCGTGATGATAAAATAAGTAAAGGATATAAATTTTATGATTGGTGATGTGTAGACCTGAAATTAGATTTGATATTATTAATCCTGTAACTAATAGTAAAAAGCCTCATTATGATGCTAATAAAAATCTATTTCTATTTCCTGTAGATATTAAATATAGATATTATGTTGAAGTTAGAAATATTGATGAAAGTACAGGTGAATATAGATATTATTTACTTCTTGGTAAAATAAAGTTTTCAGAACATTGTAGACTTTGTGAAGTAAATATGTATGGAATGTGTAAGATACATCCTCGTGGAGAATTTAAAGAATATGTGGTTCAAGAATGTTTAGAACGAGGTAATGTGGATATGGATAAAGTTGATGCTAATAGTGATTATGATATTTGGTTGGTTAGTTAATTGGATTGGGCTGCCTATAAAATAGGTGGCCCATTTTCATTTGTTGCTATCTCATTTGCGCTACAATCAATTTTATTTACATTTATGAACAATCCTACATAATTTATCCGAAAGTGTCTGTAAACGCCTGAAATCGCTTTAAAAATTCAGAAAATTAAATTTTGTCGTTTATTTAATTATTAGTATATTTGTAAACGATGGACAATATAGTTATAGGTATTGGTGGTCAAAAACATAGTGGTAAAGATACATTTGCTTCTATGCTTTTGTATATTCATCGAGTAGGCCCTGCCGCTGCTAGTTATAATATTTGGTATGAATGTTTTACAGTTCCTGGTTTTAGCGGTAAGAAAATGACTACTCATTTTGCTGATTCATTAAAAGATTCTTGTTCTACTTTATTTCAAATAGAAAGAAAACTTTTTGATAATACTTCTTATAAAGATGATAAATATTATTCTTTTAGAGATAATAAATTTCTTGATGAAAAAGAAATAACTATTGACCAACAAAGACTTGCTCCTATTGATTTACTTGATTTTAATAATTTTGCAAACAAAATAGCTAATAATCCAGATGCACCACTAATAAAGATTAGAAATTTAATGACAGTCTTTGCTGATACTATGAAATATGTGTTTGGCGAAGATGTTTTTGTTAATAGTACTATTAGAAAAATAAATATTATAATTAATGCTTATCATTTTTGTGTAGTTCCAGATGTAAGGTTTACTAATGAATCTGTTGCACTTCGTCAATCTGATGATAGTTGGCAAGGATATGTTATTAAGATTGTTAGACCTGAAACAAAAGAAACTAAAAATTTACATAATTCTGAAATTTGTTCTTTTCCTGCTGATTATACTATACTCAATAATGGTAATCTATTTAATTTATTTTACAAAGCTATTGAAGTTTATAATAAAATATTAAATGAAACTGCCAATAGACTTGAAATTAAAAGAACAATGTATGAACTTAAAAAAGAATCAAAATAATGAAACTTGTTAAACCTTATGTAGAACTTTGGGATTTACCAAATGATGAGCTTACTGTTAAATGTGCTCAACTTTGTTATGCCTCTGAAGTTCCTCCAAAAAATATAAATGATTGGCTTGAAGAAAAATGGAAAAATGGTCATAAATCTATATTTCGTCATGCTACTTATTATTATGCTATTCCTTGTATTAATGTAAATGAAAGATTAAGAAGTTTTTTTAAATATAATTCTTATATTGGATATTATGAAAATGATGAATTTATGTTTGTTTCTATAAATGGACAAGTATATAAAGAAAATCATTTATTTGTTTATTTAGATAAATATATGAGTAATGAACTTGGACTTTTAAGTCTTTGTAATACTGAAAAAGATAAACAAGAAGTTACTAAAATTCTTCGTAAAACAGCTTTTGTTCAAACACAAATTAGTACTTCTCGCGAATTAAATCGTACTTCTCCTAATAATATTTGTGAGCAATCTACTCGCTTTTGTAATTTTACTCAAGAAAAATTCGATGGTGAAGTTAAAATTTGCCAGCCTTGGTGGTTTACTAATGAAAATAATGAACTTGAACAACATTATTTAAGAGGTTGTGAAATTGCTACAAATGTTTATAAAGAACTTATAGATTCTGGACTTAAACCTCAAGATGCTCGTGGTGTTCTTCCTTTAGATACTGCTACTAAAGTTGTTTATACTTATCGTATTGAAGAATGGGAACATATTCTTGATTTAAGATATTATGGAAAAACAGGTAAACCTCATCCTAATGCTAAAATTTCTGCCAATCAAATAAGAGAAGTTCTTAATTCTGTTCTTCCTAAATATAAAGATGATATATGTGAACTTCCTTATTTTCTTGATGAAACTGATATATTTTAAGTTATGTATTATATTTATGTTTTTGACTATAGTCTTAGTCATATTTATGAAATTGTTATTGATGAAGATGAATTACCAAAAATAAATGATAAGTATATTGAATTATATTTATATAAACATTATCATTTAAAAGCTGACCATATTGATTATATGACAGTTGACCATAAATTAGAAATTGAAAGAATTGAAAAAGTAAAATAAATTATGCCGAACATATTTGAATTAGGAACAAATCTTCAAAAAGTATTTGAAGCTATTGAAGAAAATGATGGAATACTTACTCCTGAACTTGAAGAAGAACTTAATATAACAAGTCAAAATTTTAAAGATAAAATTGAAGCTTATTGTCAAGTTCTTACAATGTATAAATCTGATATTGATTGTTGTAAAAATGAAAAGGATAGAATAAATTCTATTCAAAATGTTAAAAAGAATACTGTTGAAAGAATTAAACAAAGACTTTTAGATGCAGTTGAATTTTTTGGAGAACTTGGCAAAAAAGGAAATAGAATTATTGAAACTTCTACTCGTAAATTATTTACTAAAGAAGTTACAAGTATTGAAGAGAATGAACTTCGTAAAACTAAACTTACTCAATATGTAATTAGTTTTATTAGAGAACTTCAGGAACAAGGCATACTTGAACTTGGTGAAGAAATTGATATTAATGGCTTTCTTGCTTCTATTAACGCTATTGCTAAAGCAGAACACGAAGCACCTGATGAATTAGGCAATCCCCCTTTAGAAAAATTCATTCCATATACTGTTGCTGATTTACAAGCTGTTACTATTAATTGTAGTTTTGAAAAATCATTATCTTCTATTCTTAGTAATAACGCAAACATTGGCTATTTTATTGCAGCAAATCCTTTTGCCTGTCAAATTAATTCTTCTGTTGATAAGGATATAGTTAAGGCTTTAAATAAAGCTGAACTTAATGTAACTGTTGCTGATGAAGTTAAGAAAACAAGTCTTACTATTAAATAATGTTTGATATTAATCCTATACTTCAAGAAAGTGAGCTTGTAAAGCATATAAAAACTGAAGCTAACTATTCTATGAAATTACAAGAGGAAAAAGGAGAAAGCATAAGAAAAGATGATGTTGAAAGAGCTGCCATGGGATTACTTCATCTTACTAAATTTACAGAAAATTATACTGATTTACGAGCTATCGTTAATCGTATGAATGATTTTCTAAGATTTGGTATGTTTTCTCCTTTAACTCTTGCAGAAGGTGAATTTATATATACAAAACCTGGTCTTGCAACAAATAGAAGAAATCCTTATGTACATAAAGATTTAACTTCTGTATATTATGACCTTGCTTATAAAAAAGTTATTAGTGAATACTATGATGCAAAAAACAATATAAATTATCCTAAAATGGCAGATAATATGGATTATCTTATTCCTCTCTTTACAGGGGATGAAAATAGAACATACATTATTAAAGGTACAACTCTTACTAATATTTATTTTGATAAAGCTTATATGAGAGATATATCTTTTGTTAATGGATGGTATCCAAAACCTGCTATTGAAATACCTATAATAAGATATTTTATAGATAATTATTATATTGATTTTTGTAATTATCATCATGCTTCTGTACATCAACTTTGTACAACATTTAAACTTCATGTTGTAGAAGATAATAATAAAGAACTTGAAACTTTTGGAGTTAAATTTAATATTAAAAAAGATGTCTTATTTAGTAAAAGGAGCACCTTTTAGATTTAAAGGAGCTATTAATGTAGAAGATTGTCGTTCTTCTACTGAAGTTATGGAAAAAGCAAATCTTGCATGGACTGTTGAAAAATGTGAGATGTATGCTAATATGCCTTGTAATCAAAATATTATAGAAGGTATTGAAGATGGCACATTTATAGAAAATACTGTTAATGGTCAACGAATGCTTCGTAAATGTCAAAATGCTTATGGTATCTATCGTACAGACCTTAATATTCCTCTTGGCCTTGTTAAGGAACGCTATACACCGGTTCAGAATATTGATGCTTTTAAGTTTTTTGATAATGCTATTGGTAAAAATGAAGCAATTTGGCAAACTGCAGGAAGTTTTGGATATGGTGAACGCATTTTTGTTTCTGCTAAGTTGCCTGATACTATCTTGGTTAATGGAGACCCTGTTGATAACTATCTTGTTTTTACTAATTCTCATGATGGTTCATCTGGTGTTAAAATTTTATTTACTCCTATTCGTGTAGTTTGTCAAAATACTCTTAATGCTGCTATTCGTACTGCTCAAAATTATGTAAGTTTTAGGCATACTCAATCTGTTCATAAGAATATTGATATTGCTCATGAAATTCTTGGTATTACTCGTAAACAAATTGAAATTGTTGGAGAAGCATTTAATGCTATGAGTAAAATTAAAGTAAATGATGATAAAGCTATTGAATTAATGGCTAATGTTATATTTACTGATGCTGAACTTACTAAACTTAAGCAAACTGGTCATACTCCTAAACAGGTTGCACAGAGGTATTATTATGCAATTAATGATGCTGAACTTTCTACACAGAAAGTTAATATTCTTTGTAATATGCTAAATTATTATAATATGGGCCCTGGTCAAAAAGAAATTATGGGTACTGGCTGGGGTGTTTATGGTGCTATTACAGGATATTATTCTAACATTGATAATACTGAGAAAGAAAAACGAATGGATACGCTTCTTTATGGCGATAGAAGTCGTAAAATTCAACAAGCTGGAGAATATATTTTACAAGTTGCTTAAACATGATTACTAAAAAATTAATACATAATGCTATTACTTTTTGTAATAATTATATTGATAATAATAATATTGTATTTGATATTACTAAATATCCTAAATTTGTAAATATAGCAATTAGTGTTTGGACTACAAATAGTGTTGGTATTATTGATAAAAGTATAGGAACAATTAGTTCATATATTGTTGATATAGATGATTTTAATAAATTTAAAGAAAAAGTATTAAATCAATTACCACTATTATTAAAACAAGTAAAAGAAAATTAATTATGAAAACATTAGAAGAAACCGTTGCATTTATGAATAGTGCAGATTACAAAGAACGTTTTGCTGGCGAGTATTATCAACTTGAAACTCGTTATCTTAAATTAAAAGCTATGACTGAAAAGTGGGATAAAGGTGAACTTAATTTCACTCCTACTTGTCCTCGTGCTATTTATGATAGACAACTTAGTTGTATGCTTTTATATTTATTTGTTCTTATTGAGAGAGCTGAACTTGAACAAGTTAAGCTTGATATTGACGAGCATATGGGAGAATTATTTGAACTTTATTCAAATAATGAAATTATTATGAGCAAACAAATTCGTATTGATACTGATGATATTATTCGTCGTGTTAAAAACATGCCTGTAAGTTCAGAAGCCCATATGTCTTTAATTAAACTTCAAGAAGCCATTATGTGGATGGGTATGAATCTTAAACGACTTGGTAATCCTAATCCTTATCCTAATAGTAGAAATACTAACAATACAAAAGTAGATAAAACTGCTGATAACTTACATTTTTAATATGATAAGTAAAGAAACTGAAATAATTGCTCATGCAATTGGTTATGCTATTGATTTACATGATAAAGGCTATGGTATTGAACTTATAAAAGAAGAAATAGATAATGTATTATCTGATTTAGATGAAGTTCATGTTAAAATATATTGTGAATCTTCTGAATATTCTGTTCCTGAATATGCACATGGTATTGAAGATGCTTGCATGGATTTAAGAGCAAGATGGATTGAAAGAAAACCTGATAAAATTATCTGTCATACAGGTATCCATATTGAACTTCCTCCTCTTCATCAACTTAATATTTATCCTCGTAGTGGACTTGCTCATACAGGATATTATATTCCTAATACTCCTGGTATTGGTGATTCTGGTTATCGTGGTGAAATCCTTGTTGTATTTTGTCATACTAAAAGTCTTGATAGAGAAGAGTTCCCTTATAAAGAAGGGGATAGAGTTGCTCAATGTCAAGTAGTTAAATATCAAGAAGTTATTTGGAATAGAGTTAATTCTCTTGAAGATTTAGCACCAAGTAAAAGAGGAGATGGTGGTTATGGCTCAACAGGTAAAAAATAAAAATAAACTTTATTTATATAAAATATTTGTTGATTATTATAATAATCCTTTTCATGACCAAGAATTTAATGTATGGGCTTATAATGAAAGTAATGCTATTAATTTAATTGCTGCTTATTTGTATTTATGTTCGCCTCAATTAAAAAGAATTGCTCATATTATTATTTATAAACGAACAATTAAAACATTTATTTATCGTTTATTTAATAAAGCTCCTAAATATCCTATTTGTACAGAAGTTTAAGAAATTAGTAATGTAAGTGTAAGTAAAAAATCTAAATTCTTAAATTTTTGAACGCAAATCAGGCTTTTTAAGGCATTTTGATTAAATAATGATGGATTACTCATAATGATATATAAAATGCAATACAGACAAAAATAGCCACTATTGTGGGCATTTTAAGGTATAAAAATAAAGCCGGAGAATTGGATTGTTAGTCCTTTTCTCCGGCTTTTTTATTATCGGGAACTACCCCAATATCACTTATTTTACTCTAATGTTTAGCATCAAAATCACGAATTACACCACCAAGTTTATCAGCCCATTTTTCCCAGGGCAAATTATAATACCATTTATAAGTTTTCTTATAGGGCCAATGAAGAATATTAGTAAGAATTATTCTATCAATAAGATTTCCAGTAATTGAAGGTAAACCTATAACAAGTAAATAAAACCATCCAAGATATTTACTTTGTTTAGTATGACCATATTCATGATTTAAGCCATCAATATCACTTCGTCTTCTTACAATAACATATTGTCCAAGAGAAATACCCGAAGGCATTTCAGGAGTTTCATAAAAATTAACACCATCTTTGTAATCAAATTTTTGTTCTTTATGATAAAACAATAATAAGATTAATCCTAATAAGTTTTGTGGCAGTTGCCAAATGTAGAGTAATACTTTTTTCATAATTTTAACGAATAAATCCATAAGCATTTTCATCGCCTTTTGATTCTTTATCATTTTGTATAGCTGTACCAATATTTTTAATAAGAGTTTGGTCTGTACTATTTTCACCAACTTTATAGAAATTATTATTTTTGCTAATATGTAAGAATCGTTGATATTGATTATAAATAGGAATATTTTTACGAACAGTAACCCAAATTTTATTTTCATCTTTATAAGTACCACGTTTATAATTAGGATTATATTCTTCGCCAAGAGCAATCATTTCACCAACATATCCCATAACTTTAAAGAAATCTTGAATAACTTTATATCCTACAACAGGAGTATTTCTAAAGTTTTCAAATTCAGAATAAAGTCCACGAGGAGTAAATTGTTTAGCTTCATTATTAAGTCTATCAGCAAGGAATATTATAGAACCCCACCAATTACTTTGTTTAATATCATCTTCATCAACTAAACCATAAATAGCAAGTACAGTAGCAAGAGATGCTCCATAACCAGCAAGATAACCAATAACTCTTTCAATGTTTCTTTTCTGCCAATCAGGAAGAAGTGCCCAATTATATTTTAAATCAATTAAAGTATTAATACCAAGTTTAATAGCATTAGTAAATTCTTTAGTATATTGCTCAAATTTATTGTCATTTTCATCAACTTCATTAATATTAAATACATCATTAATAGCTCCACCATGTCTTTGATCTACTGTTAAAAGTCCAAGTAAAGATTGATAAGCACCATATTCATTTGTTTGTCTAAGTTCATTATAATATCCTTTTCTTTTCCAGAATTTAGCAAAACCGGGATAAAGATGTTTACGATATTGCATAGCAAGTGAACCAAGAACCATTGTTTCAATCTTTGCAGCACCAAGTTTATCATAAACACCATGAATCTTTTTATTAACAGAAATTGCTTTTTGAGTAATTTCAGCTATATGATCTTCTGTTAATTCAGAATTAGGAATTATAACTTCTCTTTGTTCATCAGAATTATATTTTAATTGACTTTTAACAGTATCAAGTTTATTAAATTCTTCTTCAGCTGTTTTAAGTAATTCTTTTTTAACTTTTAAATATTCATCAATAAACTTCTTTTTACGAGCAATATTGGTAGATTTATCACCCATATTAAATAAATCACTTCTAACAAAATCATTAATAAAATCTATTTGAAGTCTATCAAAACGAAGTTTTTTTCTTGTATCTTTTTTAATAGAAGGCAAATAAATAGTTTTAAAATTATTTAATAAACTATTAAAAAACGCAGCATCTTGGCCAGAAGAATTTGCCATTTGTTCAAGTACTTTATTAATTGCAGCAAATTCTATATTTTGTATATAATCGTGTTTAGTACCAACTACAACTTTATGTGTAAGTGCATCTTTATAAAGTCTATGAGATTCAAGCATAGCAAAAACAGCAGTGTTTTGCATATAATGCTCACCAGCAGATAAAAAGCCATAAGCTATATCATTGGCTTTTTCAACAGCATATGATTTATAATCTTTATAAGTATTATTTACTCTATCATAAGTTTCAATATTAAATAAATCCATTATAGCTTCTTGCTCATTAGTTACCTCCCCCGTAAAGAAATGATTAACATAACCTTTTACTCCAGCAAGATATTTAGCACTTGCTTTCATAAATTGGTGTTTATCAAAATAGTCATCTGCAAGCATTTCAGAATAAATATTCATAATACCAACAGCAACATTGTTTACACCTGATAAAGCATTAACCATCATAAATCTTGCAGAAGTAGCAGATTGAATTCTATCAGCAAATTGTCTAAGAGGAGTATAATCTTTATATTCATCAAATAAAAATCTTCTAACCCAGTTTTCAAAAGTTTTAACAGTATTTGCTTGTTTTATTTTTCTAAAGCCATCCGTATCATTTGTAGAATTTTTATTATCACGAATTAATTGTCCAGAAAAACCAAATCGTTTACCAACATCAAAAGCTTCTCGTTCTTGTAAATCTTGCAGAGTTAAATATAATAAATCTTTAACTTTATCTTTAGCGATATATTCTTCACCTTGATTAATTAAAGCTTTATATACTTCAAACCAATCTTTACTAAAAAGATTTTTATCAAGTTCTTTATTAAATTTATTAACTTCTTCACATTCCTTTCTCCAAAGGGAGAGTTTATTTTCATAATCAACATCATCAATGGACGAAACACGAGATGGCTTCTTAGGTATAGCTTTCATGCCTTTAGTCTTAATTAAACTATACATATTAAATTTAGCATCAAAATCATTATTAAATCCAATATTATTATGCCAATCAAAACTTGTATAATCTCTTGTGCCTAAGCCAACAGTATTTAATGCATCATTAATAGTTTCAGTCCAAGTAGATTCTCTACTTATTAAACGAGGTGCATAATTTTCTTTAAGAAATTGTTTTTGAAAATCAGCAATAGCATATTTTTGAGCATATTCTAAAAGTAAATCTCTTAAATCTTGTTCAGGTTTACTTAAAGAATTATATTTAGAATTAATATAAGAACTATTTTCAGTAACATCTATTTTATCTTTATAATCAGGATTTTTATATTCATCTTTTATTTTAGAAGTAGTATTATCATAAGTAGCAATATTTTCCATAGTTCCCTTTAAACTACCAGTAGGCTTAATTTGCATAGTAGTCCAAATTTTAATAGGAACTTCTTTATGTTTAAAGGGGTCATAATAATGATTAGCTTCATACCATTCTTTATAAGTACCATTATCAAGAGCTTCTTGTTTAGCTCTTTCATAATATTCAGTATTTACATATTCGATATTATCTTCTAATAAATTACGAGCATCAGTTTTTTCTTGGTCTATATATTTTTTAGCTTCTTTTGTATAATTACCATTTTCATCTTTATTTAATTCTATATAGCCATATAAATATTTATTGCCGATATAAACACCATTTTCATCTTTTTGCAAAGTAATACCGTCTTTTTCAGTTTGATATATTATTCTTTCAATATAGAATTTTAATTCATTAGGTACTTCATCTAAATTAATAGTTTGTCTAAGAACTGCTGCATCATTTACAACATAGTTATAAGGTTTTTCTTTATTTTGATTAAAGTTTATATAAGCATCTTGATTTATAGAATCAAGACTTCTTAACACATTATAACCATTTATAACTTCTTGAAGATCTTCTTTAGTACAATTTTGTGCAAGTAATCTTACATCAACTTCACCATTACTATTTATAGCCTTTTTAAGTATATTATTTATTTTAGTATAAGTTCTATTTCTTAGTTCAATTTCATCAGGAGTTCTATGTTTTTTATCAGCAAAGAAATCATCAAAAAATTTTTTATTAAAAATGGGTTGAGGTTCTTTAGGAAGAACTTTAATGAGATTACCATCAATATTATATTTATCAGGATTACCAGAATTAACAATAGTACCTTTAACTACATCAGCATCTAAAAACCTTTTAAGCGTTAATTCTTTAATTTTACGAGATTGTTCTAAAGAATATTTACTACCAATAATAGTACCAGAAATATCAGTTCGTTCTTCATAAGGTATTTCACCAATAATATTGCTTATTTCTCTTCTATTTTCATCTACGACAGTACCTAAAGTTTTAAATGCTTTTTGTAATTGTTCTCTACTTTTTTCATCAATAACATATCTTGTATTATATTTGAGCCAATCATAAGATTCTCTTAATGCATCATATTTCTCATCAGAATTATTATATAAATCATATAAAGTATAAGGACCAGAATTCTTTTTATAAGCATCAACAATTTCTCTATGTTTTTTAATTAATGCTATAAAATCATCAGAAACTATTTTCTCAAAATATTTTTTCTTTATAGTTTTCATTGTGTCTTCATAGACATCTAATGCTATACCTTTATCATTTTGTTTACCGTCTTCAGTAAATAGTTCTTTCATAGAATTAAGTTTAATTCCTATAGCTCTTCTTTTATTTTTTTCATCATCTGTAAGAAGTGCATATGGGCCAAAACTATAATATTCAGATTTAAGTTTAAGATACTCAGATAAATATTCAGGATATTTATTTAATATTTCATCAGTAGCATCTATAAGTTCTTCATAATATTCTTTTATATAAGGTTGAATAACATTATTAAGATACCATTTTCTTTGTTCTTGTTTTGCTTTAAGATATTCAACAGAATTAAGACCATAATCTTTTATAGTATCATGAACTTTAGTATCTATTTTCTTTTTATCCTCAAGAAAATCCTTATTGTACTTTTGAATAAATTTACCATCTTCATCAATTATTTTTGCAAGACTATTATTAAATTTTTGTTCACCAAGTAAACTTTTTATTTTATCCCACTTTTTCTTAAATTCAGCATTTTCATTAATAGCATTAATTTTAGCTTTTTGAAGTTCTTTTAAAGCAAGTTTTGTAACTACTTGAACTTGTTTATGATTAATATTAGTAACATCACCAATATTTGTATCAAACCAATCAGTATCACCAAATATATCAGTTAACTGAATTAACCCCATTTGAACATTAGGATTATTACTAAAGTTTTCAGCAAGATAAATATTATAAACAAAATCAAAAGCGGTTTTTAAACCTTGTTCTTTAACAACATCATTAATAGAGTTTTGTATAGATTTAATATATTTTAATGTTTCAGTATCACCATCTATAATAATTTTTTGAATATCATCAATTTTCTTACCAAAGTTAGATGCTTCAAGAAGAAGTCTATAAAGCTCATAGGCTTTTTTAGGTTCATTCTTTAATTCTTTATAAAGGTTTTCATCAGATATATCATAAGCTTTTCCATTTATAACAAAATTATGGATTTTTTGTTTTAATTCTTTAGCTTTGTCTTTATAAAATTTAGCAGCAAGCTTATAAATATCTGTTTGATAATCATGAAGACTCTTTTCATCACCAAATATAAAACCTTTAACAGATAATAACATCATTGCATTTTTAATATCAGTGTTTCCTCTATAAGAATTATATTGAAGTTCCTTCATTATAAGATTGGAAACATTAAATATTTTTTCCTCATTAGAAGCATTTGTATTTATAGTAGAAGTATTAGAAGTATTAGAAGTATCAAACCAATCATCAAATACACCTTCAAAAGAAGAAAGTTGAGTTTCTTCAATTTCAGTATTATCTAATTGTTCTTGTTCTTCTACATCTTGAGGTTTACTTTCAGTATAAATCTCTACTTTATATAAACTTCTTTCTTCAGGATTTTCACTCCAATAAATAGAATCATCATTAATTATTTTTTCTATATAAGGTGGTAATTTTTTAATATTACCTTTTTTATAATCTTTACGAGTTTTTCTTAAATTTAATTCAAAATCACAAATATTAAATTTAAATATAATAGTTGTACCATCTTCATCGACAATAAGTCGTCTTATACCAGGAATCCATTGATTTTTATTTTTATCATAAGTAACACCTGTTAATTCTTTAGCAAAACCATTAACTTGTACAATACCAAAGTTTTCAGCATCTTTTATTTTTACTCTATCTTCAAGCCAATTTTCAAGTTGTTCTTGAAGTTTAACAGCAACATTTCTTTTAGCATTAGGTTTATCTGCTAAAGCATCTTCTATAGCATCAATTTGACTAATACCTGAAATTTGTTGTTCATATTTTTTAACAATATATCTACTTAAATCATCAACATTATATACAATTTCTGTATGATTAGCATTATAAAATTGTTCTGTATAATGTGTATTGTTGTCTCCATTTACAGACCATTCACCATGTTCAAATTCTTCCAATAAATTAAGAGGAACTAAAATATATCCGGAAACCATAGGTTTACCTTTAAGGTCAATAGTAAATTGAGGAACAGCCTTATAAACATTTGTTATATATTTATTTTTACTTACACTCCACTCTCTTAATTTGATATATTTAATATCTTGTTGTTGAACTTTATTATGAGTAGGAAGTCCAAGTTTTCTAAGTATGCTTTCAGTGTCCCCCGTAGAAGGAATGTTGATTAAACCTGAATAAACTAATTTTTTATTATCATTGTTATCTAATACAGTAATAACTTCTTTGTATGTATTTAGTGTATCACCAAAAGTAGGAGTATCTTTTTTACCAGAAGGCTTTGTAATATTTATTTGATTTAATAATTCAGAATGACTTCTAATAAATTCTTCAAAACCATAAATAGGAGCAGATGTTACATTATTAGTAATAGATTCATTTAAATCTAATCCACCAGTATTTCTTGTATTATATAAAGCATCATTTGTTATAATTTTTGAAACATTACCTTTCCTAAATTCATAACCTTCAACAACAAATGCATACTTGACTAAATCTATAGCAGCAGTTCTAATAAATAAATTTTTACTAAAGAAAGCTTTATTAAATTCATCATATAAAGATTCAATATTATCATTTTCAGAATTTATTGATATAGTATTATAACTATAATCTTTTTCTTTATCAACTCTATTTGAAGTTTTAGATACATAAAATTTAGTAAATAAATTATTTTGTCCAGCAAATATCTTTTGTAAGAACAATATTTTCTGTAAAGGGGTTAATTTATAATATGCCTTTAAATCTTCAGGAGTAGGATGAACAAAATCAGAAACTTCAAAATTATCACCATTTTCAGCTTCAACAAATCCATAAATTCTACCAAATTCGTGGTTCCAATAATCAGGAGAATTATTTTCATCACCTGTAATATGATGAATGTTACCATTAGAATCCAATTCTATAGGACAAGCAATATCAGATAATGCTCTATAACTATTAGAAACTATATAATGGGTGAACTTCCTATAAATATCTTCATTAAGAGTTTTACCTATTGCTTTTTCTAAATCAGTAAATAATTTATAAAAAGGTGTAGCAGAAGTAATAAATAATTGACTATTTATTGCAACTGAAGGAGTAATACCATATTCAAAAGCAGCACTTAAATAAGGATATTGTTTATTTTTATATAAAGCATTAATAAAACTATCTCCACTTTCAGTAGTAATATTAATTTGTTTATTATCTTTTTTCATTTCTTTATTGACATTATCGATAAAACGCATAGTATTAAATATAGTTTGTTTAACACCAGTTGCATCGGGTCTTGATACTTTAACCAATTCTTCAATAGCATCACCTTGTTCTTTAGTATGTTCAAACATTCTTAAAATACCAAGATAATGAACAGCTTTTTCACCTTCAGTAAGATTACCTTTTAAAGCTCTTTCAAATTTTTGTTTACTAAAACTTGGTATTAAATTATTGTCTTTATAAGAAAGAATATAAATAGGATTATTTTTTGTATCTTTTGGAGGAGTTATATTCCAATAATCATAATATAATTTTGCAAGTTCTTTATTAGTACTAAGATAAGTCCATATATCTCTTACAGATGTATAATCGTTTAATTTTAAACCTTTAGTATTTATATTAAATTTTTCAAAAAACTTTCTATAAACTTCAGGAATAACATCATTTTTAGTATTACTAAATATAGAATTATATTCGTTATATGTATTATTCAAATCTGTTATAGCATCTTGTGCTAAGAAACTAACAATAGTATCATAATCTATACCAACATCAACTAATGTTTTAAATGCACTAAATGTATAATCAGTTTCATTAAAAATAGTACCTTTTTTTATAGCATCAAGAATATGAGCAGTGGTTTCAGAAGAATAAGGTGTAACAAGTTTGCCAACAACATTACGATTATTCTTAGACCAACCAATCATATTATGAGTAACAACTGCTTTTCCTGCCCTAAAATCAAAATTCTTTGAATAAAATAAATTATTAATGAAATTTTTTCCAATTACATTTAATTCCCTTGTTCCAATTAAAGCAGTACCATTTTCTATAACTTTTGGAAGATTTGCTTTAACAAATTCATTTAAAGAATAATCATAAGTATATAATTTTTTTGTAATTTGGTCATAAACTAAAACAGGTATTTGTCTATTAATAGCTCTTTGAACAGCATATCCTGTACCTCCATTAACACTAATATATTTATCATTAATTTTAGTTAAACCATTTGCTACGGCTATAATATTAGTAGCTTTATCTGCTTGTATCATATCTCGTCTAACAAGCTTTCCAGTATTTGTATTTTTATTAAATATGATTCTATTTAATTGTTCTGCAACTTCTAAATACTCTTTGTCATATTTATCTTTATTTTCATCAGATAAAGAATCATAATAATCAATATCTATTACTTCAACAGAACCTCCATTATTTATCATTTGTTGTTCAAAATAAGTATCTGAACCAGTAGCTCCACCAGAATAAAATATATTGCCTTTATAATCATTTTTATTAATTAGTTTAACATCTTCACTTTTATCTAAAACCATAACATTTTCTTTACCATAAGCAGCATATAAATTACTTAAGCTATATTTATTTAAATCATATTCAACCTGTATACCATTTACCAACATTCCATGTAATTTATTACTAATACTATTAAAAGTATCTCTATTAACACTACGGGCTTTAAGCTTACGGCCATCAATAGCATTTTGCATAAATCCAATTTGACTAAAAGGATTATATACAGAAGCATTTTTAAATTGAGTATTATATTTTTTAATAGAGTTATCAATATCATCAAAATTAGAACGAGACATAATTTCTTCAAAAGCTTCATCTGAAGAAATAATAGTTTTAAATGCTTCAACTATTTCATTATTTCTTTTTACTCGTTCTTGCTGTCTTTTAAATCTTTTAATTTCTTCTTCAGAATGATTTTCTTCATTAATGGTTCTATCACCATCAAGAATTAATTCTATACTATTATCTTCATGTTTAATAAGATGGGTTTGATGTGTAATAGTATAAATTGTATCTATATCATAGTCAGAGCCAGTTTGTGTAACCCAATCTTTAGCAACAACCATAGTAGAACCTTGTTTTGGATCTAAAAATCCAACAATTTTCATTTTTGCAATAGATTGTTTACCTTCAGTAGGAATACGATAACCAATTATTTCATCAGCTCCTATTTTTTGAAGTTGTCTTAAAGCCTCTTCTTCACCAAATTCATTAATTAAATCTATAATGTCTTTACTCCAAGGAGCAACTTTAATTTCTACATAAGAATCAACTTCACCAACTTGTCCATTCTCTTTACGGGGGAAATACTTTAACTTACTATCAAAACCAATATCAGAAACTTGTACAGCATGAAAACCAGGAAGGGTTTGACGAATAATACGTTTATTAAATATAGATTGAGCAATAGATTCTAACTTAGAAGATTTATTGTTCATTACTAAAGGATAAACGGGACGACCATTTTCATCAGGAGTAAGATATTCTAAGAAATTACTATCCATACCAAGACGAGAAGCTTCTCTTCTTGCATCCTCAAAGAATTTACTAAAGTTTAAATTTTGAGGAATTTTACCATCTTTAGTTAATTCCCAACCATATTCATCAAGTAAATCATTAAATGATTCTTCTATATTTTTAGCTAAATTATTTTGAATTATATCAGCCTGTGCTTTAAGAGGACTATTGTTTGGAATATTATCAATTATTTTTTTAATAACTTGAATACCGGCTTTATTTTCTTCATCTTCAATATGATCAACAAAATCTTGTTGTTTATAAAGATAATTGTAATAATATGTTTGAATAATATTTCCATTATTAACAATATCATTTTCAAAAGCAGTTGTTTTAACACCATCTTTTTCAATTTCTATAATATTTCCATTATTGTCCCAAAATTTAGAAACATTTATATTAGCTGCTTTAGAAGTTTCAACAGTATTAATTTGATTAATATCATTTTCCTTCATTATATTATAAAGTCTTTCTAATGAAGTACCTTTAATAAATTTAGGTATAAGAACAAATTCTGCATTTTTAATTTGACGAGGATAAATTAATCCGGTTTTATTATCAAAAGCTAAATCATAATAAAAGTTCTTTTGAACTTGAATTTTAGAAGTTATTTCATCATAATCTTCTTTAGTAAATTCATAATTTTCATCAAGAAGTTTATAAAGTAAATCACCATATTGAGAAATAGTACCATCTAAATATTTACGACGAATAAATTCTTCAATTGTTATATATGATTGAGCGTCATCATATTTTGATTTAGTTTCACTATCATATCCATAACCATTAGCAATATTTGTTGCAATAGATTTTGCATCTCTTTCATTTACATTATCAGATATTAATTTATTATATACTTTTGTATAAATATCTTCAGCAGCAGAAGAAACATTTTCTACATTTTGAATAGTAGCAGCCCTAAATCCATTTCTTACAGTAAGATTTCCTTGCTGAATACTACCATTAACAAAATTATTAGTTTTAACTTTAATTAGTTTATTAGTTGGACCAATAATTTCAATTTCTTTTACTATACTATCTTGATTTTTAATATCTTCAATAGAATCACCTATAGGTTTTGTAAAATCAACAGCTCCACCATAAACAGAACCACCAGCTTGAACTTCTTTATCTCGTTTTAAGAAAGTTTGTGCATCTTTATAATAAGAAGCATTACCTTCAAATAAATCATCCATTTCATAATAAACAATAGTAGTATTTAAAAATACTTCTTGTAATTGCTCACTATTAAGTTCTTTACCAAATAATTTATAATTTCCAACATTTTCTAAAATATATAAAGAATATTCATCAAGCCAATCACTAACAATATCATTAAGTCCTTCAATATTATTTAAATCTCCAATATGTTTTGTAACAGGATTATATAAATTATAATCTTGACTAATTTCTAATCTACCATCTTCAGTTTCTTTTAATAAACCACCATAAATATTAAGAGCCTTAAATAATCTATTTTTTACAGAATAATTATTAATATCAAATAACTTCTTAAAATTAAATACTTCACCAACAAGTTTACCGTTTTTAACAATTTCACTTTTTTTATAATGATAGTTATCAAATAATCCTGTAGTATCTTTTCTAATTAAATATCTAATAGTTCCATTATTATCGTCAATTTCAATTAAATCACTAATAGCATTAAAGAAATTATTTATTTCACCTTTAACATTTTGAACGTATGCTTGATATAATTCATTATTATAATTATATTGTCTTTTAATATCACCAATTTCAAATCCAGCTTTAAATACTTCAGCTTTATGATTATTAATAAATTTTTTGAATACATTGTTTATAGTATTATAAACAATATCTTCATCTCCAAAGAAACTACCAATAGAAAAACTATCATCTTTAGGAATATTTATTCTTTCAAGAGATTGTATACTAATAGGTTTAAGATTACGAACTTCTTTGTAATTTTTAGAATCTGCTTCACAATAAACAACAAAACTACTTCCTTTTTCTAAATGTATTAAAGGAATTATAAGTTTATTATTTATATGTTCTATAGCATATCCAAATAAATTATCAACTTTTAAATTATTATCTCTAAGAATATTAATTATATCGGCAGCAGATTTAATATTTTTATTTTTATCTCCTAATTCACCTTTAACAATCAAAGGATTTAAATCTTTACTATATTTATTAGTAAGATTTGTGGCAAATCCCTTTAAAGAGAGATACGGATTAAGTAGTCTTTCATTAGCGAATTTATCAATAGCTTCTTCATCATAATTATATAAACCATTAAAGTTATATTTTCTCATTTGAAGAACATATTGATTAGAAGCATCAGAAGGAATACGGAAAAGAATACCACAATAATTATTTTTATTTGCTAAAGTTTGGTCATAATCAACAGGATTAAAATAATAGTTTACAAGAGTATTAAAATAATCCAAAGAAGTCATCTTTTGGTACATTTCACCAGATGCACTATCTTTATTTCTAATACCATTAAATAAACTAATATTTAACATATTAACCGCATCAGGATTAACAAAATAATTACCATTCTTTTCAATAAATAAGCCATCACGAACACCAGGAATACCAAATAAAACAGTAGAATATTGATGATTTAAAGTTTCTTTACCTTCGCCTTTACGGGTATAAAAATCTTTAATTAATTCTAATCCACGAGGAGTTACACTACCATCAGGATTAGTTTCAGTATCTTTAATTTGTCTAAAAAATTGAGTAATATAACTATTTTTAATTAAATCACTTGAATTATTATTTTCTGCATTGGCAGAATTATATTCGTTATATGCAGGAAGAAATTGTTCAAATATTTTTACAATTTTTTTAGTGGCACTTTCTAATTCAGAATAATTAAATTTACTATAATCTAATTTAGCTTCTTTAAGATTATCATAAACTGTAGGAGAACCATCAGAATTTTCTCGTATATCATTAATCTTTTTTCTTAACCATCTATTATATGTGGTAACTTCTAATTTTTTATCAAGTATTTCTTTATTTAATTTTTGAGAAACCTTAATAAATTCTTTAAAAGCATTTAATATTTGATTTGCTTTATCTTTACTGCCTCCATTTTTCCAATACCAAGTTAATAAAGCATCATCATTAATTCCAGGAAAATATTGATTGAATAAATCTTTAATAAATACAGCAATATCTGCTTTTGTTCTAATAAATCTATCTTCATTAATAGTTGGTAATTGCTTAATAAATTCATCAATTTTTTCTAAATGCTTAGGATTAAATTCAGTTTGAGAAGTGATTTTTGCAGAAGAAAGAGCTTTTTGAAAAACAAAGTTGCCAGAAAAAGCAGATTTATTAGTATGATAAATAGAAGCATCACCATTAGAATAAGAAATCATAGATTTTCTAACAGGATATTTATAAAAATTACTAAATACTTCATTAGCAAAAGAATTATCTTTTTTCATATCATTAGCCAACTTCATCAAACCAGATAAAGTTGGTATATTATTTGCAACATTTTCAATAGAGGTAATAAAATTATCAATAGAAGAAAAATCACCAAAATTTATAATTTGAGAAATTGTATAGCCAATACCCATTGTTTCAGGAACGCCAAGAGGGTTATTAGTATCATAAGAATATTTATTACCTTCAGAAGTAGTAATAATTTTAGTTTTATATAATGTACCTAAATATACTGTTAATTTACCATCAAAATGCTTTAAATAATTATTATACAAAGCATCATTCCAATTACCAGTATTTTGGTCTAATGAAAGTTCATCTTCATCAATAAATTCAAAATCATCATCTATTACACCAAATGTGTCAGATGTTTTTTCTGATTCTTGAATTCTATCTTCAAAAATACTACTGAATGCACTTCTAATAGCAAATGTTTGAGGAAGATTATAAACTTCATAAAACCAATTATTAGAAGTTTCTTTCATAAACATATTACTAATCATTGCAGCATAATTTTTATCTTCATCAGTAGCATTAGGATTTTTATTAAGTATAGGTATACCAGCAATTAGTAATTCTTCTTTTAAATCATTTATTTGTTTAATATTTTCACTAGCATTATTTTTAAGTCTAGTAATTTCTTTTCTATCTTCAGCAGTAAGAGATTTTTTTTCTTTATAGGGGATTAATAGTTTTCCAATATTTTTTGTTTCTTCATTAAGTTTTTTTATTTCATTAAATTTATTAATATATTCATTAAATCCTTTTTCTTCTTTATTTAAGCCAACAAATAATTTAAATCTATCAAGAAAAGTATCTGCTGCTTTTCTTTTAGCAGAATTAATTATTTTAATAGCATTGTTTGTCCCCCGTAAAGAAGTTTTATTAGATTTAAAAGCAAGATTATAATATTCATTAGCTAAAAGCCTTGAAGTTTCTCTAAGTGCAAAATTTCTTGCAGCAATATCAATAAAAAGACCTCTTGATTGATTACTACTAGCTTTAGCAAAATCATTAATTGAAGGATAAGTATATTTTTTATATTCTTTAATTACAGCTTTAAACTCTTGATGTTTTAATTCATGAAGAGGTTTAGTATACTTATCTTTAAAAGTTTTATGATTTCTTACAAATGACTCAACAAGACCATTGTTGTAATCAGTAATAATCATAGAAGCAGCAACATCATCTTTTGCTACTAAATAAACATAATCACTAAGTTTTTTGTTTTGTTCTACACTAAGTGGAGAATTAATGGTAAATCTACCAATAGCACAATTGTCCATAACTGTTTTACTTTAATGCTCTTCGCTATTAAATTAAATAAGTTAAACTAAAAATTATTATGAAAAATGGCTTACTTTCAGGCGATTTCAGCCACTTTTGCATAATAAATGAAGGATTTATCGGCAAAGATATTCAACTCTGCCTGTGGCGATTTCTGCGGCTATTTTAGCCCTTTCATTGGGTGGAAATGACTGCAAATAATCGTCTATTGTGGGCGCAAGCGTAAATCCATAAGAATTATTTTGAGGATTATCAAGATAAGCATTAAATCTAATTTCAGTATCAACACCTTCAATAGAACTAAAATCTGTTAATTCATTTATATCATCAAGTATAGTAAAATCTTCATTATTATTAGATTCTTCACCAGCATTTTCATTATTATCTGTTTTAACTTCTTCATTAGAAGATGTTGTAGTTTCTTCTGTTATAGAAGTATAAGTAGTATTACCTAAAGCTTTATTAAATTGTTCTAATAAATACCCTTCATTTATTCTATCAATTTGATATTCAGTATCTTTAGTAATTTTTGCAAATAATTCTCTAACTATCTTAAAAATCTTTTGTAATAAAGTTTCTTTTTCACCTTTTTCATCAACTTCATTTTCTATAATATAATTTCCTGTATATTCAATATCATTTAACAATCCCATAATCATAGCATTAGACATTACTTCAGCCATCCATTCATTAGCAAGGTCTATTCTTTTAGTTTCATCGGTACTTTCTACATATTTACCATATTTTGCATCAAAGTTAGAAATAAAGTTTGCTAAAGAAGAATTAGAATTAACTATTTCTGGATGCTGAACACAATAATCATAAAATTGTTTATAAGTATCTATAAGAGTTTCAACTCTTGCTTTACCATATTTATCTTTAAAGAAATCTGTTTTAAGAGCTTGTTTATGAATATTTTCATGAATAATAAGCCTTAAAGCATTTCGTCTTTCACCATTTATTAAATCAATACCTCGTTGAGTAATTGTTATTTTACCTTTGGTATGACTTGCATAGCCATCAGTTTTATTTGCTAAATCTAATTTAATTTTACCAGCTTTAAGAATTTTTAAAGTTTCATCAAAATCTTTAAGTTCTTCAGGAGTATAACCTGCATCGAGTAATAAATCTTCAGAAGTTATTTCATCACCATCTTTAACTTTTCGTTCATCAAAATTAAATTGAATACCGACAACACTTCGTTTTTCTTCAGGAGTAATATCTTCTCTAGTTCCAGAATATTCAACATAAACAGAATTAGAATCAGAAGATGTAGTATAAGTTGAAGTAACACGAGTTCCTTGATGAGTTGTAGTAAAAGCATTATTTTGAACAAGCCAATCAGCATAATTAACAAATTGCTGTTTATAATTACCAATTTGAACAACAAAGCCTTTATTAGTTTTTGTAACAAAACCTTTATCTTGGCCTTCAAATGCTTTATAACCATTTCTATTAAAAGTAAGATTAGTTACAAAATTAGCATATAAAGCATCAAGAGCATTTTGTTGTTCTTTACTTTGATTACCACTTATAGTAATTTTATATTGTTTTCCGGCTTTTCTTCTAACAAATACAACTCTACCACCATAATGATTTTGTAAATCAGAAGGTTCAACTGTTTCACCAGTAATTATATGCTTATAAGATTTATTTTCAGCATCTCTATAAACATTATATTTATAAAAACGACCTAAAGTTTCTCTAATTGAATTACCATCTTTATCTGTTTTATCAGTTTCTCTATAAACATCAAAATAATTTTGATTAGTAGAAATTTTCCAACCACTAAATAAACTTCCATCACCAGAATAACAAACAGTTTTAAAGAAGTTTAAAAGATTATCATAAGCTTGCTCAACATCTGTACCTTTTGCTTTAAAATAAGCATCTAAATAAGATTTAAATTGAGCAGTTATTTCATCTTTAATTTTTTGATTAGTAATTTTATTAGATTCTCTAAATATTGCAACCATTGGAGAATCACCTTTAACATCAAGCAAAATACCCATTGTATGAGGCATCCATCCAGCAGTATTAGAATATGGAGTTTCTATACCTTCGGCAACAATTGTTCCTTCAGGAGTAACTCTAACAAAAGGATGACTTACAATAGAACCTTTAATGCCTATATCAGCAATACCTTTTCGTTTAGAATCATCAGTATCATATCTTAGATTTGTTACATCAGAAGATATAAATTTAAAACCAGCAATCTTTTCTCCTCGTTCAAGTTTATTTTGAAAATCTAAAGTTTGACTATAATTTTCAAAAGTTTTTTGTATATATTGTTCAAGACTGGATGCAAGAACATCAGGATTAACTGCACCCATTCGTCTTGTGGTATTATAAGGATAAAACAATACTTCATTTATTTTATTTGCAATATCATATAAGGCTTTAGCATTTTCATTAGTTAAGCCTTTATTAAAATCTATTTCAGGTATATCTATTTCTTCTTTAATAAGTTCTAAAAATTCTTTAAATTCTTTATTTTTTAGCATATTAACATAATCAGCAAGAACATCATGGTCAATAGAATTAACACCATCCTTTTTAACAGCAAATACATTATAAAGATAATTAAATATTTCCTTTAAAGGGGTTTGCTGTTCACTTCCAGCAGCATCAATTAGTGTATAAAGTTTTTCTTCAAGAGCTGTATTCATCATTTTATATTTACCATTTTCTTTTTTAACTCTATGCATTAAATTATTTCTTGCATTAATACTTAATTCAGTGTTTGAATCATTTTTATTAACTTTAGACAAAAAACCAATTTCTTGTTCATTACCATTATTATCTATATAATATAAAGATATTGAATTACCTCCAGCATCTTTTATAAACAATCTTTTATTTCTTGCAGCATGAAGTTTTTTAATATCTAATTGTCGTTTTCCTTTAGCATCTTTAGTATATAATAAATTACTAATACTAAAATGCATATGATTATCTAAAACTTGTTCAGATGTAACAGTATTATAAACTTTATTTATAAATTCACTAACATTAATTCTTTTAGATTCAATAGTATTATCTAATATAAATCCATTTATAGCATTTATACTTTCAAATATATATTTAGAATTTGGATTATTTTTATTATTATTAATATAATTAACTATATTATTAAATATTTCACAAATTTGAGCAAAATTATAAGTACCATCTTGTGCAAGTTTAAGTAAATCTTTTAATAAAGTATCAACATTAATTATTTTAGAACCAGCTTTATTAGTTTGTTTTATATAACCCGATAAACTAAAATATTTATCAAAAAATTCTTCAATTTCTTTATTTCTTTGTTCTTCAGATTTAGGAGAAATATCACTAAAATCAGTTTTAACAATGAAAGTATTAGAAATATTAGTAAGCTCATTTAACATTTTATAAATGTTAGATTTAGCTTCTTTACTTAATGAAGAATTATCACCAATAAATTTACTAAGATAAATTGTAAAATTATAAATGATTTTATCACGAATTTCTATTTGAGAATATCCATAATTTTCAACAAGATATCTGACAGCAGCTTCAACAAAATCATTAAATTGTTGAGAACCTATACCATTATTGATAACTTCTGATAAAGGAATGTTACCATTTGCAGCAACAAATTTAAAAGCACTTTGAATATTTCTTTCAAGATAAATTCTTTGAACTTCTTCATCAAGTTGTCTTTGAGCCCATTCTTGACCAATAAATTCTCCAGAAGTTATATCATCATTAGGATTTGTTGCAACAAATTCATCTACAGGAAATGTTTCTTTATCTTCATTCAATTCTTCTTCATTAAACATACCTGATGTAACATCTCCTTCTTTATCCTCTTGAACCTCCCCTTTAGAAGAATCATCTGTTTTCTTCTTTTCTTCTATTGGCTTATCATTACCAACATTATCATCTTTTACAGGATTGTCTATAACTTGTTCACCATTACTTACTTTATTTTCATTATCAGCAGCCTTTTGCCTATCTTCTTTTAATTGAGCAATATATTGATGAAGTAATCTTGTAACATTATCATTATTTGGCATGCCTATACCAAGAACATCCATTGCTTCATCAAGTTTCTCATTTTGTCTACGAGAAATATTAGGGTCATTATTTCTATTAAATAATCTATTTATTGCAAAATCAATATCATTAGATTTTTTCAAATAATCAGCTATTCTACTAAAAGCTTTATTTATTTTAGTATTTAATAAACTATCAGCAGTTTGCTCATAATCAGCATAAAATTGTTCAAATTCTTTTTGAGTTGTAGGTCTAAGAGATTTTCTATTATCAAGAGCTATTTGAGCCTCAGTTAAAGCATTTAATTCTTCTTTAATATTATTTGGTATATTATTATATTCTTGTTCATCATACCATAAATCTTTAGCAATAGTTTTTGCAGATTTTAAATCATTATTATCTAAAGCATTTAATATATCAGTAGCACTCTTATCTGTTAAAAATTGAGTTCTTAAATTATTATATTTTTTAGCTATTTCATTTAATCTTGCTATATTTGCATTATAGGCAAATGTATCTAATTCACCATTTTCATATTGTTTGGCTAATTTAGACTTTTTATCTTCAATTGCAGACAATGCAGCATTAAGATATTGGAAATGGACATAATCTCTAAGATTTTGAGAAGGATTTTGTCCAACATTTAATCCTATATTTTGATTTCTTAAATCTATATCTTTTTGTTCATTTTCAATATTAGCATCCAAACGAGTTAAATCTCTTGCCATTACTCTAAGTAATTCAGGATTATCTACATCAGTATTATTTAATAAATCTTCAAGATTTTCAGTATAAGCTTTATAGGTTTTATTAAATTCATCAATTAATTTTTGAGAAGTAACATCAGAATTACCTTCAGAATCTATTTTTTCTTTAATATTATCTGCATTAAGATATTCTGTAAGAAGATTAATAGTTCCTGCATCAACAGCTTCCATTACAAGTTCAGAAACAGCATTGGTTAAAGCTTGTTGTTTAAGAGCTTCTCTTTCTTCTTCTGAAGTAATATGATTTTCATCAGTAGTTGCAAAAGGATTTATTCCATTATCAATAGAATCAAATTGTTCATTTAAAGTTTCTAATATTTTAGGTCTACCATTAATTTCAGTAATAGCTTTTTCATCTTCACTTTGAATATATTGTGTATATTGTTCAGGAGAAATTTTACCTTTCTTTTTTGCTATATTATATTTAATTTTATTACCTTTATTATTAAGATATTTCATAGCATTTCCACCAAGTAAGCCTCCCATGGCTCCCCAGAAAAATTGGTCCCAAATATTAGCATCAGTAATATAACTTTCTAATCCCCGTAAAGGAACATTTTTATCTAAAACCATTTGATAGTAATTTTCAGCATAAGCTTGCATACCACCTTGATAGCCTTCTTCAAAACCTTCACCAAGCATTTCTAAAGAAAGTTCTTTTGAATGGTCTTTAAGCCATAATCCACTTTTTTTAGCAAAACCTTCAATATTATTTAATATTCCTTTTTTAACAGCTTGTGATTCAGTAACTTCAGTTGTATTTTTTGCAGCATTTTTAATAGCTTCTCTATTAGCTCTTTTTGCAGAGCCACTAATATTTCTTGTTGCTGCACCTCTAAATAATTTATTAATAGCATTCCATTGTATAACATCCATAGCAAGAAGAACCATATCATTTTTAAAAACTTTATCAGCAGCTTCAGAAGCAATCATTGATGCTATTTTTTTAGTATCATATTTTCCATCTTTTATATATTGAGCATAATCAGGATTTCTTCTTATAAATTCATCATATTGTTCTTTATCTAAAGCATTTAAACTTTTTTCTATTTCAGAAACAGCAAGTTTATAAGTTTCATTAGCTTCTTGTTGATTTTCAATACCTCTACTTATTATTGCCATTCCTGCACCTTGAATGGCATTATTTATTTCACGACCATAATAATTTGGATATTTGAGTATTTTACCAACACCAGTACCTCTTTCAACAAATTTTAATCCTTTATCACTTTTACTTGCAAGTTTAGCAGCATATCTTAGTCCTCCAGGTATCCAATTATTCATTTTCATACCTTTACCTATAAACCCAAGACCTTTTGATAAACCACCAACAGGAATAGCAATAGAAGCAACAGAACCAATTTGTTCAAAACCTTGCCACCACCAACCACTATCAAATCTATTATAAGTATGTATAGGTGCAAATTCCCTTATAGCATCTTGCCAACCTTCAAAATATTTACTAACAGCATTTTGATAATGTTCATCAGTAAATCTATTGGCAACAGCATCATATAAATCAAAAATACCTTTTACAGAACCTATTGCAATTTCATTTCCAACCAATTGAATCAAAGCATTACCAAATTGTTTAAATCCACTTTGTTCTTTAGCAAGTTTTTTAGCTTTAATATTTTCTAATTGTTGAGTATTTTGTTCATAAGCATCAGTATCACTTAAACTTAAACCCAATGTATTAATGTTATTAACAAATTCTTGAGTTAAAATTTTATCTTTATTTCTATGTCTTTCAATAATATCTTCAAAAGGTTTTTTATCTTCTGAAGTATTTGCTGTTCTATAACTTTCAGAAAACGAATCTTGGGGAGCTACATTATGTAACTCCCCTTTATTCGCTAATTCAAGTAATTTATTAACGTCAGGCATAATATCAATAACCTAATACAGATTTTACATAATTAATAAATTCAGTGTCTGAATTAAATATGCCATTTGCATTTCTATAATTAGCATATAACTCTCCAGCTAATTGTGCGGCATAATTAGAAATATAAGCATTAGTTTCAGATTTATTTTCTAATTGTGCTAAAGCTGCTTCAAGTTCTGCTTTTTTATCAATAATATCAAAATGAATATTTTCAAATGTTCCTACTTGATTATTATTAAGATATCTTCCTGTTCTTTCTCCACCAATAGTCATTTCCCATTGATAATTAATATTATCTGTTTTATAAGGAGTTGCACCAAATTCCATACCTTTTTGACCACCATAATAATAATTACTATTGGCAAAATATTTTGAAACAGGTCTTGTTGAATTAACAACAGAAGGTAAACTATTATAATAAGATAATAAATCATCATTTTCATAATAGTCTAATATTATTTCTCTTTTAACAGTACAAGGTATTTTGCCTTTATCATTTTTTTCTCCTGTAGTAATTATTTGAGCTCCTTGTTCTCTTAATCTATTTATTTCTGCTTCAGTTATATTTTTATTAATTCTATATTCAATACCATATCTTGCACCTAAACCATCTATAATATCACCAAATCCTCTACCTGCATTATCAGGAACAGCTTGTAATTCTTCAAGTATTTCTTTTTTAGCAACTCCATCAACAATAATAGCTCTACCTTCATTATTGACTACTCGAATTGCTTCATCTTGATGTTCACCATTTTTAACATCAATATAAGCTTGTTGTGCTGCACTATCAAATTCTTTTTTACGTTTTGTACCAAGTATAGCTTCAACATCATTTGATTGTTCAGCAACTTCATTATCTAAAGATGACCAACTTGATATTCTATATTGAGGAAGATATAAACTTTCAGATTTTTGAGATTCTATAGTAGCAGTAGTGGCATCATCCGCTTTTTTCTTAAGTTTTGCACCAAATTCAGTAAACATATTTTCAAAACCATTTTTAGTCCAAATTTCTTGTTCATTTGTATTAGCACCATTATCACGAGAAGTACCAGCTCGTCTTGATATGTTCCAAAATAATCCTCCAGTAATATCATTGTTACTATTTGTAGGAACATTATCAGCTCTCCAATAATCACCATTAAATGTTTTAAGGTTATCAGTAAGTTCATATAATAAATGACTATTATTTTTATCTATATAAATATTATTTCCAGATATTTTATATCCAGCAGTAGTTAATGCATTTTCACCACCATGAATGCCTATAAATTTATTTAAAGCTTCTCTTGATTTAAATCTAAATCCCACCATATTATTATAACCAAAACTTCTATCTACTAATTGGCCATATTGGTTTCTTGCTTCTATTGCTGCAGGATTTTCTGTACTTATATTATTAATGCTTGTTCCTGAACTTAAAGCATTTAATATTTCATTATATCCATCTTCAACAGAACCATCTTTACCATTAATATTTTTAATAGATTCAAAATCACTTCTATATTTTTCAAATATATTACTTGCATAAGTTATAAGATCATTATATTGTTTTTGTTGTTCAGCAGTTAAATCTTTTGTTCCAATTAATTCAGTTATTTGTTCAACAGAAGTTATATCTTCATTAGTATTTATTCCTAAATTTGCAAGTTGATTTTTTAATATAGATTGAGTTTGTTGATAAGCTTGATTTGTATAAAAATTATAATTATTTACATAATCAGCTGCAGTAACTTGATAATATCCATTTTTAGCAGGATTGCCAAATTCAGCAGCTACATCTTGACTTTTACCAGTTTGTCTATATTTACCTTGTTGTGTTTTAATATCATATTGTCTTGCTATTGCAGCATCTCTATAAGTAGTTTTACTTGATTTATTATAATATTGATGTTCTCTTGCATAACCATCCACCATATCAGTAAGATATTGTTCATAACTTTTAGTGGAACCATCTTTATTAAATATACCACCTGTACCATTATATTCTGAAACTTCATTATTAGGTGTTATTTTACCTTCTTTTGCCTTCCATTTAAGAACATCCCAAGATTGTTTTGCTTGAGCTGCAAGTTGAGGATTATTTTGAAAAGCATTTTGAATTGCGCTTTTTATTCTTTCCGGAGTAAGTCTTATATATTCATTAGAAGAATCGCTTAAAACACCAACAGTTTTACCATCTACAAATTTGTTTCCTGTAGTACCATCAGAATATAAAAAACCATTAGAACCACTCCAACCACCAGTTTCAGGTTTAAGTTCTTTAGTAATAGCATCAAATACATCATTAAAATCAATATCCTTTACGGGGGTTATACCAGGTTTCCATTCAGTGCCACCAATAACTTTACCTGTAACTTCATCAACTTTATCTTTATAATAATAAGGACTTTGTGCTTTTGCCCAATCAGCAGTATCTTGATTAATATCTCCTTTTAATACACGAGCATCAAGTGTTTCATTAAATTTTTTATATTCTTGTTGAGCTTTAAGTCTACCAAGTAAAGCAGGATTTCTATAAATATCGCCAGATTTTTTAATTATATCATCTAAAGCATAATATGCATTACCTTCAATAGAATTATCTTCAATAGTAGTAGTAATATCATCAAAAAGTTGCTGACGAAATCCATCTTCAGCTTCATTTAAATCCATATCAGCTATTACTGCACTAAGTTCAGATTGTTTTTGTAAAGCTTCTTTATTACCAGCAGTAATTGTAGCCAATGTATTACCAACTAAGTTAGTATCTATTTGCCTAATTGGTATTTGTTGTAATTGATAATTAACAAATTCAGGCATGGCTTAAGCAAATCTACTATTATTTAAAAAATCATATATTGTGTTAAATGCTTTTCGTTTATTAGCACCTGTAGTAAAGTCAATATCTCCATAAAGAAGTCTTGCGGCAGTAGGATTAGCAATAGCTTGAGTATAAAGTTCACCAGCTTTAACTCTAAGAGCATTTGCTCTATCAATAAATCCATTAGGACCTGCCCAAGCTCCAGCAATAGTATTTAATGCATTAGTCCAATTATTAGAAGTAGCTACTCGTTTATAATTTTCATTATTAACATTTGATTCATTATTATAATTAACAGTATTCATTACATTAGTAGCATTAGCTTGTGCAACTTGTTGTTGATTAAGTCTATCACGATTTATAAGTTCAGTTTCTATATTTTCTTTACGACCATATAAATCCATAGCAGAATCTAACAATCTATTATGATTTGCAAGTATTTTCTGATAAACAGTACGAGAAGAACCTGAAGTTCTACGAGCAGCATCAGCAAGTTGAGCTTGCATTTCCCTCATTCTTGCAATTTGAGGATTAATATTAATCTTAGTTTTAAGTTTAACAGGATTAAGTAAAGTATATTGGCGTTGAGGAGCTTTAATACCATTAATTGCAGCTTGCTGTATTCCGGCGCCAATTAAAGAACCTAAAGTATTTATTCCTGCACCAATAGCACTCATAGCAGTTGTAGATAAACCGCTACCTTTAGTTAAATCTCCAACAGGATTTGTTGTTGGAGTTGCAGTTGTTGAAGTTCCAAAAGCAGGTTTAGTTCCCATAAAAGGGTCTATTTGATCAACTGTAGATTTAGGAGTAAAATCCATAGTAGGCAAATTTAAAGTTGAACTAATAGGTTTCAACTTAGCCGAACCATAAGTAGCAATAAATGGTTTATTTAAACTATAATTACCAAAACTATTTGGTATTGTAAAATCAAAAGCAGGTAGACCACTTATACTAAATTGTTGTCTACCAAGTGCAGCTTTATTTCTTTTATTTTTCATTTGTTTTCTATATTTAGCATTAGGTCTTTCTCCTAATGAGTTAATATTTGTTTGACCACCAAATTTGAAACCAGCATCATATAATTCTTTCATTATTGTATCAGCTTCATTTTCTGTTATATTAAATCTTGGTTTTAAATAATTTATAAATTTACTATATATACTATTAGGTTTTCCTTTTCCAATTAATAATTCTTTATATGTAGTATTTGGAGCATAAGTTTGTCTTAAATATTCTAATTCAGCATCAAATTCATCAACTTGTTTAAACCAATTATCTTTATTTTTAGATAAAATTTTACTACCTATTGGTGTAGGATTTCGTTCAATAACAGTATCAAATATATTAACAGTTTGATATCCTGGTCTTATTAAATAATCTTCATTATTAAATGCTGTTAAATTATTCATTATAGAATGACGAAGTTCATGTCCAATAGTACCTTTACTCATTTCATTAGGATAAAGAATGATTTCATTACCTGTATTGATAGCACCTGCTTTAACAAGACCTACATTAGATTCTGTTTTGCCTTTATTATTTATTTTTATTTCTGTTCTTGATGCTGGCCGTAATTTAATAGTTTTAGCTTCATTATAAGGATTAATATTAATAGCCCCTCTTTCTAAATCTCTAAATTGTTGATAGTCTATTACAGATTTTCTAATATCATCAATATTAAATTGATTTAATTTTTTATATAATTCAGTAGGAATAGTATGTTTAAATTTATTATAACCACCATTTTTAATAATTTTAATAAATTTATATCCTTTTTTTAAAGGTTTTTCAATAATGTTTGGAGCAGCCAACAATCCTAATCCAACGGCTCCTTTTAAATAATTACCCTTACTAATATCTTTAACTCCTTGTGCTCCTTGTAATATATCACCAACAATAGGAGTATATCCTAAGACATTATCATCTAAATCTTTATTAAAATTTGTAGGTAATACTTTATCTATAACTTGTTTAGTAACACTATCTCGTTGTTGTGCAACTTTTTTACCAAATTTATATCCTTCAGCATATCTTGCAGCAACATTTTGAGAACCATTAAATTTAGCAGGAAGTTTTGCAATAACAACAGAAGGCTGTATAAGATCAATTAAATTACCTTCAGAATCAATACGCATCGGAATATTATCTTCACCAGTTCGAAGTTTTATTCTTCCACCAAATTCTTTTTTAACAATATTGTTTGTTTTAGCTATATTATTCCAATCCTCTATTCTTGTTTTTAATAAATCTAACATACCAGATACACGAGGATAAATACCACCAAATTTAGGTTCAGACATTAAACCAGTATTATTATTTTGCCATAAAGGAGTATAAATATATGCAGGTTTATCTTTATGATTTCTATTATATTCTTCATGAGCTTCTTTAGTATAAAGTTTTAAATCCTCACGATTTATTATATCAGCATATTCTTTTAATGTTTTAGCATTACGCCAACCTTTGCCTTTTCCTAAATAGTCATCCCCCCATTTCTCATCAAGATTAGCTAAATAATAATCATTAAATTCATCAGCAGATTTAAAAGACATTTTTTTATTAGTACCAGGTATTAAAATACCACCAAAATTATTATTAGGACTTGTTAAATTATATCCACCTTCAAGAACTTGTTGAGTAATTAAAAAAGGACTTAATCTATCAATTTCTTCAGAAGTAAATCCTTTTCTTCTCATACTATCAGTTAAAGATTTATATCTTGATTCTACTACACTAAAATGAGTATCATTATTATTTCCTATGGAATATATATCATAATTACCTTTTCTATCAATTAATTGTTTCTTTTGTTCATCAGTAGCATCAAAATAACTTAAATATTCTTGTTCCTTTACAGGGGTTTGAGTATTGATATTATTAGATTTTCCACTTAATTTTTCTTTAATTTTTCTTAATATACCAAATTGAGCTCTACTACCATCATCATTAATTCCGTGGATATCTTTAAAAGCTTCTTGCATAGCAAAAACTTTATCAGGTGCCATACCCCCGTAAAGAAGTTGTACAGGACTTACTCCTCCTAACATTGGCTCAGCACTAAAAACTCTAAGAGTATTACCTTGTTGTTGTAATATTTCACCATGATTTACACTAAGACCATTTTTATTATTTGGTCCAATATCAACATCATCTGTTTTATTAGGATTGTCTCCTTTAACAAGACTAAATCCGTTTCCTAATGGTAAAAGA